>RCNJ01000033.1_pt1 | contig 115612 bp, 113 predicted proteins | sample 2041171 | NCBI WGS metagenome assembly RCNJ01 (sample SAMN09708213, study PRJNA481090) | feces metagenome | biome: feces | host: Pygoscelis adeliae | place: Antarctica: Rookery Lake | collected 2010-03-01 | reverse complement strand
GCGCCGCACCTGGCCTGGCGGGAGGCCTGCGATGGGCATGGTCGCTGCTTGAAGGTGATATATCTCCGTACTGGGCGTAAGTAGTCTCTCTTGGTTGGCTAATTGGCCTCTGCGATTGTATCGCTTACATTACCCCAGGAGCCTTGGATGCACGGAACCCACGTGACCTCCCTTACGCTGCGCCTTACAGGTGGGTACAAGATTTCCACCCAGTATTGGCAGGTCACTAATCACGGCGCTATACCTAAAAGAACATAGGACATGTGAGGTTCTTGGCGTAATTATTTTTGAAGCATTAGCTTTAGAACAAACTTAAGCTTTAGAACAAATTAAGCTTTAGAACAAACTAATCCTGTTATTTATTTGCCAGCCACACAGTTTGCATTTAGCTCTCAAAGTTTTTTTTTTTATACATAACTTGTAAGCGCTCATCAGTAAAATCATGTGATTAGACTCGCCCTTTAGGCATAGTGCGGTGCTTAGCAAATCTTGGCATTTACTGGATATATACCCAAGTGCTGGTGTAGTTCAATTGGTTGTGGTAATCACTGCTCGTAAGGTACGAGGACCACGAATCCTGGCTCCAGGAGATGGTCGGCCTCGAAAGCAGGACTTGTGATCTCGAGCACGTGATCGGCGATGGGTGAGCACATTGTCGATCTTGATCGGCAAGCGTGAGCTTGTATTTCCGTCGAGCGTCGAGTATTCTTTCGTGTCCTCTCTCCAGTCTTCCCGGCTCGTCTCTCCGATATGGCGGTTAAACAGCACTGAGGCTATGCGCGCGTCTCTCCAACGTCTCCAACGTCTCCACGGCGTCTCTCCGGTGTCTCAGTTGTGTCGCATCATGGCCTGCGGCCAGGCCGCGGCTCGTCGCTCTAGAAACACATTTGTGTTCCTCATGTGGTACCTGCGCTGGAGGAGGTCGCCATTGGATAAAAATTTGGTGTGGATGAAACCTCTATACGTCGAAACAAGGTTTCATGCAAGCGATCAGTTGGCCCAACGTGGTTGGTGGTGGTTCGTAGTGGTGGCGGCATTGCGGGATGTTGCTGGGTCAGGAACTGGAAGCTGGGCGGATATTGGCGGGCATACTTATGTACAATTGAGAATTGAAGGCTGAAGGCTGATAAGTAGAGAGTAGAGAGGTAGAGTAGTAGAGGTAATGAAGGGAAATGGCGTATTGAAGGGAAATGGCGGAGTTGAAGAGATGGATGTGAAGATGCGGGGATGGATGTGAAGATGGGGGGGGGTCCGGCGGTGCCTGAGGGTTCGCTGAGACGTTGAAGGTTGGGTGTCAGATTGAAGCCCCAGCCATCAAATGGTGAGTGACAGCCGCTACTTCTGATATGACAGCGCTGAGAAAAGTAAAGCCCAAAAAAGTGAAGTCGATGAGCTCGGAGTACCTAAGGATACAAAAATACTGTACGAGTGCAATTTACCGAAGTTGGCATCAGCCAGCACATCTCTTGCCTAAATAGTGACCCCTCCCTGAAACTGCCTCCCGTTGCCATGTTTACCTCGTTCATTTCCTGTTCTCGCTATCAACAAAACTGAACATCTTTTCCAACAACAATTACCATCTTCATTCCTGTTTATATCTCGCGGCTATTAGGTCGCTTAAAGCCGATCCCTGGTGTATAAATAGCCTCCCCTCGCCCCACGGCAACCCCACAGGCGCATCTCGCCTTCCAACACCCGCCCGCGTCACGTCACCCCTGCCTGGACATTTCTCTGGCCACCACGACTTGAACTTGAGACAACACTGCAACATTCAAAACACCAATCCTTCGCACATCTTTCAAATACTCTGCGACATCAATTGGCTTTCCTATCGCAATCGGTGTTGAGAAGTATAGCATAAGCAGAAGCCAAACACTCATTGAGACAGAATCGACACCTTCCTTTATCAAAAGCCTTATCGCCGGACCTCCAGACTCAGAGTGAGACGGGAGCAGACTACCTTCGTTGTTCTTCACCACTCTCTACAGCTCTATAGACTTCTTCGACTCAGGCATCAACGATAAAGATATCAAAGAACGACGAGTCTTACGATTGACAGCCTACGAGTATCATTACCTCTACAACATAAATCGTTGTACATCCGCTCAACAACGCCACAACAGTCTTGAGAGCTACAACCTCTCCATACCACACCACAAACCCTCACTTCTCGACATCAAACACAGTACCCCTCACAACGAGCTCACATAAACAACCACCGCCATGAACATCAACAAGAAACTCAACCGCATCAAGCAATGGACCAACGAAAAGATGGGCGCCGAAGCCAAGACCGGCGTCTCCGATGAGTTCAAGAACTTGGAGATCGAGATGCAGCTTAGGCATGAAGGTGTGTTCCTCTATCTCTCGTCTTTTACTCCTCCACGGCAAGTTCCTCTTCATCGACATTTACTAACAACTATCCAGGCATGCAGAACCTCCACAAAGCATCCACAAACTACCTCAAATCCCTCTCGAAATCCACCATAGACAGCGACCGCGAGAAGGCCCTCCCAATCGGTAAATTGGGCTTAGTAATGGCGAACCATGGAGATGATTTCGACCCTGACTCCGAATTTGGCAACTGCTTAATTGGGACGGGAAGAGCGAATGAAAGGATAGCCAGGCATCAAGAGAGTTTTGTGGCCGGGGCGACAGGTGGGTGGTTGGAGGGCCTTGAGAGGAGCTTGGCGGGGATGAAGGAGTATCAGGTAAGTAACCGAGAGGAGGATGGGAGGAGCAGAGACAGGGCTAATGAGAGATAGAATGCGAGGAAGAAGCTTGAGACGAGACGCCTCGCCTACGACGCCTCGCTCTCTAGATTACACGGCTCCAAGGGTCGTGGCAAAGACGACTTCAAACTTGAAGAAGAGCTGCGCTCCCAAAAAGCAAAGTACGAGGAGTCCTCAGAAGATGTCTTCAGGCGCATGCAAGATATCAAGGAGGCGGAGGAGGATAGTGTGAGAGAGCTTGGGGAGTTTGTTGATGCGGAGCTTGATTACTTCGAGCGGTGCGCGGACGAACTCAGAGGGCTCAGGCAGCAATGGCCTGCAGGGTACGTCAATTCCGCCACAGCTCACCCGATGGCTGGCGCATGTCGTCTGTGCAGAAACAAGATTACTAACAGCAACAGGCAGAGGAAGGTGCAGCAACACTCTGGGAATGTTAGGGTGGGGAGACAGAGGAGCAATACGGCGCATTCGTATAAAGAACGCCTTGTGGCCGAGGAGTCGATCCCTGAATACTCCGAACCCCAACGCCCAGCAATCCGCTCCGCATCCACCACGACAAGTCGCGCACCAAGTGCTTCTCGCCTTAACTCCCTTCAGCCTCAGCACTCCTCCTACTCTTCTCAGTACGAGACCACGCCCCAAGCCAGCCCGGCTAGGCCGTATATCAGCAGAGCACACACAGTCCAGGTCCCAACGCCATCACGCCGCGATATCACGCCCTCAGGCATCGGCCGCATGACGATCGGTGAACGTAAAAACTCTTTCGCGAATGACGCAGCGAGCAATAATGCAAGGGGGATGCTCAGACCGACGACGAGCAGGATCAATACAAGCAATGATGTCTTCCAAGACCCATCGGATCACTCGACTATGAATTCCGCGAGCCCAGATCGCAGCCCAGGAGGGAGGAGTGTGAGCCCTGCGACGAGTCATGATAGTAGGAATATTAGTAGGCAAGGGAGTTATAGCAATTTGCTGCAGAAGAGTAATGGAGGTGGGAATGCACAGGCACAAGAAGGTGTGGGTAGTGGAGTGGGGAAGAAGGGGCCGCCGCCGCCGCCGCCGAGTAGGAGTAAGAAGCCGCCGCCGCCGCCGCCGGGTAAGAAGGGGGAGATGTGTAACTGACGAGCGATTGAGGATGGTAGTGCACGACGATGGGGATTAGACTGGAGGGAAGGATGACGAGAAATAGCACGATGGACGATGGACGATGGATAACAAGGTAGATTGGGAGACCGGCTTATGGGCACAATGATTAGGTAGCGTCTCGTCTAATGCTTTTAGTTTTATAAGCACTCAATCAGAATGATCATTTCGATAAGTCTTTATCATTTCCATTGCTTTTCATCTCGACACCTTGACATCTTGACCTTAACCTTTGCTAGCCCGCAGTATTTTGAACCTGAGTAACATTCCCGCTATGCCTGACTGGAGCCACGGCCGAAACCAAACTCCTCGCTATGCAGTGCGGCAAAATGGGACTTCTGCCTAAAAGACGGAGCTTGTTGACTGATTAGCCCTGTTCCATCTCAATCCACATCTGGTCTCGCACCACAATTTGTGATATACTTACAGCGAAGTATTTAGCCGCGGTGGCAGCCAAGGAGTCCGCTCTCCTTCTCGCCGCAGACGCTTGGTGCCGCAGTGACTCTGACCACGTTGTGCACGATGAAGGTTGGCGGTGGGGCACTGGTGGTGTTAGTGCTTGCAGATGCAAGTTCCTCGTGATTGAGGCGGGGGACGGTTTGAGTGCGGAGCAAGGGAAAGGGGCAAATGAGAGTCGCATGGTTAGGGCGTGGGGGGGGGTGGACCTACTCTTTTGCCAGTGAGACTGGCGCATCCTCCCCTGGCATCAGTGGTGGGATTCCAGCGCCCTCAGCAACTATCTCGTCGGCGACACTCAGCGATGGTGGATGGCACAGACTCAAGGCTTCCGCGCCCGACACCATCCCCATTGGTCGCAGCTTCTGGGACGCCGGCAACAGTATCGATCGAGACGACACAGGAACGGCCAGCGTTGCAGTAGGCGTTGGCGCGGTTGCGTATCTGGGCGCGTGCGTGGCGAGTGTTCATGCCACACACTGTTAGCCACGATGGCGATGACAGCAGGAACGGGAGTGATGGGCGGAGAACATGCTGTTGCCGAAGCCAAGTCCGAGATCCTGGGCAAAGTCCAGGTCAGTATTGCCAGCGCTGGCAGAGTAGCGGCACCGCCGGAGAACCCGGTCTCCTTCTTGGTCTTCTTGAAAAAACCCACATTTCCGAGTGATGATCGTATTTGGAGTGTGAGTATGATTGGTGTATCATTGTGCAGATGGATATGACGGTATGAGAGCGGCGGCGTTGGAAACTTCGTGGTAAGCTGTGTGGTGAGGAGTGGTGGCGAGGAGTGTAATTGATGGATGATGTGGAAGAGCCTTCAAAGTCAAGTGCGCCCCTAAGTTCCCTCAGCCTCCTGGCGCGTGCAGTCGTCGTGCCCTAAGACACGAATGTACATGGCCTCCGTGCCGAAACGTACGGAGAGGAACGTACGTGTGGGCAACGGAGCTGGGTCCGCACGCTTTTCACGTCAACCCACCAAAAAGTAGCCCTGCGATGTGAAGAGGATGCGGTGGGAGCCGCATCCTGCACCTTCTAATTACCCATATCAATTGAGGAGCGGAGAGGATGGACAAGAAAGGCTGAGGGTGCGACAGGGTAAGATAGTATACTCGAAGGGCATGAGGATATTGATTGACTGGACTACCTTCGCGACGACCTATGACTAAACTCACCTCCTGACCTGGCTTGCTCACCTGGTACCCCAAAACCATTACTAACAGTCGACAACTTGACAGCTTAAAATTCCAAGTAAACCCTTTCACCAAGATCCTCAAATATGCTCGAGCCGCCAACGTTTACCCACTTGCTGTATACAGTAATTTCCCAATTCTGATTCACCGTACTCCATCTCGAAACATCCCTTCTCGTCAATCTAAACTTCACCGTCTTAGACTCTCCAGGCTGCAGTGACACATCATCGAATCCACGAAGCGTACGACACGGATTGCAGGAGTAACCCTCGCCGAGGTACTGCTGAAGTTAGCATCGCATACACAGGGCAAGACGCACAATAACCGCGGCGCAAATATCATACATGGCCCTCTGGCCTGCGAGAAGAGGAAGGCTACCGGGCAGAAGGGAGGAGTGGAGCATGATGCACTCCATTTATGGGAAGAGAAACGCCACCGGGAGGATAGGATATGCATAAGAACCCTCTTGTGCCCATGAGGGGAGGAAGACCACTGGCCGACGGGAGGAGAGGATACATTATTATCCATAACCCTCTTTATCTGGAGAGGCAGTCAAGTAGCAGTCTGAAGCAACGGGCAAGTAAGCCAACTCCGGCATGCGAAGCGAGCAAGAAACACAAGCCTGAAACATAAGCAAGACCAAGAAGAATGCAAAAAGACTCACCAATTGAGCAACCTCAATTCCCGCCCTCCTCGCCGTATTCGTGACCGTCGCCTGCACCTCAAACAACTCATCCCACAGCCCATTATTACCACCTGCGGAGCCACCAGCAGCTAGTCTAGGCTGAGGCGACCCGTCTTGGCTTCCAGGTGGAGCATCACCATTGCCGTCTCCGCCTTCCGAAATTCCCGTCGTCTCGTCGATGAAAGGATAAACATACGCCTTCACCGGGATGAAGTCTGCAGGCATCGAGTTCGCCTCGGTACAGTTATCAATTACACCAAATGTTGGAGCGGATTTGGTGCGGCCGGTGGTTGGGCGGTAACCGCTATCGTAGAGTTTATTGACCTTTACGTCGCTGTAGTTGAAAGTTGTGTACGACAATCCGAAACCGAAGGGATAGCTGGGACCGCCGTTGAGGATGGGTTAGCCGGCGTAGCGATCAAAGTGACGATAATCAATCAACTGACCCTCCGTGAACTCGTCTTGTGGGATCGGGATCACGTCATCAACATAAATTCCCCGCACCTGATCCACGCTCTTCGGCCAAGTGAAGACGGTCTTCCCAGACGGATTCTGCTTCCCGTACAGTATATCCGTGAGTGCGTTACCGCTCTCCTGGCCTGGGATGCCCGCCCATATGATCGCTGTGATGTTGGGGTGGTTCTTGTACTCCTCGATGAGCACAGCGCCAACTGTGTGCAGGATGAGGATGGTGTTTGGGTTGACTGAAGCGACGGCGCGAATTAGGTCGTCTGCGCCGTTCCATAGAGTAAGGTTTTTGCGGTCGCCGGCGTTGCCGTCAACAGTTATGAATGCTTCGCCGGAATTTGCGTTGCCGAAAACGATGGCTATGGAGGCGTTGGAAGCGTATGCTCGGGCGGTGGCGAGATCGTGGTTATCACTCGTATTCAGGAAGACAGTGTTATCCCTTCTCGCTTGATCACGGAGCGCATCGACTGGTGCTATCAGATATGGAAAGCTGGCTGTTCCACTTCCCAACCCATGGCCAGCGTTCCTTTGTTGCAACCTCGATCTGGGCAACTATTTGGACCGTCGGGGCTGGAGTGTGCGTCTTCGCCGATGATAGCGATACTGGACGGCTTATTGAGAGGGAGCGCATTACGCACGTTCTTAAAGAGGACGGTGCTGCGGACTGCTATCTCCCTAATCACCCTCTTGTGGTCGGCCTGGACATCTACGTGTTGGTTGATGACCCGAAAATCAGCCTCTCCGAGCTGGTGGACAAAACCAGTATCGTTGAGAGTCCAGGAACTGAAGTTTGGCGAGATACGGACCCTGTCTCTTCCCAGTTTGAAGTAAGCTGACATGATACGCACAGCCATGTCGTCGATCCTCCATTGCGGCACCGTACCGTTCAGAACAGCAGCTGTCAGGTTGCCGCCCCAATAGGAGTATGTCCCAACACCAAAGCGTTGTTCTCCCGGCATGGACATATCAAGACCAGCTAGAGCGGAAGCAACACCGGAGTGCTGAGCGCCCCAATCCGACATGACGAAGCCCTGAAAGTCGAGCTCATTTTTAAGCAGCAGGTTGAGAAGATGCGAATTCTCACACGCATATGAATCATCCAAGCGGTTGTAGGAGCACATGATTGAGCCAACGCCAGCACGGACGGCATCAGCGAACGGCCAAAGGTAAACCTCATGCATAGTCTGATCATCAATGTTGCTGCTCATCACCTCCCTATACCTCTCCTGCTCATTCCCCACAAGATGCTTCGCACAAGCAATAACCCCGGCATCCTGGATACCCTTGATGGTCTCAGCGATGGCTTTTCCGGTGAGATAGGGGTCGGGGGAGAAGCCTTCCCAGTTGCGGCCGCCTTGGGGGATGCGGCCCAAGGGTCCGGCGACGGGCCCGAGGAGCACGTCGATGCCTTTTCCGGCGGATTCGTCGCCCATTGCTCGGCCGCGGGATTTGAAGAGCCGGGTTGACCAGGTTGCGGCGACGTTCATGCCGGAGGGGAAGGCGGAGTTGCCGTCGGCTGGGTTGTGTTAGCTCTTATCAACATCTGCCAAAGATAAGTTTGATAACATTGAGACATTATGTGACATACTGAACCTAATCCCCAACGGTGAGTCCTGAAGACAAAAACCGCGGAAGTTCTTCTTCGGAATGCTTCCAGTGTTGCCGACACAAAGGTCTTGGGTCCACCCTGTGCCTGTGGTCAGGTTGACTTTCTCGAGGAGTGTGAGATCAGAGACGAAAGCGATGGCTTTCTGATACGCGGCTTCCCAGCCGGCACCGCCTCGCATCCATGGTGATGGGTAGTGTGGTGGTGAGAGGCCATCGGTTAGGAGACCTTGGGCTGTGGTGAAAGTGGCGAGGGAAATTAATAGAGGGATGGTAGAGCGCCAGTGCATGATGGCCATCAATGTTGAACTGCGGGTGATAGCTTCCTGATTTCGATTGAACTTTGCCACTTACCAGGCTTTTGGGATGTCGAGGGAAGCTATATGTCAATGTCACAGCTGCACGAGCTGCTCGCCAAAGCGAGGTGCCGCCGAGATAGGTCACTATTCTGCTGTGTTTGCCGCTATCTCAGGTACGACGAGCACATCCTCACACTGGAGTTGGTATGGAAGTTGTTTGGCGTAGTTCCTGCCATCCCAAGGCTCCCCTTTTACTCTCAGAAGCATGAAGCCGTCAAGGACAGAAGCACAGTAGCTTTACCAAGCCTTGAGCTTGGTGCCGCAGTGCTTATATACGGTGACCGAGCTACCAGGAGAAGTCGGTGCAGTTGAAGAGGAGAGGCAGAAAGGAGCAAAAAGGCAAGGAAGTAAAAAGGGCTAAGCGAGTGTCTTGATCGTTCAAGTGCACGGTCCGGAATGCAAGAACTCGAAAAGCGACTTCAAAAAACAACAAGCCCCAACATATAGACGTGAAGCAAGGGAAGGCCAAATCTCACAAGAATCATTGAGAACGGAGTTTGAGAGGTGGTCGCTGGGTATTTGTTCCCTGTTGTGTTGCCAATTCAGCGCACCGGAGACTAGTTCTAGACAAATTTCCACACAAAAAATACCTTGAAATTTTCAGAACTCACCTGCTTGGGCACTGATTCTTTCTGGCGGCACTGCTCACAAATGAAGGTAACGCATTGATCATGGCAAATGTCGAGTCATGTGCCATCCCGTCGCGAAATTCGTCCTGCGGCTATAGCCGGGCCACTATTTCGGCTCTAGTTTGTTATCCTCCGGATTGCTTTAGTAGTTCGTTGCGTGCTCCATGCTCTTTAGGTGTCCTCGTTGGACAACATAGAGACAGCCGTTGTTGTGTAGCCATCACCGTCGTGCTGTGTCCACGTGGTAGCGGTCAAACGGAGGTTTCCATCTCGGCCTTCGTGCTCATATTCTTCGCAGTAAGATTCTCCTCCAACTTAGTCGACCTTCTCAAGGAGTATGTATGTTATTGAAACTTGATAGAGGAGCATGGTGTAGACAAGTCGAGAACAAGTCGCAGGACAAAGCGCGACGTCAACCCGTCAACGCCAAGTGGGCCTCTCGCCTACCTCGGTTCCCCGGATGTCGGACCGCCAAGAGACATGCCAGACATCGTGCTATCCTCTATTCCGCCTTGTCCTCGTCTGTTGCACTTGGTATCACTTTTTAAACTCAACCTTTGCCATATATTGCCATCTACACTTTTTGCCTTGGATACTCCTAGCTATGTTGACTCGCGTAGGGCAAAGAGCAGCTCAAGGTGTCACTTGCGGCTGCCGGCCGCGTGTTTCACGTGGTGTGACCACGACGCTGGCGAAACGGTATGTACCCCGCTATCTCATCCTCAACATCATGTTACGGCATATTGTGCGATGTTGATGTCTTTTTTGTGCCTCATCCTCATTGACATCCTTTTTTTTTTTCCAAGCTCAACTCTGTTTTGTGAATTAGACCTTTATCGTGTTCTGAGCTGACTGAATCTGCCCTAGCGATCTCGGCAATGCAGCGGTGAAGCTTAACTCAAGTGCCAGAAGGCGATCCTTCCATGCCTCTAGCTCAACGAGAAAGGCAGAGGCTATTGCTTTTCAGTCCTTCGATGAGGTGACGCCGATGAAGGCTCAGCCCAATGATATCAATATCGCAACGCCTCAAGGCAAGACCCTTTCTCTCTCGGCGAGATGGCTAAGGTAGGTCTTTCTCTTATTCTTATTCGCTTATCCGTGCCACCCTCGCTGCCTATATCATACGACAATATGCTGAATGACTTCGTAGAGACCATTGTCACTGCAAATCATGCGTACACCAAGACACTCTCCAGCGAAACTTCGACAGTTTTTCCAACAATGATCGGATGGCACGGGACGTCAAGTCCACCCAGGAGGGAGTCGAAATAACCTGTAAACCCACCGCTTAACCTCCAGCATGCAGCTATGAAGATGTTAATACTGACTCCTACTAGGGGCAGAATCAAACCACGTATCCACCTATCCATGGACATGGCTGCACCAAAACACTAAGCAAGATCGTCCACCAGTCAAGTATCTCTCCTTCTCCAACCCGTCTATCTTCCCACTAACATCCACAGACGCACATTATGGGATGCTTCGATTGCTAAGAATCCACCCACCGTCGACTACTCAGAAGTCATGGACTCCACCTCCGGCGTAGCCAAATGGACCGCGAACATCTGGGATTACGGATTCTCCTTCGTGGATGGTTGTCCAGCAACTCCCGATGCGACAGAGAAACTGCTGGAGCGTATCGCCCTCATCCGCATAACCCACTACGGCGGGTTCTACGACTTCACCGCCGACCTCTCCCACAAAGACACCGCCTACACTAATCTCGCCCTGCCCGCACATACGGATAACACGTATTTCACCGACCCGGCGGGATTGCAGATGTTTCATTTACTGAGCCACACCGCCGACAACCCCGCCGTCGAACGCTCTGACCTTGGCGGGAAGAGTTTGCTCGTTGACGGTTTCCACTGCGCTTCGATCCTCAAGGCCGAAGACCCATCCGCCTACGACATCCTAGCCAAGACGCCCGTACCCGCCCACGCATCAGGGAACGAAGGCATAGTCATCACGCCCTCGCAGTGCTTTCCGGTATTCAACCACAACCCGCAGACTGGAGAGTTGGTGCAGCTGAGGTGGAATAATGACGATAGAGCGACTATGCCTCCGTATAGCGTGGCGTTTGATGGGACGACGGTGTCGTATGATGAGTGGTTTGAGGCGGCAAGGAAGTGGAACGACGTCATTAAGAGGGGGGAGAATGAGTATTGGGAGCAGCTGCGTCCGGGCAGGCCACTTATATTTGATAACTGGCGCGTGATGCATGCGCGTTCTGCGTTCACGGGAAAGAGGAGGATGGCGGGTGCTTATATCAATAGAGATGACTTCGTTAGCAGGTATTGGAATACGAATTTTGGGAGGGAGGAGGTGCTGAAAAGGATCATATAGTGGCAGGTATATACCATGGATAATTTTCTCCAATAATGCCAGTCGCTGTCGCATGCTAAGTATCGTATTGCCATCCTCTCTTCGCCTCAATTGAAATGGAGAAATGATAAGGTGCAGGAAGGGGCTGGGCCTACGGTCTCCTCACGTCGCCCAGGCGGATTTTGGTGAGGCAGCGTGAGTAGCATGCGCCGCCAGTTTCGTAAGGCACGTTGACGTTTCCCGACTTCACGTTTTGGAACATGAACACGGGACGCTTTGGACTTAGGGCACGGCTGTAGGTGACAGAAGGTTGGAGGAGCTCCGAGGAGCGATTCGAGTTCATCTTCAGACATCACTCACAATTTAACCTTCACTTCCAACAGCACTCAAACACGTCTATAAGTCGAATCCTCAGCGCATAAACAGACTTCATACGCATACGCATACGCATATAACATCCGCACGATAAAATGCCTCTTTTCAAGAACAAGAAAACTGAGGGCAAGCGCGCCGGTCAGAACGGTCAGAAGAAGATTGGGGAGTTCAGCATCGTGCCAGGTACCATTACTCGTGCTGGAAAAACGGTATTGGATTTTGCTGCCGACTTGGGACTGGGCTTCGGTGACAGGTAAGTCGTCTTCCAGCACTCCTCTTCCTGCTGTCATAGGGATGTTTACTAATAATTCACAAGCATGGACACTCGCCATGCGCGCGCACAGGCTGCCAACGCTGCCGACCCACGCCGTCGCAATTCGGCTGTCAGCATCGATACCATCCAGCCAGTTCCAGCCGTCAACGGAGACAACGCCAGGCGCGGAATCCTCGAGTCCGTCCCTACCACCATCGTCAAGGGCCAGGCTGCCGCCGGACCACCACCACCAGTCCCAGCGAAGGTTGTCCCGCCGCCACCGCCAAAGTCGTAAGCTCACGCTACCCATCTTCCCGTGCTCCTCCCGCTTACTATGCAATCATCATCATCCACTCGAAGCACGCATCAACACCTCACAGTGGACCAGCCTTCATCGTCCATAGTGTCGTGAAGGTCACCGTCCCATTAGAAATGTACGAGAAGAGTGGCGTTTTCTGCTGCTTTTGCAACTAAGCCGGTAAGTTCTCACAAATTGAGATGAATTGATAGATACAAACCCTAACTATTTAATTGGCTGAGCCTCCTTTTTTATTCTTGCGATTTAGCGTTAGTTCAGGATCATTGAATAATTGCAAAGTCAATGGTTGTGTATCACAAGTCGAAAAACGATAACTGCTGAGATTACGAACACAAGGAAACGAAATGAGAATATCAGAATGAATCACAATAAGCTTTACAATGAATCTGTTATGAAAATGGTATGAATGCGGTGCGACTGATTATCTTTAACCCACGGCGATGGAGTGGAGGTTGATTGATATTCCAGCCTCGTTCATGGCCGCACAGCCTCGCCAGTGGCCGTTGCCAAGAAATGTCATGTGATGATCAGTAGTGACCGTAGCTTGTCCGTTTGCAGAATAGGGCAGTCACGAAACTTGAGCTTGCCTCAGGCCATCAATCCTGCGGTTTTGCGTTGTGAGGCTGTCGCATCTCCATCCAGCTCGATCTCATCCACCCCATCCCATCAAATCAGCGTCAACGAGGTACCGCAACGAGACCGCCAATCCACCACGATCCCATTTGCCCCAACTAAATAAATTCCCACAACGCAACACCCTAGACGCCTAGCACCCCAAAACAACCGGGCCAAGTGCGCATAGAGCCCACGCCCACGAATCTGCAACGCGCAACAGCGATTTGGTACACGAAGAAGCCATTATAGCATCGCGCCAAGCCGACCGGCGACGTAAAAGTCATAACAACTTCCGCGTCAACGCGACGAGGTATATTTCGACGCGACAACGCCTAGTCACGGCCGTGTAGATTAGATATACACTCGTTACCGTCGAATTAGCAGTGTTTGCTACCGATATATCGTCCGCGCCTCAAGACGGCCGTACCACAAGACGGAAGACACATACGCAAGGCTGTCGATTGACTGCGCTTGATAAAGCTAGTGCAAGACTAAACAATTAATGAACGGCTCGGTTAGACCGCAGCCGAACATGGCCTCCGTTCAAGCCGCCTCGGCCGGATCGGGCAATGTCTTTCCTGCGGGGCTTAGCCAGCAGGATGCCCAGCAGATTTTTATGGTATGTGATGCTGTCCTGTCGCATAACCCTCCTTACATCTTAGATAGAATGAAAGCTAATACCCTTGAAGAAGTATAAGCAGATGAAAGATGCTGGCACTTCCGAGCAAGACCCAGAATTCCAGAAGGTGCACCAGATGCTTGTTGCAATCCAGCAGCAGCGCAAGATCAGCCAGCAACGTATGCAGGCGCAACAGAACGCCGCCATCAACGGTGCCAGAAGTTCCCAGCCACCAAACTCCGCAAATGCCACCGGCTCCGGCCCAACACTTCCACCGAAGGCCAACGCTGGAGCGCCAAATGGTGCACAACGCCCAACAGCATCTAGCCACTTGTTCACCCCAGAACAACTGGGCACATTGAAGCATCAGATTCAAGCATTCAAATCTTTGTCAAAGAACTTGGGCATTCCACTTTTTACACAGCAGCATTTGTTCGCGTCGCAAAAGAAGCGCATTCTTGCAAACGCTGCAAAGACTGCTGGAGATGCGCCAAGTATTAATGGCAAGGGCAAGGAGGCTTCGGCTGCTCCAGAGCCAAAGGAGGAGACGATGGAGGTGTCAACCATCGACCCATACAGCCTCATCCCCGTCAAGATTAGCTATGCGAAGCACTCCCTCAGACAGGGTCGCTTCCTTATCCCAAGCATTATGCCAACGGGTATCAATGTCGACAAGCTTGCCGAGGATCGCGAGCGCGTCATCCAGAACAGAATGTCGAGTAGATATCAAGAGCTCCAGTCTCTGCCACTCAACCAGCAACACTGGGATGTGAGAAGAGGCGATGATGTCACACCAGATGACAGCCTGCGCATCAAAGCCATCATCGAGCTGAAGAAGCTTGGTCTCTACAGCAAGCAGAAGGCTCTCCGTGACCGCATCTCAAGACAGATGGTCCAATACGACAATCTCGCCATGACCGCAAACCGCAGCATGTACCGCCGCATGAAGAAGCAATCCCTGCGCGAGGCACGCATCACCGAGAAGCTGGAGAAGGAGCAGCGCGTGGCCAGAGAGACGCGTGAGCAGAAGAAGCACACAGATTATCTCCAGACTGTCCTCAACCACGGTCGCGAGATCGTCAACGCTGCTCTTGCTCAGAAGTCGAAGATGCAGAAGCTGGGTCGTATGATGCAGGCTCAGCATATGAATATTGAGAAGGAGGAGCAGAGGCGTGTTGAGAGGACTGCCAAGCAGCGTCTTGCTGCTTTGAAGAGCAACGATGAGGAGGCTTACCTAGCTTTGCTTGATCAGGCTAAAGATACGAGAATTACGCATCTGTTGAAGCAGACCGATGGTTTTTTGACTCAGCTCGCGCAGTCTGTAAAGCAGCAGCAGCGTAAGGCGGCTGAGAGATATGGTGACGAGACTGGCATCCTTATGGAGGAGGACGAGTCTGAACTCGATGAAGATGAGGAGGGTAACAGCGACGTCAAGAAGATCGACTACTACGCTGTTGCTCATCGCATCAAGGAGGAAGTCACCAAGCAGCCAGGCATCTTGGTCGGAGGCACCTTGAAGGAGTACCAGATTAAGGGTCTCCAGTGGATGATTTCGCTATACAATAACAACCTCAACGGTATCTTGGCAGATGAGATGGGTCTCGGAAAAACTATCCAGACGATTTCTTTGATCGCCTACCTTGTCGAGATGAAGAAGCAGAATGGCCCTTTCTTGGTCATCGTTCCGCTTTCGACACTCACTAACTGGACTCTTGAATTCCAGAAGTGGGCCCCATCACTCAGGTGCATCGTTTACAAGGGACCACCGAATCAGAGAAAGACTCAACAGTACGAGATCCGCCAGGGCAACTTCCAGGTCTTGCTTACGACCTATGAATACATTATCAAGGATAGACCAGTTCTCAGCAAGATCAAGTGGATTCATATGATCATCGATGAGGGCCACCGCATGAAGAACGCTCAATCCAAGCTTTCTGGCACCTTGTCGCAATATTACTCCACCCGCTACCGTCTTATTCTCACCGGCACACCACTTCAGAACAACCTGCCTGAGCTGTGGGCCTTGCTCAACTTCGTTCTGCCAACGATTTTCAAGTCCGTTAAGTCCTTCGACGAGTGGTTCAACACTCCATTCGCCAATACCGGTGGACAGGATAAGATGGAGCTCACCGAAGAAGAACAGATCCTTGTCATTCGTCGTCTGCACAAGGTGCTCCGTCCATTCTTGCTTCGTCGTCTCAAGAAGGATGTCGAGAAGGACCTGCCAGACAAGACTGAGAAGGTCATCAAGACTCGTTTCTCTGCTCTTCAGGCCAGACTTTACAAGCAGATGGTTACGCATAACAAGCTTGTTGTGTCTGATGGCAAGGGCGGGAAGACCAATGCTAGGGGATTGAGCAATATGATTATGCAGTTGAGGAAGTTGTGTAACCATCCTTTCGTCTTTGACGAGGTGGAGAACCAGATGAACCCTAATAGCCAGAGCAACGACCTCTTGTGGCGTACGTCTGGAAAGTTTGAGCTCCTTGATCGTGTCCTGCCTAAGTACCAGGCGACGGGTCATAGAGTGCTTATGTTCTTCCAGATGACGGCTATCATGGATATCATGGAAGACTTCCTCCGTCTCCGCGGTATCATGTATCTCCGTCTCGACGGAACGACGAAGTCCGACGACCGCTCTGAGTTGTTGACGGAGTTCAACCGCCCGGGCTCCCCATACTTTATGTTCCTCCTCTCCACCCGCGCCGGTGGTCTCGGTCTGAACTTGCAGACGGCTGATACAGTCATCATCTACGATTCCGACTGGAACCCACATCAAGACTTACAAGCACAGGATCGTGCCCACAGAATCGGCCAAAAGAACGAAGTCCGCATTCTGCGCCTCATATCCTCCAACTCCGTCGAAGAGAAGATTCTCGAGCGCGCAAAGTTCAAGCTCGATATGGACGGCAAGGTCATCCAGGCCGGACGCTTCGATAACAAGTCCTCCGAAACTGACCGCGACGCTATGTTGCGCGTTATGCTTGAGACTGCCGAGGCTGCCGAGTCTCTGGAGCAAGAGGAAATGGACGACGATGACCTGAACGTTATGCTTGCACGCTCAGACGCCGAGGTCGAGGTCTTCAGGCGCATGGACGAGATTCGTGCCCAGGACATGACGTATGGTACTGCACCGGGGAGTAAGAAAGTACCGCGTCTGATGCAGGATTCTGAGTTGCCGGAGATTTATTTGAGTGATGGGAACCCGGTGGATGATGAGCCGGAGGAGATCCGTGGCAGGGGCGCCCGCGAGCGTAAAACGTTGCATTACGATGACGGATTGACTGAGGAGCAGTGGCTTAATGCTGTGGACGCGGATGATGATACCCCGGAAGCTGCAGCGGCCCGTAAAGCCCAGCGCAAAGAACGTCGTCGCCTCAAGAAACTTAGGAAGGAGCAAGGCAGAACCCAGGCTGGGGATTCAGACACCGACATGTCTGGATCTGATGACGAACCTGAACCTGAGCCCGTCATCGAGAAACCCAAGCGCGGCCGCAAACCGATTACCAAAGTTAACAAGCGCGTCGGGGACGACTTTGAAGACGACGAGAAGCCAGCGCCTAAGAAGACTAAGCGTGGTGGGCCCGGCCGTCCTAAGGGCTCTGTGAACAAGACTTCTAAGGGTGGAGACATCCTCGCGCCGGATGTTAGGAGGCAGCTCCAGGCTAGCCTGAAGGAGGTGTACGACGAGCTGAATAACTTGACAGAGGAGACGGATGAGGTTGATGAGGATGGCAACCAGCTCATCAGAGGAGTCATCGACCCTTTTCTTGTCCTTGTTCCCAAGCGCGTATATCCGGATTACTACCAACTTATCAAGAAGCCTATTTCGATGACTGAGATTGGGAAGTCGATCAAGAAGGAACAGTACGGCTGCTTGAATGATTTGATGAAGGGTGTTGATTTGTTGGTTGCCAATGCACAGCTATATAATGAGGATGGGAGTATTTTGTTCCAGGATGCGGGGTTGATTAAGGTGCGTGCCTCCACTCTCTATGACTCTCTCCCTCAATGCCTATCCTCCACCATTCTCGGTCCCAGATTTGCGTACCAGTACAGGTGCTAACGAATAATAGAAAATTGCATCGGAGAAAATCGCCGAAGAGATCGCGGCGCACCCAGAGCTTGGCGAGCTTGAGAATGGAGGTTCCCGTGATGGCGGCTCGACGGCCCCTGGTACTTCTAACGGCACACCGGCTCCTGGACCGAGATTGAAGCTTAACTTCAACAATTATGTTAATGGCGGGGATAGAGGCAGTTCGAGTAAGTTGGGAAGTGATGAAGAGTAGGTGTGTGCGAGGAGTTGAGTGGGGATTGGGAATAGAAAGGGGTGGGGGGGGAGTGGGGATGAGAGTGGAAGTGGATGTATCGAAGTATACTGTACTTGATGGTGGCTATTGAAGACGGAGGTGTTATGATATGGGACGCATGGCGCAATACTTCACGGACGGTCATCGGTGGCTTTGCTTTTCGAAAGGAGTTTAAGGAAAGATTACTAGCTTATTTTGCGCCGAGAAGGCGCTATTTCGAGACATCATTGAGGATATTAGATCGCAGATCGCAGTGTACTCTTACTAGATGGCATATGCTGAATGAAGCTTATGCGTATAAATTACCCAGGAGTTGACCTTGTGAAACTGCTGTTGGACATGCCCGAAAAGGTTAGTTCGTGAGCATATCCGCAATAGGGAATCCACACGCGGTATGTTGGTGTTTTTTAGATTTGTCCTTCGGCCTCTGGGTGCGAGGATATCGGATAGCCATACTTCGGTCCACGGCAGCTAGTTGGTACTTATCACCACTTCAGCGCAACCGATGTTGGCAGTAGGAATACTCAACTTTTACTGTTTTCGGCACTTAATTGTTGCTATCAGTATGACCTTAACCGATACTAACCATGCTAACGCTGTTGTTGCTGTTTTTGTGTGTAAAAACACGAGCAACACCGCTTTGATTAACCTGTTATCATAATCTGAATTCCTGAGGGTTATTTTGGAAAGTAAGGTACTCCTCGCATATCCAACTCAATAAGCATTTTGTGCTGTGTTTGAAACAGTGGATGGACGTGAGGGGGTTGATATATGGCCCCTGGTGAGACTTAGCTGCATAAGATATGAACATGCGCGTTTAGCAGTCATTCTGCGGAAAATCTCCTTACGAAGTTTTATAAAGGCCTAGAACGTCGGAACGTCAGGCACATAAAAGCAGGAAAATTTGCTACCCACACACCATGGGCTGGCTTTTGGCAACAAAGCAAGGAAAAATCAGTTTTGATACCGATACAATTCCTGGTTGATGCTAAATATCCAACTGCTATCCAATCAATTCTCTTTATTGCGGTTGCTGTCGACGCCCTAATATTTGGCGATCAGCTAAAGACAAATTTATAATCGGAAGCCCATACCCGATCCAGTTTGCCGTATGGGGTTTACCAAAAAACAACAGCATGTTCTTCGGTTCCTTTATATAGTAAGAACCATGAACTCTCAAAACCGCAACGGCTTTCCTCTCATTATCTCTTCTCTATCGGGCAGTTGTTCTTTCATCGATCCTCCTTTCCTGCCGCTGCCGCTTTAGTAAAAAGAAATGTAGAGGGCCTCCTAAGCTTTAATTCTATCTATCAAACGCCTTAATCGAGTGAGTATTGGGGGAGAAATGCGTCGTCAAATTCGAATAAAATTGCCGATTTTTTGCCCTACTTTTAAGCCTGAAAAGCACAAGTAATGCTCAACTCGGACGTCGTGGCTTTGGTAAAACCAAATATACAGCTACTCATGGGCTTTGATTGTGGCTAGCGAAAACGAAAATTGAAAAAGCATCAGTTGTGAAAAAGCGCGTTGAAGTTGTAGCGTTTATGTTCACGAACCTCAAATTTGCACGGCGGCTGAGGGGGACAATGGTATTATGGGGGTGCAATTAAGATCGTTTGCGTCCCTCCCAATCTTTCTTTCCGTCAATGGGCACGGACTGTCCCATACCCTACCCCGTCAACCGCTGTCATCCCCCTCGGTTTTTCCCATCCATTTCTGACCCGTATTTATACAATATAGGTTATCCCACAAGTTAACAATTATTAAAAAGCACTAATAGTTTAATGGTAGAATTGGCGCTTCCCAGTCCTGGCTTTCGGGTTGACCTGCAAGAGCATGCGCTAGGCCCGTGTTCGATTCACGGTTAGTGCATTAATTTTTATCTTTATTGTCGGTGGCGGTTATGAGATGAGACTTTTGGTGTTGCGATGGAGGGGCGAGATGTGAAGGGTTATTATATGAGAGGTGGCTGGCAGGTCGTTCTGTTTTGGGTTTGTTGAAGGCGGGGACGCCCTGGGTGGGGAAAGGAGAAGGAGTGGATTAGGACAACAAAAACCGGGCTTGAAAGAGAGCCATTGAAATATAGAGTAGGATTTCATTGATGTCCATCTGTGAAGCCGGAGCATCTGCTGTTTGACAGCTTGAGCTTACATGCGGCTATGGTCCTTCTTCTCAAGACTTGGCGCCGGCCATTTGCACCTTGCTACCTTCGTTCCCTCAACACCATGGCACATCATTAAGTTGCCTGACCAATAACTGTATAGATGGAGGTAAGCGGCTAAACAAAGCGTCCGACAATCATGCATTACTCGTGCTTCATTTCTCCGGGAAGTTGTCGTTGCTCCGAACCAGCCCTTCAGCCACCGACTCTCGCTTCCTTCTGGCCTCAGCCTTCCTCTTTCAGTATCTCAACGACTACCGAATAGCTGATCCATACTGATACTCGTCCCCGGTGCCGCCACAAATTCTTCACCACCTCCTCCTCCTCCTGCGCCCACTAGTCTTGCAGCAAACGTCTCATCGCTTTCATCACCAAACCGCATCCCCCTCGCCGCCAACTCCGCAGCATGCACTTTCGCCACTTTAGCTTTCTCCCAACACGACAGTATACTACTTGATATCTTGTCGCGTGTTCCTTCTCCGTCTTCGTGCATCCAGAGACCCATTACTTTTTCTCCCTTCCCATTATCACCACTGGGTCCTCCTAGTCCTCCGGTCACCGATGCCGAGTTAATGGCGCCGCGACTGTTGGAGTTGGCCATTTGGGTACTGGTGCGAGACGGAGAGATGGGTGATGGGTAGCGAAGGATGAGGAGCTCGCCCATTTTTTCGACGTCGGAGACGGACCAGAGGTCTACGCCCCAGTTTTCTATGCCGCGGCGGTTGAGGACGACGATGCAGTAGTTTTCATCACCTGACTCAACATCTGGTTCGGTCTCACACACAAACAGCGTCCCCTCAACACCACTTTTATCCCACGTCCCTTCTGAAGCGTCGAAGACGTATAGGACGGCGGAAGCCGCTATTGAGAGAATCGACTGTATACTTGGCTTGTATCGACGTAAGACGCTGAGGTTCATCTCCGAGTTTGAGCGGAGGGGGGCCGGAGGATGGTATTCAGCTGTATCGGTCTCGTAGTCTGTCTGTGTTGACTGTTGTTGTGGCGGAGGGGGAGGCTTGTGATGGGAGCCTTGACGGTTATGTTGGCGACCGCGGCTGCGTTGGTTTTGTTGTGACATTAAGAAGAGTAGGTAAACGAGGATTCGGGGAGTAGCGGTAGAATGGTGGCAGGCGTTGGTGGTTGTGGTAGTTGTCGAGGTAGTCGGGTCGAGCTCGAGGCTCCGCGCACGCGGTATCTTTTGTCGGTAAAAATGGCGCTTGGCGTAGCGGCTATCAATACATAAAGCGCGCTTGAATGACACCGGAGTAACAGAGGGCGGCTAGCTCTTAGCTGTATATTGTGGTAATGGTGTTGTGTAAAGTCTAGCCTCGTGCGCAACATGGCAATGAGGTATCAATGGCCCGTGCGTCAGCCTTGCGAACCAGTTAGTCCTGGCCTGACAGGGTCCAAGCTTTCCAACGACAACCACCAAGGTAGCTTATCCTTGATGAGCGTTCTTGGGCTCGTCTTTTCTTCTAAAACTTCCACATCTTTGCTGAACTTCCTCCTCGGCAACAACTCCGGTGAACGCCCATTTAAGCCTGGGATCATTCCACCATCCCTCTCGACTTTTAAAACATCAACCGTGACATCTCGAGCCGCCATGCTACGTCATTTGTGAAGATAGCACAATTCGGCTCAGCACAGCCACGCGTCGATCTCCTAGAGGGCCGTCCCTGCATAAAGCTTCAATAGCTCCGTAGAGTCTATAATTCCCAAACTTCGCGCCGGCACTCCTGGAAACATTCAATACGAGAGCCCCCAGCGCGCTTAGAAGCGCCGATATACTCGCCATGATGGATCCAGACAGAACCTCCAAGCACAGTCTGAGCGACTACGAAACCTCCTTCGGCAGCTCCTTCCGCGAGATCGATAACCCACAGCCCGAAGCACCCGTCCAAAGCACTCCACACTCCCTCTCCCGCGCCGTCTACGAAAAGCGCTCCGAATATGTCACGCCAGCGACAATTCGTATAAAAGTTGGGTCCTGGAACGTTGCCGCATGTTCCGGAGTTGAGGATGATTTAAGGAAGTGGTTTGTGGACGGCAAGGGTGTCGATGTCGCATTGTCCGGTCTGAGTATTGGGGACAAGAAAGAGACTGTGAGTCAAGAGAATGTGGAAATCGAGGCGGGAGGAGAAGAGAGGCCGACTGCGGGCCGGAGCGAGCCGGTGGGAGAGGAGGGAGAAGTTATGGGAGGGCGAGATATAGATCTTTATGTGTTGGGTTTGCAAGAGATTGTGTCCCTGGCAAGCGCGAAAGAGTATATTGGAAGGGTGTACGTTGCTTCCGGCCCATTAAATGTGTGGAAGAAGGCGTGTGAGAAATCGGTGCCGGAAGGCTACCGACTGGTTGTCGATACACAGATGTCTGGTCTGCTACTCCTCATCTACGCATCAGCCGAGGTTGCGCCGACGATAAGCGATGTTAGCTCGAACTGTGTGGGAACGGGAGTAATGGGTTACCTAGGCAACAAAGGCGCAGTCTCAACACGCATCGTCCTCGGTGAAACAACGCGACTAGTCTTCATCAACGCCCATCTTGCTTCAGGCACAGATAAAGCACATCTGGACCGCCGAGTGTGGGACTGGAACCAGATCATCACACGTACGAGATTTGCGCCTGTAAACAAAGGCGGCGTGGTTGAAAACCAGGAGGAAAGCATAGGCAACGAGGATTTCTGCTTCGTGTGCGGAGATCTGAATTTCCGCCTCGAAGGGCTGCCGGGGAGTGATATTCGTCGTCTTCTGAAGTTACACACAGAGGGCGAATTCGATATCTCGATGCGCAACACTGAGAATTCGTCCTCCCCGGTATTGGTGCACCACGTCGACTCCGAAGACGACGAGCTAGAAGACAACACCAACCAACGCACAAGTTCAGATAACTATTCCGATCTTCCAGACCCAGATGAGTTCGCGCCAGACCCACATAACGACCCTACGAGTCTACAAGCCACGCTGGACTCGATATTGTCGCATGACCAGTTGCGCCGCGTGCAGAGACAGAAAAAGGCGTTTCATGATGGGTGGAGGGAAGGCCCTGTGACGTTTCTGCCGACGTATAAATATGATGTTGGCTCTTTTGCTACCTTTGATTCCTCGGAAAAGCTGAGGCCGCTGTCGTGGTGCGATAGAATATTATACCGGTCAAAGCATGACGGCGAGAAGTATGAGAAGAAGGTCATGGAAGCTGAGGCGGCGAGGAAGAGGGATCAAGAGATGAAGGACAGAGGTCTGGATGATGTTGCACGGCAGGAAGAGGTTATTTTTGACTATGACCCCGCTTTAGACGGGATGAATACCGTTAATTCGGCGAAGAACTTTGATTACGATTACGATGAGTATGACGACACGGAGCCCACCGTTATCTCTGCCCCCTCCACCGAAATGCAGCCTCAACACCCATCCCAGCCGGGAACGGTATCGCAGGTTGGGGAGTGGGAAGACCCGCTGCATTTGGATATCTACACCTCACACCAACACATCCTCTCCAGCGACCACAAACCTCTATCAGCTATTTTCAAACTCTCCTACCTCTCTGTTGATCCGGTGCTAAAGGCGAGGATCCATGCGGAGGTTGCTAGGGAGCTCGACCGTGCTGAAAACGAGGGCCGGCCAACGATCACGCTGATCGTTGACTCGCCGCCTGAACCTAAGAATGAAGCGAAACATGACCCGAGTAATCCAGCCGCACACTGGGCCTCTAAACCACCAGCGTCAGGCACAGACGCCGCCCTTGTAGTGGACTTTGGGGAGGTGAGGTATCTGCAACGTAAATCCCGCGCTCTGACAATAGCGAATACCGGTGCGGTAACAGCCCGCTTCTCTTTCATTCCCCGGCCAGGAGTTGATGGTGAAGAGGTTATTAAGCCTAGTTGGTTGGATTTTCGCTTCATAGACTCATATGACTCAAGCGGCACTGCCCAGCAAGTATCAAATGAGGTACATTTAGCGCCGGGCGAGACGATAACAGCCACGCTTGAGGTCTACGTCCAAGACACCGCGCAAGTCAGGCAACTCAACAGAGACGAATTGCTTTTGGACGATGTTCTAGTTCTCCGCGTACTAGAGGGCAGAGACTACTTCGTCCCCATCCGTGGCTCTTGGTCCCGCACGCCATTTGGGATGAGTATACCTGAGTTGATTCGCATACCGCCCGATGGTGGCGGTGCTCACGGGTTACCCGAAAAGGTGGATATGGGTGGAGCAATGCATTTCTCGGCGCCGAAAGAACTTTTTATGTTGACGGAGGCGATTGAGGGGTTGGCGGAGAGGGCGTGGGCGGATAAGGAGATGATAAGTAAACTGTCAAGCTATACGCCTGATGGCTGGCCTTTCGAATTCACTACTTCCGCCAACAAACGCCTTGCTCACGAGAATCAGGTCATCATGGCATTGGAAGAAGATAGGCCGTTGATGGAGACGTTCTCAGTCGAGACATCAGCTGTTGAACGGATAGAGGTGTTATCGGAAGTCCTCATCCTCTTCCTAGGCAGCTTGGAAGATGGGATTATCAAGGTGGAGGATTGGGAAACTATTGACACTGTGCTGTTGACGCACAAAGGGGCTGTGCCGTCCGGGGACTGCAAGGAGTTGGTGCTGGATGTTTTGAGTGGGAGTCCGAATCATCATATTAGTTTGGTTTTTCTGACGAGTGCGCTTAATAAAGTCATCTCCGAAAGGTTAGGAGGAAGTATCGATACCGGCGGTGCTGGGAGCTTGGACGGCGCCAAGCTTGAGAAGAGGAGTAGGAAGAGCTTTAGGAAGAGTATTGGGCATGTTGCTGCTCAGGCGGCGGCGCACCGCCATCGCAGGACGAAGAGTGGTGATGAGGAGAGGAAGAAAGAGATGGGTAAAGTGGACGAGGAGCGAAGAAAGATTGAGCGGAGAGTGGCTGAGGTATTTGCGCCGGTTGTAATTAGGGATGGTGTGAGGAGCGCCAAAGGACAGGAACAAAGGAAGAGAGAAGTCATAGAAGCATTCCTAGCACAGAGTCATTAAGGGCGCGAGAAAAAGGGATATATTGAAGGGAGCAAGCAAGCAGCCGTTGATCTGCCGCGCTTGTCTACTTCATGCTCACAGTGATACCGGAAAGTCGGTGAACATCGCTTACTGGGACGATACGGCGGATGGCCCTGTCTTCTAGTTGATGGAGGCCAGGGATATGAGCTCTCGATTTCAGAACCAAACGGAGCGAGCTGAGCCAGGAACCGCACGCGAGGTGTGGATGTTTTGATTAGGGGCAAGCGGAAGTAAAAGCGGTGGTCGGAGCCAGGCGTCGTGTTTGGAAGGCAGTCATAGAAACATGAAACTTTATATTCTGGATATTGCAAAAGCTATCAGATCGCTTTGTCTCGTGCTCAGCCTCTCGCCATAAACTTATCCAAAAGGTAATCGAAAGTATATCCTTGGCGCGGTGTTGTGGTCCCTTATGTCTGTATCGCTGACGTCTGTCACTCGCGCCAAGCAACCCCACGCCCATGTCACCCCCACGCCCATGTCACCCCCACAACCTCAATCGGCGCCAAGCAGGGATGTGGCCTTGGCGACAACGTCCTTATCTCTCGCCCTGCAGCTCGAGGACATTCCTTGATAGCTTATCTATGCCCCAAGATATCGGGCATATATCGGCCTGTGCCATGTTTTCGACCGGGGAGTTTAGGGATGAACTCCCATATTGAGCTGGAAAGATGTCTGTACGATGCGGAAAACGAGAGCAGTCAGACTGGAAGTGCACAGCTTTTGTACTCGGGAGGACGGAGGACGATGAGGATGCTTATGTGAGAGACGAATTTAGGGGAGAGATATATACGTACCAACGGTCGGTCAATTCTTTTCCTGTCTCAGTTTGCGTTGCTATGTTTGCATTCATCGGCGTCGATTCTGCCAGCGTCTGTGCGACCGAATACAGTGTACCGGCCTGGGCGACACCCGTCCACCCAGGCAATCCTTCTCGTTGATTGGGTTAAGTTCTTAATATATCGTCTATATCAGAGCACGTTAGCCATTAGCAGTCAGGCTCCAGAATGTGGAGGGTAGTAACCGCTATCACTCCACTTGCCGGCGCCCGGGCAGGATTCTATTTCATTACAAACTCGATCGATGATTAGCACTGATAAGTTACTCTTGGCATTCCTCCTTCTTTGAAAACCACATGCAGTCCAGGATCATCTTCGATGACTGACGCGAGGTGAGGTCCTTGTCGTGCCTGCCTTATCTCACCACCGTGCACCGGAAATCCCGAAAGTGGCACCTCACCTCCATATTGGGATCGCTTCCAGCTATCCGGTGGCTTGAAACCTGGGCCGCCTTGTGGTAAGCCGTACCCCGGATATCTTCCCCCTGGAGGACACCGATACACATGGATAGGTCAGCTAAGTGCAACTGAAATATTACGGTGGGAATGCTTAAGACTCCCCGGCATCGCCCATATCGGCGCGAGAAGGGTTGGAATCGACACATCGAAGTAGCTCTGATAAGACCTGTAAGGTATATAGCACAGGTGTGCGCTCATCGAGACATTCCTGAATCAAAGACAACACCAAGATAGAATTTGGAACTCCAAACATGGCTTCCTCATTATACGCCGTGGAGTATAACGGTACCGATGCCACTGGCGGCGATCCATTGGCAATCAATGTCAACCAATACTACGAAGTAAAGCACTCTTTATTCCGAGCTGATGATTTCCTGCCCCTCAAGACTGGCCACTAACACACACTCAGTCCGGAGATATAGCTTGGATGTTAACCTCCACCGCCCTCGTCCTCCTTATGATCCCCGGCGTCGGCTTCTTCTACAGTGGCCTCGCAAGACGCAAATCAGCGCTCTCCCTCATCTGGCTCTCGCTGGCCTCCATCGGCGTCTGCGGCTTCCAATGGTTCCTCTGGGGCTACTCCCTCGCCTTCGGCGACGGAAGCAGTTATATCGGGAATCTGTCAAAGATTGGATTTAAAGGTGTGGTAGCCGCTCCAAGTCCGGGATCACCGAAGATACCCGAGATCCTATTTGCGGTTTACCAGGGCATGTTTGCCGGAATCACGTTTGTCCCCGTTCCCCCCACCTATGAAGCAGAAACTCGAGCTAACAACATCACAGTGCGGCGCTGGCAATAGGTGCCGCGGCCGACCGCGGCCGCATGCTCCCCTGCGTCGTCTTCCTCTTCATCTGGACAACGCTGATATACGACCCGCTCGCGTGCTGGACCAGGAACGCAAACGGGTGGTCCTTCGCCCTCGGCGGCCTGGACTTTGCAGGCGGAACACCCGTTCACATTTCTTCCGGCGCCGCTGCCCTTGCCTACTCCCTCATGCTCGGGAAGCGCCAGGGCTACTCTGCTTCCAATGGATTGCCGTATCGCCCCCATAACGTCACGCATGTGGTCCTTGGGACGGTTTTCCTCTGGGTCGGCTGGTTCGGGTTTAATGGTGGGAGTGCCCTGGCCGCGAATGTTAGGGCGGTGATGGCGTGTTTCGTTACGCATACGGCCGCTGCCTGCGGAGGCGTCACCTGGGTGCTCCTCGATTACCGCCTTGACAGAAAATGGTCCACAGTCGGCTTCTGCTCAGGCGTTATCTCAGGCCTCGTAGCAATTACCCCAGCAGCTGGCTATGTGCCTGCTTGGTCCGCTACCATATTTGGAGCCGTTGGGGCTGTGACGTGCAACTTTGCGACGAAGATTAAGTACGTTGTCCGCGTTGACGATGCACTCGATATTTTTGCCGTTCATGGCGTGGGAGGCATAGTTGGTAATCTGATGACTGGTATTTTTGCCGCAGACTACATAGCTGCGTTGGATGGCGCATCAGTCATTGATGGTGGGTGGATCAACAAGCACTACATCCAGCTTGCCTACCAACTTGCTGACTCTGTGGCTGGGTTCGTGTACTCTTTTGGTGGGACTTGTCTCATTTTGTTCTTGATGAATCTTGTTCCGGGGTTGAGTTTGAGAGCGACGGCTGAGGAGGAGGAGGGTGGACTTGATGATCACCAGCTTGGGGAGTTTGCATATGATTACGTTGAGCTGAGAAGGGAGACTGGGGATGTCATCGGTGTTGGCTACGGTGCCTCGAACAGCAGAGGAGGAAGCGTCGGCGATCTGGAGACTGGAAGTTCGAAGGGCTCTCAGCACGTCACGAGGGTGGGCCCACAGGTCGTCGAGGCCAAGGTCTGATGGTTGGATGGATATGATGTTTGAGTTACAGTAGCGGATACCCTTCATTTTGTTTGATATTTAATGCAGTACTATACATCCTAAATCCCTCCTTGTATCGGAACCCCGGAGCCAAGCTTTTACAGCCCAGCGCCCGTTATCGCATGACGAATGATTTGATGACCTCAAGCTGTGAGGAGATGTTGAATTGGGTGCGGAAGGTATCTGGTATCGTGTAAAAGGAAAATCATTTTCTCTATCTAAGTGGGATACGGTTCTCCTAATATAGAGAACGCGAGACAAAGGCTCAAAGAGCCGCTGGTCGATGCATGGAAGAACTCATGCATCGACCGAACATTCTCTAAAGTTCCCCCTTGGGACGAGAGTCTTCTAGGTCGGAGAGTGTACATTCAACAGGAGAGCTGATTTGATTGTGCTGTGTTAGGTGATGATGCAGACACGCTTCGAGTTTATGAGGGAAAAAAGGTTGGCTTGCTTTATAACCCCGTCAAGGCCGCGAAGATGATGGGGTTTCCACAGCGACGGCAAAATATGGGGCTGACGGGTGGGGTTAGTAGAGGCTTAGGCCTACCTACTCTACGAACTATGGGCCGAATCGATTGATCTGTTAGCGCAGAAGGGTCCAGAAAAAGGAAGCACGAATGAGGTTCACGACTTGGTGGATGAAGATGGGAACTCGACTTTGGCGTTCCAGCTAGCTGTGAGGTACCTCAATCCTTGAACCACCTCACCGTATTCCGCTCCGTTGTTCTCCGTTTCGCCTTCACAATAGCCGCAGAAGCTGGAATGGTGGTTGCTGTAAGCAGTGTAGCACTTGAAGGACAAAATCGATTCCGAGAATCATAAGCTGGTCCCCGTGTGTCGGATTAGCGAGTCTGACAAGTGGACGAGAAGCTGCCAATGTAAGTTTTGTGTATGATTCCGGGCGGAAGCCTGAGAGGTCGGAAAAGAATTCGTGAAGGATGTTTTGGTATGATTTGCTGTAAGTGTTGGTTTTGCCGAAATGGACTGTGAGGATCACGCCCCAAGACTTTTCAGAGATCATTTGGTCGATAATATCTTAACCAGAGCTTTGGGATGAAGGATATAAGGAGCGATGGAGCTTCAGGCGCGCCGGACAGTGTCAATTTCCCGCTATATGTGTCACATTTATTGGAGAAACTGGAATACTTACCTGGAAATGACACGGGGGAAACTGTTGTATGGATTCTCCGGGTTGTTTCTTCTCGCTTTGAGGCCGTGTAATCCCTGAGCAGCATAGTTAGCTGCATCTGTCCAGTGTACCGGATCATCTGTCGTGGTGGTTTGGTCGAGATGGGAATCTTACAAGCCGACCATCCATTCAAAAAATTGGCCGAGCCACAAGTCTCCCATAAGCTGAGATCGCATGAGCCAAATCAGCCTCCAGAAACTTCAGCCATTGAGACGAGCTTGCCGTACAGGCTTTTTTGTCGGAAGGGTGGCTGATAGGATTGAAGGTCGGAATATCAGCTGTGTAGGACACGGGTTAGGCGAGTTGCCTAGCCAAATGAGGATTTCACTTCGACACTGAGCGACAAGCCGTCCTAAAACCCTAAAGTCTATGAGATAATTAAAACATATGCATTGAAACTGATTGGCCGAGAACTCGATTTAATGCATGGCGAAGCGTCTGTCGCAGCCCATATATATCCTCCTCAATCTCCGACCATTTAGTGACTCGGCGACCTTATCACCCGACAGCGGCCAACACTCGATCCAAACCACGAGCTAAGCATAAAACAAGCGATAGACGAACACGATGTAATAAGCATTGAATTGCTGACGCTAGCTGAATGGTATCTTTGCTGACAAATGAAATCGCCGGTCCTTCCACCTTCCAACTCCCCACAACCGCAACTCCAGAGTTAAGATGGACATATACAAATTTTTCTCCTTTCCATCAGTCCTTTCTCCTTAGAGTTTCAGTGCGCGCAATGGCAACTTTGTGCTTACCTCGCGGGCCCACTTGTGATGCCTACGCTCTTCTTCACCCTTACCCCGCCACTACCTCGCTCCCCAGCATCGTTTGTGACACCCATAGCACTGTCTAGCCGTCCGTAGCGGCCCCCCATATCCTCATCCACACTCCTACGACTACTCCAAATCTGCGTCTCTGTCAACGTCGCCACGACCTCCGTCTCCATCCTCCTCTGTCTCTGCGATTGTGCATCGACTCCTAACACTACCTTCCCAGCCTTTGCCCCTCTCTCCCGTGTCCTAGGTCTGCTTCCGTAGCTGAACATCTTCCTCCACCACCCTCTTCCCTGACTGCGTTCTTGGCAGTCCAAGGTGGTGGTTTGGCTGTGACTGAACTCGGACGGTCGCCGCCTTCCCGCGTAGTGTTGAGGAGGAGGCGGGAGGACTCCAAGCTCGATGTCGTGGGGGTAGTGTGTGGATAATAGGTTGGAAGATATTGGGCGAGTTGAGATGGCGTGCTCGATGACCACCACAGATGGTTTGCGGGAGCCGAAAGATGTGTTTGTTTGTGTGAGGATGTTATCTGTGCTTCTGTAAGAAGATATGTAAGCGACGACGAGGAAAACGTTCAAAGAAGCAGAACTTACGGCTCCATCATCCCTCTCCCACTCTCACTCCAATGTCCCGAATTCCAATCCCTGCTGTCTTGCTCTGGTGCCCCGATAAAGCGGTCAAAGTACTTTCGTGCTAGGCGGATTAAACTGAGTTTCCAAATCCATCTGTCACTCTCGCCACTTCTTTCTCCCTTCAGGTTGGGGAACAACTTTCCAAAGCCTAACTTCACGAGTGCCTTTTTATACGCCCTAATACTCGCGTCCCCCATACCCAAAAAAGCAAAAGTGCTCGCGGCCATAAAATGCATGCTATACTTACCCAGCAAGTACACTGGCACAATATTCAGATAAAAAACAGTATTCCATTGTGAACTGTGCACGCGCGCCCAGGAATAGGGTATCCAGGCGATGTGCATATTGACGGCGAAGAAGTAGGTCTGCACGGGCAGGTAGACGACAAGGACGCCGATGGATAGGATGAAGAGGCGGAGAAAGCGGGCTGACGTCAACTTGTGGGAGATGAGGAGGGAGTGGATGCTCGCGCGGTGGTGGCGGAGGCGGATTATGATTATTACTTCTTCCGTTAGCGACACTCATCGAAGTCAGTTGACAGGAAGGCGGGAGGAGAGAGAAGGGGGGAAGGAACAAACCAGTGTAATACACAGCCCCGAGACTGAATACCATAGGCCAAATATGCGTGAGTACAATCGTAGGCCAGCTGTTATCGTAGGGTACGATGCACCCCACCACAGTCATAACCCAGTACCTCTGGTCCTGCACCAAATAGCTCAGCGCAGCGATTGCCAACGGCACAAACCAACAAATCATCAACTCAACAGCCAGCTTCTGATTCCTCTTATTCCTACTCGGAGGATTGACATCGCATTTATCGATATCCAAAACATTCGCCAGCCCTCTCACGATACAAAGCGTGCAAGACGCCACAGCACAGGTCAGTGGCCAGGATATCCGACTCTGCAGATCGCAGAGCCCAACGCCGTTATACCACCCTGAAAAGTTCGCACTCGGCCAGAGTAAGGCGTTAAGCCCCGAAAAGAAGTTGGCGAGGATGAGACATAGCAGGATGCCCCAGGCGCCGGTGTTGGAGTGGCGGATGTGGAAGATGAAAGGGGTGATGAGGACAGGAACTGATAACATGCTCAGTATAGGTACGAGGATGGCGTGGACTGAGGTGGATTGGTGCGGAAGAACTGAGGCGAGGTCTGCGGGCCAGAATTTGTCGAGGTAGGAGGTGTAGTTGTCGGGGTAGCCTATTAGAGGCAGATATACGGCTGTTGGTGGGGTACTGGCGGGCCCCATGGTGTAGTTGGAGTGGGCGAAGGCACTGAGGTCGATGTCTGCGAGTGCTAGTGACCTGGATGTTGAGATGTCGAAGATCGATGAGGTGCCAGTATCTAGGGATGAGAGAGAACGTGCGTGCGTTGCATGGTCGTTGAAGAATTCCTTAAGATCAGGTGGGATGGGAGGTGTAGTATACATAAGGCGGGAGATCCACAAATTTAGATCGACGAGGTATGCACTAGGGTCCGTCCTCCGCCGCTGCAGCTGTCACTAAGCTTAATGACAGAGCGACCGCTGGTTTCGGGATGGTAAGTGGGTTCGGCTAGACCGTTGAAATGTACTGTAAAGTCGGTGCTGGTATGTCTTTCCACTATTTGACAACGCGCTGATCCAACACGACGGGAACGGGAAATCGCTCGAGGCGAGTCTCGACTCTACTGTTGAGAGAGAGAGAACGCAGCTTTGAGCCGGTAGAGTGGAGAAAGAGTCTTGGTAGATACCTGGGATCGACGATGGCAAAGAGGCGTGAGATGCAAGTAGTGCAATGGAGCTATTCCGTAGCGTCGATTCCGCGTTCAGCTACTTCTGGCAAGCAACGACCAATTGACCCGCAAAATTGGAACGTGGCGGCGATGTTGCACGATGTAACTTTGGTCGAGCCGACACCGAACAAAAAGATGGCTCAGCAAACTTGAGAAGTGAGGTATGGGAAGCCTTTCCGTCGGTAATTAACAAGTGGATGACGGTTTGAATGATACGAAGGGCATGATGGCAAAAGGATAGAGGTTGTGAAGGATAATTATATGCATTTTAACCTGCCCTGTGCTTGCTCTTCACTTTAGTATATAGACACAAAGACGAAACCAGAGCTTGGAGGATACACGCTGCAGGAACGACGATGAAGCATCGCGGACTCAAGGTCAAAGGATAAAGATAGAACACCGACCCTTCATGTCGGCTCTGAGGGTGCACAAGCGGCAGAATGACCACCTTCATCGAGCACAGACACGGCTGGTGGTGAAAAGTGGACGCCTGCGTCGAACTGGTGGGCGGATAGGCAGCCAACGGGGTCCTGATGCACTGCATGAACCCGATTCCTGGGACTTGAAATCCCGAGCCGGATCTCTGTAATGGATCGGGGGCTGTGGTCTCAGTATGTTTCATCCAGAGTGCGAGTCGTGGTGAATGCGGTACGGAGACGGTGTCGGAAAGTTTCAGTAGGAGGCTGTTGGAAGTCTTACAGCGGAGATGAGAGGGACAGGGTGTGCTCGAGCTGAAATACACGATCGTGAACACTTTGATACGCTGAATGCCAGAGTTCAGCGCCCCACCCTTGCGGCTGTAACCTTATCCCCAATTGCCCTCCCACGTAAATCTTGCGACAGAGTCTCCGTCGAGACTTGCGGTTGTGGTGTGCGATGGTGGTTGGTTGAATCTGGATCCTATTGACACCCAGGGGAAAGTCGCATGTCGCGGGACGAGGGCCCAAGAACGAGATATGATATTGACTGAGAGAGGTGGAGACAACGTCGTATATTCCGAGATATCAGTTCTTTGAAGCGGTACTGAGTGAGCAATTGAATTCAGGTTTGATTGAGGTGGTTTGGTGATGTGGGAGACAGGCGAAGTTGGCGGGAACGGTGACGAGAAACAGAGGAACGTGCCAATATCAAGAGAGCAACAGAACGAAACTTCAATAACAAATATCAGAATACTCACACAACGATGCTCGTCAAGCCATCGATAGACATTCCTCAATGGCTGTCGTCGTCGTTAACCGATGCCCATGCCAACGCTCGATCCCAGAGGGCCCCAAACCGCCAACCTCGCACGGACAGTTAACCCATCGCTTAAATTATCCCTTCAGTTCCGCTGAAAGGATGTCCTGGCAAGGAAACTGACACTCGAGCATTCTTCACTGCTGCGGTTAAAGTGCTGTGCAGATAGAAGTGAAGTTGTCGCGCTTGACAGGCGCTCTGTGCGCGCGCTTAGCGTATAATCGTACGTTCGTACAGCGGTCAGATCCACGTTTACGGCGTTACATCACTGAGCAATGACGCCTGTCAAAATGAAGCAAGGTACACAGCACAATTTCGTAGCCGCGCTCAGCGATAGACAATGCAATTCATTATACTCGTTCTACCCTGAATCCTTCTTCTACGCGGAATCTTGATTTGTTTTGAGTGGCAGAAGACAGAGATCCACGCTGCTGCATAACCACCAAGGCTACACGTCCGCGACAAGCATCATCGCCGCCCGCGACATGGAGTCTATCCGCTCACGACTAGGAGGCAATTTGCGCCAACCTCAATCACAGTCCTCACAACCTCGCACCTCCTCACCAAACACTCAAGGTTCCCATCGCCCATCATCCTCATCGTACGACAATGAGCCCTCCCCGTTATCCGCCCGTCGCAGCAGCACAATATCCCTCGATTCCCTCAACGACATCGTAATGCCGCGCCCTCGCACCTCCGACGGTCTCCCATCACTACACGAGAATCTCGCCGACGACAATGGCAGTAACTGGGCCTCAGCACCGCTGGCCTTCGCGCTACTGCCGGCAGTCGGTGGGATGGTCTTCAAGAACGGCAGCGCCGTAATATCCGATATACTTTTGTTGGGCCTTGCGGCCATATTTCTCAATTGGTCAGTGAGGCTACCTTGGGACTGGTATAGGAATGCTCAGGAAATTAGGGTTATGGATACGTACCATGGTGGGACGGCTGTGTTGGATGATGATGGTATCTCGGACGGAGATGATGGGGAAAGTGAGGCCAGAGAGGCAGAGGGACAACGACAAAATGGCGAAAAGACAAACGGAGCACAACAGCACTCAGCCAGGTGCCGACGCCTGGCATCCTACGAATCCTCGCGCAAGGAGCTATACAGACACGAACTCCTCGCCATTTTCTGCTGTTTCACGTTCCCGTTGCTGGGCGCATATCTACTTCATACGATTCGCGATTCCTTATCCCGACCGAGTGAGGGACTAGTCTCAAATTTCAACCTCACGATCTTCATTCTAGCTGCTGAACTAAAGCCTTTGAGCCATCTGGTTAAGCTCGTACAGGCCCATACTCTTCATCTCCAACGGATAGTAAAAGACAACCCCTACACCTCCGTCGACCAAAAGCAGGACGAGGACATCGCGGGACTGAGACGGCAGTTAGCTTCCGTCGAGTCATTGGTTAACTCTAAGACCAGCCGTGGCAATCAGAAGCCGATGACAGGAGAAAAAGACCTGCAAGCGGTGACGAAGGAGGTAAAGCGTCAACTACAGCCTGAACTTGATGCGCTCAACCGTGCGGTGAGAAGGTATGAGAAGAGGGCTGCGCTGCAGGCCATGCAGACCGAATCGCGCCTCTCTGAACTAAATGAAAGAATGGATGATGCGATCTCACTCGCTGCTGCTGCCTTACGAGGGAGCGGGAGTAGGAGCGTGGTGGCTACGGGACTACAGTGGGTGACCACGATGATATTGCTATCTTGGCAAGTGCTGGGGAGTGTGTTACAGATGCCCTTTAATACGATAAGGGGAGGACTGAGAGGTATTGGCCCTGGGAGGAGGACGACTCCACCGCCACAGCCACCAACGGAGCAGGGGAGGAGGAAGAGTGCCATGAAGCCCGGCACGGAAAGAGATAGGTCGGTTAGGAGGCAGCTATGACGGCGGCGTCAACCAACTGTAAGCCATGAGCAGGAAGGGGGGACGCATGTCGTGGCCTTATTCAGGGTATCGACCGTGTGGGGTAGGGTTTGGGTTATTGGGTGGCCAGAGTTACTGGCCATCCATTCGGGCATATACGGTTGATACCCTGTAACTTTACACCTTCCCCGTGCTCATGTGATGATGATTAATTTGGCGTTTGGAGGTCATGGGTGGATGGCGGGCATATGGAGGGCATGGTAAGCATGATTCCGGCACACTATGGGTGGGATGGAAGAATTCAAAACGGTTAACGGAGGCGTTGATACCAATGAGGAGTTTGTGGTAGCCAATAGTATGGATGCGAATGCCTTGTTCATCCCGGTTTTTCAAGAGCCAACACCTTCGCTGCCCAGTATATGCCGACTTCGAGCCCCAGATGGCATTGCTGGTTATCAAGCCAAAAATATCTAAACATCCCATGATATGGCTCCTGTCGCTGAGCTTCGTATTTTCTTTTGGTGCAGAGGTATTACTTTAGGCTTTGGCGTTAAGCTACAAAGCCTCTCACACATAGAGGACATGAGCTATACCTAATAAACGTCGCCGGCCCTAGCCGCCGCCCCATCTTATCTTTTATCTTATCTCATCAACGCCCTTCCACTCCATCTCTTCATCTTCCTACCTCACTCTTCAGGCCCCAACTACGAAATATCAGGGCCAGGTCAGCACGTGCCCTTATTACGCGACAGACAGCTCAATTGTCAGAATCTCAACGCGTTCTCGACAAACTTTTCTCTCCATATAAGTTGGAGATGATGAATTCATGTATTATGTCAAACTAGTCTGAGAGGCCTTAGAAACCTTGTAATGACGAAAACTACATTTTCTGATCCTATTCTGCTGCGAAATCCTCATTGTTAAGCTCCTTGATGGGGCGTGATGGAGAGGACGAGGACACGTGATGAGTGAGCAGGAGCAGCTTGAAGCCCGCCCCATCTATTGCAAATGGGGAAGCATTCAGTTGAGTACCGCAATTGGCTACATTGTATAAGGCCGCGCTTTGTAATTCCTGGTAGTGTAACCTTGTAGCTTCGCTTTGTTCGCATGTTCTGAGCAAAGTCTTGGCTTCAGGTCAGCTATGAAATTCGCTGTCAGGCAAACAGCGCAGATAGGCTTATCTGACTGCACTCATCGCGCGATCAATACTCAGCGTACGCTCCTTCACGCCTTTAGTTTGATTCTTTAACGATCTCGTGATCGCAACCTTGGTGTCTAGACGGCGCTTACAGCTACCCATGTCGATGCCAAGCGTGGAGCCGCCAATTCCGCAGTGACGACAGCCAAAGCGGTTAATCCAACGTCCTTCGGCCTCCATCTTCTGCCGAGCTCAAAATACCTAACCCCGCACTCTACCACCATAAACAGTATGGCGTCTTATATAAGATGTAGTTGCCCCGCGTGAAAGGCGTTGTCTGCGTATATATCGCATCTCATTGAGGACTTCTTACCTAGCTCTTACAGCGATCTCTTGGATAGTCATTATATGTATCTTCCTCATCTTGTGATTTGAAACAATAAACACCCCTCAAATCCCTCGACTTCTTGCACTACATCAAAGTCAGCAGAGCAGCTCCTAAACAGCTCCTACAATCCTCAACATGCCTCTCAAGTCCCACCTCGCCCTCGACGCGTCAGTCTTCGACCCAGCAAACATCAAGCCCCAAACCCTACGATTCAACGATGCGATCCGAAATCTTACGAAGGATGCGCCGAGTTGGACAGATGTATGCCCCTCTTTTCTTGTGTCAGCCCTAATGGACCTTGGGGAGTACGGAGCGAAGAAAGTGATTCAAGCAGCATTAACTATTTACAAGCACTTCTCCGAAGTGTCAACAGGCTACCCAATCAAATTTTCTCGTGGCAGTATGATTGGGTAGGTTGTTGATGGTTCGGATAATTACTTGTAAACTGTTACGCTTGAGCGATGATTCTGCAGAAGTGATGATAGTTATTGGAGCCATCCTGTTCCCATGGCGATCTCTGAGCAAGACTTTCGTATCAGACACCAAGCTGTTACAACACTGGCGGCCCCGCGCTATCTTTTAGGCTCGAGGGTGTGTTTAAGAGGTGACGTATGGCGGCCAGCACTGCACAAGCTTGCGAGAGCACCGGTTGTGTTGGTCATGAGCTGTGAAGTCCCGCTTCCGGCGCTGAGCTCTGTGCCACGACAAGTCGTTCGTTATGATTGCATAGCAGAGCTCAGTCAGCTCAAGTTGAGGTCAGGAACGAAACGAGCTATGCTACCTCCAGCGCGTCTGCCTTTTCCTTGTGTATATCCATACTTCCACCTGCTGACATCTTGCGCATCTAGACCGGCGCAGAAGAGTACCGCAAAATGCGCTGGCGCGGCGAGACAGCTTTCCCAGCGCCCGTCGCCTTGCCCCAAGGCATAAACATCACGATCCCATCCCGCGACTCCGGCCGTACCATTCCATGCCGGTTGTTCTGGCCTCAGTCGAAGTCGGAGAGGGCCGAGTCAATCCAAAAGCGTCCCGACGTGAAGGGCATATTCATGCACATCCACGGCGGCGGCTGGGTACTGTTCGACGAGAAATCCACCGACATGTTACTCGCTTTCTATGCTGAAACGACGGGGTGTGCAGTGATAAGTGTTGGGTATAGACTTGCGCCAGAGAGTCCGTGGCCTGCTCCAGTTGAAGACATCGAAGACGCCGCTGCCTATTTCGCTGAGCAGGGGCTGAAGGAGTTTGGTGGTGAGCTAAAATTCATTGGCGGGGAGGTAAGTTGAGAGTTTTCGTTTTGGTCTGGGATTGCATGTGCGCTTCTATTGGTGGTGAGATTGCAGGCACTGTGATCCGTTGTTCATGCACTATGTCGACCTGCTGGAGCCACCGTGAGGCGCATTTCCCACGCAAGCTTATGCTTCGGCAGTGCCCCGAGTGTGTAACGTATGGTCGTTGTCGCGTGGCGAATTTATCTTGCGTAGCTGCGCATCATACAGGAACCTGTTACCGTGTCCGTTGCCTTCCGAGTGGACAGAGAGGTCCGCGATGAAAAAAATGCCCAGTAGGCCACAGCGCGAGGCTGAGCCCATCGCCGGGCTTCCATCCCGACACGGCCGGCCGAGCGGCCACCAGAAATGAAGCCAGATATGCGCACCCGACGCACATACAGGAATGATGTCGATATCTCTAAATTACCCTGCTGCCATTTGCGGCGATGGCGACATATTCGCCACCGCCTTGATCCTGGGTCTTATCGGCTCTCGCTCATGTTCTTCGGTCGCCTACGTGTCTTCGGATTCGCATCACGTTATCAAGTCGCGACACCGGATCTACTGTAGAAAATTTTGCTAATAATCTACAGTCCGCCGGAGGTCACCTCAGCTTGTTAGCAGCTTACCATCTCCTGCGCGTCAAGCCCGACTACAAGTTCCCAGCCTCAGGCGGCCTAGTCCTCCACTTCCCAGCAACAGATCTCTCCCACCTCCCCTCCTCCATCACAGTCCAGAATCCGCCTATCTTAAAGTACAAGGACATTGCCGCATTCGCCGACGCCTTTCTCCCTGGCATGAGCGCAGCCGATAAGATGCAGCCACGAGTGTCGCCACTCTACGCGCCATGGGCCGATTTCAGATGGAGATTGCCGCGGGCAATAATTACGTGCGGGACTGAGGATCCGCTGCTGGATGATAGTGTATTCATGGCGGCGAAGTGGCAGATGAGTGGTGGTGAGGCTGTGCTGAGGATTTATGAGGGCGCTGCACATGGATTCGTAGGATTTCCGAAGGAGATGTTGGGTGAGGCTGGTAAAGCTTTAGGTGACGTGGCACAATGGCTTAATGAGGGCGAGGGAGGGGCGAGTCCGAGCAGATTGTAGGTGGTATGATAGTAGGTAGTAGGTATATATCACGAGAGGAATGCAAGTGCCATTAAACAACATCACTAAGTCTTGGTGTGACTATCGTGCTCCCATCCCGCTACTCCCGCTTGCTAAACTAATTGCCGCGCTTTGCGACCTGCCTTCTGTTAGCCGTTGCTAATCGATTTCCTTGAAGAGGAGTTCTTACCGAAGTTGAATTAGTTCTTCTTGAAGATCATTTTGACCTCCTCGACGATGTGGCGGCGGAGGGATTTCTTCTTGATGGCAACTGGCTGGATGGCAACCTGGCCTCCGCTCTGGCTGAAGAGCCCCCTCTGGCGAGCGTTCATCTCGTCGCGAGAGCACCCGTTTGTATAGGCAAGACCACGGCCCTTGCTGCTAACATGTTAGCAGTGAAATATTTCAATACACAAATTGAACACAGGGGAAAGGAGAAAAGGAGACTCACTTTGCGGTAGTGACGGCAGCAAGACCACCATTTGGTGGACCCTGACCATCACCCTTGGAGGATGGGAAGGCGACGATAGCAACGTCGTTGTCCCTGTTGGCGCGGGCGCGAGCACGCTCGAGGGAGGCGGTCGAGTTATAGCTGAGAAGAGGGCGGCTGGTGCCACTCTCGCGGCTGCGGGCAAGAGTGTGGCGGCCAGTGGCGTCCTTATCGGTCACTTCCTCGGCCGTTGGTGGTGATGGGAACATTGGGGCGGCGGCGGAGGTCATCAACTCTTTGTTAACCAAGGCAAAGGAAGAGAGGGGAAAGAAGGGGAGGCTCACATAGTCTTGCCGTTGACCTCGACGAGATTGGATTTGCTGGTCTCCTTCTTGTGCTGGAAGGTATTCTTAAAGGCAGCCATGGTGATGAACGTTTTTTATAGTCGAAATTGAAAACATACGTCAAAAACCGGCTGGCAGGGGGTCAGAAAGTCGAGGTTGACAAGATCTTAACGTTCAAAGTTGATGACTTGCCAAGACGGAGTTGTGATATAGGTGAAGTTGTCACGAAAAGTCGCGCGACGTGAAAGCGTGGATTGTGCGCTTCAAAAACGGCACAAGCGCAATCATCGTTTTGGAAAACACCACACGCAAGACAAGAAGGCCGAACTTATTCCCAGACAGTACGGCCTCGACACAACAAAAATCCATTCACGATGCCGCCACCTCTCCAAAATCAAGATCTCCTCACAGGGCGACTGACCACTCTATGCCTTGAAGACACCGACATCATCGCTCGTTCAACGCGCACCCAGGCGAAGTCGATGCGTCGCGCGACCCAGCACGAGTTGTCGGAGGCTGAGATCGCAGAGAATGAGATATGGTATAAACATTGTAATCCGCTTGGAACCACCACCCGAGACCCAAGAGACTCGATGTTCAACCCAGACACTGCATTCCCACACCTCGAGGTCAACAACATCTTCGATCTTCCAGAGGACCTTCCAGAGGAGGAGGCTCGCGCCCGCCTCAAGAAGATGGTCGAGAATGCTGTCGCCAAGTACAACGCGAAGAAGGCAGCTGAGAAGGAGGCGACGGCTGCGACCGAGAACAAGAAGCCAGCACAGAGCGACACCAAGGTTAAGACTCGTGCGTCAGCTCCGCCTGTCCTAGCAAACCGCCCAAAGAGAGCTGCCACGATTACCAGCCACGCGCCACCAGGAAAGAAGTCAAAGTACACTTCTGAATTAAAAACTTCCGAGCAGGACCAGTTGGCAGGCGACGATATGGACATCGAGGACGAGGACGAGGTTATGTTGGTTCCAACTAGCCCAAAGAACGAGAGGCCTGCCTTTCCAAAGGCCCGCGGCCGTCCACCAAAGAACAAGAACCAGAACTGCATCCCAGCCGCCCACAAGAAGCGTGTCTCCGCGGCCGCCAATAAGAGCTCAATTACGAAGAAAGGTGCCGCCGCCACAGACAAGAAGAGGCCAGTTTCAGCTACCAAGACCGCCGTCAAGCAGAGGGCCGAGTACCACAAGGCGAGCGCAAACAAGGAGCTTATCCCAGTCACGACTAAGATGTGGGCTCTCGCCGAGCTCAACGACGACAATGACTACTAAACATCTTGTATACGACTCAGAATACACTGAGAGAAGGTAACATGATACAGTGATACGCGTGTGGAGGATGGATATGCGGGGTTTTATAGGTCATAGCAATCTATCAAGTATTTCTAAAATAGATCATGTCCTTTGTGACTGTCGATGTCAACCGGTTTTCTGGCCGCGTTCTCAATATACATGTGTAATTGTGGTCATTCCCATGACTCTCCGTCATCCAGTGACGCCGCCAACCTGTTCTGTATGGACGTCGGGGACGTTTTATATTGTCAGCCGCGCGCCAAGAGCAGCACCGCGTTTATTTGCCCCACCAACGCTTTGTTGACATCCGCAGCCGCACAGCCTCGTGGTTCGCAGCTCTATTTACAGACACAGCCTCGCGTCTATTTACTTCGCCTTGCCCTACGTTATTCGCGACCAAGAAGCCCCAAGATATACTCGACTCGAGCACTGAAGCTCCATCGGACATTACTCACAGATTCTGCAATTGTTTTGAAGTTACACCATACGAAGCACCATCATGGACGAAGACGCACGCTACCGCACATCTTCCCAATTCCGCAACTGGTCTTTTACACCTGAATCTCTATATGCACTTCGATCTCAGACAAACTCATTGGCGATTGAGCGTGTCAAGCAATCGTTTGCGCGCAGAGCTTTGAATGCAGCGTCCCAAGCGACAACAGCCGTCGGCACCCCAAGTGCTGGAACACCGGCATACTTGGGCGTTGATGGCAGCACTCCGGCACCGAGCGGCGCGAACACCCCAATGAATGGAGCAGCACCACCAGTAGATGAGATACAGTTCTTGGCAGTGGAGGAAGAGCTAAAGTTATTGAGAGTGTTTGGCGTCAAGGTGTTGGAGATTGGCGACCATTTGAAGTTACCGACGGATATCAAGGTAGGCATACCCAACGCTCATTCTATCTTTCCTCCAGCTCATACGCTGTCACTTCACAGACATACACCGCATTGTGGGAACTTCACTAACGTCCTACATCTAGGCGACCGCATTACAATTCTTCCACCGCTTCTACCTCCACAACTCATTCATGTCCTACCCACCAATCCCAATCCTCAAGACCTGCCTCTTCCTCGGCTGCAAAGCAGAGCACTACAACCTTCCACTCTCACACTTCTGTCGCGAGCTCTCAAAAACCACACCCGAAGACGTCCTTGGCCCAGAGTTTCTCCTCACACAATCGTTAAAGTTCAACCTCGATGTGCGCCACCCATTCCGCGCTCTCGAGGGCGGAGTGATGGAGGTCATGAGCATAGTGGGCGGCGCACCAGCATTACCCAGCGACGACGACGATGCCATGGAAGGCGTCGAGGGAGGATCGGACATGGAGGACAGAGTTAGAACGGCACATGGAAGAGCAAGAGAGTCCTTAAAGACACAGGCTTTGTTGACCGATGTGTACTTCCACTACACACCGTCGCAGATTATGCTCGCCTCTCTATACCTTGCCGACGCGGAGTTGGTACAATGGTACCTCAACCTCAAATTCCCAGACCACATCCCATCTGGCTCGGAAATGCGCCAGAAGGTCTTATCCACAGCACAAAGCTGCGCACAAATGATGGCTTCTGTCAGACCGCTCGTTGCCTTAGGAGATGACCAGATGCGGGAGCTGAAGGTGCTTAACAAGAAGCTGAGGAGGTGTCAAGATCCAGAGAAAGCAGATATGGCGAAGCTGAAGCAGGAGAGGCAGGAGAAGAGAGGTGCTATGGATAGGGAAGAGGAGGAGAGGAAGGCGAAGAAGCGGAAGATGGAGAAAGAGGTGCTTGGGAAAGAAGGTGAAGCGTTGTTTGGGAAGCCGTTGAAGAAGGATGGTAGTGATGATCCTTTCGGAGGTGGACCTTCGAGGGCGCTGATGAAGGATGGCGGTGATGATCCCTTCGGCGGTGGACCTTTGAGGGAGAATAGGCAGAATGGCGGTGGTTATTTGTTTGGTGGTCCGCTGCCTCAGAAGTAGTTGGCGACAGGTGACAGAAGTACAATGGAGGGCACTCTGAACTGAAGCAGTAGCCGTCAATTCTTGGTGGACTGATGCCACCAGAACACTGTGGCGACGTACTGAGCAATTCTCAGTAGAAGCTCACCATTGGTTTGCGGTGGAAGAACAGCCTCGAGAAAAGATTGAGACGGCGTAGAGACTTATTAATGTGGTGGAAGAAGTGATGATTGCTTTCGATCATGCATTGGGAGCGGGCGTTTTGCTTTTGCGTCGAAAATCATGAGGAGCGATATCATGAGCATGTTGAGGCACACATGGAATAATCTCAGGTCGAGTGATGAAATATTGCTTCACCTACATCATTGCTTGTTCCATCTCTGTGTTTATTGCCGGTGTTTGATATTTCTCGGCTTCATGTGCCTAATTTCATTGTCGTCACTGACGTCAATGCAGTTTGTTGGAGAATTTGTACTGCGCGTCAATGTGACGGTGTTAGATGTTTGGATCCTAGACCCGGTTGAGTTCAGCCATGGGACGGCCGACACGCAGCCTAAATTTCTATGCCTCTCTTGCTGGAAATATCACGATCATCACAGCCTTAGATCGAAGCTGAGGACTCGGACATCCTCGTGCCCTCAAATACCACTTTGGGACACATTATGGCATACATCATGCGAACGAGCGACCGGCTTCCGGCTCCCGGTCTTCCCTGATCCTCGTTTTGGTAAGGTATGCTGGCGCTTACTGGCTGGCCGCATCTGTCATGCATGGGATGTTACTGTAAGCTCTAGTGGCGCCGGAAGTGGTTGCAGAACATGCAGCATCGCTTAGGAGACGTCTTTGTTGCACGGCAGATGCCTTTAACCAGAGCATCTTACGAGCGCAGTCGACATTTCACGAAGTCAACCAGTTCTTATAACATCTCATATCCAAACCGTTGAAGTAAATCGTCGGAGTTAGACCGATATTTATCCTTGGGCCATTATCTGCGTTTTCCCGAGGCCCTTGTTCTCACCTGACAGCTCCAGCATACCGCAGTCCGCGTAAGCGAGAGCACGACATGGTTACTCAACTCAACAACGATGAGACGATTTTATTGCGCTAACCTGGAATGAAGAGCAGGGCTGCTCATAGCTTTACCGAGATGAAGACCCGCAAACACGCAGGGACATCGACGGAGAAGAAACTCCATGTTGGTCTGGCTCGTCAGTTATCACTTCGTACGAGCTGTCCACATCATCATCTCTGAGACACCCCGGCTCCCCTATCAGAGGAATGTGCAAGCGCGCGGCTGTGTAGTTCGGTAGTTTGCAGCTTGGTTTGAAACAAGTCCGGCGGCGGTGGGGATTAGTGAGCAACATTTGTCTGATGCTCGGCAACGGTTGCCAACAAATTGATCTCCTGCAGCAAAGCCTCGCAATCACATCTCGCCAAGGAACCATTGACATCCGTGTTGCCACGATGATTATTCTATCACTCAGCACATCGTGCGATGTGCTTGCATGATATCAGGCGGCCGCAGTCATATGCCTCGCCTGATTACCCTCACCGACATCAAGTTCTTCACGATACCCTCTGCACCACTCTCATAAGCATCAACAAGACCGGTCCAACCAACCGGTCTTCAACATAGGCTCCCGAAGTCCCCTTCTGCAAGAAATGGGTGTGGTCTCACTGGCCGTCGTCGGCCACCTGCCGCCCAACCTGCATTAGCGCACTACCGGCTTCCGCCGCCAGCTCCCCGCGGCCCATCCCGAGTTAAGCTCGCCCCTCAATTGTCCGCATACAGACAGCACCCCGGACTATAGAGGATGAGGTGAGGGCGCACCGATCTATGTTTGGTCTGGCATAAGCGACCGGGCACACCCTCTTTTCATTGCGATTGAAGACATCTCCTTGTCGCAGCGCGTATCACCGATGCCCTCAATATCAAAAAAGCGGTGTGTGGCTCACGGATCTAAGATCGCAAATGCAACATTCGTCTGTTGTTTGAGCGTTGGTCCACACCACTCAATTGATCCTAGACTGCAAGTGTAGGATCTGAGCGCAAATCCATGCACAATTCTCCATCACACTGTCGCCCGTCGGCGTTCTCTCCCTCGCGCCAATTGAAGACACATCACACTTCAGTCACTGACAGCTGCCCACCTTCGCTTTGAGTGACGAATTTCACTTTCGAGGCTCTGCTAGGACAACTCTGGCCCAACCTGAGACATCTTGTACAACATGAGATACACGCTAAAAGGGCTTAAGGCGAGGCACGGTGAGACATGGCCTCTTTAAAGCTCAACCTTACCATTTACAGCGACGCCCTCACTCAATGGGAGCAGCCGAGCTGCCCATCGCAGACGTTTAGTTCCACCGCAGAACTAAATCCCTGTCGTTTATTGTGGACAGGGCGTCCGAGGATGATTTTCTTTGCAGATATTGTGTCTTGCGCGCTTTAAGAGACAAGACTGCGTCAACGGCTCACTCTGTTCCCGGTTCGTCTTTCGTGTTGGATGCCCTCCCAGCCTCAGCTCTCTCTGGTACTTCTCCTTTCCCTCGTGCTTCGCATCCCCCTTCTCTGCGCCGTCGATCGTCGTTACCCGGCTCTCTGTGACCGTTGCCTGTGGAACTCGTTGTCAAGCCACGCCTCGTCACACTTATCTATCTCTGCCCGGTTCAAAAGTTGTGAGCATTGAGCAGCGTCGCATCATTGTATCCGTGGTGCCGCATTGCACGAGATGGAACTCTCGTGACCACTTTTGTTTGGACCCAGAAACTCGGGTGAGGAGAATCAGAGGTACGAACGGACATCAATCGGTTGGGCTCTCAACAGGCAAGCAATCGACCAAGCTTTGCAGCAAACTTCGATACTGCATCGTCAGATCGAGAGGAGAGCCGACCACTTAAGAAGAAGATAGCACTCAAGGTCGTAATGGAGTCGAGTATGAAGTCGTTATAGCACGAGGAGCTTCTTTGTGTTGCGATCTTGTTCAAGCCAAATTCAGATCGCCGATACGACGACTGAGAAGTGCTTATATTCTTCGTCCACGCCGCCGACTCAACATCACATCAGTCTCGGGTTAGGATCACCTCACGGCCAGCCGACGCCGCCGACATCAACACGGGGGAGTTTCTAGGATCGTACCATACCACACTCAATGGCTACCTAAAATATAATCATCTCGTAACCACTTCACCTTCAACTCAAGGTCGGAACCACATTCATTATCCATTTACAAACGCCCAACGTCAATATATTACCCAAATGCCTACTCGGTTTGACCTCCCTGCATCAACGAGATCTCGTTTACAGAACCTTGAGCTCAAGAACATCTGTCCGTTCAGACTTCTTAAGAACTTACACAAATCCAAGTTCAAACCTCCTCCACCAGAAACAACAAAATATTCAACCCAAGCCACATCTTCGATTTTAAAAAAGAGCCAAGATGTCTCCATCCGCAACCACCCCGAACGGCGAGCAGGCCCAGACCAAGACGTTCGTCCGCGCCTATCAACCATTCGACGAGGAGGCAGTAATGCACATCGTAAGTTCAACCCAACCAGCACAACCTCACTCCCACGCCTATCACCCACGTTCCTCACCCCATCCCAAGCTTTTCGACCATCTCTCACAAATTCTAACAAATCTCAGTGCCGCGCTACAGCCCACGAGTCGGCCCTTCAGGAGCCAGCTAACTCCCTTGTCCCCATCATCTTCGCCCTCCCTTACGTCTACCTGTACCCAGAGTACTGCTTTGTTGTCGACAGGGGAGACTGCGCCTTCTCTCCCCCAACCGCCCAATTCCCAAACGGTGCCGGCACAGCTCTCGGCTACGTCAACGGCGTCCCGGACTCAGCCCTTTACTTGCGGCGGATCAAGGAGGAGTACTTCCCCTACCTCACCAGTCTGGACGCGACGAGATGGCAAAGACCTTTGCCAGAAGCGGGCACTACTCTGACTGCCAATGGTCCACCTGGGCCCCCAACTCAAGGCGGGAATGAGATTGAGGAAGTGGGGAAGAAATTGATGGAGAGGTTCGTTGGTAGGTGTGTAGGAGATGATGTGAAGGGACTGCATTTGATGAAGGCTGGTGATAATATTGGGACCACGATCTTCTATGAAAAGGTGGGGTTTAAGCGCTGGAAGTGCAACATGGATGGCAACGCGGACGGCATTATTGGGAGGAAGCCGGGAGGCGCTGTCTGCATGGTTATGAATGTCGAGGCGGAGGATGTGGAGGCTGCCTACGCTGATGTGGATTACGGAGCCGATTGGTAATTTCGGGTCAGAGAACGAGTGTAGCGGTAGTGGTGATGACATTGTGGGAGACGGCGTACAAACTGGCACACATGGAGGAATAGAGGCGTCTGGCGTCGAGATAGCATGGGACACAATCGTGCGCAATATTCCGGTAAATCTGGACGCAGAGAAAGGAGTAGTCGCTCAATTAGAGCATAACAATGACACCCTCCCTCCGAAACCCCTTCAAAATACCCTCTTGTGACTGACCAAGTGTAGTCCAGAACATAAACGGGCTTATCTCTGCAGCAGCTGAGAACTACGTAAAGGTTCGTCGAAGCTATGTCCTACTGGGTGACCCGAACCCTGCATGAGCCGCAACACGCAATCCTCAATCTTCATCCGGCCCAGTGTTAACGTCAACACCCATCTCCTACTCATCTTACCCGCTGTAAATCGGCTTAAAACCCCAGAGATGGAGATTCAAGCCCGCTGGACACGCCTAAGGACGCATAAGAGACCCGAGCTACGTACTGTGTCGTCGCAAGGAGTGAAGCCACAAGGAGTGAAGCTGTCCAGTTCCGGGACAAAATGCCACGTTCAAAGCAGCCACGGGGCTCCGCCCATTGGCGGCACAGTTCGTCCAAAAAAGCTCCTGACTCAAGGTCACGGTACCGATTTCGACTTAGGGCATCGTGTGGAAAGAGCATGCTGTACAGGAGGTCCGATGGCAGTAGCAAGTCGACATGCTGTTGATAGTTGAACATTGGTGGCTCTTGTAGTGGACTCCAGAAAGTTCCTGGCTCCTGGGTGCGGGAAAGATGTGCGGAGGATAGCCCATGAACCGGTTTATGCGGAACGGGCATAACAAGCACTAGGGATTTATATCGTGGTTTAGGTGGCACCAGAACCCGAGCGTGATTTGTACTCCTACTTTAAGCAAGAACATTAAAGGTGCAAAGCTGCCTTGATCAGGCCTAGAACCCCAAGCTATGCTTATGAATGGTTCTGCAAATGTGGTGAATGAGTTCTACGATATTCCATTACAAGGCCAACTTCTTTCTTCGCGGGCGTAGCGCAGCGCTCTGGAGTGCTTGTGATATGTGGTTGGCCGCCGTTGGCGTAGGTATCGGCATTCTGATTCGACAGAACAGGTGGTGGCATGGCGCTCGCCAGCTTCCCTGCTCATTGACGAGGTGGACAAGAGTGACAAGGATGACTTCTCCAATTGTCATTTTGCGTTGCCTCCTGAATTAATTTTTTTGTGAAGTAGTGATCAAGGGTATCGTTGGCTGCTGCATGTATCGAACAAAAGTGAGTGGACAAATGAATGATTATTGTTGGGCGTGCCATCGTGAGATTTTCCGACGGCCAATGAAATTGGTGGAATTTATGCTACTGATAATTAAACACAACCGTTTTAAAAAGCCTAACGTACTTAAGCAGTATTCACGTGTGGGGATAACGGTCATTAACCTAACCGCTGCGTTTATAACCTTCAGGCTTGGCATAACCGTGTAAGATAACTTGACATCTCTAAAACCGAACCGGTTCCACACCGCCCAACGCTGCAGGGCCGTCTAGAATTCAACAGTCTCGTCCCCGAAAGCATTAAGCAGCTTCCAGACAACCATCTCATTCTTCAACGCCGGGCTCATGCTCCTGCTTCCCATTAGCTTCCAATTTCCCCTCCCCTTCTCTCCGGAACGGTTTACTTACTTCTTACTCCACTCCGTCTCCGTCGTCTTCTTCAGCTCTTCCATTGGCAGCGCCTCGCCCACAAACTCGTGAAAGGCGGCGTAGTCAGGCGCCTCTAGATCGGAGTGTGGACGCACAGTTTTGAAGCGTCTGGACCTAACATAGCCCGAACACTTCGCCAAATCAGCGAGATGTTCCTCTCTATACCACTTATCGAAATCCTCATCGGTACCCTCAGCAGGCGTCATGCTGACGGCGAGGAGAAGGGTCGCTGGGCCTATGACTTCATCAGTATTACTCCAACGCAAGATCTATTCAACCACCATCAGGAACGAAATCACCACACCGTGACCCCGCGCCACATCTGCACTCGTCACGTTTAGCGCCTGAGATTGAGATTGATGCCGAGACTGATTGGCGTCGTCGCGGAACATAGCTCCAGCAGCAGGCACAGCCGCCTCCACCACAGGCCCAATAGCAGGAATAGCATGCGAAATCATCTTCGCCACCCCTCGCAGAGGGCCTTGCACCACACTACCCACCGCACCACCGACCACTTCTCCCAGCTTCGAAAAGAAATCCCAGCCGCTGCTATCTTGAGAAATAACACCAAACATACCGCTCTTCTTCTCCGGCTCATAAGTCTGGACATGCGCATAAACCCTCGCCTTTGGGTCCGCATAGTCCTTCAAATCATGGCTATCTCCCTCCTTACCAACCCCAAACGTCTTTTCATCCACGTTGCTGACGGCCTGCAACTCTGGAGTCGCCAACGTAGCGAGGTCGGCAAGAGGGTAGAGACACAGATACTTCGGCACACCCTCCGCATCAGCATTCTCATACCGAATTGCCGTCGTCAAGCCAGGCACCTGCAGCAGCTCGCGGATGTGCTTGTTATTGTACCAGGTGTTAAATGCCTCTGCGCTCAAGCCTTTCGAGGCATCTGGGGTTGTGCTCACGAAGAGGAGACCTGGTGTCGCCATTTCGGGATGCTGTTTGCTATTGGTTTTTCTTATTAGCTGACGGGTTTCTAATTTGTTCTCGAGCAAAGAGGGCATGCACTTTATGGCTTTGAGGCTTTCGGCCGTGGTTGATGACAAGTGTGATAAGCTTTGAATCCGAAATTTGTAAGCCGTTAAGAGTAAGCTGATATAAGATCCCAAGATTAAATCCTCAAGGGCGTGAAATGCGTCAAATAAGGGTTCTGACGAGGAGGGGTTGCGAATTGCGGGGTGCAGGCGGCTTGACAGCGGGTCGGTTTGTCAGGAAATTGTTCTGGAGCATGGTGGGGCGGGAATGATACGGAGACGGCCCATCTAGATACACTGACGGCTCCAAAGCCATAAAGTTTTGCGACCAAGTCAGCGTCTTACCTCATCAAAACGTCTAAAACATTTGGCCACTATGCAGACATGGCCAAAACTCGTGCCACAATCTGGGCATGCCTTCTGCTCAGAGGTCGCAGTATATATACCTGATGCGTTTTCCTCTGCGCTGAAGCTCAGCACCTTCGAGCGCAAAAATCAGCACAACGACTGCGAGGAAAACAAATTCTGCAAGCAACACGGTTCTACAGAAGCGGCTCTCTCTTTTGGGCCCCTAAATATTAGCTGTAGGCGTTTGGAGCTATTTGGATACACTCTCAAAAATTGGTGTTGTGCTCCCGTTCAAGGGACTCAGCTTTGCGCAATTTTGTATAGCAGGGTCGTCAGCATATCCAACGGGGACGTCTTCGTATCATTTCCCATGGCGGGGTAAATGGGGCAAGGATGGACTGCCGAGGTCGTCGCGACGACACCACAGACAATTGACTCGAGGTAAGCTGACTCGCATCAAATATGGATGATTTGAAAGGCGGCGATTCGCGGATGAGAGTGATAGGCTGTGAGGATCTCCAGGTAGTGTTTCCAGTAAGGTAGTGGAATGGTGGCTCTGGATTTGTGGCAGAGGAAAAAAAAACGAGGATTGCGGCACATTGCCAGCTTTCGCGGGCTCGAAGGTTGTGGTTTAAAATGAGTTCAGTGAGTCTTGCATTTTCACAAAAAGGTGCAGGGTTTAGAGAGTGTTTGTTAAAATGGGGTATAAACTGCGTTTGGAAATCTCCAAAGTTATCAACGCTACATTATTTATAAAATATCATGCTCAAGCGCAATCGCGACCTGTTTCATCCATTCATTACTATGCCCAATACTTAATGCTTGCCCTCAGCAATAGTCTTGCTAACCGGGATAGCCTCCTCATCCTCAGACGAGTGGTCCACAAAGTCGGTGTTGATGTAGAACTCCTCCTTATCGAGATGCGAGAAGGTGAACCAGAAAGCAACGGTGGACACGGCTCCGCACATAGTTGGTCCAGCGAAGGCCCAGACGAGGTTTGGATCCTGGATGGCTGGGGCGCAGGCGAGGGCGATGAGGGCGGAGATGGCGGTCATGAGCAAGTTGATAGCGGACACCGTACCTAGAGGACGCATTAGTAAAGGCTGAAGTTAAAATAGGGAGAGGGGTAGGCTTACCCTTCATGTTCTTTGGGGCACGGGAGTATGCGATTCCGTAAGCGGTAACGTTGCAAAGAATCTCAGATATGGCAGCGATGACAACCGGGATGGCGTAGTATCCGATGGAGACTGGGGAGGTGACGTCGGTGCCATCAGTGATGATGTCGGAGCAGGTGGTGGCAGAGTATCCACATGGCGACGTCTTGTAGACGAAGTGCTGGAGCACGGAATAACCGATGGAGCCAATGGTACACATTGCGAAACCGGTGGTGATGCGGGCGATTGGACCCCAGTGGATGCGCTTGGCCCTCAAGTATGGGTAGATAAGGTGGTTCATGAGTGGTGCCGAGATGACGATGGCGATTGGGTTCAAGTTGTCCAAAAGATCGTTTGGAATACCGTCGGTGCGGAGGGAGGCGGTGAGGGCATTGGCGGCGGCTCCGAGACCCTGTCCGTTGATGGAGAAGATTGGGAAGAAGAGGAAGATACCGCAGGCCTGGAAGGAACGGCGGACATCGTTGACAAACTCATCGTCGTAACCGTACTCCTTGGTAGAGCCAGCAGCTCTGCGGACCGATGGAAGACCGTGGTCCCAGAAACCCTTGCGGCCGAAGGACTTGATACCGCCGTGGACCAAGACCTCACCGAGGACACGGAAGGTGTTTCCGAGGTCAGATCCTCCTGGTGGCTGCTTGACAAGACGCTTGTTCAACCACCAGAGCAGAGGTGGAAGCATCAAGTAGATGATGGTTGGGAGAAGGTAGGCGGCCCAGAAACCGACCAACTTGGCGAGGTAAGAGGTTGGGATTCCGAAGGCTCCGCCAATGTTGATGAGAAGGTAGAACCACAACATGACACTGTTGAGAGACTCCTCTGGATCGACAATGACTTTCTCGCCGGTCTTCGCGTCGGTGATGACGTGGGAGATCTTGTGTGGGGACTGATCCATGATGGTGGGGGAAATATTTGGCTTAAACATGGCTGCAGTGCGTTAGCTATAACTCGTCCTTTGGGCCTTGGGGATTGCGACTTACCAGAACCGATGCAAAGCAAGTAGAGGGAGATAGCAAAGGGAGCCATGGCCTGGTCCTTCTGAAGGAGAGTCGGGAGCGAAGAGATAATCATGATAATGTGAGCGACACCACAGACGGCGACACCCCAGCAAATCATCCAGAAACGACCGAATTTGACATCAGCCATCCAACCGAAGATGATACAGAGACCGTAGGCCAGGAACTTGAAGGCCTCAGTCATGGCGGTAGCAGTGACAGAACCCTTTCCAAGGGCACCGGCAGTCAACTCAGATCCCTTTGGTGGCGCACCAGCACCGTTTCCTCCGGCCGGCAGACCACCACGGATGAAGTTCTTGTACACCTGCCAGCAGCCGTAGTAGGAAGCACGCTCAGCGAACTCGACCGCGCATAGTACATAAGAGGACGTTGGCATCTTTCCTGCGACCTTGCGCAGGGTACGCTTCTGTTCCTCTGTTGGGACGACGAGGCCGTGGAAAGTAGCATGGTGCTCATCGACAGACATCTCGTTCTCGGAGACCGGCTCGTTGCTCACGGAGAGTCTCTTCTCATCCACGATCTTGGTGTCATTGTATGTAAATGGTTCCTCATTTCGAAGCACGTTGTTGGTCGCTGTGATCATGTCAGTGCATGTTGGTAGTGTTTCAGATAGTGGTAAACTGACCCATTGTGAAGGTTGCGAAGTCCGAGAGGCAGAACCGCTTATGTATTTTCGGTATCTGCTTTGAAGCTTGAAACTCAACCGTTCAGATGGGGAGTGACGATGTCTTATATGAATCGAGATCCATACTCGTGGATCACACAGCTTCGGCGGGCACAAGCTCCATGTTGGGATAAGCAATGGAAACGCCAGCTCTGCGGGCATGTTCCCCGACTTTGGTTGCGACCACCTTCAAGGGAGTGCGATATGTCGACAAAGACGCTGGTTTGGGGAAGTTTCATCCTGTGCCGGAGCGAGTGCGCTTCTGAAAACGGAAACTCGTGTGTTCGTGATCTTTGGAGCCGGGTGGCGCGCTCGATCCAGCAGGTGGCTAGTCTCCAACAACGGGACAATCCTCCTCAGGATGTGGTTCTGCTAGTGGACATCTTCAAGAAGCAGCGCTTGCAAGCATCTTCCTAACGCTGGGGCAATTTACCAAGGATAAGGAGGGAGTGGCCAGCTTCGGCTCCGCTATTGCTGCCAGACTCCATCCCTCGAGGTTGCTAAGGGCGATAGTGTGATTTCTGTGGCGTATCATTCGTGTCCACGAAACGCTCCACAAGGACCCAGGCCACCGGCCGCCGAATTGAGATTAAAGTTTGTGGAACAAAACCAGGCAAGCGTGGACAAGGAGCAATCTGAAGACAGGAGACGATGGCATGGAGGATGGCCCCCTTGATATACGCTCGAGCGGCCCCATCCAGCTCGAAGACGCGTTGCAATCATTGTGGGGAGAGGAGCACATGGCAATACTCGTAGGCGCCGCGGTTAAACTCAACCACAATGCGCGACAGCCAAGAATGAGATCATGTTTCAAAGAAAGGAGGCAAACAAATACAACTGAAGATCTCTGTATGAGGAATATGATAATAACTTGCCTGGAATATGCGCATCTCGAGAGCAGGAATGCAGCTTGCATGAACGAAGATGTGAAACTCACCTGGCCAATGATTGTCTGTCTGTCTGTAGCACATGGCGCACGCCGTCAACCTGGGACCTTTGGGATCTGAATGCAGCAGCTCACGAGCTTTCTTCTTTTTCCGAGTGATCGCGCCATGCACGCCTAGAATGCGCCCAGGCTCTGGGAGGTCGCGATAAGCTTTTTACCTCCCGATTAAGCAGGAGGCGGCCAAGCATGCAGCGCGGCCCACTTATGCGCCATCCTGGCCTCATCTTCGGGGGCCCAGAGCTAGGTAGGCATAGCTCTAGATAGAGGCGCTCGTTCAATTGCGCATCTTTTCCCATGAAACTGTCCCATTCATTGTGAGTGGAAAGGGGAGTGTCGCGGCGCGCTTCTGTGGCATCTCGGGGAGCCCAGGTGAGGATCGAACCCAAGTGGGGATTGAGCGCTTGCGATGAGTGCGGCACACTACCACAGCTATCCTGGTAGTCTTCTAGAACGATTGAGCGAGAGATTGAGGAGGTCGCTCTCTCCAGTATCAGCGGCTTCCAGTGGACACTGTCTTCTCGTGGGTTTGTCGGCAGATTTAGCGACCTGATTGTCAGTTCTTGAGCTGTCAGAAGATAGGTGACATGTCGATCCTGATAACAAACATGTCAGAACACGACATCTGCCGTCTAGTGCTCACCGTCCCCAGGTTCTCCTCAAGCTACTCGTATGGAACCGATTTCAAGTACAAGAGTTCCCAAGAGTCCAACGAGGTGGCGTTCGTCATAGTGCCACTGAAGCCCCTCAAGGACGGCAAACTCCTGATGAGCATCTTGGGGCCAGCGCCATGAGGCGTCGTGTATATGAGATGGCTTCCTCAGGCAACGCCCAAGTCTATCAAGCTCGCGCGACAAGTTCTCGTCCTCTTCGCCATGAGGGGATCTATGGACGCTGCCAAGACGCAATGCACGCTAAGCGTGATGGGGAATTCCCGCTCGGACTTGCGCTACGGTTACGGCCCAGGCGTCTTGGTTTTGGCGCGACACTATGAGCTAAACTCCGGCGGTCATTCCGGGCAGCGTTGGCTGGAGCAGTCCGCGTCGGCCTCATGATAACGATGAAGGATGTTGGCATTTGCGCACTTGCAAGCCCGAAGGGCCGAAAACGCTGTCGCCGCGCAAGTTATCTGATAGCAATTTCCGCCACCGAAGACGGCGACTGTGGTCTGGGGAAGAGGGGCGGTTCGGTCCTCAATGCCCACAAAACATGTCGAGCTTTCGACTTTGGGAGAGAGCTACGGAGGAGATCTCCTGTATCAATCCCGATGTCGTCGTTGAGACATGCCGATACGATTCGCATCTCCACTGTTGTACACGTCGACAATCTAGACTTGGTTCGGTATCTGTACGATGCTCGGACTTTGTTTGTCTTGGGTTCTCGGGACGTGATACTCCATGCCTGTCCGTCGTCTTCGTCGTCGTATTCCAGAGATACCCGCACTTCTATACCGCGGCAACATTATGTTCGGCCTTGTCTTCCCAGCTTCTTAAATATTTGTCATCGCTTAAGACTCAAGCCCTTGATATATCCATCGCTATATTACCCAGTCGTCTTCTGTATTATTGTCCTGCCGGTTTGTCGCTCCGCCTGCATCCTTGGTGTATATCTCGTCTCCTCCTCATCTTGACCTCTGAACGTCTGCTGGTAGTCCCTCTCGTTCTTATCTTTTTGCTTCGGCGTTCGAGATTGTGTGTTGAAGACGGCACACAGGTGTACTGTCACCCGGCTTGTGAAAGCTGCGTCCTCAGCCCCTCATTTTGAAAGCTCGTTTATTGAAGCGCGCCTTTCAACTCACAAAGTGGAGTGATGTCGTCGCAGTCTGCGCTTGAATACGCGCTTCCGAAGGGTTGAGGTTGGAATGAGGTTTGTCTTCCGTCACTTTGGTCGCCGAAAAAGCAATTGCGAACACTCGGAACAGTGCGCTTGTTGCGCTCGTTTCTCAGCTTCATGTCGCACAGTCGCACTTCAAGGTCCAGCGCACAAGCCACGGCAATGAGTGTTCTCCAAATCGCTTAAAATTAGTTCAGTAAACATTGGCTTCTCTTTTTTCAATTCAGTTGCTCACATATATCCCCTTCACGTTCCGAGTTCCGACTCAGTACCCCGACAGCACTGACTCGCCGGGACCTGTTAGGAAGCCAGGCGTAAGGGGCGTACCTTGGCTCCGATTTCGCAGTAAGCAGCGCGACCCACCTCGGGCTTGAGCTTCATAAGGACAACACTTCAGGTTCTGGGCTTTAGTGTTGCGAATTCGGGTCTTGAGAACCTTCTTAAACCTAGCACGTCGCTTAGCATGCGATACCGTTGGCGAAACTGTTGCACTTTTGGGCATAAATCTTGTTGCGGCCACAACGCATACCCCGATTTTGTCTCTCAATCTCAACGAAGCCGGTGTCTCTTATCTTTATTCCTCATCTGAAGAGGCTTGCTATGATTGCTCTCTTCGTCCACTGGCCAAGGCACAAGGACAGCGGTGAATGAATGCTGAGCTGCGGGATCTCAATATGGTGATAGATGGAACATAGTGATTGGGTAGCTCTGAGGTACGTACCTACAACCGCAGATGAGTTGAGCGGTGAGGAGTCCGTAGTTTTGGCACTCAGCAGTAACAATTTCTTATAACTTAATATTCTCGACTCTCCTCTTTCATTGCTGACATTTGTGGTAGTTGGCGGAAAACGATTGCAGTATCAGCGACTTTTTGTGCGGCTCAGTGATCGTAGTTGCAGTTGCCGATTCGCGAGCGCATCGAGCAATATCACCAAGCACTAACCGGTGTCCAGATACTCCTCGAATCCACATTCGCCAACATCGCAATGACTTCGGAGAATCTCGAATATTGTCCCTGTGGGATACTGATTCTAGATGAAGAAACCGACTCGGAAGAGGAATCGATGGGCCGATCTGGGGACGAAGCTGGGATGGATACGAGGCCGAACTAGAAGCGGAAGCACAGCGAATGGATGAGCTTAAAGCTAAGAGAGAGAAGGGTGCACTGGAACAGAGAGAAAGACAATCGAGGCCGGATTTTGATAAAGAAGCATGAGATAGATTCAAGCATTTCTAGCTGACTTAGTTACTCTGCCACCGAAGACGCCACAAGAAGCTAGGGGACGCAGGTGGGGGGAAATTCTAGATGAATATAAACATGATTCGTTGTTCGGCAGACGGCCAACACCACTGGCGTGTACCTGCTACGGTGACTCTTTTGGTTATGTGCCAGAAGCTGTCAGACCAAGAGCTGGGCCGCCTATTTTCAATTATGAGCGATTTGTGGAGGATAGATTGCCATCGGATAAACAGGTCGCGGCTCTTTTCACCGACAGCATTGAGAAAAGAAACAGATTCCTGGATGTGATGACAGAATCGGGACTTTCGGAACTATATAATGGTTGGGCAGGGAAGGAATCCCGTGAGGCAGTGAACGACGAAAACGGAGAGGAAACACAATCCTATCTGAATTTACGGTGCAAGCTGGATGATAACCATTACGGAGGCGCTGGATTCTGAAATTGAGATGCACAGGGCGTTGGAAACTGCCACACCGTTCCGTAGATGGGAATTTGAGAATCTGGACAGAAACGATGGAACAGAACGGATACATATTTATGCAAGGGACGGATGGCTTCTTCAAGATTATATATCTACAGAACTAGAGGCCGCTATTAAGGCAAAGTACAGACATCTCATACCCAAGTAGGGGGACAAGCTTATATCCAGCGACGGAGGGAGCTGGTTCGTGGATGACTGTCTCCGGTCTCTGGAAGAAGGGAGGTATTTTGAGCTCGAAATTCGAGCCTCAAATTTGACAGCCCAGAAACTCGGTCACAATATTAGAAATTACTCCGGTATTTTTGGTATATGACCTAGAAGACTCCTCAAATTTAACCATCCTCCTCTTAACTCCCAGGAATCTGGAATTTCGCGTTTAAATTCTTTATCTATCATTTAGGGGCTCAAACTTGTTTACAGTGAGCAAAAAAAAAAGAACGTTTATATTCATAAACTCAGAAATTGGAATAGTCTCCTGGCAACCCTGTTGTCTTGACGCGGGCCATCAAGTGCAGTTTGACCTAGCTCAAGTGGGTAAGACGCCGCTTTTAGCGTGCCAAGGCCATGGAAGACTGCGACTTTCCTCGGCAATGCCATCTTATGTTCTAGATCAGATAACCTACCCTCACATCTTCTAGCGACAGCGACGTGACTATTGAAGTTCCAGAACTTCAAGTTGCTGGCTCATCTATCAATTGTCCTCGACCATACACCGTCCGTATACACAGCTCGGAGGGACAGGCACCGAGGCCTCAGAGGACAAGACCCCTACTCCACAAGAACCAGACCAGGGACCAAACAGATCCAATTTAATATCCACTAATCCACAATTAAACGACCTTGCCAGCTTTTCTCCACGAATTATCCGCCGCAGACGCGATCGCAGGGCCTCGTAGACATGAAGGGGTAACCAAGTTACTCCTCTGACCTCACCCACCACCGTCATACCCTTGACCTTTCACGACACCCTTCAGTCCCTTCAGACGGGACTTGACCGCTGACACCTACGTCTGAACTGTCGCAACTCCTGCGACAAACACACATGCTAATATGAAGATCGGCACCAAAGTCTTTATCCTTGTCAACTTCGTCATAGTCTGCTATCTCGTCAACTTCTTCATAACGCCCATTAAGCTGCTGTTCGAAGATGGGAAGACCGATGCGATACCCGTCAGCGAGCTCTTGATAAGCGACGATGTGCACAGGGAGAACACGAACAAGCACGTTGTGCCAAAGATAATACACCAGACGTACAAGACGGCGGAGATACCGGAGCAATGGAAGGAGACGCAAAAGTCGTGTCTGGAATTGCACCCGGATTACAAGTACATCGTGAGCTGCATCACCAATGCGCGATTTAAATATCCAAGAACAATAGCTAATCACTCCTGCACTCTCTAGCTGTGGACCGATAAAATGTCCCGCGACTTTATCGAAAAGGAGTACCCAACCTTCCTCAAGACCTTCGACGGCTACAAGAACATCATCCAACGCGCCGACTCAATCCGCTACTTCGTCCTGCACAAGTACGGCGGCATCTACCTCGACCTCGACGATGGGTGCGAGCGCCGCCTGGACGTGCTCCTCCAGTACCCAGCCTGGCTGCGCCGCACCATTCCAACCGGCATCTCCAACGACGCCATGGGTTCGGTACCCGGCCATCCATTCTTCAAGAAGACGATTGAGCGGCTGACGGACTTTGATAAGAGTTTTGGGATGCCGTATATTACTGTTATGGCCTCGACTGGCCCGTTGTTCTTGAGCATGATATGGAAGCAGTATAAGCGGGATGATCTGCCGCCGGATGACCATGTGAGGGTGCTCATGCCGGATGAGTATAAGGGGCAGGAGTGGAGCATGTTTCATATCAGCAAGGGGAATAGTTGGCATGGGAAGGATGCGCAGACCATCTTCTGGATGGGCAGACACTGGCTCTTACTCACCGTCACCGGGTTTGCAGTCGCAGGTGTGGTCTTCACATTGATGTTCTGGGGATGGCAAAAGTATGTGGTAAGGAAGGGGAGAGGTGGGAAGGGTGGCTCTTATGAGTTGGTGAGCCAGCAGAGGAGAGAGGAGGAAGGAAGGATCGCATAGGAAAAAGGGAGGATCGATTGATCGACGAGACTCTGGGTTCCAGGATGGATGTGGCAGCTTATGCCGGCATGGCGTTGGATATGACGATATACAAATAGTGAGGAGGATGTAGACACTCCGGCGAGAGTACAGAGCACCACATATGAAGGTTGCGGACCACAGAGACTCGAGGAGTGGGAAGAATATAAGGCGGAGCCCAGTCACGATAGACGGGCACTGCCGCCAGCGAGGAGAGGGGCATGAGTATGGAGTGATCAACCACGGCGACTGCGTTTTTGTACATATTTGTACGAGTAGTAATAATCAATGAATAACGAGTCAAGTCAGGCTCTATGGCCAAAACCCTCGCTCCTGATCAGGATTCTATGCGTTACTTCCTCATCCGTCGACGCACTGTGCACGACTGTGTCTTGCTCTTCCCATGCACCCAGTCACTCAACGACTCCCTGTCTTCCGTCCTTCCACCCATAATCGTACGAGTCTCGAGGGTACGGCGGAATGGGTCCGACGTTGTTTTCGAGGAGTAGGGGTAGGTATTTTGCTTCGGCGCCTGGACTCAGTTTGAAAATGCGCAGGCCTTCAATTCTGATCTCCTCTTGGGCATTGGTGAGCCCGCCATCTCGATCAAGGAGGTTTAGGAACTCCCAACTTTGCAGCAGCGTCACTTTAATGGCCTTATCAAATGTCGGCCAGATTTGGGACGATTCTTCCACATCCGTCTCGAGTTCCTCAATCAAGGTGTCGTGGAGGCTGGATATACATATCCTCGATGGGTGAGTCTCTTGCCCAGGTGAGATACATTTCAAACAACTCATGTTCCGTCATTACATCCTTCAATGTTGTTCTTGCCGCAGGATATTTGGCAGATAAGTCTTGAATTGGATATCGCTCGGTACTCCCTCTCCAACAGTCACTCATAATCAAGGATCGGCGGTTCCGCAGTAGGTCGCCGAGTGGGGGTGGCTTCCCATTATGCTTTCTGCTTCGGATTGTCAATGAAGGAGGGTGGTGAGTATAAAATTCTCTTTTTTAGAGCTCATTCGCGCTTTTCGCCCTTGGTGCCAATCCTGGGTTGGTCTGGATGAGGTTTTGGCCACTTTGCTGGCGGAAGATGTGCGTCTTTTAGAGTGTGTTTCTCTGGAAGACTCATGGCATCGTTCAACGCGGCGGAACTGGCTGACTTGAGTGATGAGTTGCCTTCCACTTTAACGTTGTACTTAGAGATTCAATGCTTACTTCTATTTCTTTGAGCTGGTTAGCTTCCACGGTTCATTTACCCATGTAAGTGTTTAACTTACAGCCGATGACACTGTGTCTGGGAATGAGTTACAGGGGAAACAACCATAAGTTAAAGCAAGAGAACGCTGAGCTGTCATGCATGCAGCCAATCCTTGCCAAAAGGTCGGCGCTCAAGTGCTCTCGAAGTCACAAAAACACTGCAGGGCACTTCAATCAGGTATTTGCACATCGATCTTCAGATTCGATAGATATCCTTTAGAGATGAGACTCAAAGCGGCTGCCCACAATGCTAAGTCTCGCCAGTACTTGTTCAGAGTCAGAATTCAATAAGCGAACCCATGTGCTCATAATCGTCACTAACCTTCCGAAAGGACTCTAACCTACAATTCCCAAAACTTGTTTCCAAGCCCTCAAATGTTAATACTGGCTTGTCACCAGGAATTCGCCAAAAGCTTTTACAGACATACAATACGCCGTTGCACAACGGGCAGGCGCTGGCCCCTCATGGTTCATCAGAATGGTACCCTTACACTTTGGCTCAGCCTCTGGATACCAATTAACAACTGCCAAACCAGTCACTTTGAACTTCTCCTGCAAGCCTTTAAGGCTACCATCTCGGTCTAGGTTGCCAAACTCCCACCATCCGAGTTTGGATGGTTGATGAGACTTGTAGTGAGTATTCTTAGTAGCATTTGGCTCGTCCATGTCGCCGTCTATTTCTTGGTACAGGCGCTCGTAGAATAATAGGCGGTCTATGTCTCCTTGCATTTTTCCGCTTCTGTTTGAGATTCCCTGGGTTTCTTGCAATCTTGGGGGGATTGATATACCCGGTCTGCGTACATGGACACTAGCTTGCATTCAGTGAAAAAGGCCACGATAGTCTGTCTGCTTCTGAGAATCGTTTGGAAAGAGCTTGCGAAACTAAAGATCGGAGAGTACTTGTGTTTCGAGGAAGCGGTCGTAGTTGAATATTGGTGGCTCTGGTAGCGGGCGAGAAGTTGTGGATGATGAGAGGTTCTCTTCCATGAAAGTTCAAGTTTCTGTTCTGGTTTCTCATGATGGTGGCGATCTCAACTGGGCTTTTGGAAGCACGACAGGTTGAGGTGAGCGAGGCCTCGGCTGTTTCGTATGCTTCTTGGCTGCTTGAGATAGGGGCACTGCTGTAGAAACGTCATACCAAGCTTGGGTATCCATCTATGTTGCCTTGCAAACATTAAGCTCGAATGCAACCTAGAAAGCGTAAACGAAGCGAAGCGGAAGTAGTAGCTCATAAGAAGCGCGGAGGAATGAGACTAAGACGACACGATGTTGGTGCGAGGGGTTTCAAATGCGAGGTTTGCCAAGCTCACACTTCGTTAACTTCCTCAGCCAAGCTGGACATTTATGGCGCCATACGCTAATTAATCCTAGAGATTCTTGAAATTAAAGTTTACGAAGGATAAAAGTTGAAGTCTAAGTAAGTCGTAAATTCGCGGCCAAATTGCTTAACTGTGGGTCGGGCCAGCGGCAGCATCAACGACAACCTCCATTGACAAAGATTGCATCTCGACCGTCATTCAACCTCCCATTATTGAAGACTTGGCATCTCCCTCTCCAGTCATCCTTCCGTCACGTCAAATTTAGACGATGCTGTTACTTCTGATCACTTGCTCTGAGCAACATCCGGCAACCCCCTACCGGAGCTCCGTCGCACTAGCCGGCACAGTTGCGAGGACCCGCCATCATCACCAATTTTTGAGAGAGCAGAAAGTCTCGGTGTTACACCGAGACATTCGGAATCTCCGACATACGAGAAACTCGTTGCCACAATGCAGACTTGTCCGGCTTGTTGCGAGAAGAGCTTCGGTTCGTCCACGGCGCCATCAGTATGATGTGTCGTCTTGCTCTGCCGAGTCTACTCAGCATTGGCTTGGATGGCTTTTGAGACGACCTCATAGATATTTTGCCTGCCTTAAGCTACGCTTCTTGCGTTCTTATACGGACCTCTTCCACGCCACATCGTGAAGGAAGACCCGTTTTGGTCGTAATTCAGGCAAGGTACACGCGGGCCCAGCTCAGAGCAAAGAACACGAACAACATAGAATCATATAAGTTCAAGGAACGTGGTAGGTCTTTGTGTCACATCACTGTGGCTTCCTACCGCGCTATCAACTCTGTGCATCCTTGGTATCCAAAACTGTCTCCCGGACATGGTACGAATACCCTTCATGTTCATTCCAGTTCAGCGAGCATGGGATTTGGGGGGTGATGGTCTGCACAGTAGACGTGGTGATACCTAGATACAATTTCTCTGTCTTTCCATGCATGAACTTATTTTCAGTGTCACTCAAGCCATGCGTGGTAGCTAAAGAATAGAGGCCGCCTCCGACATTGGCCGTCTTTGGCTCGCTTTGACCATTGCCGCCAGAATCACCGAGGAGCGATACTATCAACTGCTTAGATCGCACATCAAGCACTGGGCGGGCTCTGGCTGGGAATTATCAAGATGATCAGCTCACAATCAATTGAAAGATTGGAGGAAAAGGATGTGGCCATCAAGCAAGAAGACGGGCCCCCCTCAAGCGACGAAGAGCGAGAGGCACGCATCCACCTCAAGACTTTCCTCGTAGTCTTCTCAGTCTGCATCATCTACGTCGCGCAAGTCTACAATGTCGTCGGAGCTGGAGCCGTACGTTCTTCCTCCTCCATCTGGCGGAGCCCTCCGTTCAGCCATTCTTCACTTTCTAACACCATCCAGCTCAAAATGGACGTAGCGGCCGTAGTAGGCTTCCCCGGTGACAGCGTCTGCCTCGCCGCCTCCATCGCAATCTTAACCATGGTCGCCTCTCCTCCCGTCTCGCAGGCTGCCGACTATTGGGGGGGAAAATGATTCCTCGTCATCCTGACATTCTGCGGTTGCATCGGCAGCCTCATAACCTCCTGCGCCACTACCAGGGACATGGCCATAGCGGGGCCAAGTCGCCGCCGGTCTGAGTTATGGTGCTCAGCCGCTCAATCATTGTATACCTTCTGAGGTACTGCCAAGGAAGTATCGGCCGTGTGCCCAGGCGCTGGTCAATATTGCTGCGTGTGTGGGTGGTTTTCTGGCACTGTTGGTGGGGGGGTGCAGTAACGAGGAATAACCATCCCGAAGGCTTTGGGACCTTCTGGTATATCGGTGCTGCCCTGTATGGCGTCTCAGGCATCATCGGTATATTCTGCTACAAACCGCCCCTCCGCGCCTTGCAAACTAGCCTCACCCGACGCCAAAAACTCGCACTGCTCGACTGGCCGGGGTACATCCTGCTCATTGTAGGATTGGTCCTCACCTGCGTCGGCCTCTCGTGGGCGGAGAACCCATACACCTGGCCCGACCCGCACGTCCTCGGCACATTCATCGTCGGGGTCTCCTTCTGTGCGGCGCTCGTGGTGTATGAGTGGAAGTTTACGAGAACAGGCATGTTCCACCACTCGCTTTTCCAACGCGGCCCAAATTTTGCGTTAACGTTGGGTTGTGTGTTCGTAGAGGGCATGCTCTTCTTCTGCACGAATAACTATTTTTCTTACCAGGTATCGACTATGTATGAGACGGACAGGTTGATCATCACCTTGCGCTACAGTATCACTTTTATCCTCTTTGCGCTGTTTGCTCTCACGGCCGGAGCGTATTGTTCGACGTATAAAATCGTAAGGATTCCGACAACGGCAGCGTTCATCACTTTCACTATCTTCTTCGTCCTCATGGCCACATCTTCTCCCACCACCTCACAACAGGTGTGGGGATACCCTGTCTTCTTGGGTTTTGAGCTAGGTGTCTGTCTTTGTACACTCGTCACTGCCGCCCAGCTGTGCATACCCCCTGAGCTTATCTCCTTAGCTAGTGGGCTGATGATAGGCGTGAGGTCTTTTGGTGGGAGTATCGGACTGGCTATATATAACGCTATTTTCGCCACAACAATATCCCATGATTTGGCGCCTGCTATTGCGAAGGTGGTGGTGCCGGCAAAAATAAAGCAGGAGGATCTAGGCAAGTTGATAGGCGCATTGGCAAGGCATGATGCGAAGACGTTGGCTGCAATTCCGGGTATGACGCCTCAAACTTCGGCGGCGGCTCGGGAGGCTTTCAAGGATGCTCATATGGTGGCATTTAGATGGGTTTGGGTTGCTGCTGGATCGTTTGCGTTCGTTGCTTTGATAGGTAAGTAATCCGCTGCTCCTGCTGAGTGATGGCCGTCTCGGCGGGCTGTTTTGAAGAGTGATGGCTGACTTGACTTGTAGCGAGCTTGTTTCTGCAGGATCCGAAGAAGGAGTTCAATGGCAAGATAGATGCCCCGGCTGAGACGGAGAAGGAGCTTTTTAGTCATAGGATGGGGGCGCCTGATGTAATGAATCGATGAAAAGGCTCAAGCTCAACGCATTGCCCCAGACCTGCTGAATATCCACCGTCGCAAAAAGACTCTGATGTGGTAACACAAACGAGGTCAAAGGTGAAAGTCGGTATGTAGAACCGATCAAGTCAGGCTTTCTGCAGCAAAAACTCACTCGTGTCAGCTTGTCGTTTTGATCATCAGATGACCCATATCACAAGCAGCATCCTTGCGATCGCGTTATGACTGGCCTCTGGCCAGTAATTGCCTGTGCCGCCGTCGCCAGGCTATTTGAAGCCATCGGCAATCCTCTCTCGCTGTATTTTTCGATTGAACCCATGCTTGGCTAGACGTTGGCAACAGATTTCGATATCGTCGGTGGCAGCTTGATTGGTGACAGAAAACTTGGAGAGAGCTATGTAGACTGGCGCAATAAGTAAATGCTCGATGCCTTCCTGTCGTTGTCATAGCAAGACGTTCCGCTCCCGCAGTCCCTGTCATTCATGATGTATGGATAAGTGCTGCTGAGAGCATCTCCATTGTCAATAAAGGATGCTCTTCGGTCAAAGGTTCTGACGTTCCTATGGGTGCCACTGGGATCGCAGCCTGTTGTGCAGAATGTTCTGCCGTCAAAGTTTTGAAGAAGGTGTGCTATTGTGACGTTGAGTCGTGTCACTCTGTCAACACAAGATGTTCCGCCGCCAGAGCTCTCGACGTCGAGATGTTCACAGGGTTGCTGATGGGGTTCTTGCTGTTTCGCACTGTCAACCCAGACTTTCGGCCCTCGGACCTTAGAGTCTTTGATTGCCGCTGATTCCTTGCTCGTTTTCGCTTTGTCGGCGGGTAAAGTTCTTGCTTTGGGTGTCCAGACGTGAAGTGTCGGTGTATTTTGGGCGCTTTCATCCAGGCCCTTCGGCCCAGCTGATTTCCATCGTTCTCCAGAGATCGCAAGACTGCAGCACTTCCAAAAACTCTCCTCGACTTCATTTGCATCTGGAGGACGGAGGAAGGGCCCGGTAAACTGCCAATTTTTCAAAACCACCAATCAGCCAAGACTTGCTTCGGCTGAACACTTCCGCTTCTACTTAGGTGAACAAACATCTTCAGGCAATTCTTGAGCCCCCAGCCGAGTACAGAACAGCTCTACTTCTTGCCTTCGGCTTTCCTGATACATGCTGCATCGTCGACTCGTTATCATAGTTACCATTGCAACAAACCCGCTTTCTCTACCAGCGTAACATCCTCCGATCAATAGCAGCATAGGCTTACGTATAATAAGAACATCAGCTCGACAATATTACCATCACCAACTTGCAGCTTCCACAACGTCGCCACCTTCGATACATCAACAACGTTACAACATCACCGCTCAACTCAACGATGCAAAGAACGCAGATGGCGACCCCGTGCCAAAGTGGCCCTGCCTCTAAAGAAGACATTCCCAGATCTGAAGGTTTTTCAGCTCCAGCTCGGTCGCGGCGGGGTTTGCGCCATATACGGACACAGGTAGGTACTCTAAGTATTTCATCCTAGTTCCTAAGCTAACCATGCGCCCATAGACGGCAAGAAAACCGATATCTTTAGCAAAGACACCCATATGGCACCGATTGAGACGGGAAAGGAGAGCATAGGCACCCCGGACCAAGTCGCACGACTCGTTGATCATATCTTGGGCCTGAAAACGACGTACGGCGGAGCGCTGACCCTCGACCTCGAGGGCGACAACCTCGGGATGGCGGGCATGGTAACACTCGCGCAAATCAAGATTGTGCAGTATGAAAGCGTCTACCTTGCCGACGTCCAAACTCTTCAGAAGGCAACTTTGGATGCCCGTGGTACCTGCGGCAAGACGCCCGGAGACATCCCGCAATCTAGAATTGGAATCATCGGCTATGATCTCTGTTCAGACGTCAATGCTCTCAAGCAACATTTCGACATGACACTCGATTGCGGCATCACGGACGGCCATCGCGAGTCCTGGTCCCGTCCTCCACCGACCTCCAAGTCTGGGATCCTGCCTATCGCTACTTCTTCGAGTCAGACGGCGAAAGCCCATACAGAGTCCGCGGCATGGAAGCCTGTCCCAGCCAATGGTCCAACCTTAACAGATCCGAAGTCAAGTCCATTGTCGCAATACAGGGAGCAGAGAAGGCCAGAATCTTGGCCAAAACTTCCAATGGAACGAACCAGTTTGCAGAGCGTCCATTGACTGCCGACGCCGCAAGGTACGCATGTCTAGACCCCACTGTCGTCTTTGGCATGTACGCTGGTCATCGGCCGTACATGTAAGGTATGATAACGAAGCGCATCATTGATCGTGCTACGTCACTTCATCTCCGGATTGCACACACGGAGGAGCATATCACCATGTCTAAGGATGATAAGTTCTCGATTCCATAGGCTGGACATGGGTTTCGCTCAAACGCAAGGTGCGGTGGAGATCTAATACCAATGAAGGAGACGAGTGCATGGCCGATTAGGAAGCTATAGGACCGGTAAATAGGAACGTAACCCAGGAGAGATGGCACATGGGCCATCCCAGCGAAACTTAGTTCCCTTGTAATGACTATGGCTTCCATATCGGCCGCCTGATCAAGGTACAGAAGGAGCCAGGTTTCGGAAGCAGTAAAGACTGGTTTACGCCGTGGATTGACGAAACGACTATTAGTGAGAACAATAACGTTAGATTACCCATCTACCACCACCCGACCGCCTGTAGTTTTCAAATTTTCCACGTCGGCAGTTCTATTACCAAAACTACATCCTCTCACCACTTGTCTCGCGCAAAGCAGCAATACTTTTCCTAGTCTGTATCATTTTAATGCTAACCAGTTGATACTATCAAAACTCAATCTGATAAATGATCCTACGGTTGTGGTAGGGCGGTGGCTGAGGAGGAGATCTCGAGCTTCAGGCACCGCTGTCTATCCGGAAGATCCTGCTGGTGGTGGTAAGTGGATGACACTTTTGTGTATGCTACCTGTCAACCATCAGGGATGCAGTATGACTAAGCAAAGTGGTCAGCCCTATGGCATCTCCCGCACACCTTACCTTCCGCAGTTATTGTATTGTATTGGAGATAGCAGCATAGATATTCAGATATACAGTCAGGTATTGATCTGTCTGACCGAGACTATATGTTAAAGTGGCTAGCTAAATTGTTAGCACTCGCCGGCAGTTTCATGTTACTGTAGAACCATTCATGACTCTGGCCTTCGAGCCAATGTGTACCAAAGCAATCGGTTACCCAGGGGCAATTTGCCGTGAAGGGTTTGAGTGGTTATTCGGATATTGCAAAGTCACAAAGTGGATGTGGTTGATTTTGAGAATGATAACCATATACAATTATATCCTATCAATATCTATGGCTTTTATATCTCCAAACTTTTGACGCAACACTTTTTTGTCTTCCCCGGTACGGTCGCAAGTATCCAGACACATACTTTCACACCGTTTCTTCTCGACCCATATCTGTAGCGACAGTATCTGCCTCAGCTTCCAGTATTCAAAGCCAGCCTGTATCATAATGTCATAGTAGATCGTACCCATCCTTCCTTTTCCTTTTGCTTAAAAAGCACCACCAACAGTAGGCGCCGGAAAAAGTCCATAAGACTTGGCCCTCCCACCAACGGTAGCAGCTCTGGCCCTTCCAACTGGGCTACCTCTCGGGCTCTGCGGCATAGCTGGTGCATCCACCTTTCCAACCAACAGTGGCACGGAATGCTTCCTGACGTGCATCGCCGACTTCATACTCTTCTCCATCATATCCTGCGCACAAGGACTCGGGCTCGGCGGCAGGAGCCTCGTTTCAGCCTCCTGTCTCGCAAGTCCAAGCGCCATAGGCTCGCCAGAGAGCCTCTTGATCTCCTCAATAGACGCAGATGGCGGGATGGCGATCTCGTGGATGGAAGTCTTCCTCATCGCCGGGGCGATGGGAACAACTGGGGCAGATAGCTCGATATAGGTGTTGAGCGGATTACTCGCGATTGACACAACAGACGACACAGAAGCCGAGTGCGCACGAGCACTAGCGATGAGGTCTGGAACGCTGCCATTGCTAGACATGGAGCGGTGGGCCAGCGCGACCTCAGCAGCGCGCTCAAGAATGGCAGACTCGTGCTTGCTATGCATGAAGCTGTTTGCCAAGCTACTCAAGGAGCCGCCGCTTCCTCTCAAGCCGTCATGGCTGGTGTTATAGCTTGTCGTGCTATCTGGTGCTGAAAGACTGTTAGATTCAGAGCCGTAGGAGGAGCGGATGGAGCGACTTTGGAAGGAGGCGAAGCTCTCGTTGTCGTAGTTGAATGTGTCGACGTCGATGTGGATTTGGGAGTCCACATCCATGTTCTTCTCGTAGTCATATGGAAGCAGAAGGGATGGCGACAGAGCGAAGCCGTGGGATTCATCAAAGGAGTCCGGGCGTGGGGCCTTGAGGTGCAGTTCAGACTTCATAATGTTATCACGAGTCAATGGCGGAGAGGTGGAGAGGCTTGTAATGGCAAAGTCGAACTGGGGTAGCTGAAACGGCGACGGTGGCTTTGCTTGAGAGTCAGCCAGGCCGAGATCCCCCATGGTGACTGACAGAAGACGACCAATGCTTTCCGATGCACGATGCAAAGGGCGAGGTGAGGCGCCAGGGCTCATCTGATCGCTGCCGGCATACGCGGACTCCCAAAACTGCTTGCGGCCGATCTCGGTGTCAATGGATGTGCGCTCCCAGTTATAATCGCAGTTTGCCTCGACTTCGTGCTCGTAACAGTAGTCGATGTCATCTTCCCAAGAGTCAAAAGAGTCCAGAGTGAGCTTTATGGGTAGTGACTTTTGTGCCTCGGTGAACACAAAGCTATCAGTCGGTATCTCGGGCACAAACTCATTCTTGCTGTCGGTTCTTGAGCGAGATGCCATGTTTGGAACGGAGCGTGATGCTCTGATACTGGCAGTAGACATGCGATTCTGGCGCTTGTTTGTTAGGACGGCCTCTTCCTCTTCTGGTACGTCCTCGAGCTGGCTTCCGCTTTCTGACGGTGGTGGTTGAGGTGCAAATGGCCAGCCGACATTGTCTTGCTGCCGTGGTGGTGCGGCAGGCATTGATGGAAAGCTCATAGCACCATCTTGAGCTGCTCCCTCAACTGGCAATGGCGGTGAGAGTGGCAGGTGAAAAGCCGTCGGCCGTCTAAAGCCAGGGGCATGGTGTGGTCTTTCAAGAGATGTCGACATGAGAGGGTCATACTCGGCCCAAACCATCGAAGGGATTCTGGAAGAGGTCCGCGGTGGCGGAGCCATTGCCACCATTGGAGAGCGAGGAGGCCGCAGCGGGGTGTTGCGAACGCTGTCGTGAGATTGCACGCTTCTAAGTTGTGGTCTGGAAATGCTGATAGGGCTGACCGGCTTGCGTTGTATCCTCCTCACAGGTGGTCGAGGAGTGCCTTCTTCGGCGATTGGTGGAATGTCCTCTTGAATAGGAGTCTCTGGTGCGTAATCGGAGAACAGGCTAGCTGAGCTCGCGACGGAGCTAATCGAGGAGGCGTGAGACCTGCCCTGCAAAAAGTCTTCGTCAACCGATGGCTTGCGACTCCTGACCTCATCCGCATTTTGAGCATGTCCAAGGCCGGTATGGACAACGTGCTGGAAGTTGTACGGTCCAGAAATCAAATGCTTCTTGAAAAACTGCTCCTCCTCGATCTTCGATGCGCTGCCGTTCTGAGATTCCCTTCCCTGCATCGACAGCGACGACGATCTTCCACCTGGGGCCCTTGACTTTCTTGATGACCGAGAAAACAACGATTTTCGGAAGATTTGTATGCTATCTGGTCGGTCCGACTTGAGCGAGAGACCTCCCATTGACTTTTTCGATGACTGTCTCTTGAGTACAGCCTCTGGGGACCCCGGGTCTGAGTTGCTGAAAGACGACACTGTGCTATTGGTCCTCGTGCGGCCATGGCTTGGGCCGTTCTTTTTCATATTTTCTGTGTACGCTCTGATTCGTTGTGGTGAAGGTGGTGCGTCCATGGATGCTTTCATAATAAGGTCTGGCGGTGTTCCCAGAGATGTTGGTTCGAGGATGGGCGCAGCCGAGATACCAGCAGTGCTAGGCCGACGTAATCCGTTCTCAAGGAAAGAGGACACCAGCGACATTTTGGCGGTTTGCCTCTGAGGCGTGTGTGGATTTGTCCCTTGCTGTCAAATCTGCCGAGCGACCGAAATTGGTGCCGCGTGGTTTGAGAATGCTACGCCGAATAAGTGTATATTGCGGCTATATTGCGTGTAATGTTGTGGTTATATTGTCTGTAATATTGCCGTTGCGGTTGCGGTGATGGTCACGGATGTATACGGATAAGTCGGCGTCAGTGCTGATATGATACGCGAGCTGTATGCTACATTAGCATCTATGGATGAACGACGTGTTAAGGGTAAGCTCCTGAAGTAGAACCAGGGACGTGGTGCCTCTTCCAACCTTTCAGATTGATGATATCTCAGACAGGAGTCATATCAGCGCAGCAGCAAGTATGCCTCTGGTATGCCTCTGGTATGCCTCTGGAGTAGAAGAATAAAAGAACCGCAACACACCTCTTGTTGTTTGATCACCTCAATGGCCTGAACGGTCGAGGTGGGTGGATATGATGGTCAAGTGCTTTCTTCCACTGTCCAACAGTTCCAAATATCGAATGTAATGCAATTATCGTACAGCAGACTGTGTAGTCGTATATATCTCAAATATATCTCGTATATCTCTATAGCCGTAACTCGTAAAAGGTGTGATGGGATCGGTGCTGTCGTGTACTACAGCCCGGTGTCGTCAAGTGTCAACAGATAACAACAAGAAGCTCAAACATAGGGAAGACTAGCGATACAAGTAAGATGGAGGGAAAGATGGGGCATGAGATTACTCGCCAAGGTGACAACCACGGCGGGCACGCGAGATGAACCCACGACTCTTACAGCTGGACCCAGCACTGAGCACAATTCAGAGATCCCTAGGGAAGCGAGGATGCTTCTGTGAAGCTCCTGCGGCTTGGAGCGCGAAGGGAACAGGGGAGTGCATGAAGACGGGGGTTGGGGACCCTTTCCTCGTGCCTCTCCCCTTCCTCGTGCTTCTGAGGTTCAGATGCAGGGACCGCCTCAACATCGTCCAATCACTTCTTTTCCCGTTACCGAAGCACCGCCTCCACCAATCAGCCACGCCCACCAAAGGAGACCTTGGGCCGAAGCGGAGAAGGAGCTTAGGAGTGCCAGATTGCGCAAGACGGACACCCTGAGTCCCCGAAATCGCGCGAAGGTGGGGGGGAGTCTCAGTTTAGAAACCCTAGGAGAGACAAAAGGGAGCTTGAAGTTGGGAGCCCCTTCGCGAGGACATAAATGTGGGCTAGTGGGCACGAAATAGAGCTTGAAGTTGGGAGCTCTTTAGCGAGGACATAAATATGGGTTAATGGGCGTCTAGAAGCAGTGTGGTTGGGTATGCGACGGCGACAGAGGCAAGTCGTCGGGGATCGCATCCACTGTGGATAAATGGTGCGTTGGAGTCCCGCTCCAACGTACCGGACCCAACAGCATGTCTAATCCATGTCGAGAACCTCAGGCACGAAATCACATGGGGAATCTCTGCCTTAATGCCTAATCTGCAATATGAAGCCTGTGATTATGGGACGTTGTGAACTGTGGTGCATGGTAAGATGCTAGGGCACATGGAGGAGATAAGCGCTTATCGGCTGGCTCTTTGCAGCATAGGGAAAATAATAGCGAAAATAATAGCGAAAATAATAGCGAAAATAATAGCGAAAATGAAAGCGGAAATGATAGCGAAAATGATGGCGCAAATGTCGGCATGAATGGAAGCGATGAGGCAGAGAGCATATTTGGCCGAGTGTCCCGTCTAGCGCAAGTGTAAAAGACTATTCATCACGACCTGGAGGGTCCTTCGGGAAAATTCCTCTGCTCCATAGAGTTGCGAATTGGGCCCAGAGAACCGCATGTGTGAGATGAATTTTGAGCTCCTCGGAACTAGCCAGGTGAGAGGATGAAATGGAAATCTCTTGTCCTGGGCGAGATTGCTGATCGTTTATTTCGGTAAGACAGTGCTGATGAGGCTGTTTCGTAAATGAGGTTCCATTCTTCTGTTCCAGCGTCGCATTCCGAGTCCGTCGCTGATCCCACAGGCATTCTCGGTGCACGACGGTAATGAGCGCTTGTCGCTTGGCTGAGGGCATGGTGATGACACAGGCTCACGTCAGATGCGATTGGTGACTTGCACGACAGACAGGCACAGGCACAGGCACAGGCACAGGCACAAAAAGCATTTTCAACTCCCTGGATATGGTTAGGATGCAAGCGTCCAAATCGTGCGAAATCATGACTCGGTATGGACAATCTTCAATATCACAGTGCGCGGCATCACAACAGCCTTTGTCTTCTATCAATCATGGCGGCGGACATTCCCAAGCGTAAAACGCGAGGCGCAAAGCGGAGCGGATCTGAAGCAGGAACAACAAAGAAAAAGTCGCGATGGGCCATTCCGAGCACACAGGATCGTCGCACAGTTGCCCCAAATCGCACACAAGTCTGCTGTCACATCGTGGATGAATCGTGGATGGAGGTTGTCTTATCCGATATGTCTTTTCCAACAGTGGATCCGTTCGTGGTGGATCTCTATCATCTCCATCATCTCCATCATAAAATCGAGTAAGGGACGATGACCAATTCAGATGATGTTTCTACCAAAACATATTCGTCGCTGGCATGCTGGACCAATTTGACGTCGACTTGACGTCGCAATGTCTCAGGGTCTTTGTCCCGCACTCGGAGGCTCAGTCGCGCCGTGCCTGTTTTTACCACAGCGGCTCAACCATGAAAACAGCGTGAAGAAGCACCCTATTGTTTCCAATTGTCGCAAGCGTTGATCAAACGGTCCAGCCGCGTCGGCTTTGCTGGGCAGGGTCCATCCAATCACTGGCGTTGCCGGTCCAGGCTCTGAAATAGCGCATCGGCTCCATCTCCATGCAGGATTAGTTCCGCCCTGTGGTTACACCAAGTACTTCTAATATGTGCACTGCATTCAAAGATCTTGCTCCGTCCGGTGTCCTGTTGCTTTTTTGTGGCCGCGAAACGGACGAGTCTGGTTGGTCGGAACTCGTAGGGCACAAGCTTGATATCTGTGGCTGATTGGTTTAAATACAAAATATGCTGACGAGGAGCTTCAATTTCACCGACTACTCCCCGCCGTACAAGCGAAGCTCAAAATGGCTTCTCAGAGCCACATGATAACGAATTGCCACAAGATTTTTGCGACACCAACATCACCAACAATCGCACTCTGGCAATTTTCGAATTTGCTGGATATCATGGAATCTATGGCGTCACACCGCTTGTTTGCAGCCAACATTGACAATTAAGCAATTCGCACTTGTGGTCGGGCGAGGTGTTTTGTGAGTCGTGACTGATGCACATCCTGAGGCGTCTATGGTGTCCAGTAGTTCATTGTCGTTCACGTGAATTGCGCCAACAGGCGCCAACATCAGGTGGATGTACTCGTGGATGTACTCGTGGATGTACTCCTTAGCGTTGGTGTCTTGGTCATTAAAGTTCTCGAAATGGAAGGTCACGGGAATGGCCAGCCACAAAGGAGCTCAGTTTCCTTTCCGGGCATTCCCTCCGGCGCCAGCGATGCACTTCGACGTACAGTATGCCAATGGAAGCAATGGAGCTTAATGTCGTCAAATCGGAAGCTTCAATGTTTCAGAATCACAGTTTTTGGTAGTCAATGGCTTATTAAGTGGAACGTTTCAGAGTCACAGTTGTTGGTGGTATAATGGCTTATTAAGTGGAACGTTTCAGAATCACAGTTGTTGGTAGTCATAATGGAATCTTTGTGATTGTGAAGGAGAAGAGGAAGACGAGGGAAGGGAGGGAAGGGAGGGAAGTTGAGTAAAGTTGAGTAAAGTTGAGTAAAGCAAGAGTAAAGAAAGAGTAAAGAAAGAGTAAAGAAAGAGGAGTTGAAGTCCAACCAAATTTCACGGTAAAGTGCGGAAGTGCGGAAGTACTCGCTTGTCACAAAGAAAAGTCGCGATGCCGCGTATGGTATTTTGCCAAAGGCGACAGGAAGACCTCACCAATCGTGGGATATCAGTAACTTAAATCTTTTGATTGTTTCCTTCCTTCTATTTTATTCATCAACCGGCCACCAACCATGAATCAATCAGTACATGAGCGGTTGAGCTGCAACATCTATCTGTCAAGCAAGCGTTGCCAATACCTAAACTTTTACAATTCGGCTTCAAACTCCGAGTTCTGGGTCAGAATTACAGTTTCCAGTGGGCCCTTATGCACGGATGTCAGCAGGTACGGTGACGTCCAAAACCATGTATGTGCAAGGCTGGGAAAATCACTGGTACTCCGTACAACACGACGTACCTACCCGCTCCCAATGTATGCTGTCAAGCTTTGCCGTGACACTACCGACAGCAACGAGCTGCAACTATACCCAACCAGCGGTCATGGCCTATGAAACACAAGTTTGATGTCGACACAAAGCATATTGATGGGACAGAGCCGATATCACACAGATCCCACCGTCCGGGTGGCTCTTGTCCGCCGGAACTTTGATGGTGACGCAGGCACTTGGTTCCTTGATATGCGAGAGACAGCCAGCCTGGGAAGCTGTGGAGCTGCCGACAACATTCCGCGATGGTCAACCGGTTCTCAAATTGATGCCCAAGAGTGGACTCCGTTGTTCCGTTAAACGCTGGAAATGTCTCTGTTCAGTGCCTGTCACTTCATTGCAGCGCAGGACGATAACTCGAGTCAAGTTGATTGATGCAGAGGCGAAAAGACCTGCGATACATTGTGTAATTTGTTAATTTGTTACTCGGGTACAGCGACTCGGGTACAGCGACTCGGGTACAGCAACTCGGGTACAGCCACTCGCGTACAGCCACTCGCGTACAGCCACTCGCGTACAGTTACTCCGGTACAGTTACACGCGTACAGTTACACGACGTCGTGCAATTCACCTACCGACAGCCGTCCAAAGCAGGTACGATCTCGTACTCGAACCATTGGCTGCTGTCACCCCCATCACCGCATGCTTACCGCCAGGACTTCCAAATCATGTGCTGACTCGTAACCCGTAATCACGCTTCGACCACACATGACCCTCGCTGCTCTCTTCATAAATCGGTCATGCAATGCATCTTCCAACATAGGTTGACATGTCTGAAGCCGGCCAGAATGCATGGCGGCGTCGAGGTTGCCCTCGGCCAGCAACAGCTCACCGACGACTACCTGCATTCCATGACCTTAGAAGTTGCCATAGACCTTAGAAGTTGCCATGGCCTTTAGAAGCTGTCATGACCTTTAGGAGTTGCCATGACCTTTCGAAGTTTCCTTGACCTTTCGAAGTTTCCATGACCTTTAGAAGTTTCCATGACCTTTAGAAGTTTCCATGACCTGGGGTATGGAAGCATTTCCTTTATGCGAGGTCCCAGCGGTACACATCGCCCCGAGGTCGAGTCCCAACAGCGCGTTTCAGTGCCAGGAATCCAAATTTGCTTTCTTTTGCACGTTCTCGTCTTGCTTCTGCTATGTCCTCGTCGATCATGAAGGATTGCCTACGTTGCATGACGCCCAATTTGGCAATCCGCACATGAATCTCGATTCGACATTACACCACTCTCAGTCTTCAATGTAGCGACATCAGAATCGCAATTCGAGCGACTCAAACATTGGTCGAATTTACCAGCTCAATTCCAGCCTACTCGGTAGAATGTCAACCTCTTTCGGTCAACCTATTTCCATCAACATCAACATCAACATTGCGATCATCCGCTAAACCCTACAAGGCTCATGTTCAGAAATTGCAGGTTCCTGACACCCAAAAGCAACTTCAGGGCCTCGTCTCACCATGCGCGCTAGCTGACCGCCTTCCGCACGTTCGGCGGCAGCCAACGCCGTCCTATGAAACTCTCAAATTCTTCAATCCTTTTTGATAATCGAATCTACGGAAAGACACAAAAAGACAAAAAGACAGATCACGAGCTCAAAATCACCACCAAGGAAGTCAAAATGTGGGGTGCAGAAACGCCCGCCGTCGAAGTGACGGGGAAGACTGTGGGGTAAGGATATTTTGCCTGTTCGAGACAATGAGCCGGCGCTTTGGCTCGGACGACACCATGCGGGGACGGCGGTATTATCTCAACTGCGCAAGAGCTCCCGCCTTTTGTTTTGGGTCTAGAAGAAGTGTTGCTGGGGTTGCCTTGGGACGGTGGAGTGCTTGGTTTGTATGGGTGTAAGGCCAGTGGCGAACGTTGTGCCATGCGAGAGACGCCAAGGGCGCGCCTCTCGACTACACGAGTTGTGGTGCATGTCACAACCACTGTCCGGTATTGACGAAGGATGGCAAGGAAGAGGCATGAGAACATGCACCTCGCGATCACCATCCCAGACGAGCTAGAGAAGAAAAGGATGAAGTCGCAAGAGCATGCGAACGGATGACGGGTAAAGGGTTCTTGGCGTGTAGGCGGAAGACGAAAGAGAAGGAATTGTAGGCGAATTCACAAGGAAGAGATTAAGGGATTTGAAGATTCATGCTCCGTACTCGGCAAGAGCTTACTCGACCATTTGAAGATCCATACTCCGTACTCCGCAAGAGCCTACTTGACCATTTGAAGAGCAGGAATTAGCGATAACCACGAGGGAGATTTATCAGCATCCTTACAATTGCCTCAAGACACACGGAGAGACATCCAGGGGAAGCTGCATAAGAAACCAAACGTGCTACGGAGTACTTGACCGAGACGACGGCAAGGATCGCCGTCTGTCTGGAGAGTCTTGGGACATACGAGGACGAGTTTTTAGAGCTGTGGATGTCTGTCTTTTGAAGTCGGTGGTCGATAATTCCACGATCTGCCAGCGCTTTTCTGCGAATGCTTTTCATCCCCGTGCCAGCCAGTTGTATCTCTGTGAGTTCTCTCTTGCCTCCGAGTTTCTTTTTATGTGTTTGTGTTTGATATCTGTGTATCAATTCGAGCCTTGAATTTACAACATGGAAAATTACCCCTCTGCCACTTGGACGCTGGCACTTTACCGGCCTGCCACCCTATGCGATTGCGATTTATAACTGCCATTTCTGAAGTTGCCCAGTGCGCTGCGGCCAGCGTTGGGCGAGTCCGGAGTCTAGCATATTCAACGAGTCCATCTCATTTGGACTTGAGTCCTGCCAATCTTACACTTTACGTGATAAAATAAGTTAAGTTGGTGTTAAAAGGTTAGCACAAAAAGCGATTCGTCTTCCTGAACTCTTCCTGAACTCTTAAAGTATGTTCTCCGGCCCTGCCAGGTGCATGCTGGGGGTAAAATCATCACAATGAAGCATAACTCCATGATGAAAACGCTTCTGATTGGTTTGAAAAGGCCTATTTAGGTCGAAATTGTCTTAGCTTTGGACTCGAGCCCAGCTGCGAGTCCAAAATGTTGAAGAGCCCGAGTCCTAGGCACTTCAGCTCGAGTCCAATTAGACTCTTGCCCAACGCTGAGTGCGGCCATGTTTTAGTTCTAAACTTTCCCTTCGAACTGAGAATAATCACCCTTCAGTCCGTCAACCGGGCAGCTGAATTTCACTCGTGGGAGATGGCCTTTTCAGCGAATTGGGCACAGAATTCTGCAGTCAACGTCTCGAGCTCCATTATTCGACTGGACAACCGGTTAGCTCATGGCGGCGTTTAGTCGACGTTTTCTGTGGGTTTAGGGCAAACTCCTTCCCTTGTACTTCCTGCTACTCTGTCATGCAACTGGCTAGTAGGTTCATAAGCAAAATTGGCAGATGGGTGAGTTCTTGGAGGGGTAGTGGCATTTAGATGATTTCCACAACTTGTACGGACGCAAACCCGCTTGATATTTGAAGTTGCATCAGCGACGGCAACTTTGAGCTTGTTGTGATCTTAAGCTAATCGGTTAGCCAATGTATTGTTTGTTTAGCTTGTCAATGTCGGAATTCTTGCATTTCGCTTGAATTCAGCCCTATACCAAGGTAGCCTGGCTAACCTGTCGGCGTTGCGGGCAGCTTCATGTCAGTTTTGGACAAGCTTCAAAATCCTAACGCTTCAGTTGATATATTGTGCCCTACGGGCATTCGTTTACAGCACCTGCTTAGCAAATAGGAAGATTCTTGCCACATGGAATTAGGCGGAGTGGCTAACTAGATAATGAGAGGTTACTAATTGGTGGTTTTCCGTGTATGTTATCTGTGTTCGTTCTACCGCTGGCAAGGTCATATCTCCATGGGTTCTTAATGTACTGTTTTGCTTTACTCTCTGGTCTGCTAAACCCCAGTCAATTACTCCTCGGCATCCCACTCAACCCAGAGCGCGTTAGTAACGTGCGTTTTAACTTCCTCTTCAGTGAAGTCCCCGGAAGAATACTCCGGCTCTGGCCCCTCCTACTCGATGCTCGCTCGATACCGCGCATACTCTTTTTCAGAAACCTCTTTCTCCATGAGCTCCTCAATTCCTAAGGCTCTCTTGAAGTTTTCAAAGAACCAAGGCCACTCTACCCCGAGGTAGTGCGAAGAGAACCAGGTCCAAGCTTCAACGTCCCACAAGCCCTCCGCCTTCAGGAACTCAATATCATTATTCGGCTCAACCCGACTCCGTGGTCCTCCTCCTGCGCCATCCGGGGCCCATCCAGCTTCGCAGCCTAATTCTCCTCGCCTTCATTCCCGCGTAAGCAACTGCGCCCTCCCACCAATTCGGTCTTGTGCCACCGTGCTCTTCCAGGTAGAGTCCGCCGATTACTTCAGCCTATCCGCCGCGCCCTGCTTTTCCTCTTCCAAAGCTCGCTTGTCCTTATATTCTTGCTCCTCGCGGCGCACCTGTGCTGGCGTCGTCCAAGGGGTCTGGGCAAAGTATTCGGCCCATTGAGTTGGCCATGGTGGGCAAGTTTCGTTAATGGGGCCGCCGGTGAGGGCGGAGATCTCGTCGGTAATGTGGCCTCTGGTGTAGGCACCCTTCAAGCGGAAGTACATCGCTCTGGCGACATTGAACTTGGCTTCGTAGTTCTGTATATAGGCGACCGGTCTCATGATTATAAGCTCACCACCTTGGTGCATATGCTGTTCCTTTCTGCCATATACTAAACTCCTGGCGGTGTGCTAGGATAAGTACTGCACTGTAAGTCTCGGCTCTCCCATCTCGACAGGATAAATTATCTTATCCTCGGCGGAATGCCCAACTCTAGCGGCACAATGTCTCTCCGTGGATGCAAAGCAAATGAGTATTCATATACTGTTTTAGCCGCAATCGGATTGTCCAACGTATCTAACGACCAGATGCTTTGGGCGTCAAAATTACTCGAATTAAATCGAGAGGCGTCTCCATCACTTGCCAATTTGAATGCGCTCTGCCTCATGCGCTGTCAGCCTACTTTCAGGTGCTGTGTCTCGGCTTAAGAAGACGTCAAATTTGCAATCTTCTTGGTCTTGCTGAAGGATCCAAAGCCGCACAAAATCATTTGAGGGGTGGGTGTTGTTCTTGTTGCAGGTGTGCTCGCTGATCCAACCTCTCTTGCTCCGGCTCGAAGTGGGCTCGCTGAAGTTGCCACTGACGACGACGTTCGAGTTCCATCTGCTTTGTCATGGCACAAGTACGGAATAGTTGCCTACAGTCAGCATCGGGCCTGGGTGATCGGAGCAAGTAGAATGTGATAGACATGGTCAACCTCTTCCCTCTCGAGCCCTTCACTATATGACGCTTCAACTGGGCGATGTTCCATTCGAACCAGTGGCCTTCATATTCGCTAGCTCTTTTCTCGGCGATAAGCTGGGTCACCTGCTGGCGTCGGTCCTTGCCAAAGTACTTAAAACTTTTTGTCAACGGGTTCTCCCTCGTCGAGTGTCATGATGCTGAAGGGCATATCCTTCTGTGAGAGGGCTTCCTGGATTTGTAACACTTTGCCCCACCTCACTTGTTTATTTGTCATCTCGTCACACCTGTGCCCTACAGGCGTCATTGTATGAGCCTCGTAAGATATCAAGTTGTTGCGGCAAGTCTCTTCCTCTTCGGAGTCGACTTCTAAATCGATCCGAAGGGAAGTCCTTGAGTTCAGGTGTTCCATGCTACCCAAGCTGGGTACTTTAGGGAACAAAGGATATGCTGGGAACCTCTGTCAAGGTGAAGTTCCCAAAAATCAGTATTACGAAAGTCCTCGGTTTCTCTGGGTGAAAAAACCGGCCTCTGCTTTTTGTCTGGCCGAATATTGCGGTGATTTCTCTCGGGTGCTTGTCCGTTTCCTGAATTCGTAAAACCGTGCTGACAGCCTATAATCCTTAGTATGTTCGGATGTAAGCCATTATGCCCGCCACATTCTGGTCTCATATGGAGCCGACTCTCTGTGCTGAAGCTCAGATAAATGTGGCTTCGACCCCATGAGGCGCTGCAGGTTCATGATGTTCATGGACTGTTTGCTCATCACAAGCACGAAAACCGCATTACCGCAACCGCGAGAGGAGCGAGCTTGTAACAAGAACTCATCGTCCCTCGCAGATTCCACGCTCCCCTCCACAGAGTGTGAGTTACGGCGACCACCGCCGATTCGGCTAGGGCGGCAGCCGAATGTTGCCTTCATCGGAGTCTGGAAGCTGAGGTCTTGCTGTAACACATTACCCACAGATAACCGAGCTGGATTGAGATGAAGCTTCGAAAGGAACATACCGTAGCCCTCGCAAATGAGGGACGCTGTGCCAACACTTCCCTGGCGGTCGGGCGATGTGGCGAGGATATCTCGAACCCCTGCCGATGAGTGCTTTAGTTTACCCAAAACATAGCACACGAAGGCTATCTTGCGATCCCGAATCCACTTGTGCGAGAGACAGTAGACACTGCCTGAACATCTTACAGCTAGGCCACGAGGAAGAGAGGATTGCAGGTTCGCTTATCCCACGGCAGCAACGATCGATGCGATACATTTAACAAGATAAACACAGTAACAAACTTATCGCAGACAACCACTGATGGCACCACACCACAGTGGCTTTCAAGTTCCTACGTCTGAAACTCCACTTATGACATATCAACGCCAACTGCCACATCAAACTGAGCAAGCAACTAGTCCTCTAACACGGCAATACTTAAGCGGGCCAGTCTCAAATTATAGCCGGAGGACGGTCGCAACATCTTACTCACACCCCAGCCATGGTTGTTGTTTCTATCTTCTCGCCCTCGTCGACATGACTCTGCCATAGGGATTGCCCGTTGCCGCGACCTTCTGGCGCCGTTTTTCCAGGCTGCCCTTTGCCGCGCCAGCCCATCCTCTCATACAGTCGATGCGGGGGACTTCCGGGACACGAGTTGCAGCATTCGTATTGCTTCTATAAACGCCTCTCTAGCGTACATATACCATGCTATGCTTGTTACATATCTTCTCTCCGTCGTCTCCCCTTTCCCCTGCCCAATGTGCCTGAACGCCATGCAAAGCAAAGTAGTAAGAAGCCCAAGTAGTAAAACAAATCTGATACCATACACTCCCCCTCTCCCAACCTCTTCCGTCACCTCCCTCTCGCTCATCAACACCACCACACTCACATCTCCATCTCCAAATCCCCATCCCCATCCAACCCATCATCCGCCATCGTACTCTTCCTCCCCTTCTTCTTAGCCGGCGCCTTAGCCTTCTTCTTCGCCGGGCCACCCTCCGCCGGCGTGGAGGTGCCAGAAGGTTTGGCTGAGCCGTCGTCGAAATGTCCCTCGCCTGTTATCAAGTCAGTACGGTTGTCCAAGGTGGCATCCTTCATCGAATAGATTGGATGATTGGATGGAAGCAACTCACCCTCATGATACAACTCCTCCAAACTCCCCGTCTCCTTCTTACTCTTCTTCCCCTTCTTCTTCTTCGGATTCGTATCAAGTGCCTCAATCCTAGCAAGTTCGGCCTCCTTGCGCTCAATCTCAGCAGCCTGATCGTCGTCGGCAAGCCACAAAGCGATATCTTTAGTCTTGTTCTCCCTACTTCTAGTATTGAAGTCGACTCCAGCACCGCCACCACCAGAAATGACCACTCTCTGAACCTCTTCTTTCTGCATAGCTCTCTTACGGATCCTCTCTTCGATGGTTCCCCTCGTAATCATGCGATAAACAGTCACCTGCCTAGTCTGACCCAGACGATGCGCACGATCCATAGCCTGAGAATCAATCGTCGGATTCCAATCACTATCATAAAAGATCACCGTATCCGCGGACGTCAAATTAATTCCCAGCCCACCAGCTCTGGTACTTAACAAGAAGATGAAGATCTCCGGCCTGGTCTGAAAATCATGTACCGTGTCGCGGCGGTCTTCGAGCTTTGTGGAGCCGTCCAGCCGCAGGTATTTGTAGTTGCGGTAGGTGAGGTATTCTTCCATGAGGTCGATCATGCGCGTCATTTGGAAGTAGAGGAGTACACGATGTCCGCCGGCTTTGAGTTGGGCGAGGAGTTCGTCGAGTTTGGCGAGCTTGCCGGAGTCTGTTACGAAGCGACGCATGGATGGAACAGTAATCGTCGTGAAGTTCTGCTTCTCGTTCTGTGGCTCCGGGAGCATCTTCTTGACTGGGAAAACTTCAAGTGGTGCCTTTGCCCTGATGAAAGCTTCTTCGTCGGATTTGGATGGGCCGTATAAGGCGCGGCGCATGGGGATGTTGAAGAGGGTGTTTTCTCTCTCAACCACCGCGCCGCGGGAGGAGCAGGAGACTTCGATGGGAGGTGCGGAGGCGGATGGGCGGCCGGCGGCTTCCATGCGTGGCATGCCTGAGAAGGCGAAGGTGGATTTCGAAATGTTGTAGAGGGCACCAAGATATCCGTCCGTTGTCACAGCCGCAACGTGCTTCTTGTCAGCGCGGTCGACGATACGGAGCATAGAGTTCTTCGGCTCAAACTCGTTTTCCGGCCCATCATAAACGACATTCAGTCCGCCTAACGCGCAAGTGGGCTTCTGAGAAAGAAGGTCGACGGAGCGAGCAAAAACGTCTTTCTTGACGCTGGCGAGTTCAGTGGCAGAGTAGTTTGCTAGAAGGGACCAGGAGAAGGCCTTGGACTTCAGGGTTTGCGATGGCTTCCAGATATTGAGCTCTTGCTGGAGCCACTTTTGTCTGAAGCCCGCGGTGGCGTTGTCATCACCTGGCAAATCGAGACGGCCGCCGTTGCGCCAGATGAGGCGTGGCAAGCTGTACTCTATCAAGTTCCTCGTCGAGTACGCAACGTTGACAAGATTGCCCTCTCTCATGAAGCTACCAGTCTCCGCAAAGAACCCAAAGCTGAGTGGCGAAGTGGTGACGACACGCTCAAACAGATCGGGATGGTTACACACCTTCCTAAACTGCATAACCAGATTCATAAGCGTCCCCGCATCGCCATCATCGCCCACAGTCGCCCTCTCTATCAAATCCATAATGGAAATCTGGTTCCTCAGGTTCGAATAATAAGCACGTTGCCTATACGTCAGATCACAGAAAAGATCAATCTCAATCTTATCGCCCAACTCCTTCTGCACATGTTTCTTGACACGTCTCAACATAAACGGCTTGAGAATCATGTGCAGACGCTTAAGTTGGTCTTCGTTAAGCTTGGTGTTGGACTGTGCGTGCGATTCGATGTCCTTTGAGAACCATTCTGAGAACTCGTCGTGCGAGTCGAAGAGGGAAGGCATGATGAAATGGAGGAGGGCCCAGAGTTCTTGCATGTTATTCTGGATTGGCGTACCGGTGAGCAAGAGACGGTTGCGGCAGTGGAAACCAAGCAAAGACTTCCATCTCGAAGATTGGGAAGACTTGATTGCTTGGGCCTCGTCAAGGATCATGTACTGCCACTTCATCTTCTGGAAGTAGGCAACATCTGAGACAACGAGCTGGTAGGATGTGATCAGGACGTGGAAGGGCGCATCCTCGGTATAAGTGATGTGCTTGCGGTCCCAGAACTTGCGGAGCACTTTACGATCTCCTGCCGTTCCCCAGTATGGCAGGCACTTCAATCTCGGCACGAAGCGCGTAATTTCCTGCTGCCAGTTGTGCAGGGTCGAAGCTGGCGCAACAACCAAGAATGGACCCCAGATACCATGCTTCTCCGCCAAATAAGCCATGACAGAAATAGATTGGATGGTCTTTCCGAGACCCATCTCATCGGCGAGAATACCGTTGATACCCTGGTCATAGAGGTTGGCAAGCCAGTTAAGACCCTTGAGTTGGTACTCCTTAAGCGTAGCCTGCAACATCTTTGGCTGCTCGATCGTGATATCGCCCAAGCCTGAGGGGTTCTGGAAGTTCATCTCTCCCTCCTGGTCCATAGTTGGCTCATTATTGAAAGCTCTGGCTTTATTTTGTGCTTCTTGGATGGCGCTCTGAGCGTTGGCCATAGCCGCTTGCCGCAGAACAGTTTCATCCTCAGCATCGAAGTCCAGGTCTTCGAAATTTGTGGCCGTTCCTGACCCTGACGCACCCTCCGGCACCACAACCTTGGGCTTATTCGGATCATCGTCTACGGACGCAACATCCGGATGATCAGTACTCCTCTCCACCTCATCAGTCTTAATCTTCTTCCCAATAAAATGCGAATACAGCTCCGTCTGCGAGATCAAGAAGTTCAGCTTCCTTTTCTGCCTATTCGCCTCACGATCAGCTTCAGTGCGCTTAGCATTCTCAATCTCCTGCTTTTCAGCTGCGCGACGCAAATCACGCTCTTCGCGCTCGTTGCGCTTCCAGAAGGACATCATCTCGCGCATGATGCGCTTGGCTCTGGCTTGGAGATCCTTGGCGCCCTTATTGGTGCGCATCTGCCATCTCTTGGCCTCTTTAGATGCGAGAATAGCTGTCTTCTTCAAGTTGGACTTCTTGTTGATCTCGGAATCGAGAACGATTTTGGCCACCTTGTTGACATCCTTCTTCGCGATATCCTTCCAGATCTGGTCGTACATCTGCTGATAAGTCTTCGACTGGAACGGCTCCGTCGGCAACTCAGGCGACAACTCTCTCTCATCTCTCGACTCCTCCTTCTCTTTCTTCACACTCAGACGAATCTTGGGTGTCTTCTCAGGCGGTGGTGGTGGCAGGTCACGTCCAGCATCGAGCGCGGCCTGAGCTGCCTCAGCCGAGTCTTTCTCAGCCTGTTTCTGCTCTTTCGACTTTCTGAGCCTGGCACCACCACGTCCCTTACCCTTACCCTTAGCACTCGTGAATCCCTCCGGCTCAGCAGCAAAAGTCGTCATCGTGCCACCCTGCATATTTGGCTCAATCGGGCTGACCGTCCTAATCTCAGGCCCCCTATCACCCTTAGCAAGAATATCCTTCGTAGCCTGGACCTTTTTCTCAGCCCTTTCCGCCTCCTTCAACAGTCTGCGCCTCTCATTCTCATCCCTCGTTTCCTGTGCCTTCTTAAGCAACTGCTCCTTCTGCTCCAGATTCGTCGCTACAGTCTTCTCGCGCCTACGCTTGCGTTGCATATCCTTCTTCCTCTCCTTCTCGACCAGAATCTCTCTTTCCTGGACTTCGGAAATCGCAGCTTCGGCGTGTTGGTCTTTATACCTCCCCTCACCTGCCTCCGCATGCCTTTCAATCTTCGCAGCCACCTTATCAATAAATTGATGTCTTCTCCTCTTGAACCTCGAGTGCTCCTCATCCTCAAGTTCCAGGTCGCGCTTGAGTTTCTGCGCTGCCAACTTCATCTGCACGCCGGCCCATTCGTCAACCTCTGCATCGAATTCAGACAGGTTGTCATCAATCTCCTGCATCGCCTTAAGAATCTCGCGCTCTTGGTCAGCCTGGCCTCCCTTCTTCACCGTGCCGTTCAACTGGCGCTTAGCTGGCAGGCGCGAAGCTGAAGCAGGCGTCATGCTGCGGCGGAAAGGCGACTTGCGGTCGCGAAGCTCGTCTTTCATATATATATCCTCATCGTGCGGTACAGATTGTGATCTGGACGATTTCCGTGGGACATGTAAGCGTTGTGGTGGAGAGGCCGGCCTCGCGACTGGCTCAGAATCTGTGAGGATGCTGGAGAAAGACATTGGGTCTGCTTTGCGCGTAGGAGTTGGTTTCTGTCGATAGAAATTAGCTGTTTGTTCAATGTACTTTGAGCTGTGCTGTGCTGTCCAAGCTCAATCCGAAACTTGGATAGACAAAGGAATGAGACTTACAGGTGGCGAGACCATGGTATCGACATTCATCGCACCGTTGGTCCTCGCTGGTGTATCCATCGCACTTGGCATGGCCTCTTGTTGTGATCTGCCTCCTGCTCTATCCCCTTTACTCGATTGCGCTGGATGACTGTGGCTAGCAACTGGACTATAGCTTGCGGCTGGCGCAACACCGTTACTATATGGCCTCGTCTCGCCAGCTGCGCCTGGTCTCGAGTAATCGCTATTATAAGCTTGATCGCGCTGCTGTGCAACCGTTAGCACTGAATAAGGATGATAATTGCTCCAGCTCCCTTGCTTGAAACAAGTCTGCCACCAAAGCTCTGAGTTGTCAACTTACTAGAGGTGAGATACTGTGTTCCGCCGGATCGATATACGCACCACCACTCAGTTGCGGCGGTGGGTGTTGTCGGTAGTTCGCTAGCGCAGCGTGAAATCCTCTTGGTTCAAGCGGTGGAAGCGCGGTCGGAACTGGCTGTAAGGAAACTCCTAAGCTCGGTCTTCTTGGTGGCTCTCTATCTCTATCGCCGCTCTCGTAACTATTCCGCTCACGGATCCGTGGCGGTGCATACGGCGAAGTCGATTGTTTTGGATGCGCGAATGTTTGTCTTGGTGATCTGGCGTCCTCGTTGGCGTAATCGCGCTGGTCCCGGTGGTCAGCGTGTCCCGGTTGCTCGCCTCTCTCATCTGACGAGGCTGGTGCACCGCCAGCGCCCATCACGGTATTGTGGTAGCTGTCCATTGTCGTGGCGTGTGCAGTACGGTATGACGGCCAGTTCCCAAGGGTTAGGCTCAAACACGCAATCGCATTTAATTGTGTTCAAGCTTTCAGGCAAATTGGTGGTTCGCTGAAGTAGGGATTGTGTTATATGCGCTCCTTTAATTCTCTCTGGCGTAGATGGAGGAGATGGATCACATGAGAAATGTGCGAAGAGAAATGCGCCGTTGAGGCTGACGTTGCTAATGATGTCGCTGGCAGGTTTGGTTAACTAGCTGTATTGCCTCCTTCTTGGCCTAGGCACCGCGTAATGGCAAGGCTGTCACTGAGGTGTGGACGAGTACGTATCCTCACGTATCGACACATAAATGGCGATACTGGGGATCTTTGGAGTTGTCGAAAGAATTGCACAGTTCACGAAGACGGAAGAGAAAGAAAATGGGCCAATGGATCCTTGGATGGTTCAGGCTGCTAGTTGTTGGCTATCAGGCCGTGGGGCTTTGGCCTGGTGGTGAGGCTGACCTTACCTTGCCCCTTGAGTGATGCGTCGCCCTTGAACATTTCACATTTGGAGTCGCGACTTCGCGACCTCACGATTACCTCCGCGCGCTTATAAATTTCACGTTAAATTAGGCCATTTCTCATGTAATTCTCACGTCGTTTGTGATCTTTTTCGGTTTTAAAAGTTGTTTTGATTAGCCTTGCGGATATAGATCTGGCTCTCCAAATAGCCCCAAAGTGTTCGTTGGCCTGTCACTCACTTCCTCGTTCCCGAACTGCTGCTCCATCATGGAGGTTGAAGTGATCGGGACGATTGCGTTCAGAGCCCACGTGATGATAAGCCGCTTTCGGGTTCTATTTGCGGAACAACAACTCTGCCTTAGATATTCGGCGACATGCTCAAATTTCTTAAAAATGGAGTTCAGAGGCTCCAAGCCTCATCAAGCAAACGTGCCTAAGCAAGTTATTAATTTAGAATGTATTTTGGCGCCGTGAAGTTCGCATTCTCAAGGGTGCATCGTTAAAGTATCCAGCGAAACCTCGCACGCAAGGCGTCGGTCTCATTTGAATTCCTGAGTTGAGTTTACTTCTCTGGCGATGGCATCTTCCCGAGTGCCAAATATCACAGCGATCTCACACCATCTAAACTGACATGAACCAGGGATTCAGTACTCTCATTCTCAATCTCCTCTGGACTGGGAGCACACATGCAAAGTGAAGATATTGGTAAATCAGTGGTCATTATACTCCATTTCGTTCTAAGGAGCAATCCATCCATTCTAAATAAGGTCGTCCAATTCATGCATTTTAAGGACAAGATTATCCCAAGTCCAGGTCCAGGTAGTAGAGATTCGCTTACAGGATACCCTAATTTCAAAGTTAACAGCTGTTTCTTCTTCACCTCGGTCTCAGTCATGCTTACCTCGCTGGCCATCTTCTTTCTGAGATGCGTCTTGTAATCGCCGATCGATCCTCCCCATGGGGCAATAGTCTTGTTCTCGCACACCAAAATCTGCTTAGCAATTCTGTCCAGGAGACGGAAATCGTGAGAAACAACGACACATCCACCCTCGAAAGCCAAGATGGCGTCAGCCAAAGAGTCGATGGTTGGGATATCGAGGCCGTTAGTAGGCTCATCCAACAACAACATGTTTGGAGTATCGATGGCGAGGAGAGCGAAGACGATACGGGACTTCTGTCCCTCGGAAAGGGTACCCATAAGCGCGGTCTGAGACTCTCCGGAGAGTCCGTACTTGCCGAGCTGCTGGCGCCAGTACTGGTAATCCTGGGATTTGTCAGAGTACTTGTCGCGGACGAAGTCGAGGGCGGCCTTGGTGAGGTCGAGCTGCTCCGAAGAGTGCTGGGAGTAGACACCCATCTTCAAGTGTGTGTGGCGGGAGACCTGGCCGGAGGTTGGGGAGAGGGCACCGGTCATGAGCTTGAGGAGAGTGGACTTTCCGACTCCGTTTGGTCCGACAAGGGCGGTACGAGAGTCCATGTCGAATCCGAGATCGAGGTGCTCGTAAAGGTTGTCCTCGGCCTTTCCAGAGTAGGAGAAGGTAACATCATCGAAAGCGAGAACTGGCGGTGGAAGCTTCTCAACTGTGGTGAATCTGAAGGTGAAGACACGGTCCTCGTGGACTGGTTGAATAAAGCCATCGGCCTCCATCTTGTCGAGAATCTTTTGTCTGGACTTGGCCTGACGGACCAAGTTGGCGTAGGTACCGGCGGAAGCAATGAAGGCCTTGATGTGCTTGATCTCATCCTGCTGCTTTTTGTAAGCGGTCATTTGGCTGATCTCAGCCTCAGAGCGAGTCTTCATGTAGGAATCGTAGTTTCCTCCGTAGTACAGGAGCCTCTTCTCGCGCATGTCGATCATGTTTGTGCAGACACCGTTCAAGAAATCGAGGGAGTGGGAAACCAAGACGAGGGTTCTTGGCCACTTGGCGAGGTACTCCTCGAGCCACACGCAGGCCTCGAGATCCAAATGGGCAGTTGGGTCATCCAGAAGGAGGAGAGATGGCTTGACGAAAAGCGCCTTGGCGAGCGCAACACGCATTCTCCATCCTCCGGACATGTCCTTGGTCTTCTTCTTTATGGTCTTCTTGTCAAAACCGAGACCAGTTAAGATCTTGGAAGCGCGGACCTCGAAGGTCGATGGGTCCATGTCGTCGATGCGCTCGTAGATGTCCATCAACAGTGGGGAGTCTGGGCCCTCGTTCTCGAGGATTTCCTCAGCCTCCTGGTCGAGACGTGCCATCTCGTTCTCAGCCTCCTTAACAACCCACTCAAGGGCACCGAGCTCAGATGGTGGAGCTCCGTGGTTCAGAAGGTAGATATCAACGTGGTCTGATAAAGTAGTTAGCTTATATATCTTTTATTTGATAATGCTGCAATGCTATCTTACCTGGGATAGGATACTCGCGGTTAGCGATAGACTTGAGAAAAGTGGACTTTCCGCAGCCGTTCTCTCCCAAAAGACCGTAACGACGGCCGTAAGTTAACTCCATGGTGGTATCCTGGATAAGGACACGTCCGTGGAAGACGAGGGAGACGGAGGAAAGCTTGACATCGCGGGAAGCCTTGAGCGAAGACAAAACACCGGTGGTGACGCGGTCGGAGAGACCGTGCTTGTCCATCTGTTCCTCCAATCTCTTGATCTCCACAGCCCTCTTGGACTCGGTTGGGGTCATGGTGCCCGGGGTGGACTCTCCAGAAGCATCAGCATCTTCCTTCTTTGCGCGGGATGCAACGGTCTTCTTTGCTGGTTTTCCCTCAGCGACGCGCTTGGCCTCACGGGCGGCCTTGGATGCGGAAACCATTATGAGTGGAGAGGTTGTTCGAAATTGATGGGGTATAATCTAACAGCGTATCTCTCGAACAGATTGCGCTGTGAACCTGTTTCGTGGGATAGAGGTTGAAGAAGGCGAAATGGGGAGTTGTTCTGTCTTGGAGATGAAGGCTGTTACGATGGCGGGGAAGAAAATCTTGGTGGGTTGAGTTGTCGCAGGTGATTGGCGCTAATAAGCGGTCAAAAGTCAGATTTCGCAAAGGACAAGGTGCAGATCACAGTGAGAATTTCAGTCGACTAAGCGAGGAAATATTATTAATTTGAAACTAGATTTTTGTTCTTGCTTAGCATTTCAAGCATTCTTCGAGTCAACCTCGGCGTTTTCATCTTTTCAAGGTGCACAACGTCAAGATTAGAAGTTTCAATTGTTCCTCTGGCCCCTCCATGATTCCTTATCCGTATCGTGGTGACACTTCAGAGTTGCCATTTGCTTGCGTGTGGTGGCTCTATGACGCAAATCACGTGGTATGATCACCTTGGCGGGGCAGTTGTCCATCCGGCCGTTTTCAGTATCAACGACAATCAACAACATCCAGCTTTCTTCAACCGTGAATCCAGGACTAACAACTATGAATTGTGGCATATAAGACGAGCTCACAAACCGTGATATCAGCTAGGATATCTAATTTGGTCGCCTATTGATTGCTGACCGATTAAAGCCTCGCCCTCAACTCGCGCCGTTGCAGGGGCCGCCACTAATATCTTCCTTCTGCCATGTCGTCGCTCCCAATCAGGACCACGGCATGGGAAAATGGCCACGTGACCGAGGCACGTCTTTGTTATCTGGCTACCAGACTGCTTTAATTACTGTATGTCCCATAGTCCACTGCCGACCCTTATTATATACCAATCCTCCTTTACCAGGGAAGGCTTCGTCACTGACCTCCACGCCGGCCTACCCGTTAGCGCATCGTTTCTACAGATTTTGCCTGTTATAAAGGTTACTCGTTGGCTAAAGCGTCGGTCTCATATGCTTAATATGACTCAAGAGTTTATTCTGAGGCAATCCAAAGATCGCCAGTTCGACCCTGATTGAGAGCATCGGTGTTGCTGCCCAAAACGGCAAGAGGTTATGGTAAAATCCCTGGTCTTGTTCGAGAACAACGACGAAATGAATAGTAAACGAGGGTAACTAACGGCCGAAGGAAGTTGAGCTTCCGAACACGGATCCAGTGAAATTTAGCAACGTCAATCTACCATAGAGATGTGCAACCACTCGAGAACCTCGCTTATAATCCAAGTATTCGAAGCTAAAAATAATAATTAATATTCTTGGCCCGACCTTCCGCATACCCGTTCCAATTACTTCGCAAAGAAGAGTTGACATTGGTTCCCGAATTAGCTTTCAGACGGGCGGCATTTGCCCAAGACTTCATTTGTTGACTTACGGGATCATGGATTTTCGATTTCTGCAAGCAATCAAATCAACCCGAAGAGATAGAAGTTGGCATGTGCGTTGTAACAAGTTCTGAAGCTTTTATGATTATTCGAAATCGTCAATAGGTTTATCAAATTGGTTAACTTGTGAACCGGTTGGCCTGCGGAAAACTTCAGACGACGAACTATTACCAGAACGCTCACCGCCATGAGTCTCGCAAAGTCCTGTACACCCTCGTTGGCCTGGGAAAATGAAACATCTGCTTAACTCCTACCATCCGTCTAGATATTGTCGAATGGGCTGCCTGCACAGTCGAATTTGGCTGAAGCTGAGAAACCTCAATCCACGTGAGATCACAAACCGAGCATTTATACCCGTCTCATGGCTTACACGTCGTCACTCACAACGGTTATAAGGGTGGAAGAAGAATGCTTACCATAGGACGATTTTAGTATTGCCTATGTCCACTGTCTACTGCACAATCTGCCTCAATCTGCTTGCATGCATCAATCTGGGCTTTATCATACACCTCAACTACCATTGAAATCAAGCCCTCAAACGCCAAATCACCTCGTGCTCCATATGCTACCAATCCTCCTTCTCCACATCTCACACGTGACACACTCAGCGATCAACATCGCCCTCCTTCTCCTCCGCATCATCAAGCCCATCATGCATCCTATCCGCATCGCCCATCGGCTCATCCCCACTGCTGATCGCGTCTGGCTCACGATCTCTCACCGGGCTGACGGCATTAACCTCCCCAACAACCAGACCTGATGGACCAGGCGACGGAGCATCGACGTCTGCAGAGCCACTAGCAATAGCCACATCATCATTCTGGTTTCCGCCCTCGGCACCCTCAGCAATCCCACCGCCGCCCTCATCACCACCTGGGCTGCTTACCTGCTCAAGAGTCTTGGAAGACGAAGAAGCCAAAGGGTCGATAGCGGCGCGATCATGGATATCGTTTGCAGAATTGGTGCCGGCTGGAATATCGGCACCGCCTTCAGCGGCCTCCAAACTGTCGGCATCTTTCATCTCCTCATCCATATCCTCATCATCGGAGTCCATAACTCTTCTCGAAGCACGAGCGCGCGGCTTAGCAATGACTTCCTCCTCCTCATCAGAGCCTGCACCACCAGCACGATGATCCGAGAGCGGGGAGGAACCACCACCCTTTCCAGCATCAGACCCAAAGCCATCATCAGAGCCACCGCCACCGCCTCCAAAGAGGTCAGCATCCTCATCAGAATCGACCACGACTTCCGCAGACTTGAATTTATCATTTGATGGCTTAAAAGCAGCCTTATCACCTTTCTTCTCAAGTCTTCGACGCTTGGTCTTCGGCTTCTCCTCATCTTCACTTCCAGACTGAACAGACTTCTTGCGGCTCCTCCGCTTCTTCTTCTTCTCCCCATCTTCACTTTCGCCGCCAGACTCGTCGTCGTCACGCCTTTTTCTACGTGGTGCAGCCTTCTTCTTACTCTTCCGCTTCACCCTCTCCCCAGTCTCAGAATCAACAGTCATCTCCGCCTCATCCCTCTCCATCTCCTCCCTCTTCCTCTGTTCCGCAAGCTCACGATCATGCTCTGCGATCTTCCGTCTCTCCTCCTCCATCTTCCGCTTGCGCGCCTCGCGAGCCTCCTCCTCCATACGCTTCTTCTCTTCTCTGGCGCGCAGCTCGCGGGCACGGATCTCCATCGCCTCACGCACCTTCTCGGCATTCTTCTCCTCGTACTCCTTTTGGGAAGCGACAGAGCGCTCAAGCTGCTTACGCATGGTGTTACGACTCATGTTCGCACGACCCTCGATGTATGACTTTGGATATGGTGGATTGGGGTGCTGAGCGATCTCATCCAGAGTCTCGATAGCGGCTTCGAGGCCAGAGGCAGCGAGCATCAACTCTGCGACTGTGCGTTGGGTCTCGGACATATCTTTGATCGCTGATGCGAGCTGGGTCTGGACAAAAGCGACGTTGAACTTGAAGTGGATCTGCTCCGGCTGGATTTCAAGTGCCTTCTTGGCGTACTTCAGGGCCTCCTTGTAGCTGTTCAGATCCTTCTCTTGGCGACCCTTGCTCAACCAGGTGCGGCCGAGACAGGCGATGATGGTGGCATCACTCCCACCGCTCTTGTTCAGCGCAGCCTCATAGTGCTCAATGGCCTTGCTCCACTGTCTCAACTCCGCAAAAAGGTGGCCAAGGTTGACATAGACAGAAGCATCCTTGATCGTCTCGCGGATCTGCATAAAGACTGTCAAAGCGCCCTTGAAATCCTTCTTATCCTCAATCATCGCAATCGCGATACCCTGCGCCGCATAGGCATTCTTCGAATCCAGCTGCAACGCCTTGTCAAAGAACTCCACAGCCTTAGAATAGTAGCTCGAGCGCTTAGCCTTCTCCTGCTCGTTCGATCTTGGCATCTCGCGAGCGGTCTGGAGGTAAATGTTGCCCATTCCAATAAGCGCATAGCGATCATGCTTGTCGTAATGCTGAAGCGTATGCTTGTAGTGTCTGAACTCTGGATCCTCATTGATGTGAGATGCAGAGAGACGCTTCTTGCCATGTACACGACCAAGGTACCAGCCGTAAAGCGCGCGCACCTCGAGCTCGTTTCCAGAGTCTTGGTATAGCTTGCTGACGGTCTTTGGGCCTTCGCCAGAGGGGTTCTGCTTCAGTGCGATATATGCGAGACGTGCGCGCGCATCGGTGTAATCGACATGACGGCTGAGAAGACCCTCGTAGACTTTCTTAGCATCATCGAGAAGACCACTGGCTTCGTATGTGCGACCGAGGTTGAACGAAATCGTGGTGACCAAAGCCTCAGTGTCTGTGCCCTCCTGCTGCTCGTCCGCCTTGACGCAGGCGTTGAGCGCAGCTTGGAACATGTCCTTAGCCTGGTCCCATTTCTCAGCGTGATAATGGAAGGCACCCATGTTGTTGAGTAATTGCGGTGGGAGGTTCTCGTGGATAGTCTTCTTCATCTCCTCTACTGCCTCGCTCTCCTTTGGCTTGTGGTCTTCTGGAATGGCGGCGTACTCGAGCTGCTCGATCTGCTGCAAGCATTGCAGACTCTTCTCTGGCTGCTCCGTCTCGTAAAGACGTGCAAGGTTGAGCAGTACGGATGCGTCTGGGATGACCTGCTTCTGTGGGTTCTTCCAGGCCAAGCGCACCGACTCAAGCAGGTTAACTGCCTTCTTATGCTCCGCTGACTTGTCTTCCGCTGGAGTTGCATATTGCGACATGAAGACTTCCTCGGCGTAAATGGTTCCGAGAAGAGTCTGCGCCTCGATGTTTCTGGAATTTTGAAGCATCTTCTCAAGCTTAAACTTGGATTCTCCAAGGTTGGTCTTGAGCACCGAGATTTGCGCTGAACCGAACTTTGCTGGGATATATCCGCGCTCGGCTCCTCCTCTTGCCTCATCTGCACGTCTATAGTAGTCCGCAGCGCGGTCAATGTTGTTCTCGTAATGCTCCTTGCGTGCGAGCAGGTACCATCCATCACTGGCTACGGCATTGACATCGGTGTACGAAATCGCCTTGTGTGCCAAAGTATCCACGTTTGCGAGGTTCTTTCTGGTCAAAAAGTATCCAGCGAATGTTGCGCAGGTGAGTGGGGGGTTTTTGTCGAGCTTGAAAGCCTTTTGTGTGTATACCATCATCGCTTTCTTGTAATTCTCGATGAACTCCTTGCTAGTCGTTGGATGTTGTCCACTCTTGTCGAGGTAGTAAAGTCCAAGAAGAATGTTGGCGATGTTTGAGTTCGGGTTGACCTCGAGAGATCTCTCCCAGGCTGTCCTTGCATCATCCTTGTGGCCCAACATCCACAAGCATGCGCCAAGACCAATTCTGGCGTCTGGATCAACAAGCTCTGGCATCTTGGTGACAACCTGCTGGTAGATCTCCAACGCTTCTGGGAACTTGTTCAGCGAGAACAAAGTCCTCGCCTTACCGAGAACAGCCAACATATTCTTGCCCTGTGAAACACGGATCGCATCATCAAATGATCTCAATGCGTTTCTCAAGAGGTCCAACTTGTCGCTGTCGATGTTTCCGATGACTGGGCTCTTGCTCGGTGGTTGTAATGATGCCTTCAGCAGAGCCAAGACACCTCTCGCCATGAATAATGGTGGGAAGGCTGGGTTGATTCTTGTCGCATCGTTCAAAGCCATCGTACTTTGGCGAAGGTAATAGTCCTTTGTCTTTGCCTCGCTCGCCATCTGTCCGTCTGGCGCAACTCGTGGTGCTTCACGACTCTTCCACAGATACAACCAGCAGAGCGCAGTCTGCATAGACAACTTCTCCTTTGGTCCTCCCTGTATAGCTGCCAAACCCTTCACGAGCATCTCGATTGCTGTGTCCATTCGGTTTTGCTTTGCGTATGCCATTGCGACAGTCAACCAAAATGAGCGACCGACCTTTTCAGCCTCGAACAAGTCGCAAAGCTCCGTCGGATCGTCCATCAGCTCGGCGAAATCGATAGAGACATCTTGCGCATCCTCCGTGTCCATTTGTACCGGAACATCGATAGCCGATCCAATGTCGCTGAAGCGCAGTCCGACTCGCGACTCGATCTCCTGTGGCAGCAAAGCGACAGGATTTTGTGTCTTGTCGTCGATGCCACTGGCGATATATGATGTGGTCGCCATGACGGCGGTTCGTATATATTGTTTCGAAGAACACCGAGCTCTCTAGGCTATGTTTTCCCCTCGGCGTGCTGCGCTCAAATGCGCTCGCGGCAAGGCTCTGTCGGATGAGATGCCTCTTGAGGTTGGTGCAGGGGTATCCCAATCTCGTTTCCTTGGTGGATTATTGTGCTGGTAAGAGCGCAATATTTATCGCAATTATATGGTATGTCGGGTTCCGCGTCGCAAGAGTATAAGTTAAGCGCAATGCGAATGCGCGGTTGTTGATGTTCCAAATTATGGAGCTCGACTTTCGGACGACCAAGGTGGTCGCGCCCAAGCGCGATCAGCCGGCAGATTGTGCTCCCGATCCGGGTTGGGCAGTGGACCTTTAGCCAAATGTGGGGAAACAACGACATCTCGTTCACAACTTCATTTCTCCAGTGAACGACACTTGTATTTTGCTAACAATGAATCAAATCCAATTGCAACAACACAAGCTGTTCGGAGGATGACTTGAATCTCGTCAATAACATCATACATGCGTCTTATAACAAGAAATAGCAAAGCTGCGCGGGCACAAACAAGTATCGTACTGTGCTCGGATCAACCATAGATGTAGTTCTTCCAATTGGTAATTTCCCCCCTGCCTTACCACCTGAAACTTGCTTTTACCAGTCTTTTAAATCTGTGTTAAACGTTTGGAAGTTTACGGCGTCGCAATAGCCTTGCAACGCCGCTCTCAGAGAGGAGTGTGTTAGTAGCCATTCTTCAGTTTTGTGATTACACTTTTGTATCTTGTTGGACGAATCATGAAAGCAATAATACATTTGTTCCTCTCCAAGCATGCAGAGGCCATGCAACAACCCTTAGCCATATATCATAACATTGAAGTCAACGCAAGCGTAAATAGAGCAGGTCTGCAGTCACGAAGGGGAGGGTATAAGTCCAGTCCGCCGAGCCGACAGGCACCAGACCGCAGCGCAGCTGCGTTGAAGTCAAACTCTGCACCCCAAGCTAACTCCCACCGACAATAAACAACCCATGCCCTGAGGGGCCAAACAACCTCTTCCCAGGGTCCCATTCGCAATCACCCGCCCGAAGACTATGCAAATCCAGTGCAATCGCAAACAAGAACACCATCCCATTATACCAGACTGAAGCAAGACTAATGTGAAGCCTGGAAAGTTCAGGACGACCTCAGAGATACGCCGCCAACCATACCCGCTATGCAAAGACCTTCCTCCAAGCCAACGCCACCAATACCGAGAAAATACCAGAAAGAGTACACCGAAGAAAAGTCGACGACTCCGCCGAACACCGAAGCGCTCAATCGAGATCGCCATCGAAGAAAGATCAGAGGGAAAGCAATCAAGATCCGAGCAACCATTCCCAAGTCGAGGCTCGGAGGCCTTTATGGTTAAGCCCAATGGAAAGGTATCACAGCTACGTCTCGCTCTGACAACCAGCGGCAAGAGGTACCCTCGAAAGGGTCCAAACACATCGCCTTCAGCCCGAGTCCGACAGTTGACTGCGATGTACGATTATACATTTTAACCACCTCTGGTACGCCAACAGGGCCTCGTCTCGAATTATGGAAACCACAGTTGTTCATATATGATCACGTCAAGACGAAGAGATCAAGCGCTTAATCAGCGTTGATCATCTTCTCGCCGAAACTCTTACGACGACCACCAAGACCCTCAGCCGCCTTGCGAAAGCGGTCAAGCTTGCTTGGAGTATCGCTCTTATCGTTCTCCTTGCTACCAGCGCCATCACCAGCTCTCTCAGGAGATGGGAGAAGAACACCTTCCTCAGCAGACTCTGCATCGTTGGTTGGAGATGGGTTAGCAAAGCCATCAGGGGTCTTCCTCCCTGTGTCACTCTTGCTATCCTTATCGCTCATGAACAAGGTCTTAGCCTTCTCTTTAATACGAGTAAAGCTCAATGGCGAGCGGGATGGGCTTGGTGTACCGGTACCGGAGTCACCAGCATTTGGGCTTAGACGCGGCACTGGGAGCGGCTTGTTGAGCTTGGGCTTCTTTGGCTTGTCGCTGCTCTTGTCCTTAGTTGGGCCGGAAGACTCCTTGAGTTGAAGCTTGTGTTGCTCCTCCGTCGTTTTATCCTCGGTCGGGGTGAAGGACTCAGCGTCAAGACCCCGGCGGGAGTGTGGGATGCTCTTTGGCTTCAACTTGTGTGGGGTTGGGTTGGAGCGCATGGAAAGTGATGACTGAAGGGAGCGGTACGATCCAGAGTAGTCGGAGAGAGTGTCGGCAATGTTCTTGCAGATCGTGTTGGTGTCGAGGTTGACGAAACAGTTTGGGCTCATGTTGTTACCACACTGAGCTGGTGAGCGGTTGTCGCCGATGCGACCACGAACTGGCGAAGATCCACGACGAGATGGAGTGAGGATGATCTCTGGTGGGATTATGGTGTTCCCGAAGATGTTATACGGTGCGCCACGAGCTGGAATCCTCCGCTCTGGAGAAAGCTCCATGCCAGCTGCGGATCTTGCAAGTACGCTCTTGCCTTTGTCCGGGCTCACATTCTTCTCGGCAGTCTTGGAATCCTCATTGCGGGTGGCTCCGAGCGAAGACGTGCGCTCTGGGGTGACAATCGCCTCAGCAGACTTAATATGCTTATCACGGTTGCCTTGCAGGGAAGAAGTACGGACTGGGTGTGGAGAGGCCGGAAGAGGCTTGTCAGCACCCTTGCCCTTGTCGGAATCCTTTCCCTTGTTGGCCAAAGGGCTATCCTCGTCCAAGCCATCTGAGCTTGGGTTGCTCAGCTTGCTGTCCTTGGACTTCTTCTTGGCGGTTTGGTTCCAATTAACCACATAATCACCCAGGCTCTCGCCAACAATTGGACTACGTGGGCTATCAGAGCTGCGACCCGATCCGCTGAAACCTTCCAAGCTTGCGACGCGGGTGCCCTGTGGGGTGTTTGGACGACCTGGCATGTATGCGGATTCTGGAGGTTTGAGATCCATTTTGGAAGCGCCACGGCGGGCATCGTCTGGAACTAGCATGCCCATGCCAGCCTGCAAGCTGCTGGCCATTCTCTCACGGTCGGCATCGGAGAAAGGCTGGTATGAACCAAGAGCTGGAAATGGGGCAGCTGAAGCTGGGCTGGAGTTGTCTGGATAGATCTGCCAGTTCGCATCGTCGTCGCCCAGGAAGAAATCCTCATCATAGGCGTCGACGTCATCATCGTGAGCGTCCAACCTTGGTGGAGTGCGGCCTTGCATGAAGGTGGTACGAAGGCAGGAGTCGTTTCCATCGGAACCGCGACGGCGGCGAAGAGAGCCAACTGTGCTTCTGCGCTGAAGTGGCGCTCCGCTAAGGCCCGTGCTGAAAGTTCTGGAACCAGTTCCACCCATGGTTTCGCCCATGATGCTGCTGCGGCGATTATTTGTGGCTGGAACGCCACCAAAGATTGGCTCCGTTCTTGCGTATGTGCTAGCCTCCAATCTTGCAATCCTGGAGAAGCTGTGATAAAAGCTACTGCGACCTGGAGATGGACGCGACGCCGAGCTATAGCCATTTATCTGCGGCGTGGACGCGGAAAGAGATGGAGTTGATGGACACTTCTGTGGGCACTTCTTATGAGGGTACTTGATGCAGTAGGAGCAGTTTGCACAGTTCTCTTCAACTGACTCCTCCTCAGAGATTGGGGACAGTGGTGTGCCCGCCTGGTAAGCCATGACGGCTGGAGTATTTTGCATCCAGCTGCGAGCGAAGGAGTCCATGCCCTCGCGTGGCGGCTGGTTTGCAAGCGCGTTGATAACACTCCAGTCTGGGATTGGCATGTCCAAAATCTGCGGCATCTGCTTTGGCTGGCGAAACCCATCCTTGACGTCGTAACGCTCATCTGGGTGCGTCTGGGAAGGCAACTTTGGAACTGCGCGCAAAGAGTCAGAGCCGAAACCGTAGGTTTGGAATGCCTCATTGCCCGTCTCATTCTCCGAGGAAGAGCTGCTCTCCTCGCTGGAGTCATCGTCAGTCTCAGAGTCGGCATACCTGAAAGCTGGCAGATCTGGATTATATGGACGGGCGCCCGAGATAAGAGTTCCCGCACGGTAGTTGTCGTACATCTGGCTGTATTGAGCTGGCCCGCCACTGAGAGATGGAGCACTGCGTCGGAGCATTGGTGTAGTTGTCTCGATAGACGCGCTAGACTCGTTGGTATCGTCGGACTTCGAAGACTTCATTGACTCGGTCGGAGATAATGCTGGGTCGGAAGTAGCAGCCCACTGATTGCGATATGGAAAATGAGCAAGAGGATGTTGTCTTGGTGTGCTTGACACCGTGAGAACCTCGGACTCGAACGACACAATACTGAGTCCCGATGGCGATTCTTCCTCTTCCGCGCTATCCCTGTGTCTCTGTGCCATGTTTGCAGAACCGTGATCAGATGGGTAGCTCGCAAATTGTCTAGATGGCTCAGCCTCGTTATCAGCAAGCATTGGATGGCCCATCAATTGAGCGAGGCTCGGCGATCCCCTAAAGCTTGGAGACGCAATCTGTGTGTCGGCGTAGCCCGTGCGGAGGTTGTCCACAGCACGATGCTGGTTGCCATAGTTGGAACGCATGGCCATGGCAGCGGCCCTGATAGCGTCATCGGGGGAAGCTGGGCGGAGAAGCACCTGAGATGGTCCGTTGCTGGATCTCCTCAGATTCTCAAAGCTGGGTGCGAAATCTGACGCGCTGCCACCGTAATGAGCAGGTTGTCCCCCTGCACTGGATTCGCGGCTTGGGAGCTTTCTGTACTCACACGCGTCGAGGTACTGCTCATCGTCGCTCGAGGCGTCCTGCCACTCATCATCCTCTTGTGGCACCTCGACGTACTCATGAGTGGTATCCACCGCCGGCTCCTCAAGACCCTCGCCAGCATCCTCTGGCAAAGGAGTATCGCAGGCAGCAGCATAACGGTACATGAACTGGATCGAGAACGCGTGACGTTGAAGTCTCATGAGGTGGTTGAAGTCAACTCCGGTCTCGATGTCAACGAGAGACTCGAAGTCGTTGTGACGCGACGCCTCGACCTCGAGGAAACGCGTCATTTCTTGCTGTCTTGAGTAGTCTGCTTGCGCCGTCCTGGTGGGCTTGTTAGCTGTGCTCCCGATGCGCGCGGTATGCTGGAATTGTGTGCAAAGGAGTGGACTGAAGACTCACAAAGCATGCAAATTCATTGCTGGTGGAGAGCGGACTAAAAGCATTGTACTTGTAGTTCGCGCTTTGTGTCTGGGATGTGTAGAGTTCAGCCAAATTTTGACTGGTATAATGTTCGTGTGGTGTATAAGTGGTTCGGTGTTCCCAAGGAGAGAGAGGGAATGGCGCGCGGGTGTGGTGAGGTTATAATTCCGACGATTCGCGCTAGTGCCGTTTCCACAACTCTTCGCCCTTCAAGTCTATCTTCTCGTCGCAACTTGGTGTTTTACTCGAGGTAACAATAAGTACTCATCACTTGAAGTTTTCGGATATACGCCTCGACTGCGCGATTTCATCAAGGCAATATAAACACGTACACGAATCGATTGCGATCGAAAATGGACACTATTAAGCGTTTTGGAGCTCTGCTCCTCGATATTATCATTACCTCGATTCTTTTTCTCCTTGCCGTCGCCATTACTGGCGTCCAGGCCGCCGCCCACTACACCAAGAAGACCGCTGCCGCCAACTTCCTTCTCGCCAAGTTCGTTGCCGGTGCCGTTCTTCGCTTCGTTCTTCGTGGATTTCGCCGCCTTGAGAGGCTCGCCGTCAGTGCCATGATGGTAAACCACCTTGTGGCCCTTGTCGCCCTCTTCCTTGCTCTCTGGACTTTCCTTGCTGGGATTCTGTCTTTCCTCTCGTGGTTCGAGGCCATTGACCTCTGGCTTTGCGCCAACCCAAAGTTCAAGGCCTTTGGCGGCACCCACGGCACCCACTGGAGCGGTCTTGTTCGCAGAGCCCTCCCAGAGGGTGACGCCTTGAGCGTTGACCTGCCGGCCACCGATGGCGATGGATCCTTGGATGGTTTTGCCATTGTCGCTGGTGTCCTCGGTGGCGGTGTTGTTATCTACCTTGGCATCACCATCTACAAGGGCTGCAAGAAGCTCCCAGCTGATGTCGCCGCTCATGATATTGAGCTGGGAAATGTCGCTCGCCCTGACATCGTGAATACTCCAGTCGCCAGCCCGGCACCATCGCCAGTCCGTTCTCGCTTTGACTCTGTTGAGCATTTGGCCCCACCACCCTACCTTGTCTGCCAGCCATCGCCAGTCCACGTCCACGAGTCCAAGTAATTTTCAATGCGAGATAGAAAACTTTTCATCGAAACAGGTTAGCAACAGCACGATAACGCAGAGATTGATATACTAATCGACTTTTAGATCACGAAACAGGATAGCTGATCGTGTTGGGATTGTTGCGGGAGTTTGGTTCAGACAAGTCACTTAAAATATCGTGGAGAGACGAGTTTTGTAGATGAGATGGATTGTGGTAACCCTTAAATAGATTTACACTTGTCGCAAGGATAACGGTGTTGAGAAACGGCATAGTGAAAGAGTTTTGTTGCTAAGAAAGCGGAAATGGTTGAGCCGAAGAAGTTAGTACGGCAATGGAAAAGCTCTCCTTCAAATCACAAGTCACACGTGCAAGAAAGAACACCAAGCAAACACAAGACCATTGGTATACAGGAACATTATTGACTTGTGAAGTCGGGAATAATTTACAAGCCCTGAGCCGCACCTGGCTCTCGAGTGACAGAACTCCGTCCTTTATGATCGCCCGTTGCCTCCCGATGTTGCTAACCACACCCACCGTCCTTCGCTATCCTCCCGCGCCATCCGTAATACAGCTTCCTACTACTACGACTCAAGTGCTAACTTAGATCAAGCCACTGTGCAACCTAACTTAGATCAAGTCACGGCGGATGAACTCGGCGTGGAGGGTCTTGCCCAACATAGCTGGGGAACGCTCAACAATAACACCAGCAGCCTCCAAAGCAGATATCTTGGAGTCAGCACCACCACGTCCGCCAGAGACAATGGCACCAGCGTGACCCATTCTGCGTCCTGGCGGTGCGGAGATACCGGCAATGAAGGACACAACTGGCTTGCCAGCAGTGTTGTACTGCTTCAAGAAATCGGCAGCCTCTTCCTCAGCAGATCCACCAATCTCACCAATCATGATGATGCCATCCGTCTCGCCGTCCTCGAGGAAGACACGCAGGCAGTCGATGAAGTTGGTTCCGGAGAATGGATCACCACCGATACCGACGACCAACGACTGGCCCAAACCGGCCTGGGTGGTCTGGTTGACGGCCTCGTAGGTCAGCGTTCCAGAACGCGAGACGATGCCGATGCGACCGCGCTTGTGGATGAATCCTGGCATGATACCGATCTTGCACTGGCCTGGTGCGATTATACCTGGGCAGTTTGGTCCGACGAGGCGGGTCTTGTTTTGGGTCTTGAGGATGTCGGTGATGCGGACCATATCGTGCTGTGGGATTCCCTCGGTGATACTGTTAACGGGTTAGTTTAACTTCGATTGACGTGTGTGGCTGTATGTGACCGTACCAGACAACGAGTGGCATCTCGGCGGCGATGGCCTCCTCAATACCGGCAGCTGCGACGGATGGTGGGACGAAGATGGCGGATGCCGTAGCGCCAGTCTGCTTGCGTGCCTCTTCGACATTGGCAAAGACTGGAAGGTCGAGATGTGTGCTACCGGCCTTCTTAGGGTTGGTTCCTCCGACAACGTTGGTTCCTGATAGCAGCATTAGGGCTGCTCAAGCCAATGTCGATTTATACCTCCGGCGAGGTTCAGTTCGTTGTCAACATACCGTACTCGATTGCCTGCTGGGCGTGGAAACTAAAGCATAATCGTTAGTATATTGATTTTGTCTAGTCAAGATGAAGCTTCCACATACGTTCCCTGCTTTCCAGTGAAACCCTGGAACAAGACGCGCGTGTCCTTGTTAATCTTCAAGTTGTTGACAGTCGAAGCATAGCCGGAAGTGGAGTAGGCCTGCTGGCGGGCAGCAGAGCGCAGCGCTGGCTTCGCAATACGGGTGAAGGTCTGCATCGTGAGTATATGTGGGAGAGAAATTGGTGTTGATGAAACTGGTATAACGAAGACAAGGTATAAATTTGGAGTTTTGTCTCAACGAAACCCTGATAGCACTTAGCACTTAGGGTGGATGGGGAAAGCTGTGAATACGGTCTAGTGCGTTTTCGGAACATTTCGCGACAGGTCGTTGGCAGTTCCGCCAAGACCCCACTTTGGGCAGCGCCGAGCGAGGCTGACCAAGCTCGGCGAGGCTCGAAAATTATGAGGGAACCCCACACGGACGCGCCAAAGCAACGAAGAATCCCATAATAATTAGACGGTAGACGCGCGGATGTTCGTTGCCGTCTTGACATCTTGAGATATCCCTAAGGCTAAGATTATAATTTACCCCTCTATAACCAAGATCACGTCTTACTTGGCTTCCATCCACAAGATCTAGAGAATTTCTTCAACCACTTAGACTCAAGTCTACCACTTAAGGTTCATCAACACCGACTGGTTGGTCACAGACGCATCCATAATACATACACAATCGCAGCCATGGCGACCGCAACCACCACCATGATCATGCCAGAGAAGCGCCGCCTCCCAAAAGACACCAGGCTCGCCCCAGAATCCGAGCGCTACTTGCACGCCTGTCAGGATGTAGTCCAAACACTCATCGAGCAACACGAAGCCGAAGGCGACCCCTCCAAGCCAAAGAAAGACATCAATCTGAACTCCCTCCGCGCGAAGATGTCCAAGAAGCATCGTCTGGCGGTCGTCCCACCCCTCACAGCCATCATCGCCGCTATTCCAGAACACTACAGGAAATACATCCTCCCAAAGCTGATCGCAAAGCCTATCAGATCCGCGTCGGGAATCGCAGTCGTTGCGGTTATGTGTAAACCGCATCGCTGTCCGCATATCGCTTATACGGGAAATATCTGTGTTTACTGCCCGGGAGGACCTGATTCCGACTTTGAGTACTCGACGCAATCTTATACTGGTTATGAGCCGACTTCTATGCGCGCTATTCGCGCTAGATACGATCCGTACGAGCAGGCGAGAGGAAGAGTGGATCAGATCAAGTCTTTGGGACACAGTGTGGATAAAGTGGAATACATCATCATGGGCGGCACATTTATGTCTTTGTCGCCTTCGTACAGAGAGAGCTTTATCTCTCAACTTCACAATGCTCTTAGTGGTTACCAAGCCACGGATGTTGATGAGGCAGTTGCAGCGGGTGAGATGTCGAATACAAAGTGTGTCGGAATCACGATTGAGACGAGACCAGATTACTGTCTCCAACCTCATTTGACCGACATGTTGAGGTACGGTTGTACTAGACTTGAGATTGGAGTGCAATCTCTTTACGAGGACGTCGCCAGAGATACCAACAGAGGTCACACAGTCGCATCTGTCGCAGAAACTTTCTGCTTAGCAAAGGACGCGGGCTTCAAGGTAGTCTCTCACATGATGCCCGATCTGCCAAACGTAGGCATGGAGCGCGACCTGGACCAATTTAGAGAGTACTTCGAATCGCCAGCATTCCGCACCGACGGCCTCAAGATCTACCCAACCCTCGTCATCAGAGGAACCGGATTATATGAGCTCTGGAGAACAGGGAGATACAAGAACTACACTCCCAACGCCTTGATTGATATTGTAGCCAGAATCCTGGCGCTCATCCCGCCATGGACCCGAATCTACCGAGTGCAGAGGGATATTCCCATGCCACTCGTCTCCTCAGGTGTCGAGAATGGTAACCTGAGAGAGCTGGCACTGTCGAGAATGAAGGATTTCGGCACCACCTGCCGTGATGTTCGTACGAGAGAAGTCGGAATTAACGAGGTGAAGAACAAGATCCGCCCTTCGCAAGTCGAGTTGGTGCGCAGAGACTACGCTGCGAATGGTGGCTGGGAAACTTTCCTTGCTTATGAGGATCCGAAGCAGGATATTCTTATCGCTTTACTGCGTTTGAGAAAGTGTTCAGAGAAGTATACGTTTAGGGAGGAGCTTACGGGTCAACAGACTAGTATGGTGAGAGAGTTGCATGTTTATGGAAGTGCTGTTCCTGTGCATGCGAGAGATCCACGCAAGTTCCAGCATCAAGGTTATGGTACGCTGCTTATGGAGGAGGCGGAGCGTATTGCTAGAGAGGAGCATGGATCTAGCAAAATCTCGGTCATTTCAGGAGTTGGAGTCAGATCGTATTACGCGAAATTGGGCTATCACTTGGACGGTGTTTACATGAGCAAGGATATTAAACCGGTTACCAACGATGATGAGGGTAGCGATAGCGACGATGAGTAGGCTGTTAACTGGTCGGCTGTGATGGCCGGCTGTGATGGCCGGCTTTAACGGCAGTTCTAGGAGGTGTAAAATCGGAGGAACAGGGCCCTAATTGGTTGGCGTCAGCGGGTTACGGGAATGGAGGCATAAGTCGCTTTTACCGCAAATATTCTGCAATATCCAGGAAACGATTAACTTTATAAAGACGTAGAAATGAAAGGAATAAATACCATAGAAGCAATCTATAAAATCTACTTACGTATTGAAGTACTTTGTACCCGTGTCTCCACCTCCATGTGGCATGTCCAAATTTAGGGAAAAGCGGCAAGATCCGCCCGTGGATAAGCTGCAAACGCACCTTGGCGGGGACCTCAATCGACAACCGCAACCTTGCGATCCGCGACAACACCACAACATAGCTCTGCTCAACAACACAATTACAACCCCCAACGGTACTCATTTTGCGACCTTGAATCACATAATTTCTCTGAGTTTTCACACAACCTCCCATCGGCCGGCCTCCTCGGCATTCACGGCTTCTAGCCGCCCACCCGCAAAATGCTCTCTGGCATCCTCATCTTCAACCAAAAAGGGGAGAACCTGATCTTCCGCGCCTTCCGCAACGACTGTCGTCCGCGGCTCGCAGATGTCTTTCGCATTCAAGTCATATCCAATGCTTCTGTGCGTTCGCCCATCCTCACCTTAGGAAGCACGACCTTCTCCCACGTCAAACATGAGAATATCTACTTGGTTGCGATTACAAAGAGCAATGCGAATGCGGCGCTGGTGTTTGAGTTCTTGTATAGGTTCATAACGCTTGGGAAGGGGTATTTTGGGAAGTTTGATGAGGAGGCTGTGAAAGGGAATTTTGTGCTGGTTTATGAGTTGCTTGATGGTGAGTTGACCCTCTCCCCCACCCCCTTGCCCCCCCGTATGAGGTATTTGGAACATAACTAATTCTTTCCCTAGAAATCATCGACTTCGGCTACCCCCAAAACACAGAAACCGACACCTTAAAGATGTACATCACAACCGAAGGGGTCTCTCGCTCCCTAACCTCGTCGCGGACCCCGGACTCCTCCGCCTCCCAAATAACAATGCAAGCCACCGGCGCCCTCTCCTGGCGCAAATCTGACATTAAGTACCGAAAGAACGAGGCGTTCGTGGATGTCATCGAGTCCGTGAACCTCCTTATGTCCGCCACCGGCACGGTGCTGCGCGCGGATGTAAATGGGCAGATCATCATGCGTGCCTATCTGTCGGGCACACCAGAGTGTAAATTCGGGCTTAACGACCGGCTGCTGCTAGACGGGGACTCGCTCTCCAACTTGCCTTCGGGAAACAGAGTCGGAGTCAAGGCAACAAAAGCAGCAGCCGGGAGCGTAACGCTAGAAGATTGCCAGTTCCACCAATGCGTCAAGCTCGGCAAATTCGACTCCGACCGCATAATCAGCTTCATACCTCCCGATGGAGAGTTTGAATTAATGCGCTACCGCGCAACCGAGAACGTAAACCTCCCCTTCAAAGTCCACGCCATCGTCAACGAGATCTCCAAAACCAAAGTCGAGTACTCAATCGCGATTCGCGCGAACTTCGGCGCTAAACTTTTCGCCACAAACGTCGTTATCAAGATTCCCACGCCCCTGAACACCGCCAGAACAACCCAACACTCGACTCAAGGGAAGGCGAAGTATGAGCCCAGTGAGAATATCATTGTGTGGAAGATCCCGCGTTTCTCGGGCGGGAATGAATATGTTCTCAGTGCCGAGGCGCAGTTGACGCAGATGGTTAATCAGAAGACGTGGAGTCGGCCGCCGTTAAGTGTTAATTTTAGTTTGCTGATGTTTACGTCTTCGGGACTGTTGGTGAGGTATTTGAAGGTGTTTGAGAAGGGGAATTATAGTAGTGTTAAATGGGTTAGGTATATGACTAGGGCGGGGAGTTATGAGATTAGGTTCTAGGCGGAGGAGAAAGCTGGGTGGGATAGCAGGGAAGATGTGATGGGAGCGGTCGGGGATGATGTTGTTCTGAAGCGAGCGAGATGGAAATGGGGCATATTAGGCGTTTAGATTGAAGGGAATATGCCATGTCTATAGCGACTGCATGTACTGGCGTTAACGATCTTCGTTGTGGTTGGATTGTAAATATAACCTGTTATGTCTGGGGAAGTCCTGAAACGAAATGGTCTCCAGCTCTTGAGAACTTGAATCTGAAAGTGGTGAAAGCAGGAACATTTCCGGACAGCAACGGAGAGTGCTGTCAGTAGCAATTATGGCTGATAGCATTAATCATTTGGTTAGATGTAAGTGTCTCAAACCTGGGCAGTCATAAAATGCTTCTGGGTATGATTTTTGTTCTAGACATACAAAAGTGAAAGTTAGCGGACCAAAGGATTCCCTTGTAGTGTGTTGTTTAAGTGACTGCTATCATGATCCTTGGGTACATTCACAGGCTTTGTGAATTGCCGGCAGGACAAACGGTTGCCAGGAAATGATATGGAACAATGTATTAAACTTTTTGATAAACAAGCTCATAACCTCTCTTTGGCGAGCCTGGGAGCGCCTGACAAATATATTGAGATGATGATAAGAACATCGACTTTGATAGCAGCAAGACAAACTAGTTGGCATGCTCGAGAGCAGCAAAGGCGCGAACGGCGAGGTGACAATCAAACTTCTCACTTCAATGGCAGCAAGACAAACTGGTTGGCAGCAAATCGCCTGGCTTGTGAGTGGTATTTAGACATCTAGCGTCTACTGTATCTATTCCTACATTATCTATCTCCCTCATCTTGTTACATCTATCACGCGTATCCCGCCTTCGCCATACTATCCCTAAACAACTTCCTACACGGCACCCTACTCCCCAACCTCGCACACAACAAAAACGCACCACTCAGCTTCCGATGCAAACTATAGGTCTCCTCCGGCGGCGGCGCCAACCTCTCCTTAATCATAAGCGGAATCAGACTCTTCACCCTCTCCGTAATAGTCTGGTCCTTAAAATCATAGACCTCCGGACTGCTCGCCAGAAACGGTTCCGCCAGCGTCAACACACTCGATGTATGAGCGTCAACCATAACTTGCGACTCCTGGCCTGTCAAGTACCCAAGTTGCAGCGACAGTTCCCTCACACCCTCTTTATCCGACTTACTCGCCGCGTTAAGGAGCTGTGTGTACGCAGCGATAAACTCCTGGGGGTACTCTCTACTCGCGCCGAAATCGAGGAGTTCGAGTTTCTGCGTCTGGGCGTTGAAGAGGAAATTCGTCCAGTTTGGATCGGTTTGCATGAAGCGGAATTCTGTGATCTCGCGCAGACAGAGACGCAGGATATTGGTGCCGATCCAATCTCTCTGCTCCTGGGTGAGGTTCTGGACCTTAGTCACACCAACGCCGTCCATAAACTCCATGGTGATAATGGTCTTGCCTGAGCACTCTGGGATGACGCGGGGGACGAGGAAGACATCCTTCTCATCAGCCAGCAGTTGCTGGAAGCGCTCTCCGCACTCCTTCTCGCGGACGTAGTCGCACTCCCATGCCAACTCGGTTCTGGCGTTTGCGATCGTCTTCTCTAAAAATAGACCCTTAGGCAACAGCTTACTGGCCGTCAATAAGATGGCAAGGTTATTCAGATCCGAATCTATGCTATCCGCCACGCCGGGGTACTGCACCTTCACAGCAACCCTCTCACCCGTGTTTTTCAGCGTCGCAGCATGTACCTGTCCAATACTGGCAGCCGCAATAGGCTTCTCCTCAAACTCACCAAACAACTCCCTCCAGTCCGCTCCCAGATTGGCGGCAAGCACCTTATTCCTCTGACTCGCCGGCATATAATCTGCGCAATCCTGAACCCTCATCAGGACCTCCTGAATTTGGGGTGGTAGCATCTTCGAGTCCTGGAAAGACATCATTTGACCCATCTTTAAGGCAGCTCCTCTCATGCGAGAGAGCTTGGCAACCAGTCTGTCCATGTTTGCCGCGCTCAGCATAAAGGACCCCTCGCCGCTGCTGCCAGTTGCCCTGCGCAAAGACTCCGAGATGGCGCCGCCGAACATGCCGGCTGCGAGGCCGCCATAGTTCCATATGCGACCAAGTCTAGACGATGGCACTCTAGACTCCCTCATTTCGTATTTCTTTTTTTCCTCGGCATGTTTCAAAATCTAGGTTTCTGCTGTCAGCATCAGCTAACAGCTTTTATTCGAGGATGGGAAGACTCACCTCAACGATGGGCGTGGAGGTATGCGCGGCATCACTCTCCTCTACCTTTGCCGCGATATCTTGCACAGTCTCTTGACTCTGTTCAGCAGGTATCGCAGGAGTCTCGAACTTAACATCCTCAACCTGCGTCTCAGCCACTGAAGGCGTAGCTTTCGGCGAAAGAGGATGCGGTTTCCTCCCACCCGTCTGCGGCTCCCTCCCCATCACCTCATTCGTCTTACCCCCCAATGCCCGTGCCACCTTGCGGCTGTTGAAGATAGCAGTATTAATCCCAATCGACACCTCCTCCCTCCCATTCTCAAATTCAAACAGCGGATCAATCTCCTCCTTCCTTTTTTGATGTTCGGTTCCTCTCATGCCATCGGCAAATTCTCTCCCTTTTCCAGGTATCGAGATAGCTTGGGTGAACGTATCTGAGTTCAATTCCTTCTCTTGGTCACGGACACCCTCCACATCTCCCTGCTCATCCGCAACATGCTTGGGCAACTTTGCCCTTGGCAGATTTGACAACACAGGGCTGGTGTGTTTGGATGGGTGGTAGAACGAGTCATGGTCGAACTTTGATACTATCTCATCATCCTTATGTCCCTCCTCTCCATCCGCGGCCTGACTTGGGATCTGCTGTTCGGACTGTCTCTGCAACACCCTAGCTTCTGTGGGAGAGAGCCTATAATCATGATCTTTGTGGCGGTGAGCTGCCTTCAGCGGAACGCCAGCGGGCTTGGAGGCGGGTGATATACTCCCATCCGGCGTCGGATATGCATCTGCCTTAACCTCCCTCACATGAAGCTCCCCTTTCGGTGGCGCCTCAGCCACTGCTCTGTCTCCCGGGTTGTAGTACACTTCTGAGTTGATTCCCATGGCGGCGGCGGCTGGTGATATCGATGGCGATGCCTCTACGGCCTTCTTACTGGGGATAGTCGTCTCATCTTTTGTTACTGAGCTCTTAATCGGTTGGGCCGCGGATGTTGGTGTTGGAGTAGTATCCGTGGCTTCATAAGTCCAAGCCGGCCTATCCTCATTCATCCGTCCCGCCAGAGTCGCAGCAGCCTTCGCGGTCTCTGTGTAGCGCTCTGCCTGCGCCTTTGCGGCTTTGGCTAAGCTCGAAGTCCTCAGGAATACATACAGTTGTCGATTCCTCAGCGCAATATGTCGCCCGGCTATGTTCTTTGACGCAGCTAATAAGCTGCCCACGTCTAGCAATCTGCGACCTGCCATATTTGCAAGTATATAACCTGGATGGCTGGAATTGTTCGTGATGTTGTGCTAACCGGTTCGATGGACGTCATGAAGGTTCACAAGGCTGAGATACCTTTGCAGTTGACAGCCTCTCCAAATATATTGAGCTTCGCGACACGGCCACTCAATGCTTGCAAATACACTCAATTATTCTCAAAAAAAACTCGGTCATGATGGCAGACGCTTCACAAAACGATGTCTCAATGCTCGATGCACCCGTCCTCACCGCCACCTCCCAAAACCAAAAACCAGCAAAGAAAGCCCAGATCATCACAGAACGCACGATCAAAACCCCAGCATTCTCTTATATCAACCTCTCTCTCCAATCCAGCTCACCAACCCCTCCTCCAGTCTTAGACGACTTATCCGTGCGCTCTTATCTCTCCACAGCACTGAACCACTTACTCGGCCTCACAGGCTCAGCTATAAGCATCGACATTATGATGGTGGAGGACAAAGAGTGCTGGATCCGCGTACCCCGCGAGGACCTAGCCGCGGTGCTGGCGGCGACCGGGCAATGGCAGGCTGACTTTGGGGCCCCAAATAGGATGGCTTGGCACCTGAAGGCGTCAGGGAATTTCCTGGGGAGTGTTGCTGGCGTTGAGGCTGCACAGGGGTTATTTAAGGCGTGAGCAAGGAGAACTAGAAGACTGAAGCACGAAAGCAAAGCTTGATGGTCAGAAGGAGCATGACAGAGGTGCTCGTATTCCAATGTAAGAAGCTGCAATGCCAAAGACAACTTACATCCTTTGGCAATTGCGCTTGTTGAAGACCTATTCGCATTGGTCTTCGCGTATGCATCTCTATCCCCGAGCCTGGCTGAAAGACAGCTAAGAGATCACGAGGACTGAACCAGCAGTTGGCAGAACTTCAGTGGGACTGCTGCGCCGGAATACTGGCAAGATGGTTGTGAGAGCGGTAATAGAGCAGTCATCGGTTTGTAAAAACCAGTATCTGCTATGATCCTAGTTGCAACCAAGAGGGTTTAATGGGCGCCGGAAGGACTAGCAGAGGAGGATTAAAACGCCCCAAAATCGCCCTCTCAGAGAAAGCACAGGGACAGGTTGGAGGTGGTCAGAGCTCGAGAGGCTCGAGGCACAGCCAGCCGGACATAGCTTCGAGATTGGTAATTGGCCGATTGTGTCAAAACGGAAACCTCAGCTGTCTGTGAGATGGGCACTAGCTGCCTCAAAATACGGACTCGGCCATGTTGGGCATTTGTAGCCAGCCCATAACTTGATAGCTAAAATGGGCGTTCTAGTAGGCACTGAATACACATTTAACATCATAAATGGATGCTAAGAAAGAGATATGAGCCATAGCACTAACGTGGTTTATCACCGAGCCGCGCATATCACCGATCCGCGCACTCGCCCCATGTTTTCCACACCCTAGCTACAAGACGCGTTTTTTCTACCTTTACAATGCCAGTTCAAGTCGAAGAAGCAAGA
>RCNJ01000032.1_pt1 | contig 116023 bp, 107 predicted proteins | sample 2041171 | NCBI WGS metagenome assembly RCNJ01 (sample SAMN09708213, study PRJNA481090) | feces metagenome | biome: feces | host: Pygoscelis adeliae | place: Antarctica: Rookery Lake | collected 2010-03-01 | reverse complement strand
GGGGGGGGGGAAATGAGTTAGTATAAAGTACAAGGTTGCAATCATACCGGGCGTAGGATTGGTATTCAAACTAGCATACTTTGTGCAGAAAGAAGACGTGCCAGTTGGACCCTAGACGTCGTAAGTGTTCATACCTTATTGTTAAGCTGCCATAGTAACTAATACAGTATAGTCATCTTCCAAACCAGCATGAGCATACACCACCACCACGAGAACAAGCGAAAGACAGAACACGCACAAAGCTCGGATATTCAAGGCGCAGGGTGATACTCGCATGAGCACAGGACACGGAGTGCAAAACCATAGACAGCTTGAAAGTGCCCTTAGCAGACTGTAGAGGTTTAGTCACTTCCTATAACTAATTAAACTGAACTACTCCTTCACCACTGCATTATCATTCAACTCATTTTCTGCCAACGCCCGGAAAATACTGTTCCAATCCGCAACCCCTATCTTTCTAAATACCTTCCCATATGCCTCGCTTACCACCCATACCTCCCTCTCGCACTATCCCGATTCGCATACCCCTTCTGAAAGCTCTCCTCGAGTGCATCCTTCTGGTTCTGCACCTGACTAACCAACTGCTTAAGACTATGTTTACCTGGCGCAATCGCTCTGACAGGGTTATGCGTGACCGTCTCCCCGCCTGCACGCACCTCTTCGTTGTGTTGGTATTCCATGTCCATGTTGAAGTTTATTACTTTTTGTGCTGAGAGGTTTTGGTTGTGGTTGCGGCCGAAGAGTTGGCGCCGCTCCGCAGCCGTCAGGTTGAGGTCTGCGGCGATACTGTCTAATGAGTTGGTATTGTTGGAGGAAGGTTGAGAGTGCTGTTGTTGTTGTTGTTGATATGGGGGGGGGGAGTATGATGGGTCGTGGGATGAGGCATAGGGGGGGTCTTCTATACGATACTCCTCTTTTACTGTTTGTGCTCCATATATCATTGGTTGATAAGCTCCGTTCGCCTTCGTCGGTACCGCAGCATCCTCCTCCTCATCCCCTCGTACCGAGAACAACGAAGTCTTCGGCTTCGGCCTCTCTGGCACCGCTTGCTCTTGTGCCCCATTTGACTGCTGTACCTTCGACCTCTCGACCTCCGCCGGCCTCAACTCATCCACAGTCTTCTTTCTCTTCTTAACCACTTTCCTCCCGACACTCAACGGCTTGAACTGCATCGGCTTCCCCAAACCCACCATTTTAACCTCCGCCGCCGGCTTGCCCTGCGCAACCGGCTGAGACGCTGCCTTCGGAGTCGGTAAGCTCATTCCACCGCCACTTCCTCCAGTCGGTGTGCCCATATCATCATAGTTCCCATCCTCATTATAACCGCGCGTGCTCCGACTGAACGCTGGTGCCGCTCCAGTTTTTAGGCTTAGAGGTTTCCTCACAGCAGCGGACGCGCTGGTGCTGCTCGAACTTGCGCCACGTCCCAGACCTTTTGGTGCTGGTAAGGCGGCTGCTAAACCAGTTTTCTTTGGTGGCGGGAGGAGGGAGTTGAAGCCGCAGAATGCGCCTGAGCCGATTTTCGTGCGTTTCGCTGGTCTTTCTTCCCTATCTTCTTGAGCCACTGGTGTGGGTAGCGAGACACGGATCTTGCCCGTGGAGCTGTCTGTGAGCTTTTGAAAGGATGATTTGGAGGTTGTTGGCTTTTGGGCGGGGGTTGGCTTGGTCTCGGCGTCGGCGTCGGAGGCGTCGGGGTCGCTATCTGAGTAGTCTACGAGCGCCATTATTTTAGGTTTGGGGTCTGTGTTTTTGAGAACAAGTTTGGTGGTGTTGAAGTTGAGAGTAAGCTTGAAGGAGACGTTGCGACGAGGCTGAAATCTGGTATTCAAGAGTGGATATGCGCTAATGGCCCCTGTACCCCGCATTAGTGGCACGTAAGGCTGACCTCGATTAACCACAAGCCGTCAACGATACACCAGCCGTGTTGACGCAAGATGGTCGATTGAAAGACATCAACACCATAAACAACCAGATAGTTTGCTGTTTTAGGTTAGGCTCCTTGGCGCACAATGTCAATCATACAGGTAGAAGAGTATGTAATTGTCCGAAGCTATCCACAGCCCGCAGATGGGCTCTGGTCGAAGTGCGATTATGCTAATTCTGCTAGTCTTGTCACTTACCAGCTTCGCTCTAACTTCCTAAACACCATCAAAGACGGAGTTGGAGAGCGCCTCATCACAATCAATGACGCCTTCCTCAACACACCAGGTTTCAAAGCCGCCGGCTGGCGCACCAACCCATCAAGTAGACAGCGCACACACTCCCCACCTATACCTACCGCCGTCACATCTGAATATTTCAAGGCACCGCAGGCAGCTGGTCTACCAGCAATCAACTTTGGAGAAAATGCGAACGAAGAAGGTGGCATGGTTACTGGCGGTGGAGCGGAGAACACATTTGGCCCAGGACAGGGCGTGAAACGGAGAAGGAGGAGAGAGCAATTGGAAGAGGAAGACAGCAGTGATCTGAGTGATGAGAGCGAAGAGGATGAGGCACGAGCCGCCCAACAGATCAAGTTCGCGAAAATGCCAATACGGCTGCGAGCTGGGAGCAGTCCTGCCAGGAAAGGGGAAGTTCAGCCGCCAGGAAACTTGACGAGTCCGACACGACAACCTGGAGCAAGACGAGGCTCACACTCCACGGTTGAGGCTATCAAGGAGAGGGCACGACGAGATACAGCCACGAGCAGCGAGATGTCGTCGGACAACGATTTTGACAACTCTGCTTTCAAGGCGAGGCAGCGACAGAATACTGTTGGAGAGGAGGACGAAGGGTTGGCCCCTGTCCATCGACAGCAAAGCGACCTGCTACCAGAAGGGATGGAGGACGACTCAGATGGCTCATACATGTCTTCGGCGTTCGCGGGCTCTATAGACTCACAATCAATGATGGACAGCGTTGGCCTTTCGAACGTAACAGAACACCACGTTGGCACGATGCCAACAAAGCTGGGTGCAAAACCTCCGCAAAATACCTCGCCTAAGAAAGCCAAGACTGCACAGGCGCCGGCGGCTCTTCCAGAACTACCTCCTGCAAGACCATTGAGTGTCATCAGACCCCCGCCTCCCACCTCTCTGCTCAGCGCCGCCATCAAAGCAAAGCGCACCAAGGCAGCACTACCATTCGAAAAGTTCGCGACTCTAAGTGGACAAGGAGATCCAAACCCGCTGAAGCTACGTATATGGGCACCATTCTCCAAGGGTAAACCACCATATTTCGAAGTCCTTATCCGCCGCAACATAAACGACACTGAGACAGGCGAACGACAAGCCACAGTCTCAGATCTCATCGGCCTATCTCTCTGGAGGTATACCGAAGAGAAAAGAGAGCCAACTCTCGTCGAAAAGCAACTGAACGTCAACCGTTGGCATCTCCGCCTCATCGAAGACGACGAAGTAGACTACGACTTTCCACCTCTCGACCGCACAAAGACAGTCATCGCTTTCGCCACAGTAAACAATTCGCGAGGAGGTCGTGCCCGTGCAGGCGCAAAATCCTTTGACGAATTCGCCCTTGTGGAAGCCACAGACAAAGAATACAGAGAGAACGAAGCCAAGACACCTCAATTCACCCAGGAATCCGTAGCGGCGCCAGGAGGTGGCGAGGATGACGACTTCCCCGCGGCCAGCGTGGCAAAATCATTCATTGGCACAACGCAGGTACCGTCGAGTAACTTGCTCAGTCGGGGTAACATGAACCCTCTGACCACCACGATGCCAAAAAGCAGTGTGTCACTATTGGCAGACATGCCACCACCGACTACCAGAGATCCGGCGGCAAGGCCGGGAGTCAAGAAGATGATTAGGGTGTATATCCATTCCTCTGACGCGGCGCCGGGACAGATGCAGACCGTTGATGTGTCGACCGGTACCTATCTAGCAGAAGTGTTAGATATGGTGTGTAAGAAGCGTGGTTTGGACAAGGCAGCGCACGTACTGAAACTTACGGGAAGTGGCACGGTCGTCATGCTCGACAAAACAGTAGCCAGCATCGGCACAGCCTCGGATCTCGACCTCTGGCGTCGACGCTTCGGTACGGATGGGCCTTTGGGCATGGGTGCCGGGAGTCCATCGTCACATAGTCCTAGGACGCCCATCGGCGGCTCGCTGGACACTGGCACTATCGGCAAGAAGTCAAAAAAAATGGGGGGGTTCGCCGCACTAGCCAATCAATCAGCATTGGCGATGGGAACGCATCCGCTCTCTCGGGAACAGAAGTTGGATGAGTGGGGCAGCGCGAATTATAAGAAGTGGACCGTGTGGCGGAAGCAGCCGATGCGGTTTGTGGGGATGAATGAGAGGGTTATTGCTATTGATGGAGAGTATTTGCATATAATGCCTAGCGGCGACGGCCGCGGGAAAGACGGAAAGGAAGAAGGGAAGACCACAACTGTGCACTTCTCCAACGTTGTTGGCTGTAAGGTGTTGAGGAGGCATCCGACGAACTTTAAGGTATATATTTTTCGTTTTACGCCGCAGGTGTGTGCTGAGACATCTTTAATGGGAGCAAGGCTAATACGTGGTTTAGGTCGGGGTCTGGAAGGGTCAAGAGCCGAAGCACTACGAATTCGAAGCGAAATCTGCTGCAATCGCCGACGAAATCGTGGATGAGATCAGGAGGGGAATAGCTCCCTACATGTAAGTAACGAGCCTTTTGTGGACTCCGCACCTTACTCGTGATTCAGACGAAAAAAGAAGTGTAGTGAGCTGACAAGTCGTAGTCCCGCGAAGCCCAATGCTTGAGTCACCAGTAGACGCGTTAGATAGCTTATAAACAAACAGTGCCTCCCGTTGATATCATACCTGTCAAACTATCCACCTAAATCCCAAATTACTGCTGCCAAAATTCGCACACTCAAGATGAAAAGGAAGCTTCGTCGTGCTTCCCAAGCACCGGGACGGCCAAATCACCCCCAAGATCTACCATCCACGGGCTTAACATTCATGATAGACGGCGTAGTGCAGAAATATTCCTAATATTCGTATGAAAAGTATCACAGAGCCGCATTCCTGCACACAAAATTTACTTCTTAACTGACAAAGGGATGCAACTTTGGTGGGCGATTATGGCTGATAATTCGTCGGTGATGGGTACTTGGGTGCACATTGTGGATGAGGAGAAGACGGATTATACTAGTGAGGCTTTTGTGAACGAGGGGTGGAAGTGGCCGGAACGGTATGTTGTTGGACAGGGGCTGAAGACGGAGGTGAATGAATATGGAAGGGAGGTTTTCCTGAAGAAGTAAGGCGATGATTACGACCAGTGCTTTGTTGAGCATAGGCAGATGGTTGACCTGAAGGGCAAGTAACTAGTGATGGGGAAGTAGACATTTGCCTCAAGCTGACAGCGGAGTGTAGTCAGGCTTATATTCTCAATTGATCTCTAGCTAAGTTGGCCATGCTACATCTCGGCCGCGCTGTGTATTACCTGGGAGGAATCCTCAATGTTCGTGCAATCTGTATCACGTGATCATGCGGGTATCGTCCTTTGCAACTTGAATGCTATACTATAGTCGTGTTCATCTTGTTTGTGTTTCTGGTCATGCTGTTGATTTGTTTGTTTGAAATTAGCATCATAATGCGGTCTACCTTGTATGTTCAGTCTCGATGATTCAGTTGTCATCATCTGCGGCACCCCTGTGGGCCCAAGCACTTATACGACCATATAAGCCAAAGTCATGGGCGCTCAACACACCACACCTCCATCTCATTATCCCTTTCACGGTCCGCAATTCTCAATGTTTGTCTCTCCCCCTCCTCGCTCATTCTCTTCGCTTCCTCCTTCCCCGCATTCTTAACCGCTCTATGCTTCTTTGCTCTATCCCTGGTGTAGCAACTTCTGCAGTACCAGTTCCCATTGTCCACTTCGCGGTAGAGATTCCTATACAAATCTACGCCCACCACAGATTTCATGCAACCACAAGTGTGACAGGTACGATCTGGCTGTCGCTGTGACTGTGTCTGTGGTTGGATTGGTTGCTGCTGAACTTGTGTTGGCTGCTGTACATATGGAACTGGTTACTGGAACGGGACAAACTGCTGTGTTAACTGCGGTAGAACGGCTTGCGGGGGGTATGGGGCCAATGGCTCGAGGGGGAAACGATGGTATACGCGCAAAGCTGGGTGGTTAAAGAGCCCGCAACCCTGCTAAACGCTCGTGATATGTCATGGTATCACAGGGCAGGGCTCTGAGGAAGTGGTCATTGACGACCTCGTTAGGAGGACCGTTTGGAAGGTTGTTGGTCGGCATCGTGATTTCGTGATGATAGTGCCGATGTGCGACAAGAAATGGTGTAGTGAGAGTAATTTCGATGTCTCGAGGGCAGGGCGCAAAAAAGCGCTGCCTGAGGCAGTCACCTGGCTGAGGCATTGTTGTGTTGTTCTGTACGTGGCGTGGCTGTGTTGTTGTTCCGTTTTGGTATGGACGGCGAATTTGCAACGCCACTCTACTGGATCTCTCCCAAACAACCACAGAATCTCCCCATATCACCATTTTTAATCGTAATCCGTAGCCTCTATGGCTAAATACACACATCCCAACCAGTGTTACTTCGATTTATATGCAGAACCTTGTTGGAGTTGGAATTACTTAGATTTGAGGTAACTAGCTTGCTCGTTAGCAACGACCAACTAAAGGGACTGCAAGGATATATGCTTGAACTCATACATATTGTAGAGCCACGATGCGCGTGTGTCCGATTGAGTCACAACGGAGACACAAGTCAGCTTACTAGTTCCCATAACTCGGGCCAGCATATCCCCTGTTACTGTGCCTGCGTGATAGCTTGAATTGGCAGTAGGTAGACTGGCACTGCAAGGCCTACTTTGCGGAAAGAGAGGGGATATTTTGATGTCTGTTAGATTGGCCTAAAAATAGGGTACTTTATATTCTACCAATGAAAATTGTGACAAGCCCCCAACTCCATGCCGAATGCCTATTAAACAAATGAAAGCCAAATGCTCTCTGTACGCCGTTGCGCCTCCACCTCATGCATTTCGTTATTTTCTCAGTCGATCATCCACCTGTTCGAATACACAATCTGGCGTACTATATATAGCTGACCTTGACACCCATTCCAGCGGTAGCTCGTACCTTGTTCATCATCGCCCTTAATCTGTTCTTAACCCGTTGGTTACCCATAAGAAGCAGCAGTCCTACTACAAACGCCAGCATCTTAATAAGGAATAGCGGATTAGTCCTGAAACTACCACTCATATGGCTAATCAACGTGCGCAGATTCGTAATAATGATGCCCGTCCTGTGGATAAAGCCACTCGGCGGTGGCGCTGCCACTTTGCCTCCCTTCTTCGAGATACTACCCTTCGTCGGTCCCGATGTCGCCTTGTTCTTCTCCTTCTTCTTCGACCGTGCTTTCGATGATCCTGAACCAGCAGATGTGGGCGTAGGGTCTAGACCAAAATCGGCCTCAGATCTCGCCCTCTCTTGTCTTTGCTCTTCGATTCTGAGCCTTTCCCTCTCCTCATTCTCCTCCCTCAACCTCTTCGCCTCCTCCAGACCCCGCTGCAGCTCCCTCTCCTTCTCCTCCGCAATCTCAATCTCCCTCTGCTTAGCATATTCCCTCTCATCCTCCAAGCTCTGCAACGCATTTAAGAACGCCTCTCTCCGCTCATCATCCAGCACTTCGGAAGCGGAGATGAAGTCGCGGGCGTAGTCCCATTCGTCGTTGCGGAGGAGGACGTGCAGTGTATAAAGCTCCAGGATCTTGACTCTGGCATTCAAATCGCGAGGTGTGGAGGTGCCGTTGTTTTGGGCCGTAGAGTTGCTGCGTTGGCGGGCGGCGCCATTGGCGTCGAAATGGCCTGAGATATCGAGGTTTGGAGTAACGGAGGCAGCGAGGTAGGATTCCAATTGAGTTTGGTTGAGGCGCTGATCTGGCGCGTGGGCGAGGAGGAGTGTTGCGCTACAAAACTAGTTAGCATGTGGACATGTCAATTGATTGTGCGGCGGCCACAAACAGGTTTATAACAACATCCGCATCCACATTCCCCTCAATCCCGCGGTAACCGTTTTGCGCTACTTCTTCCCAAAACCCCCCTTCGCGAACTTTGGCAACGAGGGAACGCCATTCCGCAGTCCCAAAAGCGGATTTACCCTCCTCGGGACCGAGCTCGACGATGGCGTTTAAGATGGTGAGGTAGAGGGACCAGACTTTGATGCGGGTTGTGCGGGATGCGCTTGCGATGGGCGCTTCTCCATTAATCTTTGAACTTATTCCATTTTGCTCGCCGCTATTGGGAGCTTCTATGCCGATAACAGGCGCAAGGGTGGACAAAGATTCAGGCAGTCTGCGCGTCAGGAAGAGGGTGGAGGATTGGCGATATATCTTTGAGATCTGGGAGCCATGGCGGGAGGAAGTTGAGCTGGCCATTGATGCGGATAGGACTTGGGATGGGTTCAGAGAGTTGCGGGAGGCGGCGCCGTTGGTTAATGCCATGTTTACAACTGTGTTTAAAGAGTGTGAGGAAGAAGTAAAAGTGTCACGATATGCATGACCGAGGAGATTACAACGGAGATGGTCGCGGAAGTGAGGCTACAAATGAATCTGGGGTTGCTGGGGAATGTTTGGGCCTCGGCAGTGTCACGGGCTGGAATGGTGAGCTGGTCCGTGTGGCTGGAGATGCTGGGGAAAGCTCCACATTGGTCGGCAGAAGTGATTGCCATGTGAGACTGACTCCAGTATCAGTGGACACAATACTTTTGGCCGGCCCGTTTGTGCTGGTGATGGCAGTTGTGAAGTCTGGTACAGCTTCAGCTCTTACTCTTTGGCCGGGCTGTCAACGCCAAAGTTAGGAGAACGATATGGCTGTCATCTCCAAAGAATGAAGTGGTCATCATCTTGGCTAGAGTAGTCTTGAGATAAGTACTCGTCCGCTATGAGGCGTGGGAATAGTTGGGGTTGAGCATGCGAAGCACCAAACACCATTAGCTTGCGATTGAGACAAGCAAAATAAACGCAAAGAAACATTCACAAACCCTTTTTGCCTCCATGGTATTGCAATAGTGCCATATAAACAGCACCATGCCGCCACATTAGTTCCGCCTGCGCAGCTCCTGGTCGTGCAGCGTTGAGTTGTGATACCGTGAAGACACCAAAAACAGCATCGTGAGAGTCGGCCGACGACTAAGCTGATGAGACTACCATCCATCGCCGCGTTACTGCACCAAGTAAAACGCAGCTACGAGGCATCGAAACTCGGAGGCCCGTCCGTTCTTTCTCTATGCTACATCGCAAGTACAATCTTTTAACCAACCATCAACTTCATTAAACACTCTCGCTCCTTTCAAATAACAACTCTATCCGTTCTTCGTTATGGATATCAACTGCCATCAGTTCTGGCGCCAGCTGTTGCCGTTCGGAACGCACCTCGCAGATTCTGAGTTCGTAGGCCTTGACCTCGAGTTCAGCGGGATCAAGATTAATGGCAACACTACGACCTCACATACATCCGGCAGGTCGGGCAACCCGCGAAATCAGCAGCAGTTTTGGGACGAAGTCAGAGAGGCCGCAGAGCGCTACTCAATTGTGCAAGTCGGTATCACCTGCCTCGAGAAGGACGCCAAGCGAGGTAAATTAGACCACAACGACTAACAAACTTCTCTTCACTAACTAACATGGATTCAGGAATCTATGTGGCCAGGCCCTACAGCTTCTACATCAATCCAATTGCCCAAAATTCCTACAACAATAAGCCCCTGGTTCACCGCGATGTCACATTCTCATCCGCCTCATCCAGTTTTCTCAGAGAACACGAATTTAATTTCGGCGCCCTCTTCCACTCCGGAGTTCCCTATATATCTCGAAAAGAGGAAGATGAAGCTATTGCCACACATTTCAACGAAGATGACCGCATCAGAAACCAAGAGGAGGTATTTCCTGATGATCCAGTAAGCATCAAGTTCAATGCTGAGATGCAGAGAAAGGTGCAGGCCTATGTGACCAAAGACCGCACTGCCCTTAAGTCGGAAATCCTCGACCTGGCACTCCCAGGGGGAGTCAAGACGTTCGGATATCAGAGGAGACTGATCCACCAATTCTTGAAGGTTAATTTCCCCGACTACGTGGTAATCGGCCCTGGTGACACTCCACACATGGCGGGAGTAAGGAGGTCTGAGCCGGGAGGAGAAGCTCGCCGGGCAGCAGGAAGGAGCACCGCACTCAAGGCAGATTTACACAAGATGGCAGGCTTTCGCTGGATCTTCGAAGCACTTGTCGGAGGCGACCTCTCCGCACTTAAGCCAGAATGGTTTTGTGCCCAAAATGGAACCGACCTGGGTAACTGGATCGACACTGCAGCCATTCAGAATCAGATCGATTACATCACCGCTAAGTTAAAGTCAAAGCCACCCACCATTGTCGGACACAATGCGTTCACGGATTTAGCATTTATGTACAAGACATTCATCGGAGACCTGCCAGCCAAGCTTGACGATTTCAAGCGCTGCGTCAACCAGGAAATGTTCCCGGTTATCTTCGATACCAAATACATTGCCACCATGTTGAGTGGGGGATGCGTCAATACCCGTAGCGACAGCTCGCTTTCACAGATGTTTGCCAAGTATGGTGATTTCAAAGAGCCGGTTATCCATGTCCCACAAGAGTTTGAGGCTCACCTCAAGAAAGGAGAAGCGCATCATGCTGGTTACGATGCCTACATGACTCTCAGAACTTTTGTAGGCTTGGCAGATGAGGTGTTGAAGGACTCGAAATATTATCATTCCGCCCTTCTTAACACGACCAACAACAATAGCCATGGCCAAACCTACGACATCTATCATCCTCGCCACCATCTTGAATTGGAGCAGGCGCAGTTCCACGGCAACCACATGGCACAAGGCAGAGCACCATCCATGTATCAGTTGACTTGTGTGCCAATGGGGATGCATCAAGGCCGCCATGACTATGATGGAATGCTCTACACCTCTGGCTTGACAGATTTCCAGGCTCATGCCATCCACCAAGTTAAGTTGAACGGGGCCAACGAGAACATCATCCCAACGACTGAAGACGACGACCCTTGGGATGTGTCCATGGAGCTCGAACCACAAAAAATCGCGCAACGAGTCGTGGACGAGTTTGCACACGTGAGATGGAACCTTAACTGTGGTCCATTTACGCTCAATCGCGATACTCATCCAGGAGGACCTTATAACCTGGTCAACGGTCAACCAAAGCCGAGTGCCTTCATTCCAGACACCATGGATAACTTCTGGAAGCCGTACATGAACAAGCTGAGAGCGTACCGCTGCGATAATGAGACCATTGATTTCGCTGATTATAGCGATCCTGCTATTATGTCGGAGAGTCCCTCACCAGATGTAGAGATGACAGGGTACGAGTACCAGAACATCGCCATCCAGACTACTCCTCGTAAGCACGGCCATGACATTGGTACCACGATGACCCCGCACATGGATTGCTCTTACGCTGTTATTGTTCGCTCACTTTCTGAGGACAGCATTCCGGTTCCAGTCACCCCATCACAAAAGGCCGACTATGCTGCTGCGGTCAAGAGACCCTCCCCAATTACTTCTACCAGTGTGTCTCCAGACGCATCCCCAAAAACGAAGGTAAAGACTGTCTTGCCTTTATCAAGCCTGCGACCTGCACAACCTGAACAAGCCACAGAATCTATGGAACCACCGAAGAAGGAGTGTAGAAGCTCACCCTGGGGGTTTAAGGGACGCGACGGGAAGCCGCAGGCAGCTGACAGCCGTAACACAAACGCCAACACAAACGCTCCTGTGCAGGACAATGGCAGAGGCAATAGTAGGGCAAACGTGAACCAAAACGGGAACATTGTCAACAATGGCCAAAACCAGAACTGCCGTAACAGCTCCACAAACAACCACAACAACTCAGACAACCAAGACCGCCGCAACAGCTCAACTGGCCATGGATATCGCCAGCGCCGCAAAAGCAAAGCCACTCCACCACCCCAGCCACCTTTCAGCTTCACTGCTCCAAAGCCACAACCTCCTCTCAACACTGTTGCCCCAAAGTTCTACCCAAAGCATAATCATAACAAACCTGCTACGTACGCGAACTTCAACACCAACTTGAGCAAGTCCAACAACAGCGCCACCCCACAGAAGAGGCCAGCTCGTGACAGTTTTAAGGATCAGGGAGGAAGCAAGTTCCACCAAGGCCGTCCATCGACCCAGCCACAATCGGCTGGCCGCTGGCACGGAGGAAAGCAGGCGATTCAGACGATTGCTCAGACCTCGCAGGGTATTCCACGCAGAGGTTACCATTATCAGCAGGACAGGCAGGGTGGACAAGCTAGCTTTCCTCAGCACGGTGGCCTCGGAGCCCAGATTACTGGGTATGGAAATCCGCCTCCTGCTATGCCTTTGGCGATGAAGTGTGCCGGCAATAGTGATGCGCTTATGACTGAGGGCGAGAACGGAGATGTTTCGGGTGATGCTGAGGCGGAGGTGGATGCTGAGACTTTTGGGGTTGCGGAGATGGGAGTTTAGATTAGTGGCCCTGATCCAGGGTTTCAGATGGTCGACTATTGCCGCACTAGTAGCAGGAAGTAGATGGGGATGAGTTTCATGAATGATGACTGATGACAGATGATTGATGGGATGTCCTAGACAAGATATGATCATGATAGATAAGAGGTATGGCGCATGAAGGGGGAATTTTGAGGCAGGCTGAAAAAGTTTAGGTAGGCATCTACATAGTCATGCGTCGGATGCGTGATAGAACCGTGGATTTCCGTAGTATAGACGGCTGCTAAAATAACATAGCCGAAGAATACGCGAATGATTTTGCAAAATGGAGTAGTGATAGCTTAGTCACCATGGTGAGTTGTGATTATGTGCTGGTACACAATTTGTCCCGAATACAAACAGCCATACACTGGGAATGGACGAAAAAATTCATGTACTTCACGATAACGGCGCAATTTTGCTGTACGTTCAGCATTTGATGAAATAGCAAGGCGATGAGATGTTACAGTATTCACATCACGAACACCAGATTAGGAGTGTATGGCTTTCATTGCAAGCTTGTATTCAATTTATCGAAGTTCTCAAACATTGCTTTCTTCGGAAAGGTAGTGTGAGCACAAACTATCTAACCGCATCTCGTAGGGAATCTTCAAGTGCCGCTAGCGAAAAAAAGTGTGCTCATGGGATTTCCTCTAGGCACCTATAAATGATGAGGACGTACTCGGTGGTAACAGGTCTTCATGATAAGGAAAAGGTGCCATGGATTAAAGAGGAGAGGGTTGGCGGGCGCGCGGGATATTTGTAGGTGTCGTGAGGTTCGGGTAATTGGCTAGCGTGGCCTGTGCTTGGCGGGTGTTGGCGCCTCGCAATTCAGGCGTGAGTGCGAGGCTGGGTTTCTGGGTTTGGAGGGCCGGAACGTAACCACGATTGACCGAAACCAGACCACATCGGGTATAGTGAGGATAAAGTTAAGAATCTCAGGCTACGAGGCAGACGACAGCAAGGTGTTGAAGAGAGGCGATTAGACATCACTTTCACGCCCACGATGTCCGCTCCATGTAGCAATTACAGGGCTGCGGCCTCTCTCTTGAGTATGCCACTCGCCCGTAGAACGCCCATCAAAAATCATCAATTGATGCTAAAACACCCCACAGGAGCAACCCGCCCACGCGCAACCGCCCAATGCATCTCCTCCCTTTCCCAACGCCGCGCCTACGCCGGCGCGACTGAGGCGCCAAAGGCCGCCGCACCAAAGCCAACCACCTCTACCCCAACCCCCGCTGCACAAACATCCGAGGCATCGTCCTCCGTCGCCCCTTACGTTATAAAGTCCGCCATCTGCCTCTCCCGCCCACCACTCCTCACCCGCCCTCTCCACCCACTCGAGTCATCCTTCTTCTTCTACCAGCGTCGCCTGAACGAGCGCCTCGCAATGCCATTTTCCCGCTATTTCTATTTCAAGAAGGACACCCCAGCCGACAACGCCTGGAAGCGCAAAGCGCTGACGAGAAACGGTTCGCCAGCGCGAGACCTTGGAGGGTATAACCCATATGGAGAGATGGGATGGAATGATGAGTTGTTGGTGGGTGAGAAGCTGGATACACAGCAAGCGACGAGAGAGGCACTGGTTGAGGATGCGGTGAACAGGGGTTTGAGTGCTGAGGAGGCGGGTGCGGAGGAGGAGGAGGTCATCGAGAGGCCGTTGGAGAGGAAGACGGAGGCGGATGTTAAGAAAGATGTGAGGAGGTTGGATAGGAAGCTTACGAGGACGCTGCACCTTGTGGTTAAGGATAAGGAGGGGAAGTGGGCGTTCCCAGCTGGCGAGCTTGTTAGCAGGGAGAACTTGCACCAGGTATGTTTTTCTCCGGAAATTGAGAGGTTGGAAAGAAGGCAGAGCGAAGCTAACGCGAAATTTAGGCCGCTGAGCGTGTCCTTGTCCAGTCCGGAGGCATGAACATGAACACCTGGATTGTCGGTCACGTCCCAATCGGACACGTCGTCGCCAAGCCATACATTGATGCTCAGTCCGTCGTTACGAAGAGCGGTGAGAAGACCTTCATCATGAAGGGCCGCATCATGGCCGGACAGGCCGATATCAAGGACAACGCTTTCGGAATCAGTGATTTCAAGTGGTTGACCAGGGAGGAGGTTGAGGGTCACGTGGGACCAAAGTACTGGAGCCAGATCAAGAACTTTATGGCTTCGAGGTAAACGATGGTGATGGAGATGAGGAAATGAAGGGAATTGTAGGATCACGGTGCACTGGGTATAACGGAGCATTGTACTGTAGTAGATTTGTATCATATTGTCGAGAACAACATAAACAGCACCAAAGACTCGTGAAAAGGGGTTGATATCCTGCCCTGGCCTATCGTAGAGGTGGTTGTGAGAGACCTTTCCTTCCCGCTGCCTACTCCCCAACATAGTACCTCTCCCACGCCTTCCACCCATGACCTATAAACGCCGTTCGCGCATGCATTTCCCTGCCCTCCACATCATCATCCTTCAACGCAATATACTCCTGCAGCACATCCGTCTCCACGAAACCAAATAGTCCTCTGTAACGTAAACCTCTCGTACGTCAGGAACCTGTCTGAAGTATAGATTATGTGCTTTCAGCCAAGTCAGCCATGCATCAGCAAGGTCCATCTCTTAACCCTCCCATATCAGCCCTCGTCTCTCGGGCTGACTCGACGTCGATTTGATGGGTAAACATTGGCAATGTTGTTTCTGGTGCTAGGTGAGTATCTTGGTTGGCGGTCAACCAATTGATGAATCAGTGCGCGAGAGCGGAGCTGTGTCCATTATCCGATGGAGAGTGTGTTTCGTGGAGTCAATGCTTCTTCATGTGCTCATGAGGGTCATGGATGAGATCGTTGTTGTCAAGGGGATCTTTGGTAAAAGTCTTGATTGTACTCATGTGTTGGCTTCGACATATGGAGACCTGGCATTTCTGCGGCTTATTTACATCGGCTTCTACATCCTTCTGAAAACTCAAGGCGACCTTTGCCCCGCAGTTGAGTCTATGACAAGGAGCAAGCCTCGGGGTAAGTTGGGAAGCATTGGCGCTGTTCTGATGCTCGAACATACTCGCCAAACGATCGCATAAACAGATCTTCAGAGATCTTTCTATTCTGCTCTACAATATCCTACTCTATAGAGAGCTGTTTAGGCACGCACCATATCAACACCAACTTTCCCAGCCAACCCAAACAGCGCAAGCTGGCACAACCAACTCAGTCCTCCTCTCATTCTTCCCAAACCCTCCTTGCCCCAGCTAGCCTTGGAGTAGCCAATCATGTAGATCCAACGGTTGATAACCCAACCGGCACCGAGCACGGCAGCAGCGACTGGGTACTGAAGACCGGCGATCAAAGTGGCGGCGAGCACGGAAGGTTGGTTCTCGAGGTAGTTGCCGTGGGCGCGCTGCGCGCAGTTGAAGGCGTACTTCTTTGGGTCGGTGGCGGCTTCTTCGGAGGTCGCTGCAGAGACAGATCGGTCAGTTAGGCTTTATGGAGTTGGCGGAGAATGGCAGGGGAGAAGGATGAAGTGGTGGTGAGAGGACGAATAGGGGGAACATACCGTATGGAGTTGGGAACTTGACGCCGGATGCCATGCGGAACTTGCCAGTGTTCAAGGAGTGGATGAAGCCGAGGATGAAAGTGGAGGAGGCGGCGAGGAGGGTGTAGCTATTCTTGTCAGCTGTGTCATCTCTCGCGAGCTCCATCTTGTGCCATCGAGAGCTGAGCCGCATCGTGCCGCGTCGTTTCTCATGTAGAAAGAGTACGAGGTGTGGAGTGTTGATTAACATACCCATACTCCTGTGGAACGGAAAACTGAATGGTAGACATGATTACTATATTAGCTGAGATTTTAGAGGTCAATTGGGTATATGGCAAAAGTAAACACGATGAATTGGGATTAGAAGCTATATGTGTTCCTTGCTGGGTAGCGGGGAACCTGTTTTGTCAGGGACGCGTGTGATTTCTAATCGCTTCCTCCACGGTGGATCTTCTAGCCGTGACGGCGCTTAAAAGCCCCGAGGTTGTGAGGATCGAGGGGCGAGACTACTCGATCGCGACGTTATTGAACCATAATTAGATCGAGAGAAGGATTTTTGAGGGAATGCTAGGCCTGATGGATGTCATATGCACGCCAGATCCGATTTGACAGGAAAATAAGTTTCATGCCGTTGATCGAGCGTCAGCTGCTAAAGATTGTGGGGAGCCAATCAGAGGGGATGGCGTTCTGAAGGGTGGGATGTTGCCGTAGACACATACGATAAGGAGACGCAGGCTGCTACTTGGTACTTTGAGCTGTACAATTGAAGATGAATTATTCGACGGTGGCAGAGAAATAAGGTTTTTTATTACCTGGTTGAGCAGTTGTGTTGCTCTCGCGAGCGGGAAGCATATGGTCTTTGCTAGTTGCATCAATATGAGAATTGGAAATCAACTAGTTGCAGGATAGGCAACCGGTTGCAAAGACACGTTACAATACGCAGAAACTAAAACTACAGACGCTTGATAGATATATGTGCTATTCACTCTCAAACCTCTTCGGGGCCCCCTGCTTCAAATCCGAATCATCCTCCATCAGTCCCGCAATGATCAGCATAGACGAAATCATGATATCTAGCAACCTACTACATCCTCTCATCTCTTCCAATGTATATCCTCCGGCCTCCTCGACCGGAACACTTAGTTTCCCGAGCCCTTCTTCTTCCTCAACTCATCCATCTTCGGAATATTCCCCACATCGCCGTGCCCCGTAAGTTTTGGAGATTCACCTGTCGTGGTATCCCTCATATAAGCAACACCCGCTGCACCGGTTGGCTGCCCAACTTCCCCCCGAGCACCTTCCTTATCGATCTTCAAGTTTGCCTCCGACCCCTTGGGGAAAGTCCTCTGACCCACAGGCTCAGCCATATCCTGCGAATCAATAATCGTGTCCTGCTTCCTGGTCTCGCGGATGGCTTGGTCGTACACGGAATGCGTGCGGCCTGCGGCAATGGACTTTATTTCCCCGCCTTTTTGGACGCTGGTGCCTGTACCCACGGCGCCGTCGTAGATGGGGTGTGTCTTTGCACCTGGAGCTGGCTGGGCGGAACCTGAGGTGTGGGAGCGGGGTGTGATGGCCATAGCGCCGTGAGTTGGCTCAACGACACCCTTGAGGGGGGAGAGGGTGTCGCGGTTTGTGATGTTTGATGTCGTATCGGCTGCCTTTTGGTATGCATCTGTGGCGGTTTGCTTGACGCCCTCCACTGCATCGCTGGCCTTCTCGCTGAGAGTGTGACTGGCGGATTGGGCCTGGGTGGTTAAGTTCCCTGCATGGCTCTGTGCCTGGCCACTCAGCCTCTCATACGCGTCTGTAGCCTGCCCCTTGACATTCTCGGCTGCATCCCGGGCCTGACCAACAGGGTTCGCCTTTCTATAAGACTCGGACAGATAGAAGTAGAGACGAATCACCCACCCATGCACCTGCTCTTTAACAATCATGGTGATACCATGGCCGAAGAAGCCTTTGAGAACCTCACCTCCCAACCCGACATAAAGAGCACCGATACCTTCTTCTTGTGCGATACGGAGGATGGAAGAGAGTACTGTCGCGTCAGCCGCTTTGTGTCCCTCGCGGCGTGCGGCGCTGCGAGCGCCGGAGACGGTGTGGGAGGCTGAGGAGGACTCTGTTTTGGCGTCTTCCTTGATCTGTGCAGCAGTACGCTGCACTGGGAGCGTGGAGGAAGCTTGTGCTCTCGCCTTAGCTAAGCTGAAAGGATAAGTGATGCTGCTCGCCATCGCTTTGGATAAGGCGGCAGTCAAGAAAGTGAGTCTCGCACCCGGGTCCTCACGTCTGGACTTCGGAAGAAGGCCTTTGAGAGCTTCGTAGAAAAAGAAGGTCAAAGATGGGTTGAGGGTGAGGACCACGGAGGCGGAGTACCCGGACCAGAAACCCATGAGCCCTTTTTCGCGCAGGATGGAATCGGCGATGCTGCGGATGGAGGTTTGGCCGCGTGCTGTCTGAGCTCTGGTCGTGATGTTGCTCAGTGGGGTGGTGAAGAGCTTAGCTAGGCCACCAGACATAGCGCCAATGGAGAGCTCGTCCCATGCAGGGAGGGTGCCACCATGCCCTTCTGCTTTTCGGCGCGTGACGCGGTTGGTGCGCATATAATTATAGAACAAGAAGAAGAGGAAGCTATCCAGCACGCTCTTGGCAGTGTCAGACCCAACACCGACGAAGAAGCCGGCGATGCCGTCTCTGTCGTAGATTTTCTGTGCTGCGTCCAGCAGGCCATCGTAATGGTCGATTGTGGGATCGGTGTGGTCTTTCCCACGGGTGCCGTTTAGGCGCTGGGTCTGCAGGCGGGTGATGATCAGGTCGAGGGGGTAGGTTGCGAGGTTGGAGATTGCCGTACCGGTGGCGCCGGCGATGGCGTGACCGAGCGCCGGGAGGGCGGGGGAGATGCGGGAGCCGCTGTGGGTGATGGAGGAGGAGGCTGATTCTTTTTGGATGTGGTAGAGCGAGAAGGCGTCCTGGATTTGTTAGCTGTGGTTGGGGTGTGGTTGAGCCGGTGAAGACTAACGAGCTGGGCATTGAACGTGTGTGCCATCTTGACTGTATTCAGTTGTGTAGCTGTTCAATTACTGTGTGTGTGCTTATATTGCCCTTCAAGATATCACTTCACTTCAATCAATCGACAATCGTAAGGTATGGTGAAGTATATGAAGGTGTTTGTATTCCTGCTATCAGGGCCTCGGCAGCTCTATATAAGCCACTTGCGGGGAAGGGCTTCGATGTACCGTTGTACGTCCTTACTCCAAAGAGCGAAATCATGGCGATTTGCACAAAGCGATGATGCTGATGCGCATTGGCGAAGCTGTGTTTCCAATCGACGTCATGCCGAGCTAAATGCTACCCCTGCACAATTTTACCCCGGATTCCGGAAGCATATATGTGGTCTGTGCACGCATTAAGCGAAAGTCTTCAGTCGACGACACAAGTCAATCTTCACTCTTCAGCTTCAGCTCAACGTGCTTCAACTATATCAGTATCATCATAAAGGTATCTACGTGGTTTTGAGATGTTCTGAAGTCTAGATTACACACCCAGTACCCTTGCTGCAAGTGCTGTGCACAACCGAGACGACGTGCGGCTCGGCAACGCTCAGTTTGAGGTGGTCAGCCAGAGTTCTGGCGCACTGAGCGAAAGTACTGCATGGTTATCTATCACGCTATGGTGGGAAAGCATGAAAGAAAATGGAATGCCCTGTAAATCAAAGCTGAAGTCATCAAACCTGCCGAAGCGGGCGGGCTCGTGATCAGTGATCTGCACCATTGTCGTACTATGGGCCATCAAGTTGCAAAGGCATCCATGTTCACTTTCAGTTTATGCTTCAGTTCATGCAATGCATACTTCATTCATCAGTATCTATAGTAGTGAGCCCCCCACAGCTCTTTAGGGAGTAGTCCACGGCAACATCATCAAGCATATGGAAGACCCAACTCTGCCCGTCCGAAACTTCACCATAACCTCCGCCAATTTGAAACGGAAACACATAACCGTCTCAGTAACATCTCTGGAAACCGCAGAGCTTAATCCTCAGCCATCTTGGTCTCCATGTAACGTGAAGTAGGCCCCAGGCCCACAAAATATCGTAACGCCTCATTTACTCACCAGCTCCTCCTCACCAGCTCCTCCGCCGCAAAACGCCATCCAGCACAGTCTTTGCAAACCTTAGGTCAGGACGAAAACTTATTCCCATCGTCCTTTCTGCAAACCACAAGCCATAGCCCACGCCCCATCCACCGCAAAACAAACGAAAATGGAATCCACTGCAGCAATCCCATCGACAGTGACAAACCTCCATCCATACAAGGTGACATTCCGTCACCTATTTTTAGCCAGCAACAGACCAAGGATGTCTTCCACCCAGGTACAGAAGTTTCTGCCCACCATCCACGATCTGCGAACCAGAAGGGCACACTCACCTCCATTCTTCGACCTCACCACAAGATATACGCAAAGCCTTATACTCATCAAGCTCACGAAATACCAGAGCACGATTCTTCTTACCGAGCAACCATAACACCACTTCAGTTCGAGTGACACGCTCAGTTGTCACGATGAAAGATCGACTTCACCGACGCCGCGGCTCTCTTAGCGGGGCTCTGGGTTGGCGCCGGCTCATACCACGGCCTTCCAACCCCGGCCTCCCCGCGAACTCGCTCCTGGACCTCGGCGGCCTTCTTGAGATCGCGCCCGGCCTTCGCGTTAGCCTTAGCGACCGTCATTCTCCTTGAACGTTGACGACCTGCATTGGAAGAAACATCGGAACGGCGTCTGCGACCTGATGCAGGACTTCCGAAGACACCACCACCGACTCCCATATCAGCCATCTCGACATCTTCGACCTCACCTCCATTCGAGTTTCCAGCCCTGCCACAAGTCACCGCTCTCTTGACTTTATTGGCGATCCTCTGCATCAGCGATGGGACATCGGTGTCGAGTCCCTGGGTTGGCAGCGAGCGAAGATCACCGTACCTAGGAGGTGTTTGCGGCAAAGAATAGACCCTCTGGGCTGCCTGTAATGCCGACTCTCCGTCGGCCGGCGGCTGGGCCGGCAAGCTATGGATATATCCACGATTGGCTGCGGCGCGAGCCTCTCTGCTTCTCCGCTCATAGCGGACTGGCTCGGGATCCTGGGGTCTCCTTGAAGCTGACTCGTGGATGATAGACTGGAAGCGTGGCTCATTCCTTGGATCGTCGTCCATCCTTGGAAATGGAATGCCAGACCTGATACTGGAGGATGCACGCTCACGAGGAGCCTCATATTGAAGCAGCGGGTCGCCCGGCTGTGGTCCAGGAGTACCAGGTCTAACACGGAAACGCGCCCGAGCAGGCTGATCCGCACGTTGACGCGAAGCATTACTATGCTGCCTGTTGGAAGCTGCTGCTTGATCTTGTCGCACCACCGCGTCCTGAAACTGACGCAATGCCTCGCTCATGCGGCGACGGACTCGATCTTCGACAGGTATGGCGTAGTATAAGTCATCCTCATGCTGTGGCTTCACTCTATCTTCGACAACGAAGTCGTACTCAACAACGCCCTCTTGTTGTGACCCATTGAGGCATCTGAGAGGTCCTGGGTCTCCGTAGTTGAAATCTGGGTCAGCGGGTACGCCGTAGTCGAACTCCTGCTCACGCTCGTCGTCACGCAGTTGCTGGTTGTGGCGCCTAAAAGGACCGGCATCTTGGAATCCGGAGTTGTGGTCGCCTGCGTAGTTGCGCTCTGCCAGGTTATGTGGTGTTGGCATCTCCGGAGTGTCAGCTGACTCGTCCCTCATTGGAGATAATGGTTCATCATCCCATGTCGGACCATCATACAGTTCAACCATCATACAAATCAAGTCAGGATTCTCAGCTGCACGCTTAGCAATTGGAGGGAGCTCCATGTTTGGAGTGAAGGCTGGCGACAATGGACCGATCATGGTATCCTCGTCACGTCCAAAAACGAGTCTCCTGAAGGTAGCACTAATTGGGGTGTCGACATTCTCGAACTTTGGAACCTTCTTATTTTTTGGTGGAGGCTTGATATCCTGAAGTTCAATGAACTGTCCATACCCCGGAGTGCCTGGGAGTGGTGGAAGTGCAGTCTTCGGCGGTGGACCGGCAGTAGCGTTCAGGATGTTGGAAGGCAGACGCGTCTTTGGTGGAGGCATCAACTGGATCTCGCCCTCCTTCTCGCGGACGAAAATGTCGCAATGTGGATCAGCCACTGGCTTGCCGTGGCGAGCAAATGATGTTTGACGAGCAGGAGTCAAACCCGGCCTTGGGTAGTCAGAGATACGCTTCTTAGGCGCACGCTCGATATCGGACAGCTGCACAAACGCAGTGCCCGGCAGCGTCAATGGCTTAGCAGCAGTCTCGGCCTCGACCCTCTCCTTCATCGTCGGAAGAAGTGTTGGGGTTTTAGGCTCCAGCTTTTGCACACCCGTGAGTTTATTTTGGAGGCGCTTCAGCCATCCATCACGCTTGATGGAAGTCTTTGGGCGATATCCTGGAATCAGAAAACCATACCACACCTTCTTTGGCGGTGGCTTCGGATCTTCAAGCGGTGGCCTGAAGTCCGCGCTGGTCTCGTAAATGTGCACTCTCTTCCCAGGGCTGAGCTCCTCTAATACTGGGAACGTAGGGCGGATGTCATACGGCTTTGGCTTGGTGAATCCTGGTTTTAGCTTATGGACAACTTTACGACTGGGCTGCTTCGGAGAGGTCGATCTGCTTGACGACTCTCTGATGAGATCATCGAGTCCTCCCTTGCGAAGCTCGCCGACTGGATGAAGGAGCTCATCCTCGATGTTGTTCAGAGTAGCACTCTGAGGCAACGCTGGAGCTGGACGCAGCAATTCGTCCTCGATACTCTCAGCTGTAGCACTCCGAGGCAGAGCTGGAGATGGTGCAGCTGATGGCACTGTGGAAGGCGCCAGATTGTAATACCCTATCTTCGAGATGTCCACGCTCGGCTGACGTCCTACTCTCTTGAAGGCATCTTGAGTTTTCTGTCGAGTCTCTGTTGCAAGGCCCGGGAAGCGCATACTTCCAAAGATCTCCGAACAATCACGAGCTAGAGTTTTGTAGAGTGGCTGACCCGAGTTGCCCACGGAGAGCTTACGGCATCCTGGGGCCTCGGTAGGATCTTCTGGAAATTTTTGGGTGAAGGAAGCAGCAGAGGTTGGAACCTGAGCCGGATCCTCAGGAAACCTTTGGATGAAGGAATCCTCGTCTGGACCCTCGCTCTCGAACGAGAAGTGACGACGCTCCTCCTTTTTGCTCGGCTGGTCGGAGGCGTCAACGGCAGTTGTCCACATCTTATTCGGGCCCACCACAGTTATAAAACCACTTCCATCGACCTTCTTGCTCGGTCCGGAGGAATACTTTCCATTCTGAGACCAGCGGATTGGGGGGAGTCCCATCTCGCGAGCCCAGGAATCTAAGGGATGCTCCGGACCTTCCTCTTCAGCGACCTTCGCAAGCTTCGCCTTCTTGGCGTTTTTGTTAGACTTGTAAATGGCTTTCAGCTCGGTTCTGCGCTCCTCATCGGCTGCAGTGCGATAAAATTTCTCTGTAAGTTCAGCACCTTGTGGCGCCTTGATGCCTTTACGACTCCTATCGAAGACGGTTCCGGTTGCCGGACCTAGATCCTGATCTTCGCCTGTGAGAATGGGCAGAAGACCCGCCAACTCCTCATCAATGGGCTTTGACAAAAGCTTCTCAGGAGCAGTATCCCCATTTTCGTCGCCAAAATTTGCACCAGTGGCGGAGGGTGGCGCGTTAAGCTGTTGTGGTGCGCCAACTTTTGTCTTGGAAGGTGCATGCTGCTTAATTAAATCGTCTATCCTTTGCTCGAGCGGGTCGAGAGGGCCCTTCTTCTTAGGTTCCGGCTTGAGATTGAGGTCCTTGATTATCTGCAGGATTTCTGCGTCCGTACGCCCACAAGGGTGTGGCATGGAGGCAAACGTCGGCTCGTCGGGCGACTGGTGGAATTCTCCTTGCTCGTAGAGGTGGTGACCGGGGTTGATGGTTAGCGCTCTTGAAACCATCATCTGATCATTCGCCGTGAAAGTACCGGTCTGATCTTCGTCGTCATTGTCGGTGTGGTGCTCGACTTCGTTGTCCCTGTTGGAGGAGTCATCGCAATTGGAGGAGTCGGACGGCTCGTCAGCATCAGGACCACCAGCACCACCGCGCATAGAGATATCTGTGGATGCGCGAGAACTTGGCTCGTCCTCATCGTCGGAGCAGAACTCGACTTCATTATCGGACTCGATCTCGTCCGAATCGGAGGACCACTCATCGTCATGCTCATCCCCAGCACCACCGCGCATAGAGGTGTTACCAGATACACCAGCTGCTGGCTCATTCTCATCATCTTCGTCATCAAACTTGAGCTCGACTTCATTATCGGAGTCGGAGTTAGAATCGGACGACCGATTCTCAAGTTCGGCAAAGAACCTGGCCATTTTCACTTCAAATGGATCGCCTTCGTCGTCGGATTCAAACACGACGCCGGAGTCGGAAACATCAGGCTCTTCATATTCTTCCTCATCATCATCGAGGGCCCCGCCGTGCATTGAGGTGTCGTTATTGTCCTCAAATGCAACAGAAGTATCTTCGGCGTCCTCGGCTGGAACAAGGTCTCTTGGCCCAATGTGGGTGTTGCCGTCGCCTCCGATCAGGAAGTCTGCAGCCATCCGATACAGGCTAATCAGCCTCCTACGTGCATTGACGACAGCCTCCGACTGGTTCCTACGGATCGCATCCTGGAATTTGCGGTCGGCGTCTGCCTCTCTGGCAAAAAATTGTATGGCTATGTCCCCAGTGATGCCCATTGGAGGACCTGAAGGGTTGAGAGCTAGTGCATGGTCCGCGGTTGGGCTGACGAAAAGGTTTTGCAAGCGCTGGTCCATGGATGCCATATGGTGTACATGTGTGTCGTTGGCGTCGAAGGCTGGGTTTCTGACGAGTGGGCTGAAGAATTGGTGGGATGTGCCCAAGATAAGTGGTGCTGGTGCTCCGAACTCGCCTTCGTTATCATCGTCTTCGTCCTCAGGATCCGTTAAAGTGCTGGAATCCCAGTCGGATGGCTTATCGTCTCCCTCGTAGTCGGAGTCAGATGGGACAGGAGCATCACTGGATGGCTGATCGCCGTTGCTCTCCTGTGCGCCGTCCTGGTCCTGACCATCATCCTGAGCATCGCTCCAGTCACCGTTCTCACCACCGTCCTGGTCGTCGTTCTGGTGGTTTGATCTCTCCAAAACCACATGTGGTGGATACTCGCTTGGAGGAACTGGCTGCTCGGCCTCGTCTTCGACCGATGGACATCTGTAATTAGAAAACATTTCTTCTTTCTTCAGCCTTCTCCCAAGAACTTTCTCCGCCTGGCGAACCAGGCCTTCAGGATTGTCGATGCCAGTTAGGCCATTGCCAGGTGGTGGCGGACCCAGACGTCTGAGGCGTCCGTCGACGCAACCCCAGCAGGGAAATTTCTGGGTGACAGCTGCACAGTCTCCTGCTCCCCATGTCTCATAGTATGTGCCATTTTCACCATCGTGCATCCGCATTTTCTCAATGCCGGGAAGCAGTGGGGTGGCATTCTCAGGCAAAGCATTCTCCTTCGCAATCCTGCGAGTCTGGGCCTCAGCAAAAGTACACCACTTTACCTTTGGACCTCCACGTGGAGCAACCGGCCTTTCCGGCCCGTCACCCACTGATTGATTCTGGGTATTCGGAGATGGGTTGCCAGTTGGTGGCCCAGCGTCTGTCGTGACTGGAGCAGATGATGGTTGCACATTCTCCGTAGTTGCATCATCTCCTGCCTCGGCCTCATAATCAAAGTGGAATTCAACCTCGACCCGAGAGCTTTTATCATCAACGGTCTGCTCAGCTGGGTCAACATCGCTGCCCAGTCCACCACGCATTGAGATTCCAGTGTCTGCTACATCGTCCTCATCATCAGAGTAGAACTCTGCCCCCCACTCAGAGTCGTCATCGTCGACGAGATCGCCTGAAGGGTCGTGTTCGTCGCGCTGACCACCACGCATATAGACGCCTCCATGCGGCTCATCGAAACTATCGTCAGAGAAGAAGTCCTCTTCGGTGATTAGTGGCTCACGGGAAGTGCTTGGACCTGTGCCAGATTGAGCTGCCGGACCTGCGAAAGACTCCTCCTGAACGCTCTCAAACTTGACCTTCCTGGCAGGATTTGGAGCGAAAAGATTGACTGTGGACTTGGCGGCCCTCTTCACTGGATGAACCTTCTGACTGGGCTTCGCTAAATCCTGAGAAGACTTTGGAATATTTGTCTTATGGATAGCCTCATTCGCGCGCCTGACCATGCGCATGCGTTCGTGACGGATTTTGGAGTTGTCGTCCTTAGCCTTCTTGGGTACAAAGGACTTTGGAAGGGTATGGTTACCCTTAGCACCCTTAGCTGGCGATGACGGTTTTCTGTACCCCCCAAGGAGAATTTGCCGTGGCTGTGCTGCTGGTGGTACCTTAACTGCTGGCGGGGAAGCCTTCCTTGCCGGAGCAGGCTTATTCTTGAGATGAGCGTGGACTGCATGTACAAGAGCACGCTTTGACATGATTCCTTGTGCAACCGTAAGGTAAGTCCCCCCCGCCGCTGGTGCTTGGCCATGCCTTGGAGCTTTGCTCTTGGGCTTTGGAACATGACCAATGCCGTTGAGCATCTGCAGTTTCTGCAACTCCTTCCACACCTCCCCCTGAGTCTGCGGCTTGGTATGTGGCTCAGTTTGTGCGTTCTGTGCACGCTCCTGTTGGCGTTCGCGCTTCCAAGCTGTGCGCCAGTGCACCTTCTGTGCCTCACCGCGCGCGACACGCTGATCATCGATATCAATCTCGCGGTCCGACCTCTCGTCATCCGAGACGTCTCTGAAACCAACGATTTCCTTGTACTTCCTCCTTCCATTCCACTTCATCCTTGGCTTGAGTTTGATTGGGAATGGACGATCCTCGTACCTGGTCACGAGGTGGTGATTGTACAATGAGTACCTCTCTTCGGTGCGGCGGATATGCTCGCGGGCTCCATCGATGATGTCCCTCTTGGTGAACTGGGATTGGTAAAATTGCAGTTCGCGCGAGAGCTCGCGGGCTTCTTCGAAGCATTCTTCAGCCGTTTGCCAGACGCCGAGGATGGGGTATTTGCGACGCCAGCGCATAACCTGTGAGTTGTACGTTAGCACGGATCTTTCTGTCATTTGTGTGTTCGTTTTGGTTGTGCGTTGCTTGAATGTTCCATTGGGCCATGGTGCTGAGCAAGTTGGAAGGCATTGCGCATGCGCGAGGCTGTCCAGTTGCTCTGCTCATGTGCGCGCATCTGATGAAGCTCGCCCGTTGAGTCAAGCCGAAAATGCAAAAGAATATAAGGAAGGAGTACATACCAATCTATCGGCCGTCATATAAGCACCCGACCAATAAACAATATACCAGAAGGCGCAAGCAGCCGCGCAAAGATAGAAGACGACGATACCGTATATCAACTTGCGGTGCGGGGCTACGCTGGCATGCTCCCACTGAGGAACTGTGCCTGTCAAGTTCCCGTATGGATCATAAGGGTTGAACGTCCACCCATCAGAACGGTCCATGTAGGACTCGTAGCCGGCGACGCCGACCATGATGCGTTGGCTGATCATACCCGCGTCGGCGAGCTTAGCAATCTCGGAGAAGGTGATGTTGCGATTGATCGTGCCGGTTAAAGGAACCAAAGTTCCCTTTGCGAGAGGTGAGAAGGTTGCTGTGGCTGCTGCCATGGCTTCGGCTGTTGGCGTTCCGCGGGCAAAGAAGTCCGGGATGATGGATGCGGCGAGGTAGGTTGGGGTGTCGACGATGGGAAGGAGGAATGATGAAATTGTCTTGGTTGCGGCGGATGCTGCGGTTGCGGTTGCGCTGGCTGCCATGCCCTGGAGATCGACGGCCAAGCTACCGGTAATGAGAAGGCTTAGGATATACGTTTTGCAAGTGCTTGATGTATAACCTCGAACTCGAGTCTAGGTGTTTCCTTATGAGCGTCAGTATTGATGAGACATCGTGAGGTCTGCGGTTATGATGTAGGAGAGCGCACGGAAGTGCGGTCGTAGGTGCGGTTGTGTTGATTCACTTACTTTTTGGTTTTCTGATTGAAGTTAACGCGATTTCTCTGTTTGGACCGCGTCGCAAGTGTCGCTTGTGTGGTATCAAGCTGGATTTGAAGTATCAAAGCTTTGTAGGCTTTGGCTGTTGGGTTCTTGTTGTTGGATGGAAGTGTAAGGTCGGAAAAGGAAGTATGATTGAGGTTATGTCGCTAAAACAACAAAAGAGCGACTGGAGTGGACGCTTCAAGTGAGGATATAGAAAGAAAGAAACGACTTGTATTACTTGTCGATAAATACTGTTGGAATCGTTGTTCTCTAAACAACAATTCTGTAAGCTTGGATGTTTGCTGAAGAAATCAGAGGCGCCGTGGTGTTGAGGGTTATAATGAAGCTACCCCGGGAGACAAAAAGCACGAGCCACAGCCGCGCTAGGTTAAGGTCTATACTGTCTGCAACCACTGCTAAAGCGGCGACGGGTTTTAGATTAAAAGGCACGCTCATGGGTCCTTTTTGTTTATTTAATTTGGCACATAAACACAACTTTCCACCAACCAATCACGAACTCAGAAATCATCACAACACCGGTTTACCAACGATGGATTTCCACAACCTATGGCCACGACCATGAAAACGACTGCGATTTCGATATGTATATTGATAAATTTAAGAGCTCATTGGTTAGCACTCCACCCAAGCGAGGTAAGCACAACGAGAACCTAGTTGTTGATCTCTAAATTAAAAGATTTACAAGCAAATCGATTAGCAAGCTAGTTTAACGAACTCTGCGAACGGAGTTTAGCTTTTAACTTCTAAGTTGACACTTAAAATACTGTAGCTAATCGTTTCGCAGCTGTTCTCAGCTAGGTAAATGTCTATAATTTAACGTCTTAATTACTGGACTTAAAATCTACCCACTTAGGTTGATGCAACAGCGAAGGAGGCTTGAAAACAATTTGGTTATCAACTTTGAAATTGATTTTTTCTTGAGCTAACTAATTGATTTTTTAACTTGGCGAGGTTGACGCCTCGATTATTATTTTAATTTAAAAGATTCCTTCGACGAAGCGATTTACGAGACCATGTTTTTGCTCTTACGAAAAAGTTCGCGGAAGTTCACTATACCATCAACTATTTCAGAGCATCTTCGATATGGTCCTTTAACGCAGTTGTAAGATTGGATGTTCTGTGACCGTTTATTTTCTCCTGGAGGATTTCCTCACATTTCTTATTTTTGTCATGTAATAGATGTTGTTTTCTGCGACAAGCGACCTCATCTTGTCTTTTGTGGCTGCTGCTGTCGCTGTTAATTTTGGTTGATTTAGAGCCAGAATGGAAGTAATTTTTTCTCGGATTTCTTGGATGGAAACTCGAAAGTGTCAACGCCTCCATTTACTCATTTTCTGGTTTGCCGCAGCAAAACCAGTAAGAAACAAGCATTTATATCAATAGTCTCTTGCTATAAACTTCAACAAATTCGAAGTTTAATTGTCCACTCGTTGCCAGCTCTTTTTGCAATTTTGTGGTTAAATGCGAACTCCATTATTGGAGTCCTTCGCATTATCGTCACCGTACGGCCAAGGCTATCGACTTGGTTAATCTCTGAAGCAATACAACAACATCTTCTCGCAAGACCGACAATACAACTGGTGAGCCAAAATGTCCGCCAACATTTCCGAAACAAGATACGCCTCCCCAGCACTGGAGAGATGGGCCCAAAGGCCACTTTCAATGCCTACACTCACGAGGTGGAGATTATTCGCGCGCCTATTTCTGCCACTTCGCCTGCCCGTTCTGCCGCAAAGAAGGCCATCCCACAGAAGAAGCGCCGTATCTCTTTTGCTGAAGGTGTTGGCATTGAGCCAGTGTCACTCTACGATGCCTACGGCCCGACCCGCGAGCACCATGCCAAGAAGTGGGACGACAAGAAGGAGAAGACAAGAATGAAGGAGAAAACCGTTATCCAAGGTAAGTTTCTTATGGAAATCGACATGCATGACGCAGACGACGAGGTTAATGTCGAAGCTGAGAACTAAGTACAGGGAGGACAGGCATTTGCATTCAGCTGGAGTCATGGGATGAATGATTCGGCTCTCACAGGCGTACCAACCATTCAGAAATGCAAAGGGTGTCATTTAAAACGCCAACCCAGTTTATATCTAATGCCAACAACTTACCTGCTCGTTAGCTCGATCTAACTATCTACCAAAGTCAAAATTCTGTCCATCAAAGTCCATCTCCTCATCCTCATCCTCATCCTCAACCCCCTCTTCGACCTCCTCATCGTCGCTCTCCTCATCATCGTTTCCCTCTGGATCAAATTCAACAACCATCTATTCCAACTGATCAATTAACAGTGGATGCAACCCATTCTTCCCACCATTGATATTCAGCATCTCGCTCTGAAACTCAAGCTCATCCATCATCTCCACAAGCACGCCCTCATCATCGTTATCGCCCCAGACCTCCATTGTCTCCTTCAACACCTGGAAGGTGGCGCGAGCGGCCATGATGACCTTGGATACAATGGCGAAGACCTCGGGCTTAGCCGTCCACCCGAATGGGCCGTCGTACCGCTGCTTCGACATCTCGCTCAGCACCTCAAGGCCCTCGCGCGCCCAGGGGCCGATCTGGCGTGCTGTTGCGATACGGGTGTTGACTGTGAGTTTGGAGAAGAAATCAATCCATATCTGGGATTGGACTACTTCGTCGATATACAGGTTTTGACTCTCCTGGACGAACAAAGCGTTGTCCTCTACCAAAGCGTGGTCAAGCTCATCCTTGACAGACATGTTCTCCCAGCCTTGCGGTGGCGCGAAGCGCGTGCGAGGTTGTATGACACGGAGGACGACTTCCTTGGCAAAGTCTTCGGCGTGCTGGCCTTCAGTGGTATAGTAGCGCACAAGCCAGTCCTTCCAGATCGGTAGCGCGGCCTCAGGCACACCAACCTTCTGGCACAACCTCCCTACGACCTTCGCTGCGAGGTCACGGATTTCATCGTCGTCATCAGACAGGGCTGAGAGGATGGCGAGATTGAGGGGGAGCATATGGCTCAAGCACACCTCATCAATATTCTTATCCTCGCCCGGTGGCGCAGCAGCAAAGTACTTGTTCTGCGCATAGAAAGCGTCAGCAGCCAGCAAGGCGGCCTCGCGATAGTGGAAGTCCACGTCGTCGTTGTTCAGCGCCCATGAGATCTCGGTGCCGAACATACGGGCCTGTTGTTGCAGCATCTGGGCCGCGGCATCGTTGACGTGCTGGCCTGCGAAGAGGTCCTTCACAGCGAGGCGGAGGGCACCGCCCTTGACGTGGAGGAGGGCATTGGTGAGTTCTGGGCCGTTGACGATGTCGACACTCTTGCCGTTGCGGCGCTCTTTGTGGGTGGTGCAGAAGTCGAGCAGATCTGGTGTCTGAATCGCGGTGGCGAGGGTCTTGATCTGCTTCTCAGTCAGGGTGTCAACGTCAAGACGATGGAGGAGGTTGGCCATTGTCCTGGTTGCGGCGGTCTGGACACGTGCTGGCCACGGATTAACCAAGAATTGCTTCATGCAGATTACGTTTTGTACCACATCGTGCTCTAGAAGTGCCTGGAGAGCTGAGTCGCCGTGGAGCATTTCGAGCATAGCAACTACGACGTCCTCGTCGGAGTCGAGGCTGAATTCTGTGGAGTTGACAAGCTTGATGTATGCTGTCGCATTATCGGCTGTCATGGATGCGACGACGTTGGTAACTCTAGCCTTGGCATCGGAGACGCGGGCAGTCAATTCTGGCTTGCGGCGCTGGACATCAAGTGGCAAGGCTACAATGTCGGCGAGGACTTGTGGTGGGGCCTTGGTCAAAAGGGAGCCTGGCACAAGCTGACCCGCATCGATGGTGCTTTCAGGGTCGAGGGATGCGATAGCGGCAAGTGCCTCCTGATACGCAGCATGGACGATAGCGTCTGTGGGTTTGGTGGAGTTGAGGCGGCAAGCCTTGAACATATCGCGATAGAGAGCATCCAGTTGGGCTGTCTCTGTTGGCACGCTAAGATCCCTGCGTCTTCTCAGAACATACTTGACGAGCAAGACAACACCGTGAAGTCCGTTGGTAGAAGTGCGGAAGAAGTCCAGCAAATCGTCGATAACAGTCTTCCAGTCGTCGTTGAGCAGGAAAGTGCACGCAGTTCTTGCAGCCAAGTCACGAACATCCCATGTCTCGGAGTCGAGGTGAATGACAACACAAGCAAAGAACTGCTCACGAAGCATTGTCTTCTCCTCAGGTGGACCAACACGTCTTAGGAACTCCAACGCTGGGAATACCTCCTTAGCGACAACCTTGACATTGATGTCGGTGCCGAGGAGTCTCAGTAAAAGATCTGGAAGCGTTGGATAGCGCTCGTAAGAAATCCTGATGGAGCGTCCATCCCATCCAGCCTCAGCACTCGCCTTGCTTTCGCTGGTGCCGAGCATGCAATCAATGAGGGCCTTGACCATGAGAAGACCACAGTTAGAGATTGCCCAGATATTTGACTTCATACTGTCGGCAGCAACCTGGAAACATTCGGTGATGTAAGAGTCTGCCTTCTTGCCGAGAGTGGCGCTCTTGAAAACATCCGTAAGCGAGTTCATGGCGTGGACTTGTGGAAGCCGAACCTCGTCCTTGCCAATATCAATGACAGGAGCACGAGCGAGCACCATAAGCTTCCTCATGATGGAGTCAAAGGTCAACTCCTTTGAGCTTGCCGACAAGATACCAGTGATGAGAGCTGGAATACCAGCCGAGCGTCTGGTAGTGGAGTTCTGCTCGCCAATGCAGGTCAGAGCACCCTGATACCATGTTCTGAGCAATTGAGAGCCATTGAGCTCTTCAGATCCAGTCTTTCCGACGATTGTAGGTGTCTGAGTGGCACGGCACACTTGGTTGAAGGTTAGTGTGACAGTAGAGAATGCTCCGCGATGTCTCAGAGTGGACAGTTGCTTGAATGCCAAATTGCCGAGTGCTGTGAAGTGAGAGAACGGCAGGAATGGCTGGCCTTCTCTGGTGATCGGGAGCTTGCGGACAAGTGCTTGGACGAGCAAACTAGACTCGTGGCAAGCACGGAAGCAGTAACTGAGTATACCCTTGATATCGATATCGCCGGTGGCTGTTGATCCGAATGGGATGTGGCCTTCTGGAGAGTCGTTGCAGAGGACATCCTTTACTGTGCTCCAGGACGCAAGGCACGAGTTGACGAGTCTCTTTTCAAGTGACTGCAAGCTCTCCCAGGTCTCCTGTGTTGGCGCATCCATGAGATCCCATAATTGTCTAACTGGTTAGCAAGATTTCCGAGGGGTGACAGGAAGTATTGAGAGATCCCTATACGGAAACGTATATTAGAGGAAAGTGTGATGTAAACTGTGCTTACCCGATTGTAGCGAACTGACCATGAACAGGATGAAGCTGTGCGGCCTGCTCCAAGTTCGAAGATGCTATGCTGATATCCGCATCCAGTGAATCAAGCATCGTTTGGAACAAGCGATAACGCTGCTCGAAACCCTCAGAGAACTTGAAATGTAAAACGTATGTAAAAGCAAGACCGTCAGCAAAGTCAGCACGGCCGGTCTTGGCCGAGGCATCTGCAGCCTTTCCGGCAAGCTCTGCCAACAACTTTGGCACCGTGGCTGGCTGCTGTTCTGGAGAGTCCAGTTTTACTAGAGGGCCAAATGCCTCCTTTGGAGCGTACTTGAGGACCGCGAGGGAGCAGTTACGGACCTCCTCGAACGGATCGAGGAGAAGATCCAATAGAAGGCGGACCATGGTCTGTGTAAAGACGACTTGCTTAGTCCATGTGTTGTCAAGTCCTCCTGTAGGAGTTGTGCTTGCTGTTGGGCAGCCTTGCAGGCCGGTCTTCAGTGCAATCTCAATAGTCTTGAGAGCGGTAGTGTGCCTCTGGTAAGAGGCAGTGGGAACCAGTTCCTTAGCAAGGAAAGAGAGATACCATTGGAGAAAGTTTCTATGCTCCCTTAAGTGATTCTTCAAAGATGCCTTGATAGCCTCCTTGAACTCGACCTCTGCGGCCTCGGTTCCTTCAGCAGTCCTCTGAGAGTCGATGAAAGCAATCTCTCTGTCTAGCAGGGAAGAGGCCCCCTTTACACGCTCAAGCATGTACTTTGTGTTCGCAAACAGCTCATTGCGGAACTTTGCATCGGTATCTGCATGGAGAATAGCAAGGTTTTGCTTGATAGCGTCCAAGCTTTCGGTAGGATATGGTCTGGTAGAGGACAATGACAGAACTAACACAGAAAAAGCGGAGGATCTGACTGTGGAAGCAGGATGAATGAGGTGCTCTCCAATCATAGTGCTAGGAAGTGCCACGAAGTCGCGCTTCTTGGATTTGGCCTTTGGTGGGATGATATCTAAGGTTGTTAGAATGGGGAGCCGGGTTATATATGCGTCATGCTTACCTGGGTCGTCCACAAGTCCGAGCTTCTTGCCCATCTCCATAGCTGACAAGAAAAGGGAGGCATGACTGTCAGAGTCGCCATTGGTCTGATGCCTCGGGGCAAAAGGGTTGCCTTTTGATAGAGATTTAAGGAACTCTAATGATCCAGACTTGTCGACCTTGAAAAGGTCTAAGAAAAGATAGTTTTTGATATTATCAAGAGACTCTGGATACTTAGCAAGACCTTCTTGAATGAGCTGCGACCAGTGGGCGGAATGACTCTCGTCGGTAGCACCATTTTGCGCCGAAGCCGTCTTCAATGCCGCAAACAAGCTAACGAGCAGCTTGCCAGCCGACGAGGCAGTATCTGGCAGGGACATCCATTCGAAAACGTCTGCGACGAACGGTCCCCAGTTCTTGCCTACTAATGCTGCTTCGGGCCTATAAAAAGAGGCAATATCTGGACCAAAGGACTGGCCATATGCCATGAACAGCTCAAAGACAGTTATCGTTCCCTTAGTCAAGAAGTAGTCAAGGACTTTGAATGCTGGCTTAACCAGCGGCTGGGCTGTTTGATGTCTGACGATCGCAACCAGTCGAGCAAGCGCATCCGCCTTGAACGCATTGCCAACCTCTGGACTTGGGTTTTTAGAAATGAGGACTGCCAAGATCTCAAGGATCTGCCTCATGGATCTGTGCTGATTTTTCTCATTCCACTCAACGTAGAAGTCGAAGAGATCTTGACATGTCTCACGTGAGTATGCCAAACTGTTCAGAGTTGGCGACCCTGACTTTCTACATTGCTCAAGAAAGTAGGCTAGCTTAATACAAGCATTTCCCGATATGTGGCGCGGTTGTGCCGCGTCTTGGACGAGCCTTTTAAAGGTTTCTCTCGCGACGCTGGTTGCAGGTAAGTAGGGGTCCTTCAAATAAAGGGAGACTCGTACCTCTCTGGTTCTCTATGTAAAGACAACAACAACTCCTGTAACGCCGCCGTATCAACAGCTTTCTCCGAGCCCATCTTTCGGCGTGTGTTCCTGTTACCCTCGGTCTCGTGCAGGGGTTCTGCTATGCGTTTCTGTGGTGGGCCCGCCACCTTGGATGTATGTACGGAAGTGTGCCGGTCGCCCTAAAACTTCTAAAACGAAGATGATGCACGTCGACGGAAGCCCCTATTTTATATATCCACAGAAAGGGGTAAACAAAAAGACAATACAAGAAACAATCAAGTCTATACGTTTTCCGCCGCTGCCGCAATCTGGGGGTTGATCACACAGAAAAGGTTCGCCAAGGTATCGGGTGCACGGACCATCTAACTTTTGACGTCGGCCACCAGATTTCTCCATTGCTCACCACCAAGGCCAGCATTTCCAATCCGCCCCAGTCGCATCAACACCATCGCGCTTATATCAGAACATTAACCGCCATGTCTATCTGGGACTCATTCACCGGCAAGAAGTCGCAGCCAAAGGAGGACCCTGCCCCGCAGCCACAGACCGACATAGCTCCAACCTCCAACTTCACACCGGCGCCGTTCAACCCTCAAGAGGCCTCCGATGTCAACTCCTTCTTGGGTGGCGCCGCATTCCCGGATCCATCACAACTCCACCCGCTCGCTGGCTTGAATCAGCAGACTTTAGACTACATCTCCCTCGAGGACAGCACACTCTCCGACCTTCCTGGCTCGCAATCCGCGCTGCCGTCGCGCGGCTGGTCCGACGACCTCTGTTACGGAACCGGTGTCTCATACCTCTCGGCACTTACTCTTGGAGGCGCATGGGGTCTGCAGGAGGGTTTGAGGAAGTCGGCAGGCCAGCCACCAAAGCTGCGCCTGAACTCTTGCCTCAACTCTATCACCCGCAGAGGTCCATTCTTGGGTAACTCGGCTGGTGTTATCGCGATGGTCTATAACGGTTTCAACTCGTTCATCGGTCACTTGAGAGGAAAGCATGATGCCGCAAACAGCATCGTTGCTGGTGCATTGTCCGGAATGATCTTCAAATCCACCAAGGGTCTCAAACCAATGATGATCTCTGGTGGTGTTGTTGCCTCCATTGCTGGAGGATGGGCTGTGAGCGATTTATCATACCTTTGTCCGGATTAAGCTAACCTGTTATCCTAGGTCACCCGCAAGGCCGTTTTCTAGGCTGGCACTCGACCTCTACTTCCCTCTTCCTCCCACCATTTCGAAATACTACTTCATGATCTCGATGCGATCCCGAAGATAACCCCACCAACACCACCTTGTAACATCAGTACACACGATTCTCTCGATTTTTGTACACCTTTAGAATAGTCATTTCGGCGTCGGTTGTGATGCATAAGCGAAGGAACAGAGGATCACCGCTCTACCGTCACCAAAAGTTTAGGCGATGTAAATATAGAGATGGGATAGGGCAATCCTGGCGTGGATCTTTGGTTGGCTACTACCGGCAAGAAGGCTGGCACGCTAACGATAGCTATATTTGTACGATCGAGCGACATAATTAAATGGCGAATACCTTTTAAGATCACTCTTTGAGCTGGATTTGGCTCACGAGTGAGCGGTGTGATGGGCTTTGGTTTTGTGCTTTACATGGTAGGTGAGTGGATGATCCTGGGAGAGCGGGATAACAAGACAGTGCTGTTTTGCCTATCCTCTTTCCAGATGATTTCGAATTTCGCGACTCCTTCTCCTTTGTCTCGCAACTCGTCATCGCCACTCATCTTGCCCACCCCCCCTCAAAGGCTAACCAGTTAATTTCATCTATACCAGTCTATCAACTCTCCCAATGTGTAAGTTGCTCGAAGCCAACCACACGCAATGGTTTCCAGGGGTGAAGATAATCGTGCAAAGATTACAAGAGTTTCGACCTCTGCGCATCACAGATTCCAGCACCAAAGAAACCTCAATTGGAAGTAGCAGTCTTGGTCCCTCAATAGCAAAAACAACCACTCCCATCCAACCAAGGGCTTATTCCGAAGACTCCACAACGGCAACAGCAGCATCCCAATGTCTTGTCCGATCCCTCGATTCCTCAAGCCAACCTCGATTCCAGCGCAGGTATCGGTTGGCGACTACCAGCACCCTCGGCACCACCATCCTCATTATTCCCACACTCGCAGCTGGTCCCATCAAACCACCCTGCCATTCCACGTACCCCGCATCAGCAGCAACAGGCGCTTAGCAATCCGGTCATTAGCTCAGTCACGGAAAGATAAAATTGTCCAGAGAAATCCAACTTCACGAATCGATTTGCAAGTCACGCCTGTTGCTCCTCCAACTAATCTGAGACCACCGACGAGAGAGCCGGTTCGGTTGCCACAGCATCAACACACAGCTTTAATGCGGAGGTTAGCTACTCAATCTCCACGAAATTATTTGCAGCACAAACTTGGATTTCAGACCGATGATGATCCATTTACCACTCCCATCACCTCTACTCCGAGGCCTGGGCCTCGGAGAAATGAGCCAAGCACAAGTACTATTGCCCTGGATGAAGTTCTGAACTTTAATAACTCGATGAACCGACCCCTCTAATGGATTTGGACTAGTATCCCCAGCTCTGGTCATCCTGTCAGAGTATGTCCGGATTCGGGCTGGACGGAAGCTCCAATCCCAAGTTGATTCTAAATGAGGCGAGCTGGGGTCTTATGGTATGCTCGACAATATGCCTTCCTTTCTATCTTCGCGTGCTGATAATAATATAGGTTATACCACCATTAGCATTAGGAAAACCATACACCATGGGTGACAACCAGCTCACAGATCTCGCACAGCAGATGTGACCGCACCCAGGCATCAGCCAGTCGGATCTCACAGTTTCAAAACTTTATAACCAGTTAGCAACTTCCAAAAAGATTGAGGATCGTATAATAGCTTTAATCCTTCCTGGTCTCCCTCATCCGCAGCTACCTTCCCACTTCCCAACCCCAGCCGAATTCTTCAACCTCTACCCCTCCAGTCCCGGAATCCCCGTCTCTCAATTCCACACCGGACAAGCTGTCAACAAATCGATCACGTTTCATCCTCCACCTGTGGCTCCCAGAAGAGCCCTCCATGAGCACGAGCACGCTTATGCATTAGGGGGATGGAACTGATTGCTGTTGCTAGGATAATATTACGATTCCCAGTGCCAGAATATTTTTACCTGTGCTCCGAGTTCTTGGGAGCCGCATCCAGATGGAAGGAATTTGGATCGAAGGTCTGTGCCACAGCACTACCCGGATGTGAAGGATGTGGTGGGTTTGGGTGAGATGATGAAGAGGGAGGAGAATAAGGATTTTATGAATGAGCTGCTTCGTCGTCAGAAGTCGGGTTCAGCCGAGAAGAAGCCAGCTGGTGGAAGGAGTGGAGGTGTGGGTGCTGCGAATACAGCGAGGAAAAGGCGTATTGTTGGTAGTATTCCGAGTGCTGGCTCGCCGGTAACGAGGAAGAAGAGAGTCGCTGATGAGATATCGCCGTTAGGAGAGAGGCGGTATGCGAGGAAGATGCCGATACTTAGTGACGGGAGGGAGAAGTACATTGCGAGATCAATTGACGAGGCCAGGACGAAGGTGGAGTCTGCGAAATCTCGACTTAGCGACGAGGATTCAGGAGAGTGCGTGGCTTATGCAGAGACACTGGATTCTCCATCATCTGACTCTTTGGATTCACCAGTAGTAAGCAGACCGTACTTGAGGGAACCTCTGCCTCTTCGAACATACGGCAAAGTTTCCATGGGCGACAAGACTCTGCCTACGAGGCCGTCTCAGGGTGGGAAGACGCTTCGTCTTCATCGGAGCAGTGTTTCGAGTGACGAAGAGCCCTCGGCCGAGCTTTCAGCGACCTTCAAGGCCATGCTAAAGTCTGTCGAGAAGGGCACAGCTCTTAGAAGTCTTGCGGGGAAGGCGATCGCTACTATCCAGAGGTCTGATGCACAATTGGACGATGGCCAACACGGAACGGAGGAAGAGAGTATAAAGCCTTTTAGGCCACCTTCTCTGTCACATACACCCCCATAGAAGAAAGATACAATGGCCTCTAGACCTTTGCGGATTGGTGGCTTAAGGACCCCATTTCATGGACCGAGGTGCTATTATGGAATTGAAGGCATTGATGTTGCGCTTGCTGATGCTTGGGAACTTAAAAAGGGTCAACTACGACGATTGGGATGGCGTGCTGTATTCTTTGTCGTCTTGAGACGTCACCACTGAAGCAGCACAAAACGTACTACGAGCGCACCCACATACGGATCGTGGGAGCTCAGCCACGCGCGAGGAATGATCAACGGCTTTTACAGCCTCTTGTGGGCGCCCATCACCATTTTCTGCCCTCACCAAAGGCTCTACGCTTTTTGTACAGCAGCATAACAGAGAACGTCTTATCCCAAAACCCAACCACCAATTCGACAACGTTTTCACAATACGTTATCCACCGCAATCCGACGTTCCGCTCTCGAGCCTACCACGATTTCACCTCTCGGACAGCTACGTCATCTCATCCATCACTATCGATGAGCAGCTATACCAGTACGACAAGGCTGCAACACAGGCTTCGTTTGATCAGCCGAGCTTCCCAGACCATGAGGACGAGGCGTATAAGACTGCTTTCACATTCCCAGAGTTTCTCTTCATCAACGCCACCTACCACGAACTATCTGAGCCAGACTACCACGCCATCTCGGCAATTGAACCCGTCATACAAGAGAAGCCTTTGGACATCATGGAGCACCTCTCACCAGAGCCACACGATGACTGTGTCTTCAGCAGCAGCAAAATTATCGAACCACCGAAGTACTCTGAAGGCGAGCCGCTCGAGAGCGTGATGAGGAGGATTGCGGAGACAAAATATAGGACGAAGGTTATCCGAACCACCGACGGCAAGATTCACGAATTGACACTGAACCCCGAGACTCTCAAAGAGTTTCTGGTCGAGGTACAGATTAATAAATGTGTGGACAGTTTGGTTGGAGATCCTAGCTTGGGGATGGAGATGCGCAATGATAGCGGGCTCAGTGGTATGGATGAGGTTGAGAGTGGTGGAGACAAGAATGTGTCGATGGTGCAAGCTACTCCTATTGGCACTTATAATGGGGAGGTGGTGATGAGGGAGGAAGTTGTGGCGGAAAAGGGTGATTGGGAGAAGTTTCTGTCGGCTGAGGCCATCGAAGTCCTCCGCAGTTTTAACGCCTCAGATGACCTTCCACCTCTCCTTGACTCACCACCCATCGACGTCGGGCAGCTCACCACGAACTTTGACGCGCACCTCTCCATGGATGCCGAGCTCGCCGCTTTGGCCGAGGCTATTACCAGGAGGAAGCAAGTCCTTCAACCACTGCTTATTGAGATGATTAATGGGAAGCACGGGCACGATTTAGTGAATAATGCGGAGAGGTTGATGAGAGAGGAGGTTAGGAGGCTGGGAGTAGTGATTCCACAGAGCTGGACTAAGATGAGGCAGCGCGTTAGGTTGAGTAGCATGGGAATAGTTGTTGCTAAGGGGAGGTTAGGGTTGTGATGGGTCATTAGGAAATCCGAGGGTTAGGGAGATGGGATGTACGAGCTTGTGGTTCGCCTTCCAGGCAGTGAAAGGGGTCATGGCTCGCTTGGCCATTTCAGTCTTATTTGAGCTCCTGGCGTTTAATAGTAGCACTTCACTTTTGTCAAATTTAGCGATACTACGGACAATGGAGCCTGAGAGCAAGGTCACGATAACTCGTAAGCTTTTTGACGGAACTGGCGCCCGAATGACGTGGTGTTGTTCAGAGTGCATGCAACGCGGTAGGGCGGCGCAATGTTAATCCGCGCAGGGACATTTCTATGCCTCCCAAACTGTAAACGAAGTCAATAAGATTTGGTAAAGATATGTGAATGAGGGTAATAAGCGCGCACATATCCTTGTGATTAAATGCCCCTGCTGCCGCTGGTATTTTCAGTGATCTGTAGTGTATTGTGGTCACTCATGTCTCGCGTCTAAAACAGCACCCGCTCAGCCCTGTTAAAGTGACGGCGGTAACTGCCGCCAGCATCTGCAACGCTCTCGCCCCGACTTTAGCACCGCGAACGTCAATTCTCGAGAGCCCGCGCTCAAGTCAACACCACTTCATACTTGACACTTGTGGCACCTGTATCACATACATGCCTCACCAAACACAGAATTAGCGAAAGACACCTCCTTAAACTGCACTCTAACAAGCTTAACGGCGCCTTGCATCCTCTAAACGCGATTTCGAGCTGCAGAGGCAGCTCACAGACAAAACGTCGTTCACAGTGAAGAAACGGAAGATCGAGCAGGACCAGCAAGGTGCTTCGCCGACTGCCACAGCGCAATCCGACTCTCTTACAGCGTCAATCGAGGGCCAGGATACATCTTCCTACTACAACTCGCCAGAGTCTATCAATTCCCTCGAAAATACACAAACAAGTGCTATTTTGCCGCGATACATCCCAGCACACGTCCAAACTTCGGTGTCGTTCGGCGCTTGTTGCGACTCTCCAACGGCTGCAAGCTCGCCCTCTGCCGCCTACGCGGGGTTAACGCTGGAAAGCGAGCGAAGTGGGGAAGGTTCAGGTGAAGTCGGGACCCACAGCAACAGCGCTTTTTGGTCTGGCAACGGCAGCGTCTCGCCTCAGACGTCGTTGTCTAGCAACTGGCTCACCACGAAACATAAAGGAATTATGAGCGGCGCTGGAGAGACGACACATCGGTCGAGCAGTCCGTTGAAACGCCCGGCGAGCGAGCTAGAGGACGACGAGAACAAAGATACGGAGATGCTTCCTCTGGAAGATTCGACAAACGGGGCGGATAAGAGTGTGAGGAACACATCGAGCGCAAAACGAACGAATAATACGCCACCACCTTCGTCGATAACAAACATGGCGGCAGAGGTCGAGAAGTCACAACAAGTTCAGCAGGAGGAAATGGACACGGACGGAGACGAGGATGACTTGTTTGCAAATGCTGCTCCAGCAACCTCCCTCCCGCGAGACGAGATACCAGAAACTCCACCGCCAAAAACCTCATCAGAAAACGCCAGACCGCCTATCGATGAGCAGATACAAAAGGTCAAAGAGCTGCTGGACGAATTCGCTCTTGCGACCTTGACTCCAAAGACAAGAGCGTACATAGTTTCGCAGAGGTGGCTTGATAAAGTCCTGGCACATGGTTCTGATGCCCATGCACCAGCGGCTGTGGCAGAAGCAGAAATCGGACCAGTCGACAACTCAGACTTCATATGGGAGGTTCTGGAAGATCAGAATGGACAGCCATTCGTTCGCCTCAACCCAGATCTCGCTCCAACTCGCTTTGAATACTTTCCAGTAGAGGCGTGGGATTTGGTGGTAGAGTGGTACGGACTGAAGGACGGACAGCCACCCATCAGCAGAGTAGCTGTTGACACCACCGAAGATAAGGACGGATCAAATGTTGAGTTCGAGTTAAATCCGGTCGTATATAGACTCCACAGACTGTGGTCGCCAATCAGTCCGATCCCAATCGATGCAGTGCTCAAGGCTCGGGCTCCGGCACCAAAGATATGGGTTGCCAGCAGAAGCGATCGTGTGCAAGAGACGCTGAAGCGATTCAAACTGGCGCTCAGCATACCTCTAGAACGAGCAGTCAAAGTTTGGAGCTCGCCTGAGGACGTGGATACGATGAGCAGTGGATCAAAGTCCGCAGCCCCATCAACATCAAATACGACAGCATCAGAAGCGGCCAATGCTATTGATTGGTTGAAAATGCTTATTGATGCTGTTGCCTTCAATGCTCTTGATAAGGACACTCAGAGAGAGCCACTGGATATAAAGGATCGCACGTTTGAGGCAGGTGGCGTTTCTAACTCCAAAGCAACGCTTATTATGATTGGATTGGGCAACGACAGCCGACTTATTCTTGATGAACTTGTTGAGGACCGCAAACATCTCGCGACATGGGTGGTCAAGGCCAGCAAGGGCGGCAAAGTCACGCCACCCAGAAAAGCCGATAAAAAATCTTTTTTCGTCAAACAACGAGCCTCGGAAACTGATAGTGGAAGAAGTAGCCCGGCTCCTGTCATTAGAAAGACTCGTGGCCGCACCAGTTCTGGGAGGACTCTGGGCTGTGTTGGTCTTGGCAACCTCGGAAACACTTGCTACATGAACTCCGCACTCCAGTGTATTCGCAGTGTCGAGGAACTGACTAAGTATTTCCTTGTTGGTGAAGCTAAGGATGAGCTTAACACCGAGAACCCGCTCGGAAAGAATGGTGAGATCGCCATGGCCTATAATCAACTGATCCAAGAAATACATAAGGACCCACCACCAAGCAGCTATGCTCCGCGTGCCTTTAAGAGTATTATCAGCAGGTATTTCCCTAACTTCTCTGGTTATGGACAACAAGACTCTCAAGAGTTCTTGGGACTTCTTCTAGATGCTCTGCAGGAGGATCTCAACCGAATCAAGAAGAAGCCGTACATTGAGAAGCCAGATTCTACCGACGACATGGTCAACAACCCAGAGGCTCTTCGTAAAATGGCTGAAGAGGTCTGGTCTATCACCAAAAGACGCGACGACTCCGTCATCAGTGATCTCTTCACCGGAATGTACAAGTCTACTCTTGTCTGCCCAGACTGCAACAAGGTCTCTATCACATTCGATCCATTCAACACCGTTACGGTTCAGATTCCAATCGAGACTGCCTGGTCTCGCTGTGTCTACTTTATCCCGCTCAACGATACACCGGTGCAGATCCAGGTCGATATGGACAAGAACGGCTCCATAAAAACGCTCAAGGAGTTCGTTAGCAAACGCACAGGCGTCCCAATTGAGAGAATGCACGTCGCCGAAGAGTGGGAGCACCATATCTACAAAAATTACGATGATATGACGGTTGCCTCTGAGGAGATTGGCAGCTCCGACCGCGTCTGCATCTTCGAGCTCGACATGGCACCAACCAACTTCCCAAGTGTGAAGTCAAAGACGTCGCCGAAGAATATTAGGTCGATGCTCGACGTTGACTCTGTTGATGATGGTGAGCCTGTTGCCGCCAACTGGGATACAAAGTCAGAGAGACTGCTTGTGCCCGTTACTCTCCGCAAACGGACTCGGGGTTATGATTCAAATAGCTACCAGAAGAAACCCTGGGAGTTCCTGGCCATTCCTTCCTTCATCACTTTGACAAAAGAGGAGGCAAAGAGTGAGCCAGCTATTAGACGAAAGATTCTGCAAAGGATACAGGCTATGACCACAGTGGACATCTCGGGACAAGACAGACAAGAAGCTGAGGTCACCGACGAGGATGTAGTTGTTACGACTGCCTCCGATGCTTCATCAGGTGATGGTAAGGTCGCTACTCGTTCTGTGGATGGCGAAGACGATGTAGTTGATGTCCAGATGAAAGAGCAGAGTTTCGAAGAACCAGAATCACGAAACTTATTCAACAAGGATGCACGCAAGCCGGCACCAAAATGGGTCGATCCCGCCGAGTATCTTCCAGCTGAGTACGACCAGATGTTCCAGATTTGTTATATTAGTGGTAAAGAAGTCGGCTCCGAAGATGTGCTTAAGACGTGGCAAGTCGTCTCAGGGAGCAAGAAGTACAGACCTATTTCGGATAGGATCAATCGCCCTCCACAACCTGCCAAGCCTTTGCCAGAGCAAGAACCAGAGTCCGTCAAGGAGGATGAGTCGAACGCCGCCAGCGAGACCAGCGAGCAGTCTGAGGTTACCGTCACTGAGGGAGGTGTCACAAGGATGAACGATGAATCCAGTGATGAAGAATTACCATCAAAGGTCAGATTCTCTTGAATGTCGTTTTATGGTCGCTAACTCTGCCCTCTAGGTTCTGCCGGTTCGCACTCTCGCCCACAAACAATCATTCGTAGGTCGTCGCCGTCGCTGGAAGAATCTGAAAACTTACTCTCGAAAACAGTCAAAAACTAGGGAAACACCAACTGTGTCTCCCCACTTTGGAGGTGATGGCGCTTCTGAGGAAAAGTCACCGATGGTTGAGAAGCAACAGCCACTTATCCGCATCGGCGAACAACTCGTCGTCGACTGGACAGAAGAGGGTTACCATCTATATGATGAGCTTTTCGCCGACGACACGGTCACTTATAACAATATCCTATTAATGCCAGACCCAGAACTCGATACCAGGAAGAAGCACCGCATGCACAAGCGCAAGCAAGGCGTCGCGCTCTCCGAGTGCCTTGACGAGTTTGGCAAGGAGGAAATCCTGTCGGAAATGGATACTTGGTACTGTCCTCGCTGCAAAGAGCACAGACGAGCTAGCAAGAAGCTGGAGCTGTGGAAGTTGCCAGATATTCTGGTTCTGCACTTTAAGCGCTTTGCCGGTGGTACCAGAAGCAACAAGCTCGATGTTCTTGTCGACTTCCCAATCGAGGGACTGGATATGACGAAGAGGATTGTTGAGTCGGATGGCAATGACGTTATCTATGATCTCTTCGCTGTTGATAACCATTATGGTGGACTCGGTGGCGGTCACTATACTGCGTATGCTAAGTCATACATTGACCAGCAGTGGTATGATTACAACGGTATGCCTGCGCCCTGCACCTCTTCCTTGCATCCGCCAAACTATGATAAGCACAATTACTTACCCTCTGCGCCAGACTCCTCAGTATCCCAAGTCAAAGACCCATCTCTAATGGTCAACCCCGCCGCCTACCTCCTCTTCTACCGTCGCCGCAGCATCACTCCATTGGGGGGACCACGATTCACAGAAGTAGCAGAGAAATACAGAGCGATGGAAGAAGCACCTTCCTCTGATGACGATGATTCCGAGTCGGGGGAAGGCAGGCGTCTCGGCGCGGACTCCTCCCAAACTGGGTCGTCGAGCGCATTGCCCGGAGTCGGTCGCGGGGTAGTCCAGCAGGGAGCAGGGACAGCAGCAAGGCAGGTGGCCGGTGGAGCTGGGGCTGGGGCGGGAAGGGTGAATCCGAATGAGATTGAAGGCCTCCCGGATTATCAAATAGCGATCAATGAGGGTGCTGAGCAAACGCAAAGCATGATGGATGCGGAGATGAATGGTGGGATTCAGCTTAGGGATAATGATGGTGGCTCCCCACTATGGGAGGACGATGAAGCTATCGATCTCGGCCCAGCATTCGAAGACAGCACCTTCGACGTGGAGGGCAACCTTGTGCCGAAGGCCAGTCTATACGCCTCGCCTACTGCGAACTCAATTCCTATCTCATGGGACCTCTCCAACCTCAACACCGCAAACCAAACTAACAACTCCGCAGCAGGAGACGACTCCGACACATTTGGTGACGCCAACTCGGTCGCCAACTCCTTCGCCGGCTCCGACGGCGTGGAGATGGGCTCTAATGCCTCGTCGCAATCGATAAGAGGCAGGCTTGATGACTATGAGAATGCGGAGGTAGATAACGACTACCGGGCTCCGACGCCGCCGCCGGATATTGATGAGAGTGGTGGCGTGAGCATTTTTGATTTGCATGAAGATGTGTTGGAGGCGAAGTTTCAGAGGGGCGCTTTTAGACCTTTGGGAAGGGGTCAGGTTGGGGAAATTGGTGCGTATGATGGCGATTTGCCGGAGTTGGAGGTGCCGATGGATACGGTTGGTGAGGAGGAGGATGTGGCGATGGAGATACATGTTGAGGAGGGCGAGGGGCTTGGGCCGGGAAAGGTGTAGATGTGGTCAGAAACGAAGTGAAGAGATATGAGATATGAGATATGCATAGTTAGATGGCGAAGAGGCAAGATATCAAATTCTTGGCGAATTACCTCACAATAAACCATCCTCCAAATCTATGAAAGTTCTTTTATGTTACGTGGTCGTGAACATTGGTAAAGGGAAATCACCTCGAAATACTGTACGAAGGAGACAGTACGACGGAGACAAGAACAACTCAGAATGCCAACCCTTGGTCGCGGATGAAGTTGAACGGCCCAAGATCTTGGGGTGCAGCCACTAATTTAACGTTTACGCAAAGTGGATATTCGAAAAAATTTTGGGGCCACAACGCCCGAAACGTATCAATCTAGCAGACCGTCTCTTCCCCGACCGATTCCTTGTTCTTTCTAAAATGCTGAGCGTCGCATCAATCAAGGCAACCGTCGGCAGGGAGCCGCACGTATGACAGACGGCATCCGGATAGGCAAGGTCATGTGTACGAATACATTGCTATGCTACAATATCTAACCCTCGCGACCATCCTTTTGTTTATTTCCAATACACACCAAGAGATAGGAAATGACCAAAAAAATTCGAATACATCGCACCGCTAGATCACAAGATAGATGGTATGCCTCCACATGTCTCCTTGTATGTTCGCATCAACTCAAATCCCTCACTCCTCGTACTTGCCTCCAGAGAGGACAAACTGCCTATCCTCAAGCTTCTCCTTCAAAAACTCATAAACCGTAAACGTCACCGCCTGTCCGGGGGCCACACGCATCACACGTGGGGTAATCCCCTTATAAAAAGCATGGACACCTTCCTGTTTAAACATATCCTTCGCAATCACCATGATGCGTCCAAGCGCTGTGGTACCCGGCATGGCGGGAGCACGTTGGAGGCGCGTCTTGATGGTGTCGATCGGGGCGTTGGACAATGGTCCCATGGCGCCGGAGATGAGGCCGATGATTGTTGTCTGGTAGGAGGGCAGCTGCGCGGTTGGGTCCACTTGGTAGGATTGCAGGATTTGCTTGAATTCGGTGTACGCGGTGAAGTTTACTGCCTGGTTGGTTCCTAAGAGCAAGAGCTGTTAGTACGACTGACGAGAAGTTGTGAATTTAACCACCATGGTCTGGCCGTCGAGTGGATGTGGCACAAGCGCAACCACCCGCGGGACTTGAGGTTGCGGCTACGCGACATCTGGCCACTTGGTTCAGACGTCTTCATGTCGCACAGACTTGGAGCTTTGGTGTGGCTGAAGACATGTGAAAGTAAAGCGTCATGTGACGCTATTGCTTTTCACATGCGAATCCTCGATCTCCAAATCCTCATGTCGTACTCCAACTCTGGGTCTCCAAGACTTCGGGCAGTATCGGGCAACAATTTCTGTGCTGCTCACGCGACGGATTCGCGTCTCCCAACCCTTGCGACGCAATCCGGCTTTTTGTACCTCGGAATACGAGTGTAATCCTCAGGTGGCGGGAGAACTGAAGGAAAGTGACAACATACCCTGTCTCAAAGCAGTCAGGGAAATTCCTCTGTAAAGCGCACCAACACCCTCCTCCTTCACAACAGTGTAAAGCGCATGAGCGGCGTTGCGGTACTTTGGAACATCCAATGGGTCGGCCATGGAGTGGTGTTGTGCTTGGAGACGGATCTTGATGACTTCCATTGGGGTGACGACTGCGACGGCTTCGGTCACACCGGCTGCGAGACCAGCTGTTTCTCATATTAGCACTACTCTTACTCGCACTCAATGCGAGATTGGGAGGCTGAATTCCCAGATCCCAGTTGTAGGAAACTCACCAAGGAAAGTAGCCTGCGAGCTAACAGCGCCGGTCTGCTCATCAGCCAGAATCTTCTTGTAAGCCTCAAACGAGGTGAATCTGATAGCCATCTTTGGGACAATGCCGGTCACGACGGCGCCGAGTCCCTTGTACAGACCAAGAGGGGTCTCGCGCTTAACGATCTCTGCTCCAGTGCGGATGAAACCACGGGCCTTGACCTGTGGGTTGTGTTAGAGATGAATCTCATGATTTCGCCCTTGTCGGTGTCTTGGTGTTGTCGCTGGTGTGGCGGATTGAGAACGGTCGGGAAAGTTCACAAAGCTGATCTGTTGGCAGTCGTGATTGGGAGCGTAGGAAAGAAGTGAGAACATACACCTGGTGCCTTAGCACGTTTTGACAGCTGCATGCGGACCTTGATGGTATCTGTGACATGTTAACCGCTTGCTCTCATCCAGTCAATTGACTTCTGGTGATATCATACCTAACGGGTGGCAAACCAGTGCCTCCATCATTCCAGCGGTACCACCGGCTGTGAGATGTTAGTGTTGCTCTTCGAATCCACACTCCAATGCCTCGTTGATTACTCTGCGACTGCCCGCTCAAGGTTCCCAGAGCGAGCGCAGAACCAATTTTGGGTTTGAGCCATTGAAGCCATCAACATGGCATACCGATCAAGTTTGTCGCGGCCGACGGTGGCTTCTTGCCTCCTGGGCCATTAACAGTCTTTGCCGACATATCTGCTGTGTGTATTGTATAGTCTTGAGCTCTTCGTTGACTCAATGCCTCGGTATATCCAAAAATCGCTCTGAGAAGTCGCCCAAAGGTATATCGCTCGCAGTGCGGAAGTCCAAAAGAACAGCAGCTGAACGTGAAGCTCAAGATGGTAGAGCTGAGGACAGCTGAATCGCGGGGGAAGATGCGGAGAAGGAGGAAGTGTTCAGGAAGACAAAAAGTATGGAGTTCAAGTAATAATATTTCGAGCGTGGAGACCGTGGACCGGCGTCTGATGGATAAAGCAGCCAGCCAAGCTGCAGAGCCGACGTATTGCGGGTCGAGCTCACGGACAACGGGGATGTGCGCGAGGTTAGGACACTAGGGCACTTAAGGACACTAGGGCACTTAAGGACACTAGGACACTTAAGGACACTTAAGGACACTAGGACACTTAAGGACACTAGGATCATCGAATAATTTTGTCCGAGTTTCACCTATATTTCGCTGGGAAAAGACAAAAGTCTCGTCGGTGGAGGGAAGTTGTAACCCTGTTCGGTAAATGGTAAATGGTAAATGGTAAATGGTAAATGGTCAATGGGGAATAGCCAAGAGAGGATGGACGACCATGAGTGGTGGAGTCTATCACAGCTGGCCACTTTAACACGGCAGAGGACGGCCAGAAGTTGGAATAGGCTAAAAAGATGAGGATGACTCTGTCTTGAATTTGTGTCGCTGTTGACTGTTGTCTGTTGTCTGTTGTCTGTTGTCTGTTGAGCTCAAGAAGCTCCGTACCGATGGAGTCCGTGGTCCCTATACATTGCGGAGAGAGGGTCAGTCCCGGGTGACCGGGGATTAAGAATGACCAGCGAAACTGGAGAAAGGGGAGACCGATACGCGGCAGACCTGACTGGCTAAACCCGGCTGAAGGCCATGCCGAAGGTAGACAGATAGGCGGCAGCCTCGTGGATACGTTGTGAAATGGCCGACAGCCTTGTCGTTGAATTTCGTGTAAGACAAGAAATCACAGAAGAGTGGTAGCCGCATTCCGAACCAGTTTATGCGGGGAGCCCGCTCATCGCCTTTCCCGGACGAAGCCGGCAATCAGGAAGCGAGATCGGGGGAAGTCGTCATATGGTAGGCAGCGCGAGGCCAGCCGAGGCACGAAGCCGAGGTAGCTTCTGCGTTCGGTTTCTGGTCAGTGCTGAAGGATATTAAGGTATTTTGTTTCTCCATTTTCCGGGAGGAGAGTGAAACTGAAGGGAAAATAGTTTCTTCCTTGTCCCGGTTTCTCTTCGAGGTCGTTCTCATTTTCCATTTCCTCTGAATCCGCTCCGACATTTATCCGATAGTTCTTCGAGATCGTTCTCTATTTACATTTTTCTCCTCCAATCCGCTCCGACATTTCTCCGATTTTTCTTCGAGATCGTTCTCTATTTTCATTTTTTCCCCCCAAATCCGCTCCGACATTTCTCCGACATTTCTTAGATCGTTCCCTTTTTCCATTCCCTCCATTCCGCTCCGACTTTTCTCCGGCTTTCCTTCGACCTTTTTCTCAACTTCGGAGTTGTAGTTCTTCCCTGAGCCGAAACAATTAAGGAGCTCCCTCCTTTCCCTCCTCAACTACAGACCACAGAATACCCGTCCTCGGTCCTGCTTCATCAGAAAAACCACTCAAACGCCCCTGAGACACGGTCCCTTCATCTCTGACACGCCCTCACTCATCCTCTCACCGTCTTCGGTTCCCCTCCCAGTCACATGACACAAATTAAACCGTTTCACCCTGTCAAACTCTTCGTCGCATCCAAATTGGTCCAGCCCCTTCTTATCTTATCATGTCGTTACACTGGGCTCTTTCACCGGCCAGACCCTCTCAGACCCTCTCAGACCCTCTCAGACCCCCTCAGGCCCTCTCAGGCCCTCTCAGGCCACACAGAGATCTGTCTAGTCTCTGTCCTGATCGAACATTTAACTTTCTCATCCCACCTCGAAGATTGCTCAGTCCCCGCGACATCGTTCGAAAATCGTTCTGGAAGAAGCTTACGAAGCTGACTGTAACGCTGGATCTTGAAGATCTTAATATTCAAAAGATCTTATACTCGTTACCCACCACTATATCTCCAGCTCTAAGGTCCTCGCACAAGGCTTTGCTCTCCAAGCCCTTTTCCCACAGCTTCCCTCACTTATCAAACCTTCTACTCACAAAATCACACGTCACCCGTCACCCGTCACCCTTCACCCGTCACCCCTCACCCGTCACCCCTCACTTATCATTCCACCCACAAAATCACCCCGCCCTTATATTCCAAATTTTCACTCTCAAAAATGAACAACACCTCCCAACCACATCCCATGCCCAACATGAACCACGAAATAACTCTCATCGTCGCCGCAACAACTCGCCACATGGGAATTGGCAAAGCCGGCGGTTTACCATGGACGGGCTTGAAGCAAGAAATGGCCTATTTCGCCCGTGTCACTAAGCGGACATCTACTGTTGATGCTCAGGCTGCTGAGAGAGTGGGTGCTGGGAGTGATGTAAACTTCCCCCCTCCCCCCCCCAATATCCATATCGAGCTATCTGAAGCTATTGTGTGGAGAGCGAGAGGATGGGAAAGTGCTAACCGGTTAACAGTCCCTCAAGCCACAGCGCAACGCTGTTATCATGGGGAGAAAGACGTGGGACTCCATACCCTCGCGATTCAAACCATTGAGGGAAAGAACGAACATCGTCCTCTCCCGCTCCTACCGAGACACACCGGCCCTCCCGCTAATAGACACTTCATCCGAACCACTCAAAACCTCCTCGTTGGAGGAGGCGATCACGGCCCTCGCGACGGCAAAGGAGACGGGCAAGATATTTGTGATTGGAGGAGCGGACGTATATCGTTCCGCCTTAGGTCACCCATCGACGAAGCGTATCCTTCTGACTAGGGTTTTGACAGACTTCGACTGCGACACTTATTTTCCTGTGGTTCTTGGTGATGTGGGGAAGTGGAAGAAATGCAGCAGAGAAGAGCTTGCCAGCTTCACGGGGGAGGACCTCGATGTTATTGGCAGAGATGGAGCCGAAGAGAAGGATGAAAATGGCACTAGATACGTCTTTGAAATGTACGAGAGGGATTGAGGGGTGGTGGACACAGGTCTCTCCTGGCATTTACATGCTACGATGGGCTTGATGTGTCAAAGAGGAAAAGCAAGGGCGTGAGAATGTTCGACGATGAGCTCAGTGGTTGCGATACTGTGCGAGGCCCATGTTCATTCTCTTTAAGTCCAAATCAAACAGCGACTGGATCGCCAGAAACCCCCGCATCCCAGCTTCAAGCAATACTCGACGACAAACCACGGCTTTCATGCCTCCGCTGCAGGCACGATCAAGCACGCCAAATCATACCGCCGCACGACGAGAACGCCAAGCAATACGCGATTAATGGATTACGCACTACTATCTGCACCAAGCACTCGGCACACCGCCTTGCCAAACGCCTTGTGGAACGCCTCGCGGAACTAGCAATGGCCTTGCAAACAATCCGAGCATACGCCTGAGCAGCCCAACCTTCATCGACCACTACCACGCCTCACACTTTGGGCCAATACCTAATTCCCATCCTGGGACACGTCCCCCTGCCACCTCCCGCCGGCTCAGCGGGCACAAATTCCCCCGTCTGCAGACCACCGCGAACGTTGAAAGTATACCAGGCCTGGTTGAAGGATCCACGGCTGCATCCAAGCACAACATCATGCCCAGTTACCGAACGGAGAGCTTGTTGCAGTTGTTGGGCGGAGTATCTCCTTGTGTAGGATGGGTAGATATTGGCCTCGGCTAAGGCTTGGTAGGTGTCTAGCTCTTCGAAGAGTGAGACAGCGCGCTGAAAGTACTCTACGACCTCTAAGCCTGGCTTATATCCATCTCCCCTTGCCTTCAAATCCGCACCGCCACTACCACCGGCTGCGAAGGCAGAGGAGGACGTAGATGTGCCAGCATAGCAAGATGGAGAGAGGGTGTTGACGCACGTCCCATGCTTATTCCACTCATGCAGCCAGAAGTTCTCTGGTGTGCCGCGGTTGGGTAACCAATACTTCAACATCGTATCCAACAGTTCGGTTTGGTTATGGGATACTAAGATGTCTGTGATGTTGTGTTGCATTGGTGGGGACTCTGGTTTGCGGCAGAATTGCTCGTACGTGCCGTCGCAGAGATCTGGCCTGTGGAGTTTACGTCAGTAAAATCCTGTCTTCATAGATGAGAAGAGAGCATGAGATATAGAGAGAGATGAGCCATATATAGCTTGGATAGTAATAAGAACGAAGTGCCTACCATAAACCGTGTAATGTCCAGCTGTCCCGAGGCCCGATGCTGGGACGTGTGTCCCAGAACTGAGTTAATAGTAGCTCTCCGCCTGGATGTATGAAGCAGCAGCGGTCTTCTGAAAATGTGGTGTTATGACAGCTTAGTGGCCCGTTGGCTGGGCATGATCGTGATTGTGTGAGGAGAGAGGTGGGTGGTGGTGAGCTCCATCCACCGTTGAGGTTAATCGAAGAGGATGAGTCGGAAGAAGGTGAGTTGTTGTTCAGAGGTGTCTGGGAGAGTAGCGCGCCTCCGCCGATGGCCTGTAAAAGGGACTTGATCGAAGGCATCTTGTCTTCGTATGCAGAGTGTCTCGATGCGCGGCTTCGATTCACTCTCTCTACTGTGATGATGTCCGTTCTGTCGGTCTCAAGGTTGAATGCGGTGTAGTCCCAGCGACGAATACAATAGAAGAACCAGTAATCAAGTCAATAAGAAATCATCTAGATAATAAGACAAATCCGTACACGATACTGCTGTAGATATACACCGATGTTGGATGCCTAGGAAGGAATATAAAGGATGAGAGAGACTGGAGTTTGTTGCGAAACAGAGAGTCATGGGGACACAAGCGCCAGCAGTCTGCAAGGTGACGCCTCATGCAGACCCCTGCTGGTACCTCCGCCAGATCGGCTATCACGTGAGGAGCGCGAACGACCTCGATGCTAATCGGCTAGCCATGTGCTGTCCAGGATTCTCATCATCTTTACGAAAGACTGTCAACCTTTTTTCAATTGCGTACCGCGTACAGAAAGCAGCGGCTTCTAGGACAGGTTCATTTGGTACTCTTACAGTTGGGACAAGGCTCCGTCTAACCAAGAGGTGAGGTGACCGGTAATGACTTCCCACAGCTCTTTCACTGTTTATTTTCTTCCCCTTCATCAAGCATCATACCCCGGAGCTCTTTCCTCAATTGCCATTATACCCCTAGGTACTGGACAGCTATTGACTGGCGTCAATCGGTTGGCATCACTACATTCTTTCGCCTCAAGGCTCATTACCACTCGTTTCAGCATTATACCAACCGCTTCACAATGTCTTACAACCGCACCCCATCACCAACACGCTCCTACCGCCCAGCCTACTCTGCAGCCATCGACTCCTCCACCTCGTCGTTCCGCACAAACAGTTCCATATCCTCTCAGCCAGGCTCACCGACCTTCTCGACCACCAATTCACCACAGCATTCTTCCCCAAATACCTCCCTTCAAGCGCCCTTCTCGTCCGTAATTACCTCTCTTCAATCCCCATTCAGCTCGGTCACAGACTCCATCTTGGGGGGCAACGATGCCAGTGACACACCCAACCGCTACCCCGCCGACCACCACATCCAGATCGGCCAGTCTCTGCTCCTCCGTGGCCCAGTAGCGACCATCACAAGCTGCCAGTCACAGAACTGGTATATATGGCTTGCCTCACTCGGTCGTCAAGCTTTACCAGAAGTCCAGCAGCGCACTCATGATATAGAGTTTGGCGATGACCTTGGCGACTCCAATGACACCTCGGAGGATGGCGAGGACGGAGAGGAGGACGAGCAGGCCTCGCAAGACGCAGACATGGACATAAGCGTTGGACCTGCCGACATCGATAATAACTCAAAAGGCGGAGAGGCTGCAAACGAGGCTGCAGGTCAGCCCTCGCAGCAAAGCGACGCAGATGCAGCCAACCTTCGATCGCGCAGATCTGACGCTCCTTCCCCAGAGCCCACGCCAGACATCGACGTCGGCAACGCTGACGACGAGGAATTGGACTGGAACACTGACTCTGAAGGCTGGGACACGGATGAAGAAGAACGGCATTCCGGCATCGCTGCAGCTATCACTACGTACCATCTTTCTCTTCCAAGCGCTGTGAGACGTGGTATGGATGTTGCGCCCCATCAGGAGACGTATACCATATGGGCCAGCCTTCCACAGCCGAGACGACACGGGAGTTATGGTGAGGTGGTGAATCTGGCTCTGGATAAAAGTTATCCGCATTTTAGCTGTCCGCATATTGTACGGAGACCTACGGACGTCCCTCAGTATGATGAGACACGGGGAACGAGACGAGTGCGGGATCCAGAGGTTATCCTCGAGCGCCCAGACGAGAGATTATCCGAAGCTGCGAGACGGCACTGCGCCAACACCTACGACACGCTGGTCGATGGGCCCCGCAACCCGGTTTACGCGCCAGGGGGGGGAAGGAATTATATCGGGTTGAAGTTCTCTGCGATATCCAGTGCACTCACCCGCGTCTTCTTGAACTACAACGGCGACCTTCCCCTCCTTGCCTGCAACATCAAATCTGAACATCATATTCCAATCGCTGTCTGGCGCCCTAGCATTCCCATTGTGCCCGGGACTAAGTTTATTCCGCTTGGCAAACACCAAGGCGTTGTAGTCATCCGAGCCCAAGTTGGTGGCGAGGAACCGGAAGTTGAATTCGTAGACAGGGTAGCGGAGGCGGCGAGACTCTTGTTGGATAGTAGGAGGCGGGGGTATACTGTGCTTGAGGGTGGGTGGCGCAATATAAACTTTTTGACTCAGGTGATGAAGGGGTATATGGCGGACGAGAAAGGGGTGCCGAGGATCATCCTCACAGCCGAAGAGGCGGATAGGGAAAGTAGGGTTGCTAGAGAGAGCAAGAATGCCCGGACGTTTGATGGGTATAGGAAGGAGAGGGTTGTGGATGTGTCTGATGATGAGGCAGATTTGCCCCCGCAGGAACGGGAATCGAGTGAGAGTGGTGGGGGGAGTGAGCCAGAGGAGCTGGATGGCTGGAACATGCAGCGGTCCACCCCTCACCCACAGCTGCCAACCCTCGCAAACCTGATGGAAGACATAGAAATGATGGGTGTAAAATGTAAGTCCCAAGTCCATCCCCTCCAATTCCCATCCATTCGCTCGCTGTTAGTACTGATTCAGAGACAGGCACTTATCCTCTAGAGAATCAGCTTCCCACCATAGGCCACGCAAAGCGTAGGATTGAAGACGTGCATGAGAGCGAGGATGAAGAGGCGAAGGCTGCGCCGGAGCAGAAGAGGAGGTATGCGCCTGTGATGCCTCTGGTGATGAATGGGAGGATGAAGGAGGGGAGGGAGGGAAGTTTGTCTGTGGTTAGGGTGGGTCGTTAGTATTCGATAGAGGGTTATTGGGTTGGTTTCCCATCCTCGCGGAGTTTGGGAGTTCTTGCATACGGTAAAAGGTATTGGATGTCAGCTGGCGTCCCCGGTGTAGGATATTAGTTGGTATTGGATATGAAGCTGGCCTTCATATCAGAGCGTAGGATAATAACTGGCTGGGTCGTACCTGGCTATAAGCAATTGTTGTCTCGATGTACCATTTCTCGGGATCATTTCCTCGTGGTAACCATTTTTCCCTCATAAATAGTAACCAGTCCTCAATCCGCCAACTTCCCAGAAATCAAATCATCCTTCCGTTCACCTAGCCAATCATACATCGGACGACGATATCATCCTGAAATATCACATCCCCCACCTCCGGTCCTCCGCGGGAAAGAGTGACATCGACCGGTGGATTCTCGGGGACATCTGAAATATCGGGAAGAGCGGCGACCCAAGCTGCGGTGTTCGCGACAACACGAGCAGTCTCGCGGACGTAAGCGGCGATTGCAGCGTTGGCGGCGGCCTCTGCGGTGACAGTAGCGGCGCCGTTGGCAGTAGTGGCGACGACGAAAGCATTGAGAGGGTTCTCGCCTCTGCTACGGGTCTTGGTCTCGACGGCGTTGGTTGGGATTGCGTGTGGATTAATGGTACATGGGTTGACGAAGGTCTTGTCCTCGCCGCTAACCAGTTAGCCGACGCTGAGTCGAAGGTGCGATGAAACGTACCCAAATCTGAAGATCGCGCAACCCATATTGAGGATGCTGAGGTGATGTGGAGAGGTTATGTTTATAGTGTTCTAGTGAAAGAGTGAAGTTTGGTCGTGTTATCATCGCTGTAAACTATGTTGTGAGGTGTGGTTGTTGTGATGAGTAGTGGAAGGCGAAGACGAATATGCGACGAAAACACCGCTTAAGCGCGCGGATGCGACACTCACGGACCCTCGCGGCGGCCGCACACTGAGCCCACCACCAAGACCATAGCTCTTCAAACGCAGATAAGTTACCAGGCGCGGCCCGAGCCACGGGTATGCAATGCCAGCACAGAAGGTCGCTCGTTGCCGATATATATATGCAGAGGTCTGGTTCACCATTGCATAGAGAATGTGTGCGCCAAATACTGCGTTAGTCGGCACTGTCACCGGATCCTAAGCTCACGTGGAGTGGTTGCACCCTATGCCCGGCCGCTTGTTGCAAGTCATCGCCAATCTCGAGGTTCTTGAGAAAGATGCCAACGCCAACATCGGCCAGGTTGCATACCGACACGCGGAACAGGGGCCACATCCAAGGCTCCCCCACGTGGCCACTCCCGCTCCAATGCCGCCGGAAGCTTAACGCCAACTGATAAACGACGAAGAATCAGCAGGCTGTTAATGCGTTCTCTGATGTGGCCGGAGAATCTAGGCAAAGGGTACGGGAAAGGGTACAATAGCGCGCGAATGATGTCTCCTTTCAACTTTGGTGGTCTGAATGGCTTGGAATCATACATGGTGGAAGAGGCAAGACCCTCAGCGTCGGCGATTGAGTCAGCAGTCTCAGTGTTCTTGTCGGTAGTGGCAAATTTTTGCTTGTTCAAGCGAAGAGTCAGACGCCAACGAACCCACGGCATGGGAACTGTTGATTGTCGGTCCGTCACAAGTCAATTGCGCAGATCATGGCAAGCGGTCATAAGGGATGGATGCGGGACCAGGTGCTAACACTAAAACGGTACGTATATCAGTGCGTACGCAGCTTCGATTCGAAATGCCCATAGTCGGTTCCATTCTATACTTCATTCGGGGCCCGAGATCCCTGAGATCCATTCGGTGATATATATTCACAGCTAACAGACACCAAGATGAGGATAAAACCTCGCACGCATCCGTTATTTCGAGTTATGTTCAGGCCAAATCTCCAGAGCAGGCTCGCAAGTCGTTCAACAAGAACCTCGACACACAAATGCGAGAACCGAGCATAAAATTTCCCCGATGACGCAAGAAGACGCAATGCCACCGAATTTTCGCACAATGTCCTCTTACTGGACACCACAAACCACGAGGAACCTCACAGGCCTCGCTCTTGAGTCTAAGGATCATATCGTGACCATCAACTCCTTCAAACTGGCTGCCACTCATCCTATAGTCCGCACCCAAGGCCGGCTGGTTCGGTATTTACGAGCTGGGTTTGTACTCATGCCACGGCCGAGCGGCAGACTCAGGACGGGCCCGACGTCGAGAGGGACGCAGGAGCACATGCCACAGACTCTGATAGCCTGAGAGGTCGGGACTGAGAGAGCAGAGCGATTGGCATTGATTGTATGCCATGGTTCATGCTGAAGTGGTGCTGCCCATGTTTTGGGCAGTACCACGAGTCATAGGCTTGGGAGTAGGAGTATGAGACGATGGTGTGTGAGGATAATGATGGATTGATATGAGGGTCGCTTTTTGTAGGGTGTTGCACTCGAGGCATAATTGAAAGTGTGGATTCCTTGGGTTTCTTTCGACCGGAGGCAGAGAAGAGTATTGGACATAACTGGACATATGTTGATCACCTTTTGTCTCTGGGAACTTTCTAAGCAGTGATGTGATGTGACGTGAGAAAGGTGCTTGACGAACTGGCTGCAAATGGATGTCTGAGCCCATTCATGGACGTGACTTGGCGACTACCGGCAAACCACACTTGTTAAGAATTGAGTCGTTAAGAAGTCACTCGCTATGTATCTAACTACGCTATGTACTGGAGAACAGTTGAGCCGGAGTTAAACGAGAGTACACCTCATCACGGTTGTCCTCCTCTTCCGACTTCCATTATCCATCATCAATAAACAGGTTGACCCCATCAAATTTGAATTACCTGTTGGTGGCATTCTTACATTACCATCTTCCGCTCAGATCTCAACACCTTTGATTACGAGTCCAGCGACAAACCGTTTGCGCATTGACTATTACTTTGCTACCACTCATTATCTGATTCGACCCATCACATTCACGTTGACATGTTCTCAATGCAAAGAAAAGCCTGACGCTTGATTGAGCGGCAACTGAGAAGGCAAGTCAATCAAATTACCTAAACCAATCCCAGACACTTGAAATACCTGGCAGGCCGAGCTGGGAACCTACAACGAACAAACATACCAAAATGTCGACAACCACAACCATGCCGAACCGAAGCACTATTACCTAGCCGTCCAAGCACATGGTTTAAATGCAGCGACGTAATGAAGAATATTTGATTTCGTGAATTCCATTGCTGTACCTGTGAATACTTGCTGTTTGCGTTTGCGTCGACGCCGTTGGAAATATGGTAACTCATACAAAGAGAGGCTAATGATAGTTTATAGTAAATCAATTTTAATATCCCTCACTACGAGCCGTTTTCACCTAAGTGCTCTTGCCTGACTTTTCGCCATGAGTTCCAGCTCGTTGGTGTTGTGTGTGTAAAGGGGGTGGTTCGACGGGCTTTTGCATAATCATGGCTTCATCCCGTGCATGGTGTTTAAAGTCTGTAGAAGTTCAACAAACATGCTGTAGAGCTCCAAAGCTGGGCACGAACATCGAAGCAAAGTCCGAATGGCCTACATAGGTCTACGTTTTCCCATCTTTACTGACTGTCACTCAGTTCTCACTTCCAACGGCCCACTTCCATTACCTACCTTCCTTCCCCCTCAGCTTCTCCCTTGTTGCAATGTCTGTTATGAGCGCCAGTGCGCCATCCTCAAGGTATATCGACATCAGGAAAACTCCCCCTTCGGGGTACAAGTTCATTCCTTTTGTCAAGCTTGAAGACAATGGCATGGAGCCCATTAACGCCGCCTTATAAGATGGGTTCTATGACTACATCTGCAACAGCAACAACCGCAGCATGTTTGGACCCCAACAGGCCCGCCAACTATTGCTGGTACTTAAACCATTCTATCACAGCACCTGCAAACTCCACGACTTATACCAAGGCTCAAGACACTGCGCACAAGTACCGGCCTCTCAAGCACCATGTGCTGCAAGAGGACCAACTCTACAGAATAGCGGATGAGGACCTGAACAGCCGTTATGTTGTGTGCGCCTACGACGCTTTTAGGATCATTGCTGGGGTTCACGCTCAGCTTGGCCATCCAGGTAAGTGCCTTAGGGCCGTTGTTCGAACAGTGCTAACATGAAGCAGGAGTCAGGAAGACCCATGAGAGGATCTTTGACAATGACTATCGCATAAACAGAAGGAGACGACAAAGGAATGGCGTCTAAGTGTGTAGCCTGCGCCCTAGACGCTGCTAATAAGGCGAGGGAAGTGACTACCCCAATCCTCAGCGGCGGAATCATGCACGGGGTCCAGATTGACCTGATGGATATAAGATCTCAGCAGGGTGGGAATGGAAATGGATCCTACAAGGAAAGGATCAATTCCTTCGCTATATCTGACTATGGTCGCTGAAGGACAAGACGTCGGCAAACGTTGCAGAGCGGATGAAGCTTTGGATTGGGCAGTTTGGAATTCCACATGGCTTGTGGGTCGAATTTTCGATTTCCCTCTTACCAGTTAAGCTAAAACACTACATGGAAGCGTATGAACGATGATTTGGCTCCATACTGCGTCTCTTAGGCTTCTATTTAACTTAGTGGGCTTCTTATTTACTGCTAAGTTGATAGAGAAACTCTAGTCCTCAATTCGGGCCCCTTTTCAGCCGCTTTTCGACTTCCCTTTAGCTCTCCAAGGCCTTGGATGATAAGCTACAGTTATAGGGTTTGTCGCAGTTAATGCTGCATGTAAGACCAAGTAATTTTACGTACCAAGCGTGTTCGTAGCACATCCGGATCCAGCTGTGTTGTTCTGAGGGTTTTGCTTCCCACTTGGGGCTTCTCCCTCCATGGAGGCTTATATGAAAGGCGCCAAAAACGCCGGCTATTACAGTCGATAGAGTTCATCATTAAAAACATTCCAGCCTATTAAATATGTCCATAGAAGCTCTAGGGAGTGCTGCCTCGTTTTGGGGATTTTGGGTTAGTTTCCCAACTTTGGCGTCTTATATCTTGCCCAAACAGGCAGTTATGAAGAGGTCCGCTGGGGCCTTTTAAACGCCGCGTTTGGTCCTATAAACCTGTGGTATGCACTCTTAGTTTGGAGCTAAAAAGATACACATCCTTTTTGGAAAAACCTACCGCAGTAGTTCTACCGCAGCTATTTATATCTCACCCAATTTGGCAGCTATCAATGCGTTTGCTACGCTGATTTACACGCAAAATCACGCTTATCAGGCTCATACAATTGTTCTTTTGTTAGCAAAGTCCTTGAAAGGGGCCCAATTCTGGAGGTGCCCATAAGCTTCCTCTTTGTGCTGAAGGCCTCGCCTCGATGAGGCGTTACAAGGTGGGTGCAAGGCAGAACAGCGATAGCTCGGTCGATGTGAGCTTTAAGCTCACGAGAGACAGTTGAGACAAGGTCAATAGCGGCGGTGGCGGTTACAACATGACTGGCAGGAGATGGGAAGGTAACGTTATTTATTCATTCTAACTGGTTGGCTATCTACTCGTCATCGACTTGACATTCTGGAGATGTCAAATCCCTCGCCGCCTGCCTTACGCCAAGAATTGGCGGTCGAGAGTGCGTCCCCTGAAGCGTTTCGCTTATGCTGTCCATGCAACTTAATAGACTGGGGTTGTCCTTTGACGAAGGGAATGAGAGCATGTTTGCGTCTGAGATTTAGTCTCGGTTTGTAAGCTAGGAGTCTGATGGGGGAGGTTGTAAATAAACAGAGGTTGATGATGATGAAATGGAAAGGAATGGCCTGATAGAGCTTGATCTTTGTATCTCGTTCTCAAGAAGCTATCCAGGCAACGATCAGGCTTCGCTACTTCGCTTCGGTTGCACTTAACCCGTTCCTTGGACATCAGGTTCACATGACAGCTGCCAAGATTGTAAAGCAGGTCGACTTCTTGGAATAACTGCCATAGCTCTATCTCCATCCATAGGTTCTCTCAACAGCGTCCACATGGCAACTTGCATTACGGAACACTAGCGATACTGATCTCGGGTATCTCAAGAGCGGCAGAAGCACTTACGAATGACGATCTTTGCTTTCACGAAAGTTGCGGGAGGTTGAGGCTGAACACGAATTGGGTATTATAAACATGAGGGAAACACACTCTCATGGCTGGAGTGGTGAGACCCGACGGATGACAACGTGCTGGATCAACCTCCTTTCTCGGCGGATCGCGTTTACGACTCGCTGGGAGCCCCAATCCGCGCCAAGCTCTCCACAAGAGCTGTACCATCTTAATCCGCAAAGGGACAACCTCAGGACCAATGTTTTGGTCTTCCCGTCACTTTGTATTCCGGCGTTGCCGGGTATGAGCATTTACTGTGTGATAGACCGACGTGGATGGCGGGTTGGAGTTGTGCAAGCTCGGCTCCTTCCGGATCGACGACGAATATCGAGCCTCAACAATTCCTACTTCTATCCGTCTGTTCCATTCCAGCTTACGGCAGTCGACAACAAACCAGATTGCCAAAGGCGTACGCTACAATTTGTATGTGAATTGTGTAGCTCACACTACCTACAGTAGTTTTCTGGCGTACCCTAGTACTTCACATATAAAGCCATCCACTATGCGTCCCATTCTCCGCGTAGTATACTCTGGCATACACTGTCGTCAATCAAAACATAGTTCACGAAATTGTGCACCCAACTCTAGTCTACAATCAACTTCGACTTACACCAGCATATCAAGCAGGCCCTGAAAACCATAGCTTATCGACACCGTCAAGTCTTAAAAAAAGTGAAGATTTTAGAACAAATACTTTTAACAACTAACAAAGCAACTACGTTCGTCCCCTACTTCTGGTCTAAATCGACGACATCGAAGCATGAAAAGCAAGCGCATACCATATCCATATCCTTAGGAGAGCAGAATCGGCCGTTAATCCATCCATGAACCATATCCTGCCACGCTCACTATACTCCAATCCCCTTCGCTATGCCTTTACAACCACAACCCAAGTACTCCAGATAAATATAGCACATAAAGAACCTGTCGAGCTTCCACGCATGTTCAAGTGGCCCCATTTTCGACTGACGAAGAGCACTTAAACAAGCGTATTGCTCCTCGTCCTCGCAGCACTATACCTATCCATTGAGTTCGGGCCCGGTCTCTTCCCACCCTCTCTCTGCTCCCCCGTAGAAGGGCGATCAGTCTCAGCCCTCATCTCAGCCCTCATAGCCGGACGTTGGATATCCTCTCTGGACTGTCTCTGCATCTGCTGAGTTTGACCCTGCTGAGTCATCTCTCTCCTTTGTATTTCTTGCTCCCTGACTCTCTCCACACGTTCTCTGTCAGCTCTCTCCCGCTCCTGCTTCTCTCTTCCCTCACGCTTCTCAGCAGAAATCTTCCTCGTTTCGCGTCTCTTGGCCGCCTCCTCACGCTTAAGCACCTCCTCACACCACTTCGGCATATCACCTCCCGAGTTGAACCCAATAACACCATCAAGCACACCCATCCACTCCTCCTTCGCGCTCTTCGTCTCGGCATAGAAGTCAATAACCTCTCCGTTCTGGAAGCGGATGCGGAAGCCCTCCTCCACGAACATGTAACCCTCTTCGTCCTCTGCAAAGCCTGACTTTCTTCTCGAGCTACCCTTGCCAATTGTTTCACGCTGAGTTAGTGCACGACGATCGTCGATGAGTTTGGAGGCATTCGCCAGGTTGATGGTGGCGCGTGGCTGGCCAGTGGACTCGTGGTAGGCGGTTAGTTTGGAGCCGGCGAGCTTGAAGAGGCGGCGGCGCCAGTACTGTTTCGCATGTCAATTCCGTTTCCCATTAAATCCCATCTGCCGCACCATAGAAGGGAAAGACTTACGGGACAATCACCACCCTGCTGACTCAAGAATCCCTCAAAGCACCTCTCTTTAACAGCCTCCGCATCCTTCATGGCCCTAATACAGCTATTCATACTCTTCGGCATATCCTCCTCCTTCGCTCCCTTCGGCTTCGGCACGAACATCAGCTGCAACTCCAGCTTACCAATCTTGTACGGCGCTCGCCTTCTCCTCTGATCAATAGACCCAGTCTTCGACTTCACACTCGACATAGAATGAATATCCTCATCAAGCGCCCACTCATTGAAGCACGTAATATCAGCGATATAAGGACGTCCATAACACCTCGCCTCGTGGTCCTTAAGGCAGACGTAGGAGCGTCCAAAGGCGCCATCCTCACCCGCCAACGGGCTAAGAAGATCCCAAGCAGTAGGCTGCTGAGACGCACGCTTAGCGGCCAACTCCTGCTGCGTGCGACGGGCAGCCTCCTCCTCTTCCTGCTTGGCTTTCATCTCCAACTCCTTGCGCTTGCGTGGGGAGGCAAAGACCCTCGAGAAAGTGGACGGCTTCTTCTTCTCAGCACTCTTAGTCGGTGAGACGACTTCACGCTTTGGTGCTGGACGCTGAAGCTTAGCGTTCAGAGTGAGTTGGAACTCAAGATCGTTTGGGACAACGAGCTCGAATTCCTGTCCGATTGGCGCGTTTCTCCCAAGCTCCAACCAAGCAGTAGTGACGCAGTGCACTCCGTTGTCGAGGGTAAGGGCGAACCATGTACGCTCGTTGCGTGGTAGTGGAAGGTCGAGGTCCTTGACGCCGATGACCTTGACGAAAAGGCGGCCACGCTCACCGTTCTCGAAGTCAGCCTCTGCTGGCTCCTCGACTTCGGCGACACCGCCAAGTCCTCCGGCGACATTGGACTTCTGCCCTGGAAGTGGTGGTGCTGGACCGATATCCTTCTTCCTCACCATGCTGTGTCTATCGGACCTCTTACGTGGCGAACCATTCCAAGGCTCAACAGTCCACGATTGTGGACGCTGAGACTTGACCGGCGAGTTACCTTCTGATCTCGGCTCTCTGAAATGTTTTTGCCTGTCAATATCACTGCTGGCCACAACGACCTTGGTGTTCTGTCTCATCAAGTACCCTCTCTGTTTACGCGGAGTAATGTTAGCATAATGATCTTTGAGGAGGAACCTCTCTCCACTCGTCATATCCCTCTCCCTCCGAGCCGCAGACGCTTGCCTGCGCTTCTCGTTCTTATCAGCAAACTCTTGCAACGCATGCAAAGACTTGGAAAGCGAAAGGTCAAAAGCCACCTTTTCTTGTTCGATGATGTGTTCGAATTCCTTCTCAAGGCCGAGGCCGAGGTCAAGATCATCACCGATGTCGAGTGTCAGGCTCTTCTTCTTAAAGCTTGCCTTGCGCATGCCGGCTTCGTCGATTGAGTAGCGGTTCTCGAGCTCTGGAATTTCTGGCTTCTCTTCTTCTTCCTCGGCTTCAGTGTCGAGAGTGTTCTGGTGCTTTGCTGGAACTAGCGGCATTGGATATTCCCTGGAGATGTTTCGTCTCATCTCCTTCATGCTAGCAGCATCGGCTGGGGTGATGGATGGCCTGGTCTTCAACTTTGAACCAGCTGCAGACTTGATAGTCGCGACAGCTTCTGGAATAACCGGGCTCATACTTGGCATTGGGGGAGTAACATCACGATTTCTGCTCCCGTGTGACTGCACACGGTCAAAGCTCTCTTGATCAGACTCATACAGTACCGAGTGATGGATGACCGAATCTGGAGTACCGGCATCATCACGGTTGTAGTCGTGCTTGTAGTCGTCTGGGTCAGATCCCCATCCAGTACCGTCGTAATCTGGCTTTGGAAGGTTGTTGAAGAATGGCTGCTTCTTGAGAACTGGTGGAGATGAAAGCATTGGTGGTGGGGATGTCGGACATGGCGCAATCTCTGGCACTGGAGTAGACTGCTTGATTGGATCGGTTGTCTTGCGATCAATGCCAGGATCTGGGAAGTGCTCCTTCTCGATGGAGGGGATTGGCTTATCCGCCTCATCGTCCACCTTGATATCGTCCTTTGCTGGTAGCGCAGGTGGAGGTGGGCTTGGGGTGGAGCGGTCATCTAAACCAAGACCGAAGTCTTGGTTAGTGAAGCTCGAGAAATCTGGTAAACCAAGCGCCTTCTTCTGCTTCGGAGTCAGAGACGAGACCTGAGCAACCTCAGCACCAACATTGACCTTTTGCTCACTGACTGCTCTTGGAGTGCTTGGGCCAGAATCCGGGGCGGACAAGTTCTGTGGTGGCGTCAAGTTTTGTGGTGTATGCTCATCGTAATGTGAGTGCTCAGAGTAGACACTCTGGTCCTCGTCATCCTGCAGCGCACTACGGAACATCGAGTCGTTGTCGGTGGCTCTCGACTCTGAGCGTGGTGCGTTCAATGCCGGAATGGCGTTAAGGTCGAGCTCACGCCGTTCTTCTGGCTTGATAATCACGCTATCCACATCTGAGCTGTACATAGAATCGACGTCATCGTTGTCTCTCTCCGTGCTTGGGAGTGGCACATCTGGATCGATCTTAACAAGTGAGGAGGACCCAAGTGCTGCAGGTCTATCCGGTGACTCTGGCATCGGAGACGAGAAAGTGAAGCTCGAATCCAATCCGTTGTTCTCAGCACCGTTAACCTTGCGCAAGATGCTCTCTCTGCTGATCCTTGGTGGCAACTGATAGTCGCCAAGATCGGCGAGAGTATCATCGACCTCGTCCCTTTCGTCCTCGGTTCTCTCGGCATCGGTATCCTCGTGAATCTTGATCTCTCCATCATCATGATCCGGGGTATGGCTCATACGATCCACCTTAGCATTTCCACTTCTGCGCATACGCCTCTCACGCTGCATTTCAGCTGGCGATTTCTGCTCCTCATCACCATCTTGGATCATCATGAGACGCAGACGCTCCTCAAGCGGCATACGACCACCTGCTAAGCCTTGAATATCAGACTTTGTGAAGGATTCCCCCAGGTCATCCATCGATGGCCTTGGAGAACTATTGGCACTGGCACGCTCTCCAGCCGCAAACAACGCAGAATGTGGTTTATCTTGAGATGGAGAACCAGACATTCCTGGAAGTGGTGGAAGTGGGCGGTGGTCGTTGCTCATATCGCGAGTGATGGTCGGTGACAGCGATCCGGTGCCTCTTGGATCATCTTGCATCGGGCTAGAGTGCTCGTATTCCTCTCCAAATCTGTGGTTCTCGTCTAAACTTGTGCGGCGCCAGTCATCTGGTCCAACGACTGGTGTCTTGCTCAGATCTTCAAGAGAAGCATCAAAGCTATCTCCGTCAGGATCCGGAGAGTGTGGTCTGCCCCAGGACAATTCTTCATCGTCAGACTCGTCATAGTCGCTATGTGCTCCATCGGAAGCAATTGACGATGGCGCTGGCGTCACCATCTCGTATTCGTTGATTTCTGGTGGGGCAGCATCAAATGTGACGGACTTGGCGTGTCTGTGAAGAACTCTTCTCTGTGGAAGATCGAGCTCGACGTCGGAGACATCGTCGTCCCATGTGTTATGTTCTGGATCGTACAGCGACTTCGCGCTGAACTTTGGTGTCGAGCTCAGGGCCGACTTTACTGGCGATGCGCCACCGCGCGGTGACTCTTGTGTTAGAGGAGTGGCGGTTTCGGAGAGGTCTAGGTTGCTGTTGTTGTTTGCAAAACCGCTGGCGGTACCATTCAGTGGCAACTTGATTGGTGCGGTATATGAGCTGACGATATCGCTCTTCGTTCTGTTGTGTCCCATCCATGGGCGTCCGTTCTTCTTCTCCTCACTTCTCAACCCCGCAAGCCCCATACCATCGAACGCGTTGCCCTGTATTTGCTTCGCTAGCGGTCTCTCAACAATCGGAATATGTGTCGGGTCGTACTCCTCCTTCTTCTCACGCGCGAACATAGTGCTATTTTTGACTCTAGAGGCTTTCTGCAATCTCTCAATACTTGATCGGCGCGTCGGCGAAGGTGAGGGGCTGTTCTGGTCTCCCTTGAACAGGTTCTCGACATTGAAACGGCCTGGTGTGGGGTTTGGCTGCATCTGACCAGGCCAAATGCGCGGAGAAGAGTTAGCCTCAGCTGGTGCGTTGAAAGGCGAGGTCTGGAATGGAGAAGAGTCTTGGCTAATCATCTTCTGCGCCGTTGTCAGTGTCAAGTTCCACGTCCGGGCAGCTATGGTATGTGGCGTGAATCCAGGACGCGGGTGCGTGTCTTACCTTGGTCGGCGAGGTATTAGCACTGCTGTTTGTGAAACTTGGAGAATTCCTGCGATGCTCGCTAGGGGCGAGTTCGGTTAAATCGCGTGGAACTGCCATCTTGTTGTCCTTGGTCGGCGAGTTCTGAGGTGTGAGCTTTTGTATCCTCAGAGGAGAAACCTAGATGAATGGCGTAAACAGGATGGACGGTGGGCGAGCTTGGGCGGGCAATTGAACGGAGGGATCCACTTACAGGTTGCGAAGACATTGTAACCTCATCCGGGGTCATGGAATCGTCCAAGCTCTTGGGCGCTTGTGATTGTGCAAATCGCAATATCTGATAAGCGAGCTAGAGTTAAACTTTGAATTTGAAGGTATTCAGAGTTGTATCAACGGAGTTTGAGCGCCGTTAAGGAATGTTTGTTTGGAACAGAAGTTCAAAGGTATGTGGTTGTTTATGTGCGTTGAGCTGCGGTCCAGTAAGGTAAGGTCGGTACTGCGAGGTACAGGATGTCGCGCAGCAGTAGTGGTGAGGTGACAAGGTCTCTTCGGCTGTTAAAGCTTACTTTAACACAACGACAAAAAGATTTGAAATTGCTCAGTTACACAATGCAGTCTTTGTTTTAATTATATAATTATGTCTAACATCAGAGTATGAGTTGTGAATAAATAACCCGAACAGCACTCGGTCACTCTTATGAGGGGTTTGACAGTGACTTGTGACTTGTGCTGACATGGCATCCCCGTTGCCCAGCAACCACGTATCCTTCCGGGGTGTTACTGTACCAACTTTCTTGTACTGGCCCGCGTTTCAACTTGATAGATGTGGAACCTGGTCAAACGATCGATCCGCAAAGCAAGGCAGAGCTCTCAATTACCACATCTGGGAAAGTTTGACTGTTCTTGCAGTAGATGTTGGCATTAGCACAGATTAGTGTCGAATATAATGGATAATCATCGACGAGAATAAACGAGTTTAACGAGCCTCGGAATGTCTCCTCGAGATGGACTCCACAGAGGCGACAGAAGTGGCATTAAGTGACGCGAATCAAGTATTTACCGGTAAGCTAGCGATCCTGGAAAACACTAGAATGCAGAACATCAAGCTGTCACGGCACGGCTTCCTTGCATAAGATCACTGTTTTTCAATAAATTTTGCATAGCTATCTTGTGGACGCACGGGTAGCCATTTCTGCGGTATTAAGGCCAGCCAAGATAGAACCGACGAAACCTCAACACTGCCCATAGATAATGTACAAGCAGAAATATGTTCTCCACATCTCAGCGATCCACCTCGAAGGCTGCTCCAGTGCTCGAGCACCTTGTCCAGATCTTTCCTATTAGCGATGGTTTCGTACCCGGTATCTGCAGCACCGTTGAAAGAAGTTAGATCCAATACATCTGTAAGACGAGTATGACGGGGATCTTTAGAGATCAAGCAAGATTCTAGAGGCAGTCAATCTACTTAGTTGGCGCTGCTCTGGTTGCGCTGGCGCTTCCTGGAGCTGACGCTTGGGGTACCAGCATGTGGCTTCTCCGCGAGCTGGCGCTCGTTCTTGGCCTTCTCATCCAAAAGACGAGCTGTTATCTGTTAGCTTACCACCCCTTACTTCCTGACATCTTGACAGGGATAACTTACTGATAACGTCGAAGGAGAACTGTGGGAACTCCAAACACATCTGTCTAAAATCGTCCTCAGCTTCAGCACGTAGGACATGCGATCTGTGAGCCCAGAAAGAAGCGACTGGCTTGCGGATGGTATCGTCCTCATTTGTAGTAGTGGCGTAAACATATCTGGCGTATGCGATCTCGCCCTTGGCGCTGGACTTGACGCAGTGGACCTTGGAGTGAGCAAGGTTCTTCAACTCAGTCATGCCGAACTTGTCAGCCAAGACGTAGACGCGAGCGTGCTTAAGAAGCTGGCCGCCGGTGGTGTCGATATCTGGTGCTGTTGGATCGTTGACGAGACGGTGTGAGTTTGGAACCTTCTGTGGGAAGTACTCGCCGGTGTACAGGAACTCAAGGAAACATCCGACGGCGTCAAGATCTTCCTTGCTGAGGTCGATGTCGCGATCCTATTTCCGTTGTCAGATCAATGCGCTTCGACTTCGACATGTGGGAAATGAAGTGAACTTACAGTGGTGGCGGAACCAAACTGAGCGCAAGTCTCAGCAAACCATGGGCTCTGAACAAGAAGCGCCTGGTGCGCCCTTAAGACAGTAACGTGTTGCTCACCGACGTGAAGCTTGACAATTGGGCTGGACAAATAGTCGATGTAGGTCTGACGGGTTGGCACCTTGACGTCCTCCTCCTCATCGGCGGCGAACGGCAATGGGTTCTCAACTGCGCCTTCTCCAGTAACCTCGACATCACCTGGAGTGTCGGCGGCTGGAGCCTCCATATCAAAGTCGACAGCCTCCTCGGCCACGACGGATGGGCTGTTCTCGTTATCGGCCATTGTGATTGGTGGACGGTGTGAAGTCTAGTGGTTTTGGGGTCCAACAGAGTAGATATTGGTGGACGCAATAGGAGATAGGACAGGGTAAAGTCAGGTCGCGATTTGGAATTCAGATGGGCGCAAGCTCCTCAAGGTGAAGTCACGAATTGACAACGGTGTGAATGGATGAACGGTGGCAGTCACAAATTGACAACGGTATGAATGGATGAGGGGTAGAAGTCGACCTCACAAAAGATAGATGTAAGGACTAAGGGAGAAGAACGAACGATCTAAAACTTAGCGTACTGGATGGTAACGGGAGTAAAGAAGTTTCAACGACGGATTATGATAAGGTGGTGGCTGTCGAACTGAGAGCTCCCAGCCATAGCTTTTGGGTGCCTGTCGCGCAAGGCTGCCAGAAGCGGTTGTGCCTGGGCGGATCACTGTCAGATCTCCCCCGGCAGCTGCCTCATGCAAGGCTACAGGCGATAGCTCACAGTGTGGCAGCCTTGTCCCCCTGCCTCTCTTGTCAATGTGATGGCAGGTCGATGATGACCTCTAAATGGTAAAGCCTTGAGCATCAGGATCCATCGATACCGCTGGTTTGTGAACGATATTCTAACTATGTATTTAGGATTATGGTTTAACGCAATGACCCTTCGCTGTTCGGCGGATGTTCTAGAGAGTTGAAACAAGTAGACATCATCTTTGCCATGATTCGCATTATGAAAGCATGTTTTGACACGAAGGTCAACATGTAGCACATGCACTGGACAGTTGACACATACTGCGTACTGAACGCAATTCACGAGACCACAAACTTCCTGCTACAAGCACTTGATGAGATTATAGGCCATGATACTGCGTACACTGAGGAAACGGGCTCATGCAATGGCTTCGAAGTTGATATGCGCAGGTTCCATATTCACGCTGCATACCGCATACTTAGCTTGATACAGATCCATGCAAATACACTGGCTTCCAGCAGACTGCTCACAATGAAATTATGAGAACAATGGTTGATGAACGATATAAGCTTGCTTTCAGTGCTAGACTGGTAAACGGAAATGGTATGGAGATCGTAATTCGTCACGGCGACTGCTCTTTATTATTCTTCCATTTCGTGCTCCGTTGTACTCTTTTCACAAACAACGTTGACCGGGGTCTCAGATAGAGCATTTACTCAAGTCTGCGGAGCGTTAGCGTTGAGCTCTCCCTTGGACGTCTTCCAAAAACACCCACCTCTCAATCAAGTGCAAACCACTAGCAGTCTCAACAACGTGGCTCAACTGTCCCGGCTGCAGCTCAAAAGCCGCATCCTCAAACTCCTTCTGCATATCACCCCTGCCAAAGTATCCCAAATCCCCCATCTTCCTCGCCGAACTACAATCACTCTCCGAGATGGCCAAGTTGGCCAAACTCGTCTGACCAGATCTAATCTTCTGCTCATGTTCCAGAATAATCTTCATAGCTTCATCCTTGGACCTCGTAATATCGGCCTCACGCCACGAGCTAGGTCTCCTTGAATTCTTGTGCTTCACCAACAAGTGCGCGGCGCGGATCTTGTTGTCGTTGCCGTTGGTTTCTGGCTTTGCTTCTGGGCGGATCTCAGAGGCGCTGTGGTGCTTGGCCATGTATACCTTGAGCTTATCGGTGTCAGTGCCGGATGGTGGCTCCCAGCGCGAGAGGGATTGAGAGGCGTTGAAGTAGTATGGGAGGTTCTTGGAGGTGGAGTGGCGGACTTCCCATCCGGCTGGGAGACCTGCGTCAATCTTGTCGGACTATGGAGTTAGTTTGAGGACTCCGCAACGGACAGCACAATACGTACCATTTTGTGAAGTTATTTGAGGGTAGAAGTCGTTATCTTGAGGCGTGTGTAGCTTTTCCTATGACGCTAGACAAACGAGGCTGTTGTAAATATAATGCGCCGAACGTTGAGATGTGTTGTAAGCGACAGATGCTTTGGCAGTGATATTATAAGAGGTGGGCAAAGTTGGCAGACGAGGTTGCCTTGTGATCAGGGTTCGTGATTGCGTGGCAAAAAGCTCCGTGGACAAAGACAGCTTGATGTTTACGTGCTGTTGATCTGGGCCCCTAGCTTAAGGCGGGGAACAGCTACAGCAGTGGTTGGCGGTCATACCAAGCTCTGAACTCCTCTTGGCATGACCATGCGGTCATGTGCCTGAGTCCGTCGCAAGATTATTAAGCAGGGTCGCTGTACTTTAACGTCCCTGGTCGACGAGGTTGCCTCTCAGCCTTACCAAGCCCGCGACACTTCCCGGAACTATCACCATTAAGCAACAACTACAATACTCACCAGTCTCGAGCCATCCGCTCTTCGAACTCGAATATCATCCCAAGCATACATCTTATTCTACAAAACCCACATAACATCACTATGTCTTCGCCATCCGCCCAGCAAGAGGAGCCAAAGAAGCACCTCGAGCAAATCACCTTCCGCTTCTGCTCTGAATGGTAAGCGTCTCAATCATTCGACACCACTTCGGTTGCACAACCCATTCCTCATATCGCGTCTACTCACTTTCCCCTACTGCCACCTCACGGAATACAGCGACTAACAAACCCCCCAGCTCCAACATGCTCTACCCCAAAGAAGACCCCCAGTCCCACAAACTCCAGTTCGCGTGCCGCACCTGCCAATTCGCCGAGGACGCCACCTCTTCCTGCGTCTTCCGCAACGTCCTCAACAACCAACAGGGCGAGACTGCTGGTGTTACCCAAGACGTCGGTTCCGATCCAACTCTTCCACGCTCGAATAAGGCCTGTCCACAGTGCCACAATGAGGATGCGGTGTTCTTTCAGTCTCAGCAGAGAAGTGCCGAGACGGGGATGAAGCTGTTTTATGTTTGTTGTGGGTGTGGATTTATCTTTCAGTAGATGATAAACTGTTGGGAGACTGGGTAGGAGATGCAGAAAGACAGTTTACGCTGGAGATGGCCTGAGGCGCGTTTGCATTTGCAGCGGGAGTTTTGAGAGGGGATTCGGATAGTTTTGGCGTTTCAGAGGCACGAAAACGAGATTGCGCGCATTTGAGGAGTGAACACAGTCATGTGCAGACGAGCGAGCGAGGGGAATACCAATGGTTGTTAGAGGAGATGTTTAAAAGTCTTCAATACCGTGTCTAAACGCCCCTACCCATGCTGATATCTTACTCGTACTGTACAGTCCGTCTTGTATAGTACATTTTATGCCTCAAGTATCGGCTTCTTTTACTCATCTTATCTTCGCGTCTTCTTCCGCATCTCGTCCCAGCGTGACCCACACATCATCTCTTTTGGAGACCAGATAAAGCTCAAGCCACGCTGTTAAAAAGATTCCTGGGTGGTAGGGGAGCTGCAACGTCAACACAATGTTAAGCTGATAACACGGAACTTATTCAGCTCAACGTTGTGCCAGTGTTGCAGCCTTCCTGCCACGCCAAGCACATCTCTGCGCAGCGCAGACACCGGCTCTATCCGACCATCACTACCCCTTCCCTCTTACTCCTCTCTCCCATCCCTTTCTCTCTCCTCGAACGGCACCTACAGATGCATAGGCGCCAAACTCAGGATCTTACTCCACTTCATCTTCTTCAATTCCGTCCCAACGACACCGTTCAATCTCGTTCCAATTGGGTCTCCCGTCTTTGAGATCAGCACACAGGCATTATCGTCAAATTTCACAACGGAGCCGTCTGGGCGCTGCGACTGCTTCCTTGTGCGAACGACGACTGCGTGGCGGATGTCTCCGCGGCGGACCTTATTGGCTGCTGAGGTGGAAACGGAGCCGGAACCTGGGCCGGACTCTGGGCCGAAGTTGCGCTGTTTTTGGACGACTACTATTATACGCTCGCCTAGGGGGTGTTAGTTCTTTGCTCTGTTGTATGCGCTAGGTAGAAAATCCGTTTGGGTGGTGGAAACGGTGGTGTGGTGGAAAGTCGTACCAATCTTCGCATGGCGCTTCATCTTCAGGACCTTGACACACTCGACGACGGCGGCGCCGGAGTTGTCGATGCAGTTAAGCATCGTCTGTATAATTGGTTAGTATATCTGTATCTCTGATGTAGAGTCACATGCTTACCTTTAATTGAATCATTTTGGCGTCGCGACAATCCGTAGCTCTATCTAGGTTCACGTCTCACTAGGCCTTGGACGCTGGATATCTGAAATCAATGGAGGTTGCTTGTACGGATGGCCTTTCACGCCAGAGGTGCAGGTTTTCATAGCCTTCTAAACGAGGCTACCGCACTTCTGAAACTGAAGACAGGCTGAGACATCAAGAAAGGGGCCCCTGCCTCCTCGGGGAGACATGGGTAAGAGGTAAACAGAGCGGCCGCTTGAAGAATCCCATATCATATATAGCATTAGGGATAAAAGTTGTGATGATTTGGTTAAATGTTCAAAGCTACAATGTAACCGAAATCCACATGCATTATAACATCTCGTTCATCAGTTCATGTATGGATATGCCTAAATTGATCTCCGAGTGCGGTTACATGTGTGTTCCCAGCGCCCTGTGGTCCCTGCAAGGGTCCACACCTGGAGTCGAAGTTAACCAGTCGCTCCGCATGAGCTGGAAGTTGCTCAACTCACCAATACCTTGATGACCATGAAGAAGTATAAGCGCCTTCTCCTCGAACAACTCCTCCTTGGCTGTTCGCCCATTAATCTTGCTCCTGCTTCATAAGCGCATTGGTTCTAGATATACAAGTTGGATGTGGTAGACCTTCTCCTTTCAACTTTACTTCTAAGAAGTCTTGGGCGCAACGACTTCGCAGTCGCATTCAAGATTCTGGCCATACCACAGCGTCTCAACGTATAACAACCAGTTGCAACAATCCTTGATCATTCGCTACGGCCGACGACAAAACATTTCGTATAGACGCCTGCCAGGGCGAAAGCTGGCGATTGTTCAGCATGCCTCGACTTAAAGGCGGAAGCCGGGATGATCTGACGCTGGAACAATTCATGCTTTTTGATGACTTCCTGGCAGATGGATTGATTGACAATGTAAGCATCACATTCTTACCTTCCATGTTATATCAAGCTAATAGGTTTTTGTAGGTATACTACTGGGCAGAGATCCGCAAAATGGGCGCATACTATAAAGCCAATCGAAAGTTCAAGGTACCAGAAATCGCATCAATCATCCGAAAATATATTGCCGAAGAGAAAAACATACTAGCTACAGAAATCAAACTGCTTAAACTACCGGCTTTCGCAGAGTTCATTCAAAAGTTAGACGAGAAAAACCGAAACAGTTTCAAGGAACACATGCGCCGATACCTATGGATATACCACCCCGACTGCCCCTTCGAAATCAACACCACAAACCGCTTCCTCATAATCACCCACGAAGCCGCCATCACTGCCAGGCAACCTATAAACCGCGGTCAGATTATTGAACATCTGGAAGGCTACAGATTCAATGTTACCCATGAAGAAGAACTGGCGCTCATGGCCGCCAAGAAGGATTTCAGCGTCGTCTCATCCTCCAGCAAGGGTGATCGTGCATGCTTTTTGGGACCTGCACGATTCTGCAATCACGATTGTAAGGCTAATGCTAAGTTGTTGCCGGGAGATAAGGGGAGGGTGAGGATTCAGGCTATTATGGATATTGAGGTTGGAGAGGAGATTACGTATGGGTATGCAGAGACGTACTTTGGGAGTGAGAACCAGGAGTGCTTGTGCTTTTCTTGTGAAGGGGCGCTGGATAAGGGGTGGGCGCAGGTGGATGAGAATGGGGAGAGGATTGAGCCTGAGGAAACACCAGAGCCGGAGGGACGACCGCGCAGGAAGAGGAGAAGGACGAATTATAATGAGTTTAGGAGTCAGCCACCTTCTAGTCAGCAGCCAAAAGTTGGTAAGGTGAAGAGGAGGAGAGGCAGGAAGAGAAAGGACGATACTGGTGGGGATGATGAGTCTGATGAGTCTGATGAAGAGGACGAGGATGAGGACGATGATGAAGACGATTTGTCCGAGCTTTCTTTAACACCCACCCCGCCGCTACCCGAGCAAAGTGGACCACCACCACCATCACCACCAGACATCATCATAGTCAGAAACTTGGCACCGAAATACACAGGAAACGATGTATTCAGAGGTGTCCGCTCAATCTTCGCAGAATCGATGCTGAAATCCTTGGCCTTAGAGTCGCAGTTAGCACCAGAGATGGAGAGCACAGTCGAGGCTTCAGTTGAAGAATCGATATTTGAGGAACTGCCTCCTTCTGAGCAGCAAAGCCGCTTCAGGCTTGAAACGCCAACACCAGCCACATCGCCTGATACAGAGATTAAGGTGGAAGACGAGACCGACATGGAAATTTCGAGTCAACTATTCCCTAAAAGGAGTAACCGTATCTCATCAAAACTCTCTACTCCAAGGGGTATGAGCTCGCCAGTTGGCGCAGCGAAGAAACTTAGAGAACGCCAAATGGAGCGGCCGAGAAGTCCTCGTTCTGCCTCACGCAAGCCCAAAGACGATGAAAGTTCAGGTGCCGCCACATCCGATGTTGTCCCACACACATACGCCGGCATCGAAGTCTTCCAGATGATGGTCAACGGTGTGGTTTTGATGCATCGTAAAAAGGACAGTTGGGTAAATGCTACTCAGATTCTGAAGGTGGCTGGATACGAGAAGCATCATCGAACGAGGGTTCTACAGGAGCAGATTGAGAAGGTTGAGCATGAGAAGGTGCAGGGAGGTTATGGGAAGTACCAGGGTACCTGGGTTAGCTGGAAAAGGGGTGAGAAGTTTGCGAGGAAGCATGGTGTTGATACGAGGCCGTTGTGGAGGATGTATGATCATAATATTGTGGTGAGGGCGGAGGAGGGTGAGGCTAAGATGAAGGCAGAGTCTAAGTTTGTGTCTGAGTTGAAGAAGAGCTTGCGAAGCGATGGTGATGTTGATCCGGGCGCACTATCGGTCCTTAAGGACGCAGCTGCGCCAACGAGAGCTGCATCTAACCCTTTCCGCCAGGGGAGGTCATCAGCAAATAAATTCAGGAAGGGGTGCCCGCCACCTGTGCCTTCCGAGAGCCATCCACTTAAGCGCAAACGCGATCCTCGAAACTCGAGCCCCGTCGCCATCAGCCCTGGGACTTTCTACAGAAGCAAGAAAGCTCCAAATTCCCCTCCAGTGAGGTCGCTGAAGGAAGCGACCTCACGTGAGAAGAAGCCCTCCGTAGATCCAATCCAGAAGAGCTCAAATCCGTTTAGGCAACGACCTCCGTCCCAGCCTCAGCCTCAACCCAGACCAATTCGAACTTATTCGAGGAACGTGAAGAAGTTGGTATCATCATACTCGCCAGGGAAACATACACATACTCACCTTCCACCTCTTCCAACTATACCTCTAGCCTCCGACTTGTCCTCGCTGGAGGAGGAGCTATCGTCGTCGTCAGAGTCAGACCCGGATGACGACGATGACCCCAAGCCAGCCCGGCCCTTGCCAAAGCTTTGCGACAAAGAGGACGGCAAAGATATCATCAACATCGTGTCCTCCTCGCCCTTCCCTGCCTCGACATCCGCCAAGCGCCGAACCTGCACCAAGCCGGACCCCTTTGCGCCCCTCGTCACACACCGTGTACCAGGCGACTACATAAATACCCCTGCACTCCTCAAAATGCCTGGCGACACTTGGGTGAATTGTATGGTTTGTGAGGGGAGTTTTATGCACGAGGAGGCACACCGCGCAAAGCCTTACTGCAAACGTTGTGTTAGGCATGTTAAGGTTTATGGGCTGACTTGGCCGAATACGACGGAGGGGTGGAGGGAGGTGGGCATGGTAGGGGAGAAAGAAAAGATGGAAGAGGCTGAGAAACTAAGGAAGGTAGGACTGAAGGTGAAGGTTAAAGGAGGAAAGGTGTTTTGGTGGGAGTGGAGAAAGGACTTGAGGAGTTTGAAGCTGGAGGAGGGTTGGGCGGATGTTGAGGGGTTGCAGAGATTGGGTAAGAGGCGTTTGGGGATGGCGAGGATGAGATCTGGAAAGGCTCAGGGCCTCGGAAAGGAGGAGAGCGATACCTACAGCATGGAGGAGTCTGTCAAGGCAAAAGTGGTGGAGAACGAAAAGCTGGAGGATGTGAAGTCGGATATGATGAAGGATTTCATCAAAGACCTCGGGGGGAGTGTTGCTATTGGGAAGCTCTTGAGCGACTCCCCAAAGCCAAAGCGTAGTCCCGGACGCCCACCAAAAGCAGGCAAAATTAGAGGCTCGGGAGGGTCCTTCGTCAAGGCGTAGGCCAGTACATAGTGCTGCCACATCACGGAGTTCGGGATACGCGTGCATATCACATCAATCGTTAGCTTAGGCGTCAAAGAGAATTTACGCCGTCGGAAGGATAAACATACTTTGCATAGGGCGGACTCGACAGGCTTTCAAGTATTACGAAATAGGGATGCTGTTGAGCTTTAGAGGGTTACGCTATAGAGCAGTCTATAAAATAATAAATAGCACGGGTACGAAAGAGCTCCATTATGAATCGTATCATCTCTCAGGTGGCCGAGAGAAGATATGCCGAGGTTTTGTTCTCATAAACTGATCCATAAGTGGTGACGGCGTAGTACCGCTTAGCTCATCATAAACTGGTCGACAGTGAATCTCCGCAGGCCAGTCGTCAAATTGCCGATGATGGTGTCACCACAACTACATGTCGCCGTTAGTCTACCATACTTTGGCAGAACCACGCTGGGCATGTAACCTGTTAGTATAGTCAGAAGAAAAAATACAGCTTCGCCCCATATTTCATCTAGCATACCGACAACATTTTGCCGCATACATGTCGATAGATCTCAAAGTATCTCTTACGCTCCCACCAAGCTCTCAAGCAGTGTTCGGCATGAGTCCAGCGGACTCGTGGTCAACTCGAGTCGACTCGAGTCCGATTCGACCCGAACCCTTTTTAACTCTTGAGTTGGGCTCGAGTCCGACTCGAATCAATGCCAACGCGAATTTAGGAGCTAACAATGCCGCTAAGCCTCTGAGGAAGCAGTTAAATCATGTGATTACAGGCGAGCAAAAACCAAATGCTTGCAAGCCTCCCGCATTCGTTACAAAAACATCTAAAGTGGCAGCGAATCCCGAAGCACCAAGATTCTCAAAATAGTAATCAATTTATAGAGCTAAATTAGCGTCTTCTATCACATGTGAAGCTGAACTCCTGGACTCGAGTTCCAAATGGAATGGACTCGAGTTATTTCTGGGACTCGAAATCCGGTCTCCTCAAAGCTGGACTCGCCGAACACTGCTCACAAGACTTCGAAAACTCGTTCGACGCATTCAACACATTCGTCACAAGCAACTCCAAGGGAGGCGCCGAACGACGTGCCGAGAAAGTGCACACTCGTGTGCCACGATACCTCATCGATGACAACATCTATGTTGTCGGAAACTTCCTGGAAGATAATCATGTCCACTACTCTATCAACCTCGGCTATGGCACAGAGGACCTAGTTGAGCAATTCTCCCACCTCATCTGTCCACTCGATTCCATCTTCGGCGAAGACGAGAACAGCAGGATTACCGTCGATGCCACTCCTAAGCAGTTGGCAGATGCCAATGAAGACGCAGATCCAAGCCCGGTGGTGCATAGTGAGGGGAGGTTTATCGTTCCGCCTTTCACTGCGCGTATGGAGGAGGGGACGTTTATTACGCCGACAGCGCTGATGTATGAGTTTGGTGGGTTTGAGGGGAGCATGGATGAGCGGTGGAACATGCACGAGGATTGTAGATTGTTTGATGAGATTGATGGTGATATAGGACAGAATGCGAGGTTATAGATCATCTTCTGATTTGTTAATAGCATTATAGAGTGGACATTTGAGTGGATGTTGTAATATGGATCGATAGTATCTGACTATCTCATTTCTTCTTCACAACAGAAGGAACAGCCACCTGACTACTCTTAATCACTGTCTCCTTATACCCCACCACAGCCTTCCTCAACCAATCTTTACCCACCACAACCGGCTCGACTTTGCTCTTAACAAACTCAATAAGACTCTTCCCTCCACCAGGCACGTTCGCAGCTGAGTCCAACACACTCACAAATCCTGCCCTGGGAACGCCCAGAGCTTCACATATCCTCGCCTCTGCCTTTGCAGGGAGGACGATGAGACGTGTTGCTGGCAGGTCTGGGTAGGCGAGTGAGGCGGTTTGGCAGAGGAGGGGGAGGTGGGTAGTGAGAGGCGAGGTTGGGGGACGGGTGGTGAGGACGAGTGCGGCGTGCGGCGGTTTAGGCTTCTCTCCCTTAACATCCTCCTTATCTCGCATTACTACATCTTCTGAAGTGGAGGAAGGTGGAGGTTTGAGGGGTGAAGGACATGATGAAGCGGCGGAGGAGGAGAGGTTGCGGGTGATACTGTTCAAGCCAATGAGAACGTGGGGAGCGATTTCTGGGATCGGGACGGTTGGTGGCCCAGTGGCTGAAGGGCTGGATTTGACTTCGGCGGCCTTGCGTTTCTTGGAGCGTTTGCCTTTTGATGGGGTCGTGTGGGTTTTGCGGTGGACACCAATGGGCGAGAGGAAGCTGAGTTTGTGTTAGATTGAACGTAGGGAAGTTGTTATTGGAAGTTCCGTCTTGTCTCTGCAGCTGCATATTGTTTCTGAGATGAAACCGAGAACCCTTTTCGAGCGAACTGGAAGTCCCTCTCATGGGAAGAGCCGTCGATGATTAAGGAAATACAATACGGGTCAAAGTATTGGCTATGCTTACTTGACAATGAGTTCGATGATTGTGTCTTCATCTGCAGATGTTATCTGAGGCCTGGACGGGATTAGCTTCTGTGGTGTATTAAGCACGTGATTCGACTTACCACGCAGCATCACAGTAAGGGCTGTCCAGCTGAAACGCAGTCTTGGTTTTTGGCGGCATGTTGTATGCTTTTTATCTTAAAAAATTAGAAGTGTAATTGCTGCCGCGTGACAGATTTAACGCGATACCTCCAGGTGTTGAAGTAAATGTGCCTTTGCGTAAAGGTGCTGTGTGATAATACAGCGTCGGAGTGCAGCGAGGTTGTTGGAAATACCTCAGCAGTGCTGTCTCCCACCGTAATGGTTCCGGCGCTTAATTCGAGTATTTATGGCGTCTGTTTACATGTCCCATTCACATCACATGATACGAGCAGTTTAAGCGCGATTGGGTGCTCGCACCCCCAACGCTTATTTGAAGCTGCGATTCGCCAGTTGGCATGGTTGTTGCCTTCCCACATCCCCCGCACAGGCACTTTAGGTCAGCGGAAGCGCGCTAAGATAGGGCCGGAGACAGCTTAGCGTGCTCGATAAGCCCATCTCCAGCGTCAAGACAGCGATGAACACTGAGCTATCGCGGTATCCCACCTACCAAAAGGTACTTTTTCACCAGAGCTCGACATAACCTTACTTCTTGAGCCATTTTCCTCTAAAAGTATACCATCGATTCACCTTCACCCGATAGACCACCGCGACGGCAGACATACTTTGTATTAGATCGTCTGATCTCCGAGAACTCAGCCAGTAGTGGGGGTGTACTTCAGTCCATCGCAGCCTAACGCGCATACCATCACGTCGCCTGGCTCTTTGTACACACAACGAATACCGAGCACATTCTATCACGATTCAAACCAATCGATACGTGCGAATGCACTCTATATCATAAGGACCCTTAGTTTCTGAAGAGGTCAAACTGCTCTGTCTTGTATCTTCAACGCGACAACGCCTGCGGTTGAAGAAATGGACCTCGATCCAGCAGAGACAACACCAGAACGTGCGACATCGTCTGAGTCCAGTTCTGCACGCCCAAACCCATTTGATGATGTGGATAAATCAGCTAGAAAGCGTCAACGTCGTCACAGTGGATTAAGAGGAGGCGAGACTGATATTGAAACGTTCTCGTCACCATCGAATGCAGCGACACCAGAAGACGTTATCGATTTGACAACTAGGGAGCACACAACAACCCCTCATACTTCTTCACTCGAACCTTCGCGGAAGACGACTTCGCCTCCTACATCAAGCAGAGTTACCTTGAATCTCAGAACAAGCCAAACAGGCAATTCGCCCAGCAAAACTCCATCTTCTACACATGCGCAAACACCTAGCTCTGTCAAGATGGCCAGACTGGACATAGATCCGAAAGGCAAAGCAGCGACAGGCATTTCTGAGACTGCTTCTTCCTCATCTTCAGTCACACTAGGTGGAAGTCCACAGGTAAAGCTTGTCGGTGGAGATAGTGACGTTGAATACTCCAACAATCCTCCCATTGCGATCATCGACGACGATGACGAAATACTGATGGATGCCCCTGATCCAGCTTTGGAGTTTCCGTTCATCGAGGGGGGTGAGACGCCATTAGAAACTCTAAGAGCTCTTGGTTCTCTCCTTCAAAATGGTAAGTACCGCTGGCCTGTGCTACAAGAAGCCTCTAATATATTTTAGGACGCATGGAAACCGATGACGAGTTTGTCAAAGTAATCGTGTGGATGGATCGTTGTGTGACTCTTTCCACCACCGATATCGCGTCTCTTTACGATTCGTTCGAGGCGCACAGCGATTTTTGGCAAGCCTTTCCTGAATTGTTAGATCGCCTGCACTGGCGAAGGTAAGCACTTCAATGCCTCAAGTAGCCGAAAACATGCTGACAATCAAAGCAATATGTTTGGTGAGTGGATGTCTCGTAATGCAAGGCATGCACATCAGAATATAGTCTTGTCGTTCCTCCGAAAATTTGGAGAATTAACCGCATGCTTCACCAAGCTCGATATTCGCTTATTACGAGACCATAACGGCGACACACTCGACGCTGCTCCGACTCTCATCTCTGGAAATTACCTTGCCGGTCTGGGGTACCTCCTCAATCATGGCGCGCCAAACATTGGATGCAGCCTCGAAACTGCTTACTATATTGAGTGGCCGCATGAGAGCTTGCGCGTTCTGAAATGTTTCACGGAGGCTCTTGGTGGCATTGATAACCTTACGGCACTGGTCAAAGGACTGTTAAAGCTCGTTCCGAAACACATGAAGGTCATAGAGCAGCTGCATGTGCCATGTATGTTAGCTTACCGGATCTACAAAGGACTCCTTCGCCTACCATCCGGTTCGCCAGGACGGGATTATCACACTCGCAGAGAGAAAAATACTATTCTTGGTCAGCAGGCGTACCGTTTCTATTCAACCCTCTCAGGACCCCTGGCCGAAATCGTCGAGAAGTACCCATCTCATCTGAAATCTGAGGCGGTTGATGCGGACATATCAGCCTTATTCGAATTGTTCATTGCGGGTTTGAAGATCGAGCCGTCTCCGGCGGCCTCCGTAATAGCCGAACATGCACATTTGCATCCGTCAATACCAGAGGAGCGACTTGCAAATGTAATAGCCTATGATTGGAAGCTTCGCTTATTAACGAAGCTTCTCGTCTGCGGTCAGATGCAGCTCCGGGTCCTGGGAGTCGCACAAATGTGCAAGGATTTCCTCAATGTGTGGAATGACAACAGGTCTGATGACAGATACCAACCTGTCCTCGCGTACTTCGGCGATTTCATCAAGAACAATAAGCTGGTCAATTACCTTGTCGGCATTGGCTCGCATTCAGAGCTGATAGCTGAATGCGGCAACATCATTGGATTCCTCGCGGCTACTAAGAACTATGGCAAAGCCGAGACGGATGTTATATGGAAGACGGTGGCCACAAGCGAGGATCCAAGATTGGTCGACGCCATTTTGATCATGCTCAAGAACTTGCCGTTAGGCTTGCTTGGAGAGGGGCAGTGGCTATACTTCTGCAAGAAGTGCCTCAGCCTTACACCGGCAGCATACACCAGGGAGATGAGGTCTTTCTTGACGCAGACATTCCAAGAGCTGATGACTAACGCGCAGAAGACGGCCCAGCTAATCGACGCCCAGCCTTACGAGCTTTGTGTGAGGATACTACAGGACACATCGGCTTTACAAGACGCATCAGGAGCTTTGAAGGGCCTTCAGGAGTTTGCTTCTAACAGTCTGCGTGAGCTTGGGCAGCATGGTCCTGAATCGCCAACTCGCTTTCGCATATATGCCGCCCTCGCCCAGGACATTGCCGAGCGGAGCCCGAGCTCATGTGGGAGCATGTGCGCCCTCACTCAATTTCTGTCGTGTAACATGCCTAACGATCTTCATCAGATCGCACTCAGCCATGACCTGACCCGACTGGTGGTGGAGCATCTGGAGTTTGCCAATAATTCCGCGAGCTTCAGCTTGCCCGGACTAAGCGACCGTTCCCCAGTCAACACATCACGGAGGGATCTCATTCATTGGATAGCGACGCACGAGCCAAAGAGCCTTGCTGACGAAGTTGGGCAGCGACTTTGGATAGCTTTAGTGGGCCGGGGTGCTCCTTCGGTAGCGGACCGAGGTGTCGGCTGGACAATTCTTAACGCGACAGCTGCTAAAACTTACGCCAAGGGCCCATATGTTACCACATGCTTCAAGGATTACCTGCCGGCGCTCGATCCACTCTGCTATCAGCCTGGTACCTTGGAATTTGCTCAGAAGGCATTAAGCGTATGGCTGGCCAACGCAGAAGGCGATCTGCTTGACAAGGGTGATACGCCGGGATTCGACGCTCTCGAGCAACTGTGGACTATGGTTCTCACGGCCCCCCCTCGTACTATCGAGGTCGCTGCAGTCAATCTTTTGGTCGAAGTGTTTACAAGCAGCGATTGTGTGAGAAAAATGCCAAAACCGCGTGCGCATGAAGCTCATCTTACGCTGGTTAATCGCTGCCTTCAACAATTATCAAATACGGCAGCAAAGCTAAGAGCTTTGGCCAGCGCCGAGGGAGACGCTGAGCCTATGGACCTCTCCGAACCGGCTCTCGATATTGGTACGGAAGAATTATGCTTCACACGTTCGTTGTTGATACTTCGGGAGTTTTTGCGTTCGTATCAAGCGAAGCCGTATTGGAGTGGCAAGAAGCGTCCAGCCATCATAGGCAAAACAGACCTGGCGGGTGAGACGCTGGAGATGCAATTCCAAGTTATCGACAGACAGAAACATGCTTCGATAGAGAAAATGGATATTGGAAGCAACAACACAATTGCGGACCTTATCGCCATTCTTGCGAGAGGAGTTGGGTTCAACAATCTCAAGCTATATCATTGGGGCACTGAAATAAGTGCTGAGAAGACTGGTCCCGGGACTCTGATTAAAGACGCTCGAACCACTGAAGGTCTACTCCTTGTTGTAAAGCAGGAAGACGATATCTCGGGGACAAGCCCGCCACTTTCGATTTCGGTCAGACTCGAGGATGCCATCATGGATCATTTTGATGAGCTCTACGACTATCTTGGAATGGAGGAGAGACTTGCAAAGGAGATCTATCAATTTCTTGTGAAGTTTCCGGCACATCCTAAACTCTTGGCCGTCATGGATGATGATGCGAGACCATGGATCGATGTATTTCCTTCGAGTCTTCCCTTCAAGTGCTTGTATGCTGTCTACGCTTTACGCCAGCACATCAGCTCTGCGAGTACGGAGAACCAACCCCTAATCACGAGATCTTTGGGCCTCGTCGTGTCTGCCCTCGTCAACCCACAAGTTTTGGACAGCTGCAAAGCCGAGGCTTTAAGTGATAACCTCGCACACTCCTTGGTCGAATGTCTATGCCAGTTGCTTCAAAAGCAGGTTCCTAATGAGGCCGCCGATCAAAACCTGACCACGGCTCTACTCAAGTGTCTTCTGCAGTTGCTCGAGAAGGCGCGTTTGAACATCACAGAGAGTGCGCCTCAGATGATCTCGAGCACTCTGGAGGCAATTCTCGAGGCATCTCTCCACAGCAAGTCCTTTTGGACGGCTTTTGCAAGCTCGGCTTCGACCCTAAACAAGATGCGACTACTGCTGCTTGAACACCCCAACATTGATGTGAGAAGGCAGGTGCAGAAGCTTCTTACGAAGAAGTGTTTGTATGTGCCGAGCGGTGCCATGGTCACCGTTCGAGAGATAGCTGAGACGTTTTGGGCGATGATAAGACAGCTGGTGGAAGATGCCTGCACGAGGCCATGCTATTGTGATCAAATCTTCGGCTTAGCTCAGAGTATTTTCAAGGGACTGGCGGAGACAAATGATGCCCGACTTGACATCGATGGTTGCTTCCTCCAGTGGGGTCGTCTTCTCATCAGACATGATTCCACCGAGTCCATTGGGGGTGCTGGGTCCGTCGACGCACGCGCACAGGGACTCGCGAGCCTACTGCATTTATGCACACAGTGGTATACTGCAAATGAACACGCGCTACCTCCAAATGGGTTCGCGGTGCATCTTCTCAACAAGCATCTCTTCCCTCCGCTATCGCAGGACGGAAGCGATACTGTCCCTCCCGAGCCGAAGGTCATTCTGAATGGTACGACGCGATATGCCATTTCCAGCGTCATTTATAGCTTGACGAGAGACGATCAGCACTCGTATCACAGGACGATGAAGGCATTGAGAGGCATTACACCATATCACGGCAATGGTAGTTCTATCGGCGACATGTCCTATCATTACGACAGGTCGAAACATATACGTTCCGACGCTGGTTATGTTGGACTCAAAAATCTCTCAAACACCTGCTACCTCAATTCACTTATGACTCAGCTGTTCATGAACCCGGTATTTAGGGACTTCATGCTCAATGTCGGGGTAGATGATGACGATGACAGCCGTCAGCTGCTTGTCGAGACTAGAAAACTGTTTGGCTTCATGCAAAATAGCTACCGTCGATTCGTCGACCCGTGGAGCTTCGCGTCCCATATCAGGACATATGACGATGCGCATATCGATGTCAACATCCAGATGGATGTTGATGAGTTCTATAACCTTCTGTTCGATCGTTGGGAAGGCCAAATGCAGCCGCCACCCATGCAGAGGAAGTTCCGTTCTATCTATGGCGGCCAGCTCGTTCAGCAAATCAAATCCAAGGAATGTCCGCATATCTCGGAGCGTCTTGAGCCGTTTTCGGCCATTCAGTGCGATATTAAGGGAAAGAGCTCGCTTCAGGAGAGTTTGCAAGCCTATGTTGATGGCGAGGTCATGGAAGGCGATAACAAGTACAAGTGCTCAACTTGTGATAAGCACGTCGATGCCGTGAAGAGAGCTTGTCTGAAGGATATCCCAGACAACATCATCTTCCATTTGAAACGATTTGATTTCAATCTGCGCACTATGATGCGCAGCAAGATCAACGATCGTTTTGAGTTTCCTCAGAGCATCGACATGCGCCCTTACACCGTTGAGCATCTCATGGAGCCAGCCGAGCCCCTTCCAAGTGATCAATTCGAGCTTGTTGGGATTCTGGTTCACACTGGTACCGCGGAGTCTGGTCATTACTACTCATACATTCGTGAGAGACCTTCGGCGTCCGGCTATGCCTCGTGGTTCGAATTTAACGACGATACTGTCTCACACTTCGACCCCGCAAACATCGAAAGCCATTGTTTTGGTGGTGCCGGAGAGCCAAATAATGCAGGCCATACATTCGAAAAGAGTTGGAGCGCTTACATGCTTTTCTACCAACGATCTTCAGTGGTGCAAGCTCAGCGCCAGGAGTTTATTACGAAGCAAAGTCTTAAAGCTCCAAAAATGGGGATGCCGGTGGCGTTGAGCAATTTCATCACAATGGAGAACGAGGTACTTCTCAGAAAGTACTGTCTTCACGATGAAAATCATGCCGACTTCGTCCTGCAGATGGCCAAAAATGCTCGCCGTTTCGCGCCGGACAAGCACTGCTCTGATAGCCACGAGGAGGAAGACCTGGTCGTTGAGACGCTCGTGTCACATCTCGACCAGGTCGTCTCCCGCGCCAACGATTTGCCGAATTTAAAGGCATACTTCTCCACTATTGGTTCTCTGCTCAAGTCCTGCTCACAGTGCTCGCAAATGTATTTGGAATGGTTGACAAACCACATCGATGCCTTCAGAGCGCTTCTACTGCGTAATCCGGAGCCCGACGTACGCGAAGATACTAGAATTCTTACGATCGCTGCACTGAAAGAGCTGAAAGACAGTGATCCGGAGTTCATCACTCAAGCTACTGTCGCGATGGATTCCATTGATGATGAAGACGATGAGAGTATATTCTGTCAGCTCATCGGCGCCTTGCAGCAGGTGCACGAGGCAATTCATGTCGCGGTCAGAGGCTGGCCTGAGTACTTCGGTCTTCTCCACGGTGTGGCGCTTCTCGGACCACTCGAGAGTGCTGCATTGATTGATGCAAGTTTCCTTCTAAGGGCCCTCGAGATCTTGACATACGACCGTGCCTTGCCTCCCCACCCACAGTATAGCCGTATTCTGGGCATTGCGGAGAAAAGGCCAGCCAGCAGGCCTCTTGCTTACGACTCCATCATCGCCTTGGTCAAGGTCCTACTCCAACGCTGCGATCGCTATGCGGCCGCCATTTCCGAGAGCGAGATTCGTACTTCGTTGATTTCTGACAAAGATGCGCTGGTCCCTTTGAGCGAACCAGAATTTACTCTCGTGGTTCAGCATTGGACCCGCGGCACTGTAAATGTTCTTATCGACAAGCTCATTGGTTACAATCAGAATGCAGTGTCTACTCGCGGAATCATTGAATGGATGGTGGAGGGCTTCGACGAGACTCATCCGAGCATTTACCATGCAATCAGAAATGGTGTCAGACGCATCACCTCGCAGAACGCCACCATGTGCGTCGGCGCAGCACTGGTCTATTGCGAGAAGTCTGTCAGCGTCGACTTCGTCACTCAACTCTACAAGCTCATGGGAGAGACCACGAAACTCCAAGTCGATATTGAGGGTAGAGAGCATATTCGCTTTTTCACGCAGGGCGCCCAGATAATCTCCGGCCACAAGCTCATTGATGACGAACTCCAGTTCCAGATGACTGTCGATGATGCCAGTACATGGTTGCCTACCTTGCTTAATTCCTACGATGAACAAACCAGAGTAGGTGCGGAGGAATACGTAGACAACTACATACAGCTGCCGTACGAGGATCTTGATGACCATGGACCGCATCGCCACAAGAAGGCGCGTTACCACACAGCTCTCCGTCAGCTTGGATTCGAATGCCTTATCCAGTTGAACAAGGAGTATATCAAGAGACACACCGAGGTGGTTAAGGCGCATGTCGAGCCCATCCTCAAAGTTATCGAGGACACGAAATGTCTCTTCGATGACAACTCGGATGAGGAATTGGATCAGAAGTTCTTTGAGCATGTCGATCGTAAGTTATTGTATTTCCCTATTTGAGATCTATCAACTGACGTTACCTCCAGGAATTACTGATTTCATAAACCGAAACATGGTTCTTGAGCCTGCAGCTGAGGGATCAGGTGTGTTATCTTTTCCACGGCAATGGCTATAGGAGCATAACTAACAGTGCACAGAGGAGGCAGAGGAGTGGGGTGGCTCAGAGGACGAGTTCAGCTCCGAGCACGCACAAGATCCTATCGCTGACCTTATCACCGGTGCAGACGGCGCAATTGATCTCGATGCTGATGCTGATGAGGATGGCGAGCTTGAGATTGATGGTCAGTCGGAGGTGTAAGCGAATCTAAGAACTGAGAACTTGGCATATATTGGCTGAGATTTTCTGGGGTTTGTTTGGCTGTGGATAATGGAGGGAAGTGGAATGGACTTTGACCTTAGCGATGGCGCTGGTGGAGGAACTGGGAGGAACATGGTTCCCTGGCGTCTCGTACCTGCCGCATGGCTTGGCACTATTTTGAGGTTTGCGGTACATGATTATTGGAAGGAAAGGTTCTCATGAAGACATGGCACATGATGCAGAGGAGGTCAATCTTGAAAAATGAGATGGCCGTGGTCCTCAGGCGTTTTGAATGCGTTCTTTGATTTTACGGTAGTGTATATGAATATATTATTATGGAAAATCTTCATCACTGAGTGAAGCCATCGGCTTAGTGCGGGGCGTTGTAAACATGAGTGCCAAATATTTTTATGGCCCATCTAAGATGCTTCCCCTCTTCCGTCTAATTTTCTTGCCATCGTAACTCTATCACCAGCCAGCCTTTTCTCATCATGGTGTTTTTGATCACTTTTCCCCTGTCATCCTCATCCTCTCCTCAACAGCCTTAACAACCTCCCTCAACCACCAAACATGGATCCTCCCATCCCCAGTCAATTCCGGATGAAAACTGGTCGCAAACACATTCCCTTGCCTCACCGCCACAATATCTCCCGCCTCATTATCTAGCCTCCTCATCGCATCCTCATCACCTGCTTCTTGCTCTTTTATCCTCGCCGCCGCACTTCTCCCTGGTAACTTCGCTAGGACTTCGACCGGCAGCTTCTTTACCTCTTCGGGGATACCTGAGGCCAGAGGTTGGGCGGGTGCTATGACCGTAGATGGAAGTGAAGCTTCAGAGGACTGTGGTCCGTCGTTATGCTCCAACAAATGCTCAACGATAGGTGCCCTAATGAAAACCGCCCGGAAAGGATCTTCGCCTTTGCCTAGGAATGGTAGGTCGAGGTTGGCTTGGAAGGACTCGGTTTGGCGACCGAAATGGTTACGGTTTACGCGAACGTCAATTCCACCAATCAGCTCCTGCCCGCCTTGCTTTGTGCGGTTTGCGGACTCGGCGAGGAGGATTAGGCCGGCGCAGGTGCCCCATGTTGGGTGCCGGGAGACTTTAACAAATTCGCGAAGAGGTTGGAGTAATCCTGAGCGCTCGGCTACGAGAGAGATTGCGGTAGATTCTCCGCCTGGAATGATGAGGGCGTCGCAATTCGAAAGTTGGTCTGGAGTGCGAACCTCGGTGATATGGAGAGGTGTGAGAATGGATGTTAAGGCGCAATTGAGGAGGGTAATGTGCTCGTGGAATGCGCCTTGAAGGGCTAGGACTCCTATTGTTATTGGCTTTTGCTCTGCCATTATTAAAATCGTCTATGAAATCTATGGAAAAGTAGAGAGAAAGTGACAGTGAAAATGAGTACAGTATACCGAAAAGTTGACTCACTTCTGACTACCCAGCAAGGTGTCTCATCCTAGCGTCATCACAAACTCTAATCACGATAAGAGCTCTTGGCACACCTCGGTACTTCTTCTCCTCGGCAGAAAAGTTAATCCAGCTACCCATCCAGGCGCATCGGCCAAATCCCGCAAGCGGTAGTTCTCCCGACCAACAGCATCAGGTGAGCACAAATGGCACATGTCTATGCACAAAACTTCTGGTGAACAGAGCTGTCACTGTCCCACCAAAACTTTAAAACTGGGTCGACGCCAGTGACCTCAACTGTTTAAGCCGACCTCTTAAGACCTGCGCTGGCGCGACGAGGTCATTTCAACATCACTGTCCCTCAACAACCTCTTATCACAGAACAGAAGCGCCTTTCTGCGCTGACAACCTCACCATGTGGTCGACAGTCCTAACCTACCTCTCCTACCCTTGGCTCGCCGGCATAGGCACAACCATAGCCTTCTACTCGCTCTCCATCCTCGGGGTCCCCCGCGCCGCCTTCGCCGCCCGCGCCAGCGCCTACCTCATATCCCTGATGCTCTGCTCGCTCTACGGCGTCTTCGCCTCCGTTGCCCTTCGTCTCTTTGGTGCCGAGCACTCCGCGCAGTATACTGTTGCTCGCGTGTTCCAGTTCTGTATGCGCGTCGGGACGAATATTAAGGTCGAGATCGATGATCCAAACAATTACCTGGGGACTGTCCGTCCAGCCGTCTTCATCTGCCCACATCAATCAGAGCTCGATATCCTTATTCTCGGCGCCGCCTTCCCAAAGCACTGCTCTGTGACCGCAAAGGCGCAGTTGAAGAAGATGCCTATTTTGGGCTGGTTTATGGCTCTCAGTGGTTCGGTTTTTATTGACAGAGGGAACTCGAAGTCGGCGAGAGGAGCAATGCAGGGTGCAGCAGATGAGATGACGCGCCGCGGACAGAGCGTGTGGATGTTCCCTGAGGGAACGAGGAGTTATGCCGAGGAACCGGGATTGTTGCCGTTCAAGAAGGGAGCGTTCCATTTGGCAGTACAGGCAGGCGTGCCAATCGTCCCGGTCGTGGTGGCCAACTACAGTGATGTTTTCAGCATGAAGAAGTTCCGCTTCAACTCGGGGACGGTCAAGATCAAGAGTGAGTCTTATATGAATCCCGGCTAGGAGAGCGCTGGAGGATGCGTGGAAGCTAACGATGCTGTAGTTCTTAAGCCGATTGAGACCAAGAATATCACATCCGCCGATGTCGAGGATTTGACGAGAGACACTAGAGAGTTGATGGAGAAGATTATGCTTGAGTTGACCGCGCTGCAGCGCGGAAAGCCAGTCAAGCTTGACCCAAGACTTGCTGCTATTTCCCAGGGTAATGGTGTTATTAAGGCTAGCGGCATCCAAGCTACTACTTCTTTTTTGTCGTAAATGAAGAAATATAAGTATACGACGCAGGTTTGAAGTCGTCCGGTAGCGAGTCATTACGACCGCAGGAGCTCATATAACTCACTACGGCGCTTTAGTGGTGAGGTATATGAGGTTCTTGCGCGGCCGTGCTGGCTGGTACTCGCATTGTAGAGGAGCCTGCGAGAACGGAAGACAATACGGCTGGATGCAACCCTTAGGATCTTACAAGATAGTAAAGAGGGCGGAATTTGTAGCACCAGCTACAAGGATGCACATACGAAGCATGATGATGAGATATGTGGGATAAGAAGGATTAACAATGTGGTCGGGAAGCATCAATAAGATGCCCCTTTAAGCTACACCGGAACCGTGCATAGCGCAATGCTTGCTTCCATAGACTCAGTGCAAAGCTTAAATTGGGCGACGTGCATTAAATAGTCCTAGGTAGAGTTGAGGCATTATACACTCGTTCTGGGAAGAATTGATAGATATTCAAATGCTTGTTGGTCTTCCAGGAGTAACCGGTTAGTGACATGGCCGAGATAATCTTTGCAAAGCACCTCCATAGCAAATCTATACCAAGAGATTCTGTGTCGAAGCTTACGTAGATTGGCGACAACCATATATCTTTGTCAAAGTATGAATGAGCCAAATCGTCCAGAAGCACTAGCTAATAATACTTCTCAAAGTCCGTTATAATAGTTCGGGTGCAAACCGGCTAACCTCGAGTAGTTTGGTGACACAGTGTCTGTTGGCGTTTGGTGGTGATGACAGCAGTACCGGTAGTCTGGCGGTATAGAATTGCTCCGGATAAGGTGATAAGCCAACCGGTTTATCTGCTCGAGTGGAAAGGATAGCTCTGTATAAACAGAAAACTGAGAAACGCAAGCGGTTCACGTTCTAGATGACGTGCTTGTATTTGAGCTGTGGCTTCGATGTCCGAGCAAGAGGGCAAAACTATATATGTGCTCTGCCGCAGAAGGGACTGAGAGTCGGATGCGAAGCCGACATGTGGCATAGCTGCTGTCTCCGAATACAGTGTTCTAGTGGTATAATGCTTATCTTCCGTTACCTCGCTCTATCTCAAGTATCCTTAGTCCAGCTATCATCTTCCATGTGTCCTTCCCTCGCGCCACTCTTCCCCTCCAACGCCCAAGTCTCCACAAGCCCGTTCTTCGGATCCTCCTCATCATACCCCCGTCCCCTCCTCAACTTCAGCACCTCATGCCTCATCCTCCTCGTCGCTTCAAGCCTAAGCTCCACAGCCTCAGGATGAAACTTCAGCCCCTCGGTCAACTCACCCATCTCTATCCTGTCATCCTCTCCATTCCTTCTCAACGCATCTTCTTGCAACTTCACCAGCCTTTTCCATTTCCTGCGCAGGTCGCCGAAAACTTTCTCCCCGTCGACGTCGTCGCCGAATACGATCTTAATGTCTTTGTTGACCCGGGGGATAAAGCGAGGGAAGGTCCGGGATTCGTGCATTACTTTTTGGGTGCCGTCGATGAAGATGGGTATTATTTGTGGTAACGGCTCACTTTCCAAGATCAATCTTGCGACGCCCCACCGGAAATACCTCATGATTAATTGGGGGTGTTGGTGCACTCTTCCCTCGGGAAATATATGCACCCAGCTGTGTTTTCGGCTTGGATAGGCAGTTGGTGCTGGGAACGTGTCTTCGCCGTTTGTGGTGTAGGTCATTGGGTAGGAGATGGAACCGGAGGAGAAAGGGTCTATCAGGTCGGGCGAGGTGGGTCGAGCTTTTGGATGAGGTTTGTCGAGGGGCTTTAAGGGGCGAGAGATGTGGTTTTCTGAGAATGGTTGAGCTGAGAGGAGGCGGATGGCTTGGGTGATGGTTGGCTGGAAGAGGCCGCCGTGTTCTGAGTATGCGGAGCGATGAGTTGGGAGGGTTTGGCCTAAGGTGAAGAAGGTTGAGAGGGCTCTGCAAGGGGTTAGAATGGCGGACTAGTAGAAGATGGAGGGGAGAGGCGAACTTGTTGGTGAAACATAAATCGTAACTTGCTAGTGACCATCTGTGCATGTCCGGTGTGAATTGAATGCGGTAGGGAAGCACACCCCACATCAATGGATCATCCAGTCTAGACTTATGTCAGATCCTGCTATAGTACTTGAGGCATCAGAACATGAGACTCGGGCAACATACACGCTCACATGATTGGAAACTAAGGAAGGCATAAGCACGAGGATAGCATTGTTGAGTTTGGCCACTAACCGGTTAACAGTCCTCTAGTACGCTTTTCAGGATCATTCCTTTCTTCCAGTACTTTAAGAAATCTATCCGAGCCTGGCGCCTCAGTTTTGTTAAAAGTGTATAAGAACGCTCTGCACAGCCCTCCAGTGACACCGATCACGGCCGAAGATCCGATGCGCCATGGCAGCGACGGCTCATGTGGCGGTGTCTCTTCTTCCGGCATGGCTCCAGCTGTTGGAGCATCTGGTATTACTGGTATCATGAGGATTGCATTAGGTGTTAGACAAAAGAAGGAAAAGAGGCGAACAGTTGTGACAAGAATGAAAGTCTGAGAAGTGCTCTCGCATCAACAAAGTTGTGAGACCTTGAGGATTCTGGCCCAATGCAGGCAAGCGTCAGGGTGACGTCGCCTTTAACAGGGGTCGCTAGCGCGTTTTGGGCACCAGGCCTGGGAATAATGGTTGCTCCGGCGCACCGAGGACATTTGGGTCTCAACGGTAAATGTTTCAGTGTCCCATTTAACATGACAACAAATACCAAAATATCAGGCAGTTTGTAAATATCTGCTCATCATGTCTCACAGTAAGCTCCTCTTGCTCTTGTTGTGCCAAAAAGCTCAGCAGTACTAACGATATCTCGAGGTAAACGCAACACAGCCCGCAGTGTCTTCACATCCTACGAACGCGACCTCGCCAAATCAGCTTGGTCCAACAACACCGCGCGTCTAGGCCGCGATTCCTTCCTTCCATTCGCATCATGCAGTCTCTGTCTGATGCCCGCACAATCACCAGTGTCGTGTACCCACGGCGACATATTCTGCAGGGAATGCGCTCTGAACAATATCCTTGCGCAGAAGAAGGATATTAAGAGGTTAGAGAAGGTCAAGGAGAAGGAGATGGCAGAGGAGGGGGAACAGAGGAAGTTGGAGGAGGCAGAGGCGAAAAAAAAGGCGTTGGAGGAGTTCGAGAGGTTGCAGATGGGTTTGGAGGCCAAGGTTGGGAAGGGCAAGGATATTGTTGCGAGGGAGGATGGCAAGATCACAGTCGAGGAGGCAGCTGAGGGTGAAGCTGGAAGGCGTGGAGAGAAGAGGAAGTTCATAATCGACGAAGATGAGCTGTTGAGGATAGCCGACGAGGATAAGACGAAGGCGTTGAAGGCACTGCACGACGAGAAGGCCTCGAAGAAGACATTACCTTCATTCTGGGTGCCGAGCATTACGCCATCATCGAATACGAAAGACACGCTACACGATATTAAGAAGAAGGTAAAGTCGAGTCCTGTCTGCCCATCAAGTCCGGAAGATGCGCCACATCACTACTCTTTAGCAACACTCATCGCGGTCACCTTCTCAGAAGAAAAGTTCAAGGACTCAAAAGACACAAAGAGGATATGTCCAGCCTGCCGGAAAGAGTTAAGCAATAGCTCCAAGGCTATGTTGACGAAGCCATGCGGACATGTTGTTTGCAAGACTTGCACTGAGCGTTTCATGACGGCCGGAAAAGGAGATCCACATGCGCCGGAAGAGGAGCAGGACAAGATCAGATGTTATGTGTGTGAGACGGACTTGACGGAAGTGAAGCCAAAGGAAGGAAAGAAGGAGAAGGAGAAGATTATGCCGGGTTTGGTGGAGATTAAGAGCGAAGGGACAGGATTTGCGAGCGGAGGGAAGAGTAAAGTGGAGAGGGCTGGTATTGCTTTCCAGTGCTAAGTAGATGGCGCTTTTGCTTTAGAATTAGAGATACCCATACAGTTCAATAGAAAGTCTTTGACGGCGTTTTCAGAGCCAGAGAGTTGCAGCATGCGCAGCAGCGTATGTGAAACTCCAACCATTATATGCTGCAGATACAGATTGGTGAGAGCGCCCTAGACTGACTCCTGCTGATTACTTTGGTGAAGATCTAAGACGGGTGAAATAATCAAAAACTGACGTCAGTTTGTAACCTCTTAACTGTATCGCAGATATACCCTGGGGACAATGCCAAACGGTCGGACATGTGGTCGGCCCGCAATAAGGACGTTAGCGGCGATTCACCAGCCAGTCGTCGTCATTAGCCTGGCTGTCCCGCCATGCTCGGAGCTCCAACCGTCAGTCGCAATCCACCTTAGCCATAGTCAACAACCTGTCGCAAACATATAATTCCCTAATCATAAGTCCGATTGTTGAGGCGACTCATTAACAGCTGTCAACATGTGGAATGATGAGGATAACAACCCGTACGGAACCAGTTTCGAACGTCGCGACTCAGACGTCTCATCGTCCGCTAACCCAGGTATGAGCCGCACATTTATTTATGTTTTAAGACAACTGTGACATCTCGAGAACAACTTATTCTTCATCTCACCATGGAGGGCATTTCACTTGATAGCGACGACGACTCCGACGCTGACTGGGAGGTTGTAGGGCTTCATAACACAGATATCACCGACCCAGAAACCCCCACGAACCCACCGGACTTGGCCCAGTCTGATGGCTACCACCATGACACAGACGAGAGCGATGATGAATATAGATCCGAAGCATTAGAGAACTCGAGGCCAGGGCCAAAGCCAGGAGGATACTCTGGTCGCATCGAGCAAATATTATACGAGAACCCGAACCTTCCGATCTTGATCACCGATGCAGGCAAGGGCTCAGATGGAACGAAATACATTGTCTACACCATCAGAACCGGCGATCTGGAAGTTCGCAGGCGCTACTCTGAGTTTGCGTCTCTGAGAGATGCTCTCGCAAGACTTCATCCTACGCTGATTATCCCACCAATTCCGGAGAAGCACAGCATGGCCGACTATGCCGCAAATCCAACGAAGGCGAAGCAGGATACCGGTACCATCGATTTGAGGAAGCGCATGCTCGCCGTTTTCCTCAATAGATGTCGCAGAATGGAAGTGGTCCGCAACGACGGTGTCTGGTGGCGCTTCTTAGACCCAAACTCCAGCTGGGTAAGCGACCCTCATTCCTTCATTTGGGAGCAAAACTAACTATGAATAGAGCGAAGTGCTTCACTCCCACCCAATCTCCTCCATCCCAAAATCAAACATGAAAGCCCCCCCTCTCGACCCGGCAAACCCATCTCTGGGGCACCAATACCTTCCCCAACCCCCAGCATCCGCAAAGTTAAAGGCAGGGGGCCACCAAAGCACAAATAGCCAAGGTATGCTCACCACTGATAATCAAAGCTTCTCAGAAGAAAGCATATCTGCTACCACACCTGTCACAGGGGCGCGCTTCCCACCCAACACGGACGGCATGTCCGAGCAAGAATTGGATGAGTATTTCGTGGCGTTTGAGGCTGCAAGCAAGGAGCTGGAGTTGTTGTTGACGGGCCCGATTGAGAAGGTTAATAAGCGGACTTTGACGCATTTAGGACAGCTGTCCGCGGATTTCTCGGAGCTGGGTGCTAGGTTGAATGGCTTTTCGTTATCGGAACTATCAGCTTCACTGTCTGCGGCTATTGAGCGTGTCGGCCAGGCGGTCGATACTTCGTACCTTGCGACCGAGGAGCTGGCGAATTCGATGGGGGCCACATTTGCTGAGCCAATGAGAGAGTCTGCTCAGTTCGCGGGTGTCGTCCGCCAAGTCCTCAAGTACAGAGTCATGAAGCGGGTACAACAAGAGATGGTAGTCGAGGAGCTGGCCAAGAAGCGTTCACAACTCGAGCAGCTTGAGAGGAGCGAAGCAGAGGCACAGAGAATCGAACAGTACCTCGCCAGCGGTGGGCGTCCATCAACGGATATTCGTCGCTCGACCTCTTCTGGGCGTCGTGATGCTCCATATCAGCCAAGGAATAGCATGAGCAAGGATGACCAGCATCATCATGACGATAATGCATCTATCGACTCCGATTTCCCTCCTACGCACGACCAGTCGTCACCTTCTCCGCCTACGGCTCAGCAGGGTGTTGCGCCGAGTGATGAGTATTCGACGCCGGCAAAGAAGAGTGGAGGCGGCAATTTCATCACAAATAAGATATTTGGGAGGATTAGCCATGCTGTTCATGGGCTTGCGGATGTGGATCCGGAGAAGAGCAGGAGGGATAATATTGGGAAGACGAGGGAGAGCATTGGGCATTTGGAGCAGGCGAAGCTTGTCTCGGAGCAGGATGTTAAGGATGGGAGTAAGGGGGTGTTGAAGGATTTGAAGAGGTTTCAGGGGGAGAAGGAGGATGATTTGAAGAGGTATATGGTGAGTACAGTATTCCATGATCGAGGGTAGAGTGAATGGAGAATGTAAATGCTAACAGTATCTAGCTTGCGTATGCCAGAGCGCAGATCGAGTGGGCGAAGAAGAATAAGGAGACTTGGGAGGAGGCTAGGGCCGAGATCAATAAGATCGACGAGTCATAAGCTGTTAATTCTAAAGAAAATGAGGTGAAATGGACAGTTATATTTTCGGCACGTCTGATAGCAGCGATGTTGCGTTCATTCTTAGGCGCAGCGGTAGGTTCGTAAGAGATGGACGTCCTTATTTGAGGGTCTGCTATAGCTTATAAACCAAGCATGAATCTAATATACCAACACTACTACACAATAGTCACATCGCATAATGTATGTGCGCGAAGACTCCCAACTGTGCATTACACTTCCCGTAGAGTACCCGATCTCAGCACATGCTTGTCGAAAGCTATACATTAGGCCTTCCACACTTCGATATTCAGTTCGCATCAATTGGGCAATTCTCTGAGTCTCAGCCTTTGAATGCACCCGGTTATGCTTCGACCCTGGTATCCTCGATGCTTCCTCGCCGCCGCTGTAGCAGTCCACAATTTTCGCCGAAAGCAAACCGGTTAGCCTACCACGATAGCGCTGGCTGCCGCCATCGTCACCAGCTCACGGCTTACAGTTGAGTTTCTAATCGTTTGGAGCTTTGCTGTCAAACATAGCGGTCCTGTGAGGGATTTGTCGCTTTTCAAAATCTCAGCTTGCTTCCCGGCGCTCAACTCATGTCCCATTTCTTGTCGTTTTATGCCTGCAAGAAGAAAATAAATGGATGCATCTTCTCGCTCTTTTATCACAACCAGAGCCCGAGTCTCTTGCTTCTCCTCCATCATCTTATCCGCGCTAACCACTTTCTTTCCGCCGCCTCCCCAAATCTTCTACCCGGCCCAACACACCTTACCGATCTGGCTATAGGAGGCTCATGAAACTCTGCACATTTCGTTATCACAAACAACTTTATCTCGTCAACGTCGTCCTCATGCGCATTCCCCCGCCTAACCTCAATCACCCCTTTATCGTCCTCCCCATCGCCCTTTCCACCCCACGGCTGTTAAGCAGTTTACACATCTGTGGCCATTGGCCACAATACTTCATCACTTGCAAACCACTTTCATGCCACTCCTTTCAAGGTTCTGGTACTCTGTTAGTACGGTATTGCAAAAGCGACATTCTCAAGGAAACCATACTCCATTTTCTATCCGGTTTATGCCAAGTGAGAAGTGCAAAACTCATTTCGTTTAGCGTAGAAGAAGTTCCTTGAACAAAAAAAGAGTTCTTGGGCCGGAGGTTGCTATATATAGTCGCGGGGCCTTCTCAAACTTGGTAATGTTTCCCGAAAGGTCTGGGTCTTCCCTAATTTGTTAGCTGTTCGGGGCAAGACTGTCATGGGCAATATAGAACTCGATGGTGGAAGATGAGTGGTAATGTGTATATTGGCAGTCGTCGGAGATACGCTTCCTAACGAGGCGACACCCGACAAACCAATCATCATACAGCCTCTGCTCCGAATTGTATAGCTAAGCCAATGGCAAGCGATCGATGTTATGCCATGGCACCACCAGCGCCTCCCTATGCCACAATCCGCACCGAAACTCCATGTTGCAATGCTATCGTCCCTCATCTAGCAAATATGTATATCCACTATCCATCGAGTACCAAAAAAACACCATAACTTACACCCATTCACAACTATCTCTTCCCCTTCGCCTCCCTCTCCCTCTGCTCCTTCCACTCCTCCATCGCATGCCTCTCAGAAAAGCTCATCGGTTGTGCGGCCTCGCCCTCCTTTCCCCCACTACCCCTCAGGCTCCCACTACCCCTCAGGCTCCCACTTCCCCTCAGACTCCCACTTCCCCTCAGACTCCCTTGTGCTCCCCTCCAACTCCCCTTCACATCCCACTCGTCCATCCCCGTCGTCCCATGCACACTCCCCACAAAAGTATTAAACTCCCCCATCCTTCTCGCCTCCTCATTTAAATCCATACTCACAACCGGAACCTGGAATGGGTGGTACGAATTCCTCAAACTGCTACCTCCAGCACCACCCATAGTTTTTTCCTGTCCTCTTAAAGATCCCACCTGCATTGGCGGTGTTGCGTCGCCTTGTGCGCGGCCTAGCGAACCACTCGCTCCCCGTAAAGAGGGGGCGAGACCGCCGAGAGAGCCGTAGCCAGAATTATTGAAAGTGTTAATATTCGTCGCCGTAATCGTATTCGGGCTCGGCCCCATCCCCCTTCCAGCAATTTGCCTTGCAGGACTCGTAGCATAAGCGCTCAAACTAGCGGGTATTCCGCGTTCAGGAGACACAGCACTTTCCTCGTCACTACTTGACTCTTCCTCTTCCTCTGGAGATGCTGGACGTTTCGATTTGCGTGGAGAAGCAGGAGTGGAGTCTTCAAACTCAAAAGGCAAATCGTCATCTGTGTCGCTGTCGCCGAGGGTAAACGCTTTGCTTTTCGGCCTCTGTTTCTTCGACCTTGCGGCTCCTGCTGCGGATTTTGGTAGCGATGATGAAGGGATAGTGTTTGTTGTTTCTGTCTTAGGTGGGGTATTCGAAGATGCGGTGGAGGGTGTCGATGCTGTTTTCGTAGAAGTAACTCCCGCTGCAAAAGGTGTGAATGTTGTAGTGGTAGTGACGGTCGCGTTAGAATTGTTCCCCATTGCTGTGCGTGTGGAGTGCATTGGGCCTAGAGGTGCCATGTCAACGAGGATGTCTTCTTTTTCTTCGCGCTCTTCGAGTGTCATTCCGTCCTCGTCGTCCAGCTTAGGGATGTCTACCGGTGGTGCGGCACCGGCATCACTTGCTGCGCCCTTATTCTTATCTGGCGGTGATGGAGATTTCGACCTCGATTTCATCAATACGAGTTCCTCTTCCTCATCTGTGTCAAGGTTGGCAACTCCAACATTAACACTCGCGCTTCCGTCCTGCGGCGCAACGACCTCTTCCCACTGCGTCCCGTCATCTTCAATTGGGCCCCTGGACAGCATTCTCAGCGCCTGGCTAGAACTTATCCGCCTTGGCACAACTTCTTCCTCCACATTCTCAATATACTCTATCTGCTCATCCTGCGCCGAATCGTCTTCCGATGACAATATCGAGCTTCCTTCGTAAACCGGTCCATCGCCAGCCATGGCTGCAGCTAAAGTTGTAGGCGCCACATTAGGACTCGAGGTCGTCGGAAACTCGACACCCTGGAACTCGAACCTGACCTTTCGCAGACTATGTGCCCGGCCAGACGAGCTACTACGCCTCAGCGCACTACGGCGTGGAACATGTCCCTCAGGATCCGATAAGCTGGCCGCGTCTCCCGTATTCCTCCTCTTATGTTCCAGCTTCATAACTCCCACTCTCGGCGGCGAATAGCTAACCGACAACCCGATTGACAGTGGATCTACCTCCAGCTTCTTCGATTGTACGATCGGCATGGCCCGTAGACCTTGACTACTGGCAACGGAGGATATACTCTCACTATGCGCTCTCTTCTCATGCTGCTTATCGCTGTCGAGTAACGGTAGGTAACCCTGCGTGAACACGCCCAGGAACTCATTCTCCCGCGCATGCGGACTGCGCTGTATTTCCTCCCCCGCCTCATTGAGTTGGGGTACTATTATCGGTGTCGGCTTCTTCCCATATTTTTCCGCGACCTCCGTAGCAGTCTGCTTCGCAATCTCAGCACCAGCAGCGCTGTGGTCCAGTTTCGCTCCAAGGGCGGCCGGAGGGAGCCCATTCGCACGATCTTCGGGTATATCCGCCAACTGACACCCTCTCAGCCTCTTTCTCACAGCCTCATTAACAACCCTCGCAACCTCCTCTGGCTGCCCATCTAACAAATCGCCCTGGAAGCGCTCAAACTGCGCGGCCATGTTGTGGCGATAAGCCAACACCTTGCTATCCAGCTCTGCTAGCTTGTTGGAGAGCTCGGCAACGAGGCGCGAGGCTGCGTCCATTGTTGCGACAAGCGAACGGAGCAAGCTTGAGGGTGTGGTGGACTTTGTGTGTGAGAGCCTGTGTGGTGACTTGTGCTTGGCCTAGTAGCCGCGGTTGTGCCGATAGGATGTGTGATGTAAGGATACAAGGTACCAGGGCCGCGGTGCGTTAAACAGATGGACGGATTGGGGTCAGGAGGCTTGACTTATGGCGTGTGTCTGAGTGTCGTCTATGGTTCGTGGGTGGGTGACGTGTAAGATGGGTCACGATCACGGTTGTGAGACGGCGGTTTACGATTTGAGGCGCTGGGCCGATGGAAGGGCGGGTGAGATCGTTCTGTCCGTTTCACAAATACTACCTCAGCCGAAGTATTCAGCGGCGTGTACGTTTATGGTTGCGTGAGAAAGCTTGAGTTTTTGGTATGTGTGTGAACAAGTACACGAATTATAGTTGAGCGTGTGACTGAGCTCCCTTGGTGCTTGGTGGGAAGGTCACTAGCTTACCCTGGCCTGGGCCTGATACCGAGTCTTGGCATTGTGAACCTTTACATTCTAGACGCAGTGGGCTGAAGGTGACCAAGTTGTCAGATCATTAAGCGAGAATTTTTGAATTAGATCAGGCAGAAGCCTTCGATGCTTTATTCTTTTGTTTTAATTCTGACTACCTCACTTCAGCATGCGCTTACAGGCGAAGTCATTCCTCATCCTCGTACCTCATCGTGTTCCTCCGCCATGACGTGAGCTCTCCTTCTGCTACCAAGCTGCTGGGTTATGATATCTCAGCAAGAGTCGCGAGCCTGCCACTTGGACACTGCGAAGCACACAAAACAACACTCGAGACACCACACCCTCAGCTATCTTCTCACAGTGCCAATAACGAGCGATTAGTATGTATGGTACACACTTCTAGATGGGTGTCGTTTCGTGGGTCCCAAATGTCCCCAAGGCTGGGCGTTGGTAGTTAGCTCGGCTGCAGCCCTATGGTATCTCGAGTACCTTTCTACTTTGTACCACGTGTTATGCACTGGTCAGCAGCAACTATCGCATACGTGAAGACTTTGCAGCTGATGGTGTGCAGTTTATGCCAATGATGGAGTGCTCGGAGGCCTCTTGATTTGAAAAGTCGTCTTTGGGTTTCATGTACTCCGTACCTCCCAAGATACTGTACTCGTATGCTTCGCTAATTCAGTGCTAGACAGCTAAACACGGTATAATAATCCCATAGCCCTTAAGCAATTCCGTACGAGCATGTGGCAGAAGCGGAAAAGGTATGTATACATCAAGAATTATAAATTACTTTACTCAAATTGTATGTACCTGGGTATATCCCTGTCTAAATGTCGTCAATCCATCTCATATATAATCCTCCCATTAATGCCATATATGTACTCATAGAGATCCCATCCCCTTACATATCCCACATAATAGCCAATCCAACAGCGAAGACGGCAGTAATAGCGCCGGCCTCAAGCTTATCAGCAGCACCAGTGAAGACCGGAGTCTCGAAGTCTGGAGTCTCAGCTGGAGCCTCTGGGACCTCTGGCTCATCAATAGTCGGAGCAGGGGACTCCTCAGTCACCGGAGTAACAATAACGACTACATCCTCGATGACAGGTGTAGTCGGGACAGGCTCATCCACTGGGGCATTGAGCTGTGGAGCCCCCTGGACTGGAGCGGTGAGGGTTGGGATCTCCTCAGCTGGCTGAGGAACCTCTGGGATCTCGTCGACAGGCGTCTCAGTTGGCAACTTGTCGATAGAAGAGGTCTCGGTCCAGACATAAGTCTGGCTCTCAATAACAGTAGAGCTAGTCACAACAGTCTGAGACTCAACCGACAACTCCGGGATCGAAGCCGAGAAGTCGAAGTGTCCTTTAGCAGTTGGCTGAGGGTAATCCTCGATTGGGCAGATCGTGGTACCGATGATATAAGTCTCGGTAACGACAGTCTGGGTCTTATCCTTATTTGGGCAGTTCTTGACCTCATCTGGGCAGCGGATGATCGTCTGGATGGCAGTGGTGTAAATGGTCGAAATGATCTCACCTTCACCGACAGTTGGCTGAGGAGCAATGGTGGTGCGGGTCAACTCCTCGGCGTCGGATGGCACGGCTGTGTTGGCTCCCTCTGGACACCAGGTGGTGGTGCGGGTCACGATGTCAGTGACGACGCTGCCGTATGGGCAGTATGTGATCGTGACGGCGCAGGAGGTGATCGTGTGGGTGTTAGTTTCGGTGATTGTGGCTGTGAGTGTGATGTCTGGAGAACCGGTGGCCATGGTGCTGTTGGCGAATGGGAGGGAGGTGGTTGGGATGGTTGGAGTGATCACTGCTTGGGGGGAGGAAGAAATATTAATGTCCTGAATGGTGGAGCTGGACTCGGTGCTAGACTCGAGGGTGGAGGGGCTGGAGTCAACGTTGCTGGTAGTCACGTCGGTGCTTGATTCCACAATGGAAGTGCTGGACTCGAGGCTGGAAGTGGAGGACTCGGTGATAGGAGTCGGGGACGCGATGTTTGACGACGATGCAACGCTGTGGATGGAGGACGCTACGCTGGAGGTAGGAGATGCGATGCTGGAGCTGGAGCTGGAGCTGGGGAAGGCAATGCTCGAGGATGAAGAGGACGAGCTAATCACACTGCTGGTGCTGGAGGACGCCCTGCTGGTCGTGCTAGTCGAGGTGGAGGAAACAGTAGTAGAAGAGACGGCAACTTGCTCCTTCTGATAGACCTTGATACTGCTGACCAACCAATAGGACTGAGAGAAGGCTAACGGGTTCTGGGCAACAAATCTCTTGCACGAATCCCAGGCGTTAAGGCCAGAATATTGCGGGCAGCCTGCGCTGCCGTACTGAGGGCCAGCCCATTCACCACAGAATGTGGTACTCATGATCAAGGTGTGATCCTTGAATTGCTCCTTAGTATTGCAGCCGCTGCCCTCAGTGCTCAGAGTTGGGGTTCCCCAGTTCGATGTGTCTGGCTTCTCGTTTGCAATGTCGGCGGGGATGGCACCACGCGGGAAGTTCCAGATCTTAACATGTTCGTCGGTCCATTCCTACAACGTTTTAGCTTGTCTGTTCACTCCGCAGAGGGCATATTTACCATAGCGTAAACACCACCTCCATTATTGTTGAAACCAGTTCCATAAGAATTCGAATCGTTATCTTCAACACCGCAGCCCTGGCCAGGCCACTGAGAGTTGTTATCCGTATAAGTGTTGCTGCAGTGAGCAGTCTTAAGGCTTCCACCGTGCATCGCTGGGTTGAGGACGCAGTCTTCAGTAGTGTGAAGAGAAGCGAGATTGTTCGTGTTGCGGTTGATACCCTCAAAAATGTCGATCTCGCCATGAGCTGGCCAGTTGCTCAAGCCGGTGGTCCAGAACGCCGGCCATGTGCCACAGGTGCTGCCTGGTACGTGCTTGAAGTCGGCAATGAACAAACCTCCGTTGTACGTCTTCTTACTCTCGAGGCGGACCGAGGCGCGTCCAGGGCCCTGTGTTGTGAGAGGGGTGGTGAAATCAACTCCTAGATAAGAGTCGGTGCCTACTGATCTGATTAAATGAGAATTGGTAGCAACTGTTCTGTCGACATAGTTCACGAAGCCATTGGTTGGATCGACACCCTCGTAGATGTTAGCATACTCGCAGATGTTTGACCTCGACAATGCTTACAGTACGAAAGTTGAAGTTGTCGAAGAAGGTGGATCCAGAGTATGTTTCAGTCTTAGCATAGCTATACTGTACAGTTGCCGGTGTGACAGGGACAGCAACAGGTGTGGTCGCGAGAGCAGAAGCGCTCATCGCCATGGTGGCAACGGCGCCGGCCTGCAAAAAGAGTGACGAAGGAGCCATGAGGGGCTAAAAGGTTGAGGGGGGTAAAGAAGGTGGTATCGACTGGTCGATAAAGTGTGTATACAAGGCCGACCCAGAGAGAGTGATTGATATGGCGATGATGGAATCATTTGGGGTTTCTGAAAGAAGAGGGAAGAGAAGCAGTTTTAAACATAGAAAATGACTTACCTTCACGTAGTCTCGCATAGGAACCCAGCGCCACGGACTGTCACATCGCCATGGCCTGCTCGAAAATGATGTGCTGCCTGCCACTGGGTGGCTGAAGACAATCGAATAGTTCCGAAGCAGGCCACCGCCTCTCAGAATTGCCTCGCCTCGCAGCTGCGGTGGGGTTTGAGACACTTTTCCTCTTCGGGACGAAATGAGGACGATAGTGGGAGATTGGATTTTGCAGTCGGTAGCCAAAAATGGATAGACGGCCAAGGAGGCCATGTGCTTTTTCTGCACTGCACGCAAATCTCTCGGCGTTGTACCCGAAAATAAATTGTCAAGTGAACGGCAAGCGGTTTAGCGTCTTTATATAAAGCTTAAGTTGACAGGTCGGCTCAAAATACCTGCAAGAAGGAGTAACTGATCGCCGTCCTTACTGGGACACCCAACGACAGTTTCACGGACATAAGCTTTATGGAAAGGCCGGCCTGCCGGTCGCTAATAAATGTTTCGCGTTAGCTTTTCTCATAGATGGTCCTCGACCTCAACTCCATATCTCATGGAAAACTGCATCCTCGGTTTGATGAGTGAACGGTGAAAAATGGCAGCTGGCCTACATCGTGGTCTCGCTGGCGCATTGACAACTCTGTGCCGTGTATTTGCTCAAGCTCATCGCCAACCCCACACGAGCTTCTTTAAATAAGGACGGCGTTGACAGCGCAAGATTTCCCTTGATACTAACAGTTTCGGCACATCCGATCAGATAAATCGGATTAAGATGTGGTCGTAGCGCTATCGGGTCGGCTAAGCTGATGTGGTAGTTGGACTCCTATCTTCATTGAGCTGAAGCTCGACCCTTGCCAATCTGAATAGTACCTTAAATAGCTGAATCATGTCTCAATCATTCCGCTGTTGGTATTAGATGTGCAAAGCGACAGCCGAACGCTACGAGTACTTCGTATATGGAGCTGGGATCCGCAACAGTGGCTCAAATGTTTGGTCCTCCGTAAGTCTAGAACTCAAAATGCCGTCCTGGTCTCCCACGTTGTCGCTGCGGTCGACAAACGGAAGATTTTGTCGCGTGCTTGATCAATGGTCTCGACCACCAATACTCTACTGGTTAGGCTGTACCGTAGAGTATTCCACTATTCGGTACTTTATGAGTAAAACAACAAAAATGGGAGCCACTTATAATAGAGCGTAATTCAATTCATTCATCTTGTGAGCTCGTGTATCTAGCGATGGGCTGGAGGACTCAGGGGTTTCAAGATTTGAGGCCGCCTCACGAGTCAACAACAATGAATGAATTGTGGCTAACTCCATGGCCACAGGTCGTAGATTGAGAAAGACACAGAGACGGTAGGAAGTTTGAGGCGCGGATAAAAGAACAGAGAACACTAGAATGAATATCGTACAAAGTCATAAGCCATCAGCGGGTTTTTGTCGAGTAATTTGTGTTTGAAAACATGGGCATTCAGATGCCCAATCCCTCGTTTGCTTGAGATAGGCTGTGTAGGCTCGTGCAGTGGTACAGCACCCTGGAAGCTCGATCACAGCCTTGCGTTATGCAAACAGGGCAAACAAAGTTTAGCTGCGAGGCGATGACGCTGAAGCCATAGAACATTCGACAACACTCGACACTAACTCCTCGGTCTCTTAAACCACACAACCTCGACCTCACGGAGTAAACAAGAAACGAACTGTAGACCAAACCGGAGCATCAAAAATGGTTATCAACTACAGCAAATGGGTAAGCCACACCAAATCACCAAGCTCCAAGCTCCAAAACCACCCCACCTACCCTTCAACACAAGGCTGACCCAACCAGGACGCTCTCGAGCTCAGCGACGACTCGGACATCGAAGTCCACCCTAACGTCGACAAGCGCTCCTTCATCCGTGCAAAGCAGAACCAGATCCATCAAGAGCGTGAGGTGCGCAAGTTGGAGATCAAGACACTGAAATACGAGCGTATAATCAACGATGGCTTCCTCAAGCGCATTGAGGGCCTTCTCACCGCTTTCGAATCTCATAAGGCGGAGGCAGAGTCTATGAGCATGGATCAGATCATGTTTAACAGCTTGATGAAGAGCGCGGATCCGAAGAATGATACCCCCCCACCGAGGCCGGAAGGCGTGCATAAGGAGCAAAAGGAACTGGTTTCGTATAACCAGATGGCGGCCACCCTGCTTGATCAGGTCAAGAATACAGTGAACGAGAAGAAGCCAGAGGAGAGCAAGAAGTACGATCTTTTTGTGGAAGAGATTAAGCAACACATCGCCAAAGTCAACGACCTGAACCGCCAACTAGAAGCCCGCCTTGCAGAGCTGGAGATGATTGAGGCGACTAAAATCACGAGCGAGAGTATACACACCGGCTTCGACTCCAGCTCTGTCAACAAATCCGCACCACCGCCACAACCGCTTGATAAAGGAAAGGGGGGAGCAAAGGAACCAACCAACGTCGTGGAAGTCCTCAACCCGAATGCGCTAAAGAAGACCACATCTGCCGACTCTGGTGTGGAAGCTGATTTTGATGAGCCAGTTGGCGACAGCGCGGATGCCAATTCTGATGATGAGGAGCACTCCGCTTCTGAGCTCGGCAAGCAGTTTGCGAAGATCAAGTTGGGTGACTATAGAACGTGTCTCAATTTCTTGAGTCAGTACCCACAAGTCCTGCAAGAGAGGGAGACGGATGGGCTGCTCATCATGGCGTTTGACTATGCGCTTGAGGGCAAGGAGGATCTGGCGAAGCAGTGCGTGCACCAGGCTTTGTTGTTGCAGTACTGCAGGACGCTGGGTAAAGATGGTGTCGGGTTGTTCTTTAAGCGTATTACTACTCCGGGCCACCAGGCAGGGAAGGTGTTCGTAGACGACGTCAACGATACCTTCCAGAAGGTCCGTAAGCGTGCGAAGGAGATTGTTAAGGAGAGGGCGGAGGAGGAGGCTGCCGGTGGGACTGAACAAATTCAGTTGCATGCTGTTGAGCCGGGGACGGAGATTAGGGTCTTTGTGCCTCCAGTGGAGATGAAGGATAGCCAGGATCCAGACGAGCGCAGATCCAGAGAGATCTTTGAGGCGTTTTCACCTGGATTGCAGAGAGCTCTTGAGTCGGGTAGTTTGGATGAGGTGAACAAGGTGTTGGGCAAGATGAGTGTTGATGAGGCTGAGGAGGTTGTGTCACAGTTGGGTGAGGGCGGTATGTTGAGTTTGGGGGAGAAGGTTATTGATACTACAACTGAGGAGGGAAGAGCCGAGTTAGGGAGGATTGAGGAGGAGGAGGCGGAGAGGAAGAAGGAGAGGGCTGAGGAGGAGAAGCTGGCGAAGTATGCTTCCGATCCGGAATAAATGCTGGAGTGCGAGAAAAGTTTTGCAAACAATCAATATACCACGCTTGCAATGTTGTCCCTTTTTGTTTTTCAAGTGCCAACCAGTCGTCAATCGATTAGAGACTGGTGGGTATTCGGCATAAAATGCCAACGATAGCAACACTCGAGCATGAAGTTTGAGTTTCTGTGGCACCACACTTGGCATTTAGCGGCCAAACCGAGCAGTTGGCATTGCTTAGCTCTATTCATATCAAAGAGTCTACAGAGGAAAAGGGGTAACTGGTTGTGTAGTATATGAGCTTCAAGTGAATGGAAGAAAATGTCAGTCTGGGTCATGATATAGTGATTTAAGTTCTCTACTTCTATGATGGGTGGCCGTCGCAGAGTGTGAATTAGTTGATACTAGCTGCTATAGTGGCCGTGCCATCACTGCGAGTGGCTCCATGTCTCGCCAAACGCTCATGCGAGCGGTGTTGTTGGCCGGCGCTCTACTTCCGCCATGTAGCCAGAAACGTGTCCGTGTTCTGCATCTTGGCTCTAATTGGTCTTTTATGCTGTTTCTTGGACGCATGGACCCCTCATCTGGCGTTTGCAGCGCTCAACAACTCCTTGCCAGCACTCCTTCTGCTCTCATCCTCCTTAAGCTTCTCCTTGACCATCTTATCCAGTGACTTCACTCTCTCGCCAGCCACCATTGCACAGTTGAGAAGCGTTAGTGCATCAATCGGCACACCACCTCCCTTCGCGATCTGGCAGATCTCTTGATGTCTATTCATACTGATTGTTAAGGTGCCATCTGCCAGCTTCTCTTCCAATGCCGTAGGATCCAACATTACTATCTCCTCATCATCCCTCTCGGCCGCGTGCCCAGTTCCTGTCGCAATAGCGGGGTGGAACGAAGCGAAAGTGACACAGAACGGTTGATGCAGAATGCTCAATGGCACAGGTGCTCTCTCGGCCGGTGTATACACAGTAACAGCCTCTCCCTCAATACTCGTATCATTCCTCTTAAAGTGCTGAAGCGCAGCCAACACAGCTATACAGGAAGCGTCCACCAAGTTTCCGTCATGCGACAAGACATGCACATCTGCGCGGATAGACCAGATTTTTTTTGCGGCGATGAGGCAGAGGGATTCGGTGTCGAGGGCCTGCGAGCGGCGGAGTGTCTTTTCGAGGAGGCGGGAGAGGAGGACTTCGGTGTTTGATGGGCGGCCGGTTTCGAACGACGGTGAAGCCATGGGTGAGAGCTCGGTTGTGATTGTGAAGAGGCCGTCGAATGGGCGGTCTGGGAATGGTGCGGTGACTTGGGCGGAGATATTGGCTAGAACTCTGTGTAACAGTCAGTTATGGTGCCAAGTAATGCGCCGGATATGGTTAAGCATACCTCGTCTTGCCTAACCACACATCAGCGACACCATATTCGTCGCCGAAAGTGAGCTCTATATCGCGGTAAACATCAAAGCCACGGCCGTCTAAACGTTGCTCCTCAGTGAGCGCCTTCAGGACAAACTCCCTCTCGTTTATTGATGGATCGATTTCGCGTGGCATTGTGTATTATTGTTTTGTGTATCTTGCAGAGCAAGAATAGCTGGGCCAGCTATCGCGATTTACCAAAACTTATTGCCAGGGCGGTGGAGTCAGATTGTGTTTGAAGTGGTTTAGTGTAGCGTGGGGAGACAAGGCTGTAGGTCCTTATCCTGGCAATTGACCTCGCCGCCTTGCGGTTACCAACGTCAACTATTCTCCAAACTACAACCGCCTTCACCACCCTTTCCCCTCGCATCTCATCTCATCTTCAAAATGACGACCGGTATGTATCCCACACGCAACCTATTCTGATACGATTTATTAACTTCTACCTCAGCTCATAGACCGACCTTTGACCCAGTATGTTTACAGCCTCAATACGTCGAAACCATAACTTAAGCTCAGAACTAACTCAGCATAGGCAGTAGGCAAGGAGGCCCAACGTGGTCCAGCATATCATCAGCGTCTCCTCCCAGCACACACACAACTCAAAGTTCGCAAACCAGGCCAAGGCGGCGCAGTCGATAAGGAATTTCGCGACCTGCGCGCCGAGCTCCTGGCCGCCGAAGCAGCACATTTCGCAAAGACCCGTGGCACCGCCGCTCCAGAAGCAACCGGCCTCACCGTCCCTTCAACAAGCACAAGCAAAAGACAGATCGAGGATGGCACAGCTGAGGAGGAAGACGCGGATGCAAAGCGCAGGAGGATATTAGAGGAGACGAGAGATATTGATGCTGATTCGAGTGGTGGAGAGAGTGATAGCAGTGAGGAATCAGACAGCGACAGTGAAGACGAGACGGCGGAATTGCAACGAGAGCTGGAGAAGATAAAACGGGAAAGGGCGGAGAAACGACAGGCCGCGGAACGAGAGGAGGCGGCACAAGAGGAGACGGAGAGGGAAAGAGATGTCGCTGGTGGGAATCCGTTGCTGAACCAGGGTCCGAAGGATTTTGGCGTTAAGAGGAGGTGGGATGATGATGTGGTGTTCAGGAACCAGGCGAGAGGTACGGATCAGAAGGGCAAGAAGGAGTTTGTTAACGTAAGTCTTGTTGAAGATGTGATATGGCACTTGTGTGATGATTTGCTAACACTTTTGCCAGGATTTGCTCCGCTCAGACTTTCATAAGAGGTTCATGAGCAAGTACGTCAGATAACCTGGCAGCTCGTTTGACGGCTGGTATCGAATTCTAGCTTCCGGAATGGATTGCCTTCGACCGCTAAGGAGTTAAGGATGTATGGGGGGGATATCACGGCGTTACCGGACATGGAGCAGCTCCCACGAGCGAAACAATCGAAGTTCTATCTACCAAGACTGAAGGAACTCGAGAGGCGTTGACAAACCTCTGTATAGATGATGCGACATTGCGCATCCCTTTCGAGGCCACCGTGGATGCCACTGTAGCATTTCCTGCCACTTAAAAAATCTCTTGTGAAACCTTAAACAACACAAGCTTTCCATGACTGAAAAATATAGCTTTCTCTCTGGTCAACTTCGCGGTGCTATACGGAAATTCGAGAGCTACGCATTGGGCGTTCTTATGGAGACACATCCCCACCTGTCCGGGCCAACTCAACTTACCGGGCTCAGCCAATAGAGTTTGTCGAGCTAAGGAGTTAGCTTGGATCAGCTTCCATGGGATGAAATCGTGTTGGTAGTATACCACTTGCAACCGAGTTGGGAACCTCTGGCCCTGTGAGTTGCGGGAGCTGTGAATAACTTTCCTGGAAGGAGTGATTGCTCGTACGTAAGCCAGCTCCCATATCTCAATTTGCAGTTCCCCTGGAAATCGCTGGAAGAGGTGGAATGTTGTTGGGGTACCTTCACCTACTGCAAGTGGCGGTGATGTGCGGCCTTGGCCTATGTTTATTCTTCTCATGCTTATCTTTCGTCTTTGAGCTTTCTAAATGGTCTGTTTGTTACATCCTTGAGCGGCAAGTGCTGGCTTTATACCTTGGGTGGTGAAACATGGTCAGAGTACACGGGTATTGTTCGAAAGGACTCTCTGAAACTCGTTCGGAGTCGCTCAGTAATGAAACTGGCAGAGTTCTGAGCGAACATCTTAGTTTCAGTCTAGGCTTTGGCTTGGCCCGTGGATGTTTGTGCCTTTTGTGTGGAAGCTGGATTGTTTTTCGACGCGCATCACATAGACATTGCCGCTGTGTCGGTGTCTTTCCCTTGTTGCTTTCGATCGTCCCAGTTCTACTACTTGCAGTGTCGAGTATGCTTCTGGGCCATCATCACCTTCTGTCTAGCGGAATCCACAAACCCTTCTCGTCTTATAGAGGAAGCCGTGAGATGCAGTAGCCAGTGCTGTAGTAGAGTCGGCTTTTGAGACAAGTGTGTCAGACTGACGCGCTGTACTTAGTGAATTCCAAATGTGATGGGACAATAATGGCAAGGAGATACGAACATGCCGTTGATGGTCCAACATCACTTTCCATGTCTGCAACTTGATCGCAATGTAACAGTTCAGTTGGGCAGATTCTATACTTTACACCTTTCTATGTTAGCACCACGGTCGCTTGAGGTCGCCTTGAAATCCTGGAAAGCCATGGCCCTCCTGCCGCGTTTGCTAGATCAGAACCCCGACATGATTACTCCTCAAATAATAAATTCCTCTCCTCTTTGGAACAGTTCCTCACTTGTCCGTGTCATATTTCCAATTTCTTTCTTTAGCTCTTCATTTTTTTCCCTGAGACAATACAGGTTATATGATGTAAGATATTTCAGGACGTTTCTTCGACTTTTTAACGACGAAACATGGCATTAAAAATGTGCACATAACACAGAAAAAATTGGTCCCACTAACAACAACAAAAGATAAGGGCATCATGCCCAACAAAATGTAGTTTTTATTAAGAATATAATTTGGCTTAATAAATCAAATTCCCCTTTGTAGCTCAGTTGGATTAGAGCATCGGACTGTAATGTGACATCTCATCCGGGGGCCCCCGGTTCGATTCCGGGCGAAGG
>RCNJ01000031.1_pt1 | contig 116345 bp, 99 predicted proteins | sample 2041171 | NCBI WGS metagenome assembly RCNJ01 (sample SAMN09708213, study PRJNA481090) | feces metagenome | biome: feces | host: Pygoscelis adeliae | place: Antarctica: Rookery Lake | collected 2010-03-01 | reverse complement strand
CTGCGGAGTCTTCTGTTCTTGCATGAACTACTAGTCCCGTGATTGCGGATCACGTGGCGCGCTGGCGCTCCGCCAGGCGTGCCATTACAGGTAAAGACACCTAGACTCAACAAAATCATATAAAAAACCAAAATCATTGAATACAGAAATTCTGTAATCAAACTTAAAATCAAAATCATAGTGGTTTAATTGATTACGTTGATTACATAATCTTGTCCAATTAATTAAAAGGTTGACAGGATAAAATCTTGCGCTATAGGTGGATAAGAATAATTTTTAACGTTACCATATTGAGCATAGTACTGTTCATTAAGCCGGCACAGCTGCAAAAGTACCCTTGTCTGCATCTAGCAACGTTTCTTTAAGAATTAGGTCTAAATTCTGCATCTAAGTCACAAAAATATGCCGTTATAAACCTAAATATAATGCATATTTTGTAATTGACCAAATTGATTAAATCACTGTGCTTTTGATTTTGATTAGCGGCCATATTCAAAAGCGTTGATTATGAGTCATGGCGAAATCAAAGTCAAATCAAAATAAGTTGATTAAAAAAAGTCGTAATCAAAGTCGGTCTTGGCGTAATCAAAATAAAAAACACTAATTCGGTATTTGATTACGGCCGATTGTGGTTAAATCCTTGAGCGCCTTGCACAAAATCTTCGCCGCACTTTCCCATCTCGAAATCCTCAGACCTTCACACAATTTTCGCATCGTTCTTTCCGCATCTCAGCACGCTGTTGCGCTAGCAGAAATAAGCTCCGCACTAGCCATGCTCTGCGCAATTTTTGGTTGGTGGATCCTTTGGCCATTCATGCACCCTCCCGATTTGCCGCCATCAAAGCGTCGCTTCCCATTTCGGCTGTCGCAGCCTGCAAGGATCTGCAGAAGCTATCCAACGAAATTTCTCACATTTTTCTCGCCACTCCCAACCTTCTCCCTTCATTAACTTCATCTTTTTTCGAGATCAAATCTTGTTACACTTACGAATCGAACGCCATTATACAGTACTCACAACAAAAATCGCAAAGGCAAGAGCGACATCAGATCGACAACAACAGCAAGCGACCGCCACACATCGGTCGCACTTTTCAATTTTTTCTGGATATAAGTCGAACTAGTGCTCCAATATAATCTATATTAACGCAATTTTAACCACCAAGAAAAGGCTCTTGTGGTCTAGTGGTATGATTCCCGCTTAGGGCAGTAATGCGATTACCTAAGCACGCATGCGGGAGGTCCCCGATTCGATCTCGGGCAAGAGCCTATCATTTTGGAATTCCTAAGAGGAAGAAATGCTGTTTTGATGTCGAAATTTGTGACATATTGTAACTCTTGGTGTTCGGGAGTGAAGATTGGGTAGTTGTGGTTGGGGGTGTCGCCGCGGCTGCGGGTTGAGCCGTCGCGCCATTCGCTTTCGAAAGACGGGAGCTTGGAAGGCAGGCACGACCTCGAGATGCATCAGCAAAGTTGGCAACTGTTCAGCGCATAAGTACTGGGATAGATGTCAAGCTGTGTAGATAATAATATATAGCGATATAGCTGACTTTTTACGTGACTTCCTGCCCGCTCTGCATGCGCCAGTCTATGGTCATTGATTGCTCGTCGTCGTCTCGTGTATTGCAAATCCACCACACAGTTCCTCAAATAGCATTCCCGCTCACTCCAAGTCCAACACTACCACTCTGACTAGTCGCCGTAGGAGCCCTTTCTCTTTGGTCTCTCCCATTCCCGCCCTCTCTTTGGCCCCTCTCCCTCAACCTCCGTCCCTCCATCAACCCCCTCAAACCCCTCTTCTGCAGTCCAATCACAGCACTAATCTCACCCTTCCACACCACCTCACTCCTTTTCTTCTTCATCTCAACTCTCTCCTCCGAGGCGTCAAGTTCCGATTCCCAGAAACTGGACGTGCTGACTTCAGATGCTGCGCTGTGTCCACCACCGCCGCCTTCAGCGTCTGATTGGTAATCGACTCTGTTGTTGGAAGAGGAGAAGGTGCCGAACGAGGTGTTTATCCTCAACCCCTCCGCGGTGGAGTTTGAAGCGATCGAAGCATCCGTACCGCGGCGATCTCTATCACCATTCTGTATCCCCTCCCCACCCACACGCATACCCGCCAAACCATTATTCAACCCCCCCAAATCGTTCTCAGAGGATGCCATGAGGCTCCTACCACTCCCCGCCGCCATCGCGGCACCATTAAATATCGCCGCCGCATTCCTCGAATCCAACACACCATGCAGTCTCGCGACCACCGCCTCCACTAACCCATCAATCCTATACGGTCTCGCTAACTGTAGTAAACTACACAGAATCTGTGGCGTACACAAATTACTACTACTACTTGGCAAACTGGACGTGTAGAGAAAGTGCAGCAGGGCCTGGATCGTCAGCGCCGTGTGCGGGAGATACAATGTGCGTGGTCGGGAGGTGGGTAATAACGTTGAGGCATCTGGTGGGTTGAACGCCTCTGCGCTTGATAATTTTCTGAAATTGGACGGGGTGGTGGATGTGTTTGTTGTTGTTGGGCTAAGACTCAGACTCTCATTTGAACCTATAGTCGTCGCGCCGAATGAGGAATTCGATTTTGTTATTGTGAGGGTTGACATCCTGCTCGCGTTGGCAGAGAGGAATGTCGATCCAGAGCTCAACTCCGACATCTCGCTCGACACACTCCCATTCCTCAGCGTCGCCGCATCTGAATCCCTCCCAGGCGGCCCACCACCATCCCCACCCCGACCACCAGCCTCCATAGCCGCAGCACCCTCGCGCAGGATCTGGATAAAATACGGTCCCCACCTCCTCGCCACAATCCGGCTGCTAACAGGAATCCGCTCCCCGCCTACGGCCAAAATATCCATGTCTGCCAATTCCCTACTCGCCAGCGCCAAAGCGCCTAACTCTTCCGCCGCACCACCCAATTGCCTCCCACCCGAATTCCACGGAGATTTGGCCGCCGCACTTACCGGCGTAGGTGGCAGACCTATACTCGGTGCAGGCGCTGACGACGAGACGAAACCGGACATCGGTGTATCGCAGCGTGGATTATCATACAACCCAAACGCCTCAAGCTCGACGACCACCAAGTTAGAGAAGTTGAGCCGGCGATGATTATAATCCTCCACCAAGCTCCTTTTCCGCCCCCCAAGCACCACAAACGCATTCCTGCGTCCCCAGAGGACACCTCTGTTCCAGCTGCCCTGCCCAAAAATATTACCTCCCGCATCAATCCTTGACCACGTCAGGGTTTTGAGACAGAGGGCCCAGAGTGCGTATTCCTGCTTGGAGCTAGTGAGGTAGGTGCCCGAGACGACAAAATTATTGGCTATTACCCCGCCGTTGGGGAAGCGGAGACCCGGGGGCGTGAAGCTGCCGCTCATTGGCTTTTCGGATAAAGTCCCGTCTGAGGAGCGGATTTGTAGCTCCAGCTTCACGTCGAGGAAGTTGTAATTGGAGTATATCAACACACTGCTCACCTTCTCCTTCGCCTCTTTCTTCTCCTGCTCACTCAAAGGCGTGTTGCCTCTCCCAATGACTGATGCGACTTCCCCACTGACGGGTGCAACCACGGAACGATATGCTCCGCACATCTTCCCCAGCGCCTGCGTGCCCGTCCATTTGAGAGAACGCAGGTTGAAGACAGAGATTTGCTCGATGTAGTGATTTGCGCTGTCCTGGCCGCCGACGACTATCATTTCCGCGCCTCCGCTGCCATCAATCTCAACGCCCACCTGCCCCTCATTCTCTTTCTCCCTCGACGGGTTGTGTTTCAACGCCGCGAGCGGCGCGTCCTTACTGATCTTGAAGATACTTGAGGAGAGCATGATGGTGGCGCAGTGAGCGTACCGACCCTGAGGCGTCTCGGTGGGGGAGGTGGGGATGTATGTCCACACATTGGTGGCGACGTCGTAGATGTGGATATCGGACATGACCACGACTTCAGGTTGCTCCTGCTGTCCATCTGCACCATTTGGTGTTTGCGCGGTGGGCTGTGGCGACATCCCACCATAAGCCACCAATTTCCCATCTCCCAAAGCACACACGCTATGAAAATACCTCGGCGGCGGCACATCACCTCCAGGCGCAAGCTTCGTCCAATGCCGTTTGATCAAATCGAGTTCGTAGAGGTCAGAAGTTAATGCAGCGCGCGTGCGGGAGAGGATCTTGCCGCCGAAGACGTAGAGTTTGTCCCCTAAGATCGTGGTGGTGGCGCCGACGAGGGCGCGGGGCTCGCGGCCCGTAGTGCGGTGCACGTTGCACATCAGGCCGGAGAGGTGGGTTGAGGAGCTGGTGGGCGCTTGTGTTGATGTCGTGGTGGTTGGTACAGATTGTGGTGCCGGGGAGGGGGTTGCGCCGCTGAGGGATGCGTTAGTGGCATTTTGGTCGCTGGACTCGGGCTGGGAACCGTTGGCTGTGCCGATGTACGGACTCTCTGACTCCATTCGTGGCCGGCCATAGATCTCTGCGTTCCCGCTGGTGTTGTCCATTGTGTTTTGGCGATTTAGGATCGGTCGGGACATGTTCTCCATCTGTTGTGGTTGATGCGTGTCAACCGGTTGCTCAATGGTTTGTGCTTGTTCTTTTGTAAACCCAGCTGGTGCCAATTCTGGCGTTTTAGGTAGTGGTTTATGCGAACCAGCCGTTAACAGTCCATCAGTAGCCGAAGGCAGTCTGATCTTTCTTGGAGAAATTGGTGTCGTTGGCGTCGAATGCGCTTGCGCAACCAGTTCTTTCAGCCCGTGAAGTGTGCCCGGGCTCGGTGAAGCAGCTCTGTCGATAGGACTTTCAAACCGCAGCCGTGAGAACTTTGAATGCAGCGAGCTAAGATCGTGGATCTTGAGCGTAGGCGTCGGCGAAAAGCTGCGAATGCTATGCGCGTTGCCGCTAGCCTTCTCGAACGATTGCTCTAGGATGGGGGTCAGCTTTGGCTCATGCATCGTATTGTCTCTACTATAGAGTGTTCAATGCAAAATCATCATCATGCAGTAGCAGAATGGGAAGGAGGGCATTCCCAAGAAGTATATATCTCCATAGCTACCAACCGCTTTACGTACTGTGTCCCTCACTTCCCTCTGGACCCCTGAGCTCTCTCTTTGGCTACCTCGGCGCAGTCTCTATCTTAGCTGGACGAGTACCGTTAGAGCACTAAGTATATAGCGAAACGCTTCAGGCGGGTAAGTATAGGGAGTTCCCTGATTTCAGAGCGGTTAGAAATGAGGCTCTCATTAACAGTGGTAGCAGGCGGCTGAAGGACAATGTCCCGCGCGGCTGACACTTGACAGATTGGCGGAGATGGCGCCTAATGTGGGGTTACACTCCATGGGAGCAGTCAGTGCGCAAATAGAAAAGAACAAAAGAACGGCATGTGAAGGTTTCTGGAACATAAATGTTGAATTGCTTGGCTCATGGCTTGAAGCTTATTTCAACTCCATCGACCATACAGTAGCTTCAATTGCAGCATGCACAACATATCGTGTACTATATCAAGAGCAAAAGGTTTCAGATCAAACAATGTATTCTCAGCTACATGGCTGAACAATGCGACTAAACCAGAGGCTTCTCCAAGCTCAGTCCGATTGCTTTCCCAAGGGCCTTTTTCTATATAGTTCATACATTAAAACCTTCCATAGCTTAATTAGGTTCAGAGATGCCTGTTCGCGTCCTTTAGTAACAAGGGGGGTGTGTCGAACGCTGATTTCACGCCTTCCAACCTCCCTCCCTCCCAAACCACTTAAGCCTGTTGCCAGGAGGGTTCGAGAGTTCGGGAAGCGGATGACAATATCATAAGTCCACTCTAGGCTTTCATCATTTCTGCGATAACAGTTAGTATGTGCTTTGCATGGTGTTGTTAAAGTTATGGGTACGTACAGTATTAAACTTGGAAGGATGAAGAGGAAAGTTGCAGGGTGCGGGAGAAATTGAGGTTTTGTAAGAGGATGCGGCCGCGTCTGGCTAGCGAGGCGTTGATAGGAGACGAGGCTGAGAGGATGGACGAGGCTGATGGGCCGATTAGCTAAAGGTCCAACAAGTTAACATCTTGAGCTTCAACTTTCGTTCTTCACTTCAGTTATACCGCTTCGTGATTCTATAGAGCACCGGCGTATAGAAGCCGGCTGTCATTTGTCTAGGGACATCTCAAAGTCCCAGTTTCACCCGAAAATTCATCTCCGGTGAAGCTTCTCATGCTGAGCGCATACCGCCGTTCCACTGTTGGAGTGGTCGGCGCAACTAAACGCCTTCCTTGCCAATGGCTCCGATATGAGAGCACAGGCACATCGGGAGCGTCTGAGACTTCTCTCATAAGGCGGGGTGCTCTCGATCCGAGATTCCACAAACACGATAGACGTCCTGTAGTGAGAACGATCGTTCCTGAAGACCATCCTCGTCGCCTCAAATATGACGCACCTGCAGATGATATGGTCAAACCAGAATTCGTTGAGAAATTCAAACAAGCTCGTAAATCATCCTCCTCACCTTCTGGATACACATTCAACTAACCGACTGTTAAACAGTCAAGAAGCCCTGCCACGAAGGCGTCCTGCACCACTACCCAGGCCAACTCTCATTAAAAGATATCAACAAAAAAATCCTCACTCGCGGCTACGTCGGTCCACAACGCAAAGTAGGACGCATGGTCTTCGTTCCTCTGTCCCGTTCGGGGAAAACTATCCAGTTACAAGGCAACATCAAAGAACATGAAGCGGCATACAACGCCTTACTAGCTTCCTCCATCAACCCACACAGCGCGGTCGAAATCATCGGCACAGTTAAGGCCAAGAAAGCCTCCAGGAAGGCTCCTGAGACACCACTGAGGCCATGGGAGGAGATAGAAATCCTGGTTGAAGAGGTGAAATACCTGGCCGAGTTTCCAGACGACATCCTGGTCGGCGAAGTAGCAAAGTACACACCCGAGCAGAGACACTTGGAGCTCCGCTTCAACACCGACCTCGCGGCCCGCATGCGCTTCCGCTCCCGCCTCACCAAACACGTGCACGAACTCCTCAAAGGCTGGACCGAAGTAACGACGCCCATCCTGTTCAAATCAACACCGGAAGGGGCCCGTGAGTTCCTGGTCCCGACGAGGAATCCAGGCATGGCATACGCACTCCCCCAGTCCCCACAGCAGTACAAACAAATCTTAATGGCGTCCGGCGTAGACCGGTATTACCAGATCGCGCACTGCTTCCGGGACGAAGACCTGCGAGCGGACAGACAGCCGGAGTTCATGCAGCTGGACCTCGAGATGGCTTTTGCGTCGGGTGAGGAGGTTATGAAGGAGGTGGAGGGGCTGGTGAAGGGGCTGTGGGGATATGCATCAGCCTCGACCGGGGCGGGCAGGGAGGGGGTTGAGGTGGCGCCGTTGCCGTGGGGTAGGTTTTCGAGGATGACTTATGCGGAGGTTATGAGTAGGCATGGGATTGATAAGCCGGATTTGAGGATTGTGGATACGATTAGTAGCATTGGCCAGATTGTCCCGACGGAGTTGAAGAAGATGATGAGTAGCATCCCGGCGGAGGAAGTTGTGGTTGAGGCGTTCAAGTTTAACCTCGACGCCTCACCAAAGAATATCAGGGCTCTTGTATCCGAATTGATGGACAGTCCTGAGTTCAGACCTTTCATTGAGAATCCAGCCGGCCCACCAGGCGTCTTCATCTTCGACCAGTCAAAACCCCTTCAAGGCCTACAGGCATTCGGCCACGAAGGCGTAGAGAAACTAGACCAGCATTTCGCAATCCAAGATGCGAAGAAGCGGAAGAGGATGGAGAGGGGGGAGCTCCGTCAGAGGGCCGGCGTGTTACAGAAAGAGCTCCATGAGCTGAGAACAGACATCAATCGCGGAATCGCGAAGTGGGATGCGGCGGCGGATGTGAAGGTGGAGTTGTTGCAGAGGGTGGCGACGGCGCTGCGGCCGAAGGAGAAGGATGGCGAAACGAAGGCTGCGGCTGCCAACGCCACGGAAACGACAGAGGCTGAGGCAGAGGAGCTTCCTGATGGTTTCACACCGGGCGACCTCCTCGTCACCGTTCCGCGGGCACCGGGCCGCTTCGTCGGAGGCAGCACGCCGTTGGGCCGCCTCAGGAGTATGGTTTTCAAGCGCGCTGTCGAGATGGGGTACATGACGCTGCCCGGTGGCTTTTGGCCTCTTTGGGTCACCGACTTTCCTCTCTTCTCCCCTATAGAAGATCCAGCCTCAGGTGAGGGTCAGGGTGGGCTGGCCGGGTTCCAGAGCACGCATCACCCCTTCACGTCGCCCAAGGAGGCGAGGGATGTGGATAAGTTGTTCACCTGTCCCCTTGACGCTATTGCGGACCACTACGATCTTGTCATTAACGGCGTCGAGCTCGGCGGGGGGTCAAAACGTATCCATAACAGCGAGATGCAGCAATGGATCATGCGGGAAATCCTTAAGATGAAACCGGAAAGAATTGACGACTTTAAACATCTCTTTGAAGCTTTGAGAGCAGGATGCCCACCTCACGCAGGACTTGCTCTGGGCTGGGATAGGGTTATCGCGACGATGCTTGGAAAGGAGTCTATCAGGGATGTTCTCGCGTTTCCAAAGGATGGGAGGGGGAAAGACCCCATGGTGGGAAGTCCGACGTTGGTGACGGAGTCACAGCAAGAGACGTACCACCTTAACATCATCGGCCATGAGCCGGAGGTCGTGGGGGAGGTCGCCGCCATCGTAGAAGGTGCGGAGGATACGGAAAAACGGGTCGCCGAGGAACTGAAGTGGGAGGTGAAGGAAGACGAGGTTATGGTCGACCGGGGGCTCGAGCTCGACATCGAGGATGCGGACGCCGATGAGGTGGCGGCGTTGGAGGCGGAAAAGCATAGGATCTAGTGTCGCGGTACCCTAAGGATAAGTGGAATGGGAGATCATGTATGATTTAGGGGTATCTGTAGTGTATACGGCTTTCCGTTCTACCTCTTCTTTCTCTGTCGGGCGCCCAGCTTTCAGGCACCACGTCAAGCCCAATCCTTTGCTTGCAAAACCGACGTGCCTATTGCCTGTCTGACCAAGCGAGAAACAATCCGCATTCGAGGCTGGACTACTGGCGAGTCAGAGTAGTGGTGCAAGTAAACTTATTCTCCATCATTGATCTACCAATATCTACTCATCCCCCAAACTCAACTTCTCCAACCCCCTCAAATTTCCCTTATCCTCCAAATAACCCCCCAACCTCTTTAACGCCTCCTGGAGCACCTCAGTATGACACACATACCCCAGCCTCACGAACCCCCTAAACTCCTCTCCCGCCTGTTCCCCTTCCAACCCCGCCGTAGTCGCCAGCCCAAATGCCCTGCTTCCGGGCACCATCATAACCTTCGTCTTCTCCAGGACGTCCTTGCATAGTTCGACATCGTCAACTGGGTCTCCGCGGTGTAAGAATTGTATCCATGCTGTGGTGCCAGCGCGGGGCTTCACCCACACCACATTCCTCCTATGACCATCCACGAATTTCTCCAACAACTCCACATTCGTCTTCGCAAGCTGGATATTCCGTGCCAGAAGAGCATGTAGGACATTAGCGTCCAGCGCATAGCTCGCCACCGCATCATCAAGCTGGCTGACACTAATAGTTGTGTAATCCCTCGCGGACGCAAGCTGTTCCACGATCTCTGGGCTGCGTGAGGCCACCCATCCCACCCTGATCCCGGCTAGGGAGTAGGCTTTTGACATGGAGCCAGTGACGATGGTTTTTTCGTACCCCAGGCTCAGCATGCTGGGCGGGTACTCGGCGTCTGCGGGGGAGATGCCGTGGAAGAGGGGGCGGTAGACTTCGTCAGAGAGGATGAGCAGGTCGTGTTTGCGTGCGATTTCGATGATGGATTTTAGGATTGATTTTGGGATGATGGCGCCGGTGGGGTTGTTGGGGTTGTTGACGATGATCATTTTTGTGTTTGGGCGGATGAGGGATTCGAGATCTTCGATCTGAGGAACATAGTCCTTTGACTCCTTTAACTTCCATAACGAGACTTCGGCACCCAAACTGGTTGGCACGGTGTACAACTGCTGGTAAGTTGGGTACATGCACACCACATGATCGCCCTTTCGTACCAGTTTGTAGAGGGATAGGAAGTTGGCTTGGATTGCGCCGGCGGTAATCAAGACATTTTCCTTTGGGAGTGGTGAGGCGGTCCTGACAGAATAGAGGTCTGCGAGGCGTTGGCGTAACTTATCCGAACCCCTGATCGGTCCATAAGTAAGGCAAAGTTCTGGATCGAGGGGTGAAGGCATGGACTTGTCCTCACAGAGGTCTTGCAGTTCGTTTACGGATACCGAGGCTGCGCATGTTTCGGAGATGTTGATTACGCCTGGCGTCGTCTCGTATTTGTCCATCCACTGTAACCGGTTAGTATGAACGAGGAGGGAGGTGAAGGAAGACGCACCTGCTCGACCATGAAATCCTGTAGTTGCACCATGATTGCGGTATGTCGTCACTTGATTGATTTTCTATATAATATATCTAGGTTTGAGGATAAGAAGAAAGTTTATATGAAAGTGAAGAATGAGGAGTAGAAGGTTCTCGTTTATCACGTTGCAGTCTGCAGGGCGTATGGCCCGCTTTGCGGATTGCTGAATCGGGTGCCACGTCAGATCTCTTCAATTTAACATTAAATCCCTGAATTACAAATCGGGCAATACACATGAATGAGGCTAATGCTAGGCCTTCACAAGAATCATGACGAGTTCAGTAAGCTCGGCAATTCACGTGTCGTCGCGTTAAACTTCCCCTTCGTCGGCTCCTAGGTCCCGTAGCCGTCAAATCGTGGGGAAGACAAGGGTCGAGACTCTCGCTAATGTAACCGCCTTGGTCAGCCATCCGAACATCATTATCGACCTCACAGCCGCGCGGGACGTGTCACCTCTACCTATAATACTGATAACCTGAAAGCTGCGGCTATGTCGCACTGTAATTCTGATTGAAAAACGAGAGATTGAAGCTTAAATAGGCTCAAAGCGATACGTACGGGGTGTTAACCTGTTGCGCCACGGCGATACCAGCCTCCCAACAGATTGGTTAGAGATACCTAAGTAGCTACAGCGCAACGCCGTCGAGCGCCACTACTCAATGCGCATATCGATAATAGCGCAGTCGCTGGCTGCTGTACTGTCGCTATCATGGCAAGCTTCAGCAGTCCAAAGCGAAAGCGAATACAAAGACATGATGCGGATGCGCAACGTGCTAGACGGCCGGCCTGACGGCTGCCCACCATGGTACGCTCAACCCTCGCTCTCATCTTCACGAGTCTCAGCTAACCAGTTAACAGCTTTAACTGCCTCCTTCCCGCCTTCACCTGCTACCAATACGCCGACTGTCAAGCCTACGACGGTATGTGTTCCTGTCCCGCCGGCTTCGGTGGCGTCGACTGCCTCGACCCCGTCTGCAGCTCCCTCGCCGTCCCCCAAAAAGAGCGGCCACCGCGTCAAGGCGACCACTGCAACTGCGAGCCAGAATGGACCGGCATAAACTGCAACGTGTGCACCGAGAATAAAGCGTGTAACGCGCTCATGCCTACCGGTGAAGGCGGAGTCTGTTACCAGAATGGCGAGGTTGTGACGGAGAACTATCAGATGTGCGATGTGACGAATAAGCAGATTAGGAATTTGCTGAAGGAGAAAGTGCCACAGGTTACATTCTCTTGTAATAAGAAGGATGCGACGTGCGACTTTCAGTTCTGGGTGCAGGAGTTAGAGTCTTTTTACTGTCATTTGAATGCTTGCACGTCGGATAGCTTCAATACGCATGATCAGAATGCGACGAATTATAATTGCGAGCATATTAAGTGCTCGTGTATTCCAGGCAGGATGATGTGTGGAGAGAACGGGAGCTTGGACTTGACGGACTTTTTGGATCAGGAGATCAACGGACCGGCTTCTTTCGATTGCTTACAGAAGGAGGGTGGCATCAATGATTGTGCCTTTGATGAGCCGAATATGAACGACCTGATTCAGAATGTGTTTGGAGACAAGAGCATCCTGTTAGAGTGCAGATCGGGAGAGTGCCTGCACGAGTCGCAGGTTCCGGGATACGAGAGGCCGATTAAGACCATCAACACACCGCTTATTGCTGGTGTTATCGCCGGCAGTGCGCTGTTTGTGGTGGCTGTTATCCTTGGGATCTGGTATATGTCGCATAGGAAGGCGGACTACAGACATGCTGCGTTGGACGAGTCTGACGACGAGAGCCTCAAGCTCATGGCAGACCACAAGCCAGCGTCTCTCTACTTTGACAACGTCCAGTATACTCTGACTGGTAAGAAGATTCTCGATGGCATTCATGGTGTTGCACACCCTGGTCAGATCATGGCAATCATGGGCGCTTCGGGAGCTGGGAAGACGACTTTTCTCGATATTCTGGCGAGAAAGAACAAGCGCGGCGTGGTCGACGGCAATTTTTACGTTAACGGCGAGAAGGTTAGCGATACCGCTTACAAGAATGTCGTCGGCTTTGTCGACCAGGATGATACCATGCTTCCTACCTTGACAGTGCACGAGACAATCATGAACAGCGCTCTTCTGAGACTTCCTCGCGACATGGGCAAGTCCGCAAAGGAGCTCCGTGTTTATGAGGTTGAGAAGCAGCTCGGCATCTCTCACATTAAAGATTCCATCATCGGATCTGAAGAGGGCCATGGTCGTGGAATCTCTGGAGGTGAGAAGCGTCGTGTGGGAATTGCATGCGAGCTTGTCACATCGCCATCTATCCTTTTCCTCGACGAACCCACTAGTGGCCTTGACGCCTATAACGCATTCAACGTCATCGAGTGTCTCGTCACCTTGGCAAAGACATACAACAGAACCGTCATCTTCACCATCCACCAGCCACGTTCCAACATCGTCGCGCTGTTCGACCAGCTCGTCCTCCTCGCCAAGGGCAAGACCGTCTACTCCGGAGAATTTAACTTGTGCCAAGACTACTTCGAGAAGCTGGGCTATATCTGCCCTCCAGGCTTCAACATCGCAGATTACCTGATTGATCTTACCATGCACCAAGACGATCCAGCTTCAGAACCATATGAAGACCAATCCCCCGACCGCCTCTCAATCAGCGCAGACGACCGTAGCGATGCCATCAGCAGCACCAGAGCCGTAAAGTCAATCGCAAGTGTCCAAGACGAAGAGTCCACTGGTGATGGCGCCTCCGACTCTCTCCTCCGTCCAAAGCACCACCGTCGTGATTCCGTCCGCAAGAAGCAAGAACGCGCACTCTTCACCCGTCGCCGTTCTGGTAGCTTAGACCACGAAGTGCAAATGAACAGCGTGCGTGGCGTTCCTCGCTCAGTACTAGAAGATCACGATCTCCCGCCCTCCGCCGAGAACAGCTCGACCGTCGACCTTCTGGTCGCAGCATACAAAGAGTCCCAAATTGCGAAAAACGTACACGAAGACATCGAGACAACAGTCACCAACGCCGCCGCAGCCAATGGTAATGGCAATGGTTACGTCCAAGCCAACGGCGCACCCGTCGCCGGCGATTCAGCGATGGGCAAGGGTTATGCAAGGGTTGGGTACTGGAGACAGTTCGTCATCCTGTCGAGTCGGACGTGGAAGAATCTTTACAGGAACCCGATGCTGATGCTTACGCATTACGCTATTGCGATCCTGCTCGCCGTTCTGAGCGGCTTCCTGTTTTATGGGCTCACGGACGATATCCCCGGTTTCCAGAACCGTCTGGGACTGTTCTTCTTCCTCCTCGCCCTCTTCGGCTTCTCGACTCTTACATCACTTACCGTTTTCGCGCAGGAACGACTCCTGTTCGTGAGGGAGCGCGCAAACGGGTATTACGCACCAATCACCTACTTCCTCGCCAAAGTAGTCTTCGACATTATCCCCCTGCGTATCATCCCCCCAATCATTATGGGTTCGATAATATACCCTATGACAGGCCTGGTACCGGATATGGAGCACTTCCTCCGCTTCCTCCTCATCCTGATCCTCTTCAACCTGGCCGCGGCAAGCATCTGCCTCTTCATAGGTATCCTCTTCCGGCAGCACTCCGTAGCCAACTTGATAGGCTCTTTAGTCATGCTTTTCAGTCTCTTGTTCGCGGGCCTACTGCTGAATCATGAGGCGATTCCTTATGGTGCGACGTGGTTGGAGGGCCTGAGCATCTTTCATTATGGCTTTGAGGCGCTAATTGTTAATGAAGTCCGCGAGTTGACGCTGGTGGATGAGAAGCTGGGTTTGAAGATTAATGTGCCGGGGGCGACGATTTTGAGTACGTTTGGGTTTAGGAATCTGGCTATGTGGGGGGATATTGGGAGACTGGGGGGTTTTGCAGGGATTTTTGTTGTGTTGGCTTATGCGGCGATGCATGTGCTGTTGGTGGAGACGAGGTGAGGTGGAAGAGAAGAGGAGGAGTAACGTATATATGATGGTTGATACGGGTTTTGTGCATAGGGCTAGGGCGTCTTGGGTGTTTAGTGTAGCGAATTGTGAACTTAATGTTACATTTTACCCTCACAGCACATCATCTGGATGGCAGTGGTGTGATAAATTGACTTGGTCTATATATTTTTCGGGAGAGACGCAGACACAGCTCCTCTCTGCATCGTCGCGGCCACCTGCTTCTTCCCAGCCCTCAGGCTGGATCCAGGCTTTTCCCGCTAAGCGATCAGCAGGGGAATGTTGGCTGTTTTACATGATATGGACAGCCGACCTTTTTTTGACAGTTATTCTCACCCTGCAACCGTGCAAGCTATCAGGAACGAGGTCATTGAAAGCAAGCATGGTGATAGCAGCGCGTTCGATGATGGCAACATATGCCATCATGAAGCCTACTGCCAGTGAGCTGTAGAGGAGTCAACTCTATGCGAGGATTGATTCAGCAAACCAGTTGCTGAATATGGAAGGGAGGAGAGGTGTTGGTGGCCGTTAGTTTTTTTAAGAGAAACTTCTTTGTAAGACTTCCACAAAGCAAGATTGAATACGGCAGATCCCCTGCTCATATTACATGTAGGGCGGCTAACATTCCCCTCCTGGATTACTGTGGCAAGAAATGAGAAGACCGTACCCATCTGGAAGCCTCCTGCAGAAGCAGGCGAGACTGCACGGTTAGAAGGGAAGCAGTGTCAGTGATCATCCCAGGAACCGTAACCCTCTCCATGAATACGCCAACAAGGGAAATCCTACCCCAGGGTCACAAGGGGGTGCTGGCTGTCTATATCATGTAAAGCAGCCAACATTCCCCTCACCCCTCACGGGCTGCTCTCTGTGGCAGAGCTTGGGAAAAAGAAATTGTGTATTAGCGACAATTCCACTTGAGATGGGACCTGCGGCGGCGGCGGGCAGAAAGGAGTTGTGTTTGGGACCGTCCCGAAATTTCAAGGCACCGTAAAGAACAATGAAGTCCCTTTTAAATGCCTATGCCATCCAGACACCTCGCCAGAAGCGTTTAATCCACTGGTACGAATCCTAAGTACAGCAGTAAGTCTCAGATTTGCTACATTAAACCCCAATAATACCATAACCCTATACACAAACACCATCATATACATGTTACTTCCACCTTCCATCCACCCTCTAACCCCCAAGTCCGAAACTATTCTAGCTTCTTGTCGTGGTGTTTTGGCTCTTTTGTATTCACGCCCAGATGAGGTCCATCGTCAATGTGATTATTAGATGAAAGCTAGAACTTCGGCTTGACAAATCCGAGATACGAGATGCAGACTCAACAGAACGTTGAGAGCGTTCAAGCTGATTTGACAATGTTTCAGAACTTTTGAAGCCGACTTAAAAAGGCATCCTCGGAGGATTTATATTCACATGATAAATCAATTGTCAATAAGTTTATTCGAGCAGCCTCATTTTCGCAAGCTTGTCTAAATCCGGCAATTGCGCCGATCAGCGGCCTCGAATTTTCATAACGTACTCCTTGGCGCAAGGCTGAGAAACGAGCTACACGAGGCTCAACATACTTCCACGGTCGAGGGGATCAACCTGTCAACACAATAAAGCTAATTTAGCGTCTTTCGTTAAAAAACCCTGCCTAATCAATCAATTGATGCGTCGCTCCGCCCACACGACCTATCGCCTAATAACTCACACCACGAGCTTGCCGCGAGCAATTCTAACTCCCACAGCTCCCCCGAGCTATCATCTCACCTCCGTTGCGGGGCCACCCGATAATCAACTATACATCCAACATACACGCCGACCAACGCCAATGATTCCGTTCTACGGCCACAACCACCACATACCCTCGTCCTCACGCGCGCTCTCTTCTAACGCTCCGCCACCAAACGGCGCTACAAATTCCCAACCACAATCTCGATCGACCTCTAGAACAAGTGGCATGAACAACAGTCGGCGTCCTTCGCCTGCTCCAGGTGGTCCTCAGCATTTAGCTCCAGCAAAAGGAACGCATACTCCAAATGGCGCGCACACCCCTCAGCTTCAGCATATGCAAGGGGCCCCTTCATCTCACAATGGCACGCCGATACAGCACCATGCGCACCTTCACCCCTCCCAACAACCACAGCACAACGGCCATCCACAGCAGCATGAAAGGACATACGCACAAGCTCTCATAGCACTGGATTCCCTGCCAAGCAACGCAAGTGTAGTAGCAAGCCTAAGCACCCACTCAAGTACAGGCGGCGACCCTAACCTAAAAGCCATGCCCGAGATGCTCGACTGGTTAGCGCGCGCAGGTTATACACCACAAGACTTGGCAAGGTTGAGGTGTATACACGTCGCCGGCACGAAAGGCAAGGGGTCCGTCTGCGCCATGGTGGATGGTATACTCAACGCCTACCGGTCCGACCAACGTCAACGGGGAGAAACGGAAGGTTTGGCGCCTGAAGAGAAGGTGCTGGGTAGGGTGAGCATGTACACGAGTCCGCACTTGGTGACGGTGAGAGAGAGGATAAGGCTAGACGGCCGACCGATCTCGAAGGAGGCGTTCACGAGGTACTTCTTCCAGCTATGGGACGCATTTACCTCCGCGGCATTAAAAGATGGGATACCGCCTAGGGAAGCGCAGTCCGCGGCTACGAAGCCGGGGTACTTCCGCTATCTGACGATTATGGCCTGGCACGTCTTCCTGCAGGAGGGCGTCGAGAGCGCTATCATTGAGGCGGGGATTGGCGGGGAGTACGACTCTACCAACCTCCTCCCCTCCGAGGCGGTGTCAGTTTCAGTCATCACGGCGTTGGGGATTGACCACGTCCCTATGCTTGGCGATAGTCTGAGTTCCATAGCGTGGCACAAAAGCGGCGTGATGAAGAAAAACACCACTTGTCTCACCATCCCCCAGCCCATCGACGCTATGGCCGTCCTGCGCAGGAGACGAGAAGAGAAAGGCGCCCAACTCCTTGTCGTTAACCGTCGGGCACAGATCTGCACCGGCGAATTCCCTCTCAAGCTCTCCGGCGACTTCCAACGCGACAATGCTTCTCTCGCTGTTACGGCTGCAGGCATCCACCTCAAGAATCTCGGCTTGGACGATGTCCTGAAGTATAGCCACCTCCCCGACCTGATGAAGGCGGGCTTATCCACGACAGAGTGGCCGGGTAGATGTATGGTCAACGCCGAAGGCAACATCCGCTGGTGCATCGACGGGGCGCACACACCTGACTCTATTTCCGCAGCCAGCACCTGGTTCTCCGAGCTATGGAAGAGCAGCGGGAAGAGGCCGAGTATGTTGATTTTCTCCTCACCGCTGAGGGATGCGCCGTCCCTTGGCTCCCACCTCAATCGCGAAATTGTCAGGAATTGTGGACCAGACAAGCCATTCCAGGTCGCTGCGTTCGTTGGCCCGAGTACGTGGAATCACCAGGCGCAGTCGCAAACGAGTAAGCAGGATGGGAAGAGAGAGAAGGAGACGTGTGATGTGTGGCTTGGGGAGGGAGGAAGTCAAAGCGCAAATCCGGTGCCAAGCATCGAGCAAGCTATCGAAAATGCGAGAGAGATTGCACTGGCGAGGTTCCCTGAAACGTTCTATGTGTTCATTGTGGGGAGTTTGAAGTTGGTGGGTGGTGTGCTCGAGGTGCTTGGGGGGAGAGAGGAGGGGGATGAGTGGGAGAGGGAGAGGGAGAGGCATTGGCAGGCTGAGCAGCAGAGGAGAATAGATGTCCAGGCTCAGCAGGGTGGTGAGGGGCGGTGATATCTGGCAGGAGGGAGCAAATAAAACAGGGGGTAAAGAGGTAAGTGGCGGGCACATCAACTATTGTGTATAACGATGAAAGCTATTAGGAGGCAAAAGCATGTGTGCTATAATGAAAATTCTTACGCATATAGACAAACCCAGATATCTCGAAGCCATTTATCTGATACTACTCGAATCCCACAATCATTCGTCTGTTTCACACGTTGGTGAGGAAAACCACTTACTGGCCGAGCACCTTTACAGATCACAAGTTAAAAGCTTGAGAGGCTTTCTTCATAATTACTCTTATCAAGCTCTACGCTATCACCGCGTGCCGCTACTCATAACCATAACTCGCTTTTACCACTTACCTCATCATCATCATTAACCCCCCTATCATACACGCCATCATTGCCCCTTACTCAATCCTCTTCTTGCCCTCCTCGGCTCTAAGGAAATTGGCGGTACTGACACCACGATCATGGCTCACAAACCTTCCAAGCACCGGATCCTTCTTCAGTTTCTCGGTCGTGACGCTGATGCCCTCAGTCGCCCAGGGGCGCGGGTTGAGTTTTGGCCAGTTGACCTGTGTTTCGTTAGCAACTGCCTATCAATCATCTCCACCCAGCCATGACGTTTGGCCTCATTCCGCGAACCTCGTTGGTCTCTGCGAGCAGAGAGAGAGGGGAGGGAAAAGCGGAGACTTACATATAACATCCCATTATTCTTCGCGAACCACCCCGCCCACCCAGCGACCGCCGCCAACGCAACTCTAAGAACCCACACCGGTCCCTTACTACTGCTAAAGAAAGACACCATAAGCACAAACAGACAACTCGCCAGTATGAACGGAACGCCTTGGATCATCGCAGGCCTTCTATCAACGAAAACACCCCCCCTGCTCTCCTCCGGCAAGTACTGGCCCAGGAACAAGTCGAAAGCATCCTGCTTCGGACCATCGAGGAAGTTGTTTTTTATGTAGCGGGTGATGGAGTTGACTAGGTCTTGAAGGGCCCCCTGCTTGGTGCGGTTGCCGGTACGTGTGAAGTCTGTCTTGAGGGCTCCTGTTCCAGAGTATGATTTCGAAACAACGTCTGCGTTGTCCGCCCAAATATTCCTGAACAAAAGCTCAAAGGCGTTGTCGTCTTTGAATGTCTGATGTCTCGGCAGGATACCGACATCGTGGAAAATCCTGTTGAGTGTGTAGCGTGCAAGCATTGACTGGACGACGTTGGTGCGGTCCAAGCAATCCATACAGTTTGTCCTCACGACGCTCGTTTGAAGGGCGCGGATATCAAACCCATCCTGATCCCCCGGCATATCCACGGCCCTAAAGTAACCCTGGGACACAAGACCTGGCTCCATATTATCCAACAACAACTGCGCACGATGCCATTGTAGGCCTTTCGTCTCGTTGTGAAAGTCGAAGTAAATGTAATGCAGTCTATCAAACTCGGATCTTTGTCTCGACGGTTGGACTTCGTGGAATTTCTCGTTGGTGAGGTTATCGCCGGACTGTGCTTCGGAGGGGGAGCTGACGAGGAGTTTGACCATCTGTTCGTATGCGTCTTTCATTCTCTTCTCGCGCCCGGTTTGGTTGACCAGGTTCACGAGGTAGTTGTCACCGTACAACGAAATCTGCTCGCGGAAATGTTTGGCTGCTGCGCCGACAGCTGACTCGACACCACGGATTTGCAACGTTGGAGTATAATGGAGGGTATTCACTTCTGCCCAAGACACAGGCACGGAACCGCGAGTCTGCACATATGAGCACACCTGTGGCTCACCAGGGCCGATCTTCTCATCGGGCATGCCGGCGCCAAAGCCGCCGAGGCCTTTGCCGTTTTCATTGAGGATGACAATTTGTTCTGTCTCGTTGAAGTTGGATACGTGGCCGTCTTCATCGATGCCTCTAGAAAAGTACCTCGTTCCGGCACGATGTCTCGAACGGCGGGTGATAAGGGCGACCGTGAGTGGTGTGCCGTTAATGCTCGTCTGCACAATCTCCATCATTCCAAACATCACAGGGAGGATATACGGATCCGCGCCCGCCTGCCGGCCATGAGCTTGCCTATTCCCTGAGGTGCGGAAATCGATCAAGTCCGACTGAATAAACTTGTTCCAGAAGAAGCGGTCGTCGGCCCTGGCCCAGAGGGGCTGGGAGAGATCGAGTTGTGATTGCCGTTGAAAGCTGTTGGTCAGGTCGTAGGAGTAGGAGAAGTACATCGGACCGGAGACGATGAAGAGTTTCAGGAGCGAGAGGTAGGTGTCTTCGTCTGCGTCGTGCAACGGGCGCTCGCGGAGAGGCAGGAATTCGGTGGATATAACTTTGTAGACCATGTGGTCCTTTAGGCGGCCCATGGGTTGGGCTTGGGTGATTACGATTATGTACTTATCTGTGTCTACGTTAGTAAAGTTTATAAAGGCTGTGCCGTGCTTGATAGTCCTACCCAGGCGCAACTTGATCATTCCAAGGATACCAGCAATGCTGGAAACACGCTTTCCGCCGAGGTAATTGCCATCACTGAGGCTGATATCTCCAGTTGGGCGGTCAATGATGAGTGATGGGGCCGAAGGAGAGGATGGCGACGTGAAGGCATAATGGGAGGTCGAGGCGTGGACATTGATGTCCCGGAATGGTAACCGAACCGTCATGGCGGAAGACATGCGCCTGGCGTTACTTGAGTGGGCTTATAGGCAGATTATATGCTCGCGCTCGACAGTTTCGTATAGTCTCCCAATGATATGTGGTCAGAGTATTATGCTTCGTCGTTGTAGAGGCGCTGTTGTTGTCTCCTAAGACAATCTCTCCAACCTCCAAAGAGGGACCTTGGTGGCATCCTTGGGATCACCAGCCACACTTTCAGAGCTGTGGCTAGAGCCGTGGCTGATGATGGTGGTCACTCCCACGTGCTCGGCGTCAGTGCTTGCGCCTCGCCACCCCTGCTGGTGCTGCGTGGACATCACAATGAGCGTCGGACAAGGCGGTGGACCGTAAACCGCCCAACTTCTAACCCGTCACCTGAATACTGAGAGCAGCCACCGATTAACTCAACAACACCACAACAAAGACGAGACACCCATATACCCACCACAACCAGCAACACGATATTCCTTGACTATAACAGCTAGAAACCGCTGCTACGATCCGCCTCAGACGACTGAGCCAACAATACGTACCCAGCTACCCACCCAGCTTCCCCAACACCACACTATCACAATGGCCGCACGTGGACCACCAGGCGCCAGAGGCAGCAACTCTCGCTTTGCGCAATTCAAGCTTGTTCTTCTGGGTATGCTAACCTGTCTTTCTAAGCTATGTATTTGAGCTAACAAGATGTAGGAGAGTCTGCAGTCGGAAAGGTACGAGTAGCTTGGAGCTTGGCGCCTTAAAGCAATCTGCTAACATTTATTGCCAGAGTTCCCTGGTCCTCCGCTTTGTCAAGGTACGCCACTTCCCCAACCAGTTTGTTTTATGCTATGAACAGCACTAACAGCCTCCCAGGACCAGTTCGATGATTACAGAGAGTCCACCATCGGCGCCGCCTTCCTCACACAAACCATATCACTCGACGAGAACACCACCGTTAAGTTCGAAATCTGGGACACCGCCGGCCAAGAGCGCTACAAGTCGTTGGCACCGATGTACTACAGGAATGCAAACTGCGCGGTGGTCGTCTACGACATTACACAAGCCGTGGGTGCTACCCCAAGGTCTCACATACGGACATCGATCGCTAACTAGACACTAGTCGTCGCTCGACAAGGCAAAAGCATGGGTTAAGGAGTTGCAGAGGCAAGCAAACGAGAATATCATCATCGCACTCGCAGGCAACAAGCTGGATTTGGTGACGGATCAGCCAGATAAGCGCGCGATTCAAACGGCGGATGCGGAAGCGTATGCGAAGGAGGCTGGATTGTTGTTTTTTGAGACGTCGGCGAAGACCGCTGAGAATGTGAGGGAATTGTTCACGGATATTGCGAAGAAGTTGCCGCTTGATCAGGCTGGACCGAGGAACCCACGCGCGGGTCCAAGGCCCGGTGTTGACCTTCGCCCAGAGTCGGCTGCCACCCAGGCAGGAAACGGTTGCGCTTGCTAGACGATTGTGCTTATATGGACTTAATGGATGGGTTGGAGATGAGGCGAAGCGTGCTAATTTGAAGGCGGTGCGTACGGATTATGCAGATATCTAGATACCTTCGTTCGGACCGCTGGCTGGGATTGCGATGGGGGACCGGTGCAGCGCATGCGACGAGATTCTCTGGTTAGCACTTTAATACCTTTAACCTCTCTTTTAGTTTGGCAAATTGGATCCTGTGTTTCCAGTTCGGAAGCATGAGATGGATTCTAAGCTGCCACCGGACTTGAGGCATCTGGGATGTATAAATGCGAATAGAACAACATAAACCAATGCTTCTATCGGACGTAATAAATTGCTTTGTTATTTTGTAATTACGTTTTCAAAAGTGAAGTCTAAATGCCAAAGCTTTGGAGTTCAAGCAATGACATGTGTTTCATCCATGTTTATGAAGCGGCCGCTTGCAACCGGGTATCATCAGGGCGCTTGGCGCTCCGGCAGCTTCCTGAGCTTAATCCCAGAGACGTCAACCAACTTTTCAGCGACGATACCTACGTCGAATATACCCAAACCACCACACATCCTCCAGCTAAATCCGACGCCATGCTGCAGGCCTCCATCAGAGCGTCTCGAACCATCGCCAATGGCCCGTCTGCTGCCAGAGCCGGCCGCCAATTGCACGGCGCGCAAGCCGGCAACGGACGTGTCTTGATTGTACGTGGTGTCCACTGGGCGACGTAGAGGTTGTCATGTTGAACTCAGACTAATGTTTTAACACAGAGATCCTTCGCGGACAACAAGAAGCCAAGCATCAACAACCCAGAGCCAGCCGTCCTCCCAGGCTCCCAAACCACAACCAAGACCTCGGTGCCCGACGCCCCAGGCGCTCTCAGGACCTCCGTCAACGCCGCCACCCCCGCGACACCAACCACCGACGCGATCCTGAACCAGCCAGCGCCCCTCGAGCCACCGAGCGCACAGAAAGTGCAGTCCGCACCTCCAACGTCATTGCCTCGTACTGAGAAGGCCTCTATTCCCCCCCCACCACCTCGCAAGCCGCGCCGTATAATCCGCAAGCTGTTTACTACGCTTATGCTGTTGACTCTTGGGGGGTTCGGTGGCGGAGTTTACTATTCGCGTATCAACGACAACTTCCACGATTTTTTCACTGAGTACGTGCCTTTCGGAGAGGAGGCCGTTCTTTTCTTGGAGGAGAGAGATTTCAGAAAGCGTTTCCCAATTGCTTCCTCTAAGCCAAGAGTCCGTGATGTAGGCAACAAGATCACCATCCCATCTTCGAGCGGTGCCTCGTGGAGGATGGCCGAGGAGAAGGTGGTAGAGCCAAATACTGACGCTAAGGCCGAGACTCTGAACGTCCCAAACCAGGTCGGACACGAGAAGAAGGTCAAGGCCGTTGAGGCTGTCAAGAAGCAAGCCCCATCCCCGGCTCCAGCCGCTGCCGCCCCAGCTGCACTGACGGAAGAGCAGGAGGAAGCCACCAAGACCAACTGGGTCGATCCAGCTGAGGCTACTGCCGCCAAGCCAAAGGTGCCAGAGGTCAACGAGCCATCGGTCTATACCAATTACATCGAGAAGATCGATCCAATCAACATCAAGAACGCCGAGAACCCCGTTGTGCAGGACCTGGTTAAGGTCATGAATGATATCATCCTTGTCATCAACGCCGATAAGGCAGGCAATAAGTACGGCCCTATCATCTCCAGCGCTAAGGCCGAGCTGGCAAAGGTCGGAGGCAAGATCGATGCTTCGAAGGCTGAGGCGACCAAGAAGGCAGACCAGGAGATCAAAAACAGCCATGAGGACTTTGATAAGGCTGCTAAGGAGCTGATTAGAAGACTCGAGGAGGAGATGCATCAGCAGGAGGCCAGGTGGAAGGATGAGTATGAGGAGGAGCGCACTAAGCTTCAACAATCTTACCAACAGCGTCTTGCGGCTGAGACTCAACGCCAAAAGGAGTTGAACGAGCAGAGACTGCATAACGAGCTCCTTGAACAGGCTGTGGAAATGAAGCGCAAGTTTGTCTCCGAGGTCAAGGAGCGCGTCGAGGAGGAGAGGAACTCACGTCTTGGCAAGCTCCAGGACCTGTCCAAGACCGTTGATGACCTTGAAAAGTTGACTACCGACTGGAATGACGTCGTCGAGAATAATTTGAAGACGCAATACCTCCACGTCGCAGTCGAAGCAGTCCGCGCCACCCTCGAGAACACATCCAAGCCTCAGCCATTTGTGCGTGAGCTCGCAGCTCTTAAGGAAATCGCGCACGATGACCCAGTTGTCGACACCGCTATCGCCTCTATAAACCCTATCGCCTACCAACGCGGCATTCCATCGTCCTCCCAGCTCATCGATAGATTCCGTCGCGTAGCAGGAGAGGTGCGCAAGGCGTCCCTTTTGCCGGAGGAGGCGGGCGTTGCGTCCCATGCGAGCAGTTACTTGCTGAGCAAGGTTATGTTTAAGAAGGCTGGTACGGCGATGGGTGATGATGTGGAGAGTATTCTTACTAGGACTGAAACCTGGTTGGAGGAAGGAAAGTTAGATGAGGCCGCACGAGAGATGAACGGTCTTAAGGGTTGGGCTAAGACTTTGTCGAGGGATTGGTTGGGCGAATGCAGGAGGGTGTTGGAGGTGCAGCAGGCGCTTGATGTGAGTTTTGATACTGCCCCTGATTGAGACGAAGAGTGGGACTAATCGAGTGTGTGTAATAGGTTATTGCTACTGAGGCCCGCCTTCAGTCTTTGAGAGTCGATTAGATTGTTCCTTTTGTTTAGCAGGCGGAAAAGGTAAGTACGGAAGATAGCATAAAGCTAGCGGTGTACAAATGATAGAGACGTACAATACCTATTTGAGACTCTTATGCAGGCCCGACGTTTTGTGCCCCGCCCATAATCTTATTGCCCATCAATACACTATTTGGAAATGGTGGCTCGGTGGTCTTGTCGATGATTACCATCAATTTGACCTACCTAGGAGTCGTTTGATTCCGATGTCGAAACATCTTCGTATGAGACAAGACCGACTTCTCTTTTCGTTTCAAGTCGATTGCCAGTCTGTCACGGACGAATAAGGAAGGCCTTGCCGACTTGGGCATGTATAGTAGCTGATGTGCAGATGTTAACAGGTTACACCTAGCTTTTTCAAAGTGGTATCTTTCTTATGATATTTGACACGTCAATTAGTTGAAGTCAAGACATCAGCAGAGATTATTATTGAAAAGTAAGGATGAAGGATAGTGTTTGATTGTCTTTAGATGTCTGCTAAGATCGGCATATATCAACCAGTTTTGAATGCACGACTTATTAATGATGCCATAATCGGCAAAGGTGAAGCTTCTTGCTACTTCACAGGTATTATGTCAGGTATCCTACTATCTACACGCCTCTATATGCCCTATTACTCCCTCCGAAACGCGAAAGCAAACCCATGCCATGCAACCCATTTGTGTGCTTCACCGTGGTATATCTTACGCTCTCCTGTGTACTGTCCTAGGTCCCTCCCTCCATTATGTATTTCATTCCTGCATCACAGCCACAGTAGCCATCTCACACCCCTACTAACCCCCCTACCCAAACCCCTAATCATCCTCAAAACAACAACAACCAACCACACCCACCACATAACACCCACCAGCGCCCACTCCACCACGACCCAACCCCCCCTCCTCACCCATCTAAACCTCCTCCTTCTTTTCCTCACCATCCCATCCATCGCCTCCGCAAGCGCTTTGACTTTCATAATCTGCCTACTCAGCACCTCCCGACTCAGCTCATCCGCCTCATTACTCAACACCTCAGCGCGCTGCATCAAGCCCTCGGAGGGATCTGCGTGTCCTGATCCTAGACGTGAGGTGGTGGTGGTGTAGGGATCTGGGTTTGTGGGCATAGTGGGGGGAGGTAAAGAGACGGTGGAGGTGTCGGCTCGCCATTGGAGGTCTTCTATTTTGTGGTAGATGGAGGGGATGACAGAGGTGGTGTAGGTTTGGACGGACTGGCCTAGGACTTGGAAGGAGGTTAGTATGTCTTGTTCGAGCAGCCGACCGGCGACGACGAATTGTTGTGCGCCAGGGACCGTGGAGAGGATATCGGAGTCGTGCTTCGGCACCATAGCGTCATGCAGCCGTAGCCTTCTCCCATCGGTGGGGTCAGGGGCTTGTGGCACCTCCGCTGCGCGCCGACTTATCTCTTTGGCCTTTATTCCGGCGGAGAGGAGGAGGGCGCGCACCCGTGCGATTTCACGGCGGCTAACCATATGTCTTTCCCCCGGGGGGAGGTTTTCTTCTACATAACTCCCTTTACTTCCCTTCCTCTGCCCATGGTCCAGGCGTCTCAACCCAGTGACAGGCAACAAAAGATGCTGTTCAGGCGCGGGGTACCCAGGCGGCACGCCCAGCACATGTCTCAAGTGCGAATCCGCGCTAAGCACCCTGGTCAAGTTAGAGTACCCCGAACTAGCACTCCTCGCGGAGAGATTGGAAGCCTGGCTCCCGCGGTGGGTGAGCGACATGTGGTGGGTTGCGTCTTCTGTGGAATTTTCGTCGGGGTCGGTGGAGAAGTCGTTGGATGCACGATCGATTTCTATGCGTGGCGGCTTGAGACGATCGTGTTTCTCTAACTCGTCGTCAAGATTGCGAGGTTTGCTAGGTCCCGTGCTGCCTGGTGAGCGGTCACCGGATATGATGGGACTGAGAGGGTTGAAGCTAGGCCCGGATTCTTTGTTAGGGGGCGCACGACCACGTTCAAACGGTGATTTGAATTTGGGCATGTCATCCAAGAAAGACCTGCTGAGGGGCTTGGAGTGGGTTGGGATGGTGAGGCCGTTTTTATCCACCTGCCCCGAGCCACGACGAGAGTCTGATTGCTCCTTTGAGCTGTCGAGGCCGGCTTCGTCGTCTGTGTCGGAGGAGCAAGAGTCGTCTTTGCGGTTGCGGAACAGGTCTCCTACACGAGCGAGGGGGTTCTTACTTTTTGAAATCTTCCAGCTCGATTCTACTACTTTGGGGGCGATGAGTGCTGCGACAGCGGGAGAGTCGATGTAATCAGTCGTCAATCGTTTCTGATGCCGCAGTATGTTCTTCGTGGGTGGCGGATAACGAGGTGCACATTTCCCCTCTGGGCTGCGCTCTTCCTGTTCTACATTGCCATCTGCTCTACTGTCATCTTTCGACTGTGGCTCCGCACTTCTATCACGCAGCCTGCTGATCTTTGAGCGCACACGCTGGAGTGCCGGTTTTCTGCTCTGCGAATGTCTCCGACTAGGCGGACTGCTCAGGTCCATGCCCAAATTCGGAATAAAGCCAGCCATCTTCTTGGCTTTTGGTTCCGGCGAATTGGGAGCCGTGGTATCGTAGTATGTGGCCGTGCCCAAAGATAATCTTGGTCTATGCCGATTACCAGTTCCCCGCACATCCGGACTTTGCCGTGTAGAACCCCCATTATCCAGATTGAGCGAACCGCGGCGCATTGGCCTCCCACCGCTCGCCGCTCTACTCCCACCTTTAGATGGCCCACTATCAGATGCACTATCGAGGTCAAACGGCATAGGCGAATGCGTCTCCATTGCGCTCAATATCCTCCTCACCTCCGGCCTCTCCGGCGTCCCCTTCTTCCCACTAGCCACTGTCTCCTTCCTCAGTAACTCAGTCATCTGTTTCTCCAGTACATCTCTACCGAGATCATGGCTATCCTGCGTCCCGGCCCTCGGTCTCCTTCTCCTCAGCGACGAAAACATAGGCATCTCACTCCCACTCGTCCCTTCATCACTAATCTGCCCCTTGTCCTTTGCATAATACCCATCCGGCGCCCGCGGAAAATCCCTCGACGTGCTCAGCTTCAACTTATTCCTCCCCCATGATTTCCTCTCCTTACTTCTCTCCTTCCTAATCGGATTAAAAATCGGCAGCTTAGTATCCAATTTCAGCGGCGCGAATTTCCGTTTCTTGCCTTCTCCTTGCTCCTCCGTCCCAAGTCCCTTCTCTCTCTCCCTCTTCGGCCTCTCAAAGTCAGAGGAGTCGTCTGTATGCATTCGTACCAGCGGTTGGCGGGTAGGGAAGATCTTGCGCTCGCGATTGTCTTCTATGAGGCGCTTGTTGTCGCCCTGCTCTAGCCAGACGACGTCTGCTAGCATGTCGGGGCCGTTAATCACCCAGTCTTTTTTGGGGCGTTTGGGCTTGAATGGTACCAGCCCGGCTTTGAAAGTCGTTAACTCGTGACTTGCAGAGGAAGTACTGGGTATCAGTTCCAAATCAGGCTCTTCGGGTATTAAGGGCGGCAGTTCAAGGACATCAGACATGTCATATTCTCCCGCCTCTGCAGCAGAAGCTATCCGATTCACCCACGCCGTGACAGCTCCTACATCCCCAAAGCCCTCAGTGTGCCCATTAATCGGCTGCCGTTCCCTAGCACGCACCTTCCGATTCCTGATATACTGCAGAGGATTATACTGACGCCCTAATGGTCGTCCACCAGCAATGCCAGACGGCGACTTGCTAAAAGTAGCACCCATAGGGCTCCCATGACTCGTGCTTGGCGGACTTATAGTCGTCGTCCTGCTCACCGCCGACGGCTTCAGCGGCGGCAGATACAGCAACACCCGTCGATACTGCGCCATGAGCTCAATAGCATTCCGTGCCTTCTCAGCTCTATCCAATGTCGCTTTAGAGAACTCATAATGGTAAGCACCGTCGGGATCAAACGCCTCCATTAGCGGACTCGATGTCCGTTCGAGCGCGTCCTGCATACCAACACCACCTAGTTTGGGCGAAGCAAAAGCCCCAGCACCGTGTTCAGGCTTCGGACTCATATTCCTCGACACCCTCCTCTGAGCCTGCAAGTGCTGTCTTAGACTCCCTCCCACACCTCCACCTACGCCACCGGCAGGATACCCATCCTCCCATCCCATCCCGATACCAGCAGCCGCTGGAGGCATAGGACTACTCCCCACCCTCCTCCCCATGCCCGCCTGCCGTCGACTCTCACTCAGATTCAGCGCCAGATTGACAATCTTCGCACTATCCACATCCAGTACTTTTTGCACTGATGGCGTATCCGCTGCACCATCTCCTCCCATGCCGCTACTGCCTGGCCGTTGTGAATTCGCACCCCCGATCATCTTGTGTCGTCGGGGCGAGTCCCGTATCGTTCCATGCCCCACCCCAGCAGCCGACCTTTGGCTCCGAAGACTGTTGCTGGTTCGCGAATGTGCTACGCCTTTGCCCTTCATATCCTTCTCACCCTCTCGCGACGAGCCATGTCGTGATGGCGTCCCCTGCGCCACCCTGTCATGACTAGGTAGAGGCGAGGAGTCGTAGAATGTCGGGTCGCCGAGCAAGAACCCCCCACTCGTCCTACTCCTATGACTTCTATGATTTCCCCTCCCTTTGCTCCGCTTCATATCTGTTCCAAGCTTGGCGTTTTCCGATGCAGCTGGACCTGTGGCAGCATCTTCATATTCCCCGCCAGCGAGATCATTGTGTAGTCGTGCGGCTCCAGCTGCAGCTCGGTCGGCTGCTATTTGTCTGCGGGAGCTGGGTTCTCTGGAGGAGCTGGATGCTTCGCTGTCGTAGGAACTCAAGCTGTGGCGCGATGTTGCCGGTGTGGAGGCTGGTTGTGATTGAGAGGTGACATTGTAGGCGCTTCGTCGAGTTTCAGGGGAGGTGCTGAAGGCATCGGACATTGTTATGAGGAAGCTTGTCGACCCCAGTTTACGGCGTGGTTTATCTCATGGCTACCACGCTAACCGTTTCGTCACAAGGGTCAGCTAAGTCGAAGTGATGTTGTTGCGACAATACAATGAATTGTACGAGTTGACACCCAGTATACGTAGTCCGATCCACGACGTTAGCCTAAAGCGCGATTGAGCTCCAGATTCCGGGGCCGAGACAGGGATCACATGCGCTAGCGTGCGCCAACTCTAAATCCCTGGCACATGGACGAGCTAACCACTCCAGTACCACCGGAGGTAAATGACATGTGAAAGCCTAAGTACATACACAACCTCATCTCGAAATAATTTATATTTAGCTCCATCTTTCTAATTCTAGCTTATATCTGCTTAACCTCCTTACCCCTCATCTCTGGCCTCTCAGCCTCCCACTCATCGCGTAAGACAGCGAAGAGCACGTCTGCTACTAAGACAGACTGCCCCAGACTCCACACAAGTGTAATAGCATAGAAAAAATTCGCATTTCCAGACCCGGCATATATCCAAAGATAATAAAACGCCGGTCCCAGCACAGTCGCAAACATCATCGTAGACGCAGCCACAAACGGGTATCGCATAACCGGAAACACATGTCTATACATCGGCAACAAAGCCAACCACAGGGACGTGTCAGCGATACTTGGATATGGTTTGAAAATCGCAAAGATGCCGAGCATCAACATGATTGCGACGAGTGGTTGGCGCCGCAGGCGGATGGTCAACCCGAGACTGTAGGAGGAGAGGTGTAGCCAGAAGACGCCGAGGAAGAAGGAGCGGAAACTGTCGAACATCTCGATGAAGAAGTACCACCAGAGCCCGATGTTGGGGGTTAGGTCTGGCATCAGGAGCTGTACACCGTATGTGGAGCGCAGGAAGTCGAGGGAGCCGGTGAGGAGGACAGATGCTTGGAGTGTGGTGAGGAGGGAACCGGCCACTACTGCTGTTGAGTTTGCGACTGAGGCGGCTAGGGACTTGGGGGCTTTGGAGGTGGAGCGACGGTCGTGGCAGAGGAGGGCGAGTGGTGGGAGGAGGAGGATCGGGTACATGGAGAGGTAGGAGGCGATGGCGAGGGCGAACATGCTGGTGAAGGATGCGCCGACGACGGCTCGAGAGATGGAGTAAAGGATTGCGCAGGTGGTGAAGACATTGGTCGGACGGCCAATGCATACTGCTATTGTGAATGGGTTGAGAAGGTAGCTAGATTAAGTAGTCAGCATTATTTCTTTTATGCGCCTAGAGTAGACCTACAATGCTGCGACCTGAGTGCTCGACCACCTCCTGTTTCCTCTGGGCGAGGTGAAGAGCTTCGATGATGTCGACTCTCCAGACTCAGCAATTATTATTAGCGCCACTGCGCTCAGCAAGTCCACCAGTATGTACAGTAAGTTCGTGAATATTGGCCATGTCGCATAGTCTGGCAGGAAGGAGAAGAAAGGTAGCAGTAGTGGTGCTTGGTGGTAGACTCCTCCATCATAAGGAGAAACATTGTGGTTGTAGAGAAAGAGCCCCTCTTGTACTATGAACATGTCAGTATATGCGATCACTGAGTATCGTTGTGGAAACTTACATCTCTTGAAGCTGGTTACCGGTGTCGAGATCTCAACCCGACCCGTCAAGGTGGCAGGCAGGCCAGGGAAAGCTGTAAACAGCAGAAGACGCACTGCAGCGGCGGCAGCAAACACGACGACCGTCTTCCTGTCTAAAGTCATCGCGGTTATTGTGTAAAGGAAGGTATAAGGTCAAATATCATTGCTGGCGCATAGCCTTTTTCTCTATGTACAAGTGCAGTTATCTTGGTGTTTATCTGTCCCCTCTCAGCACTATCTACCCCAGACGCGGTCCCTGAACCCGCGATTGGCATAATGTGGTCTTTGCAAGGCGGTGAGCCATTCTGACCAACCACAGCCACCTGCGATAGCGACAGTTCATTTTCTCCCTCTGAGAACATTTTGAAAAAAGTTCCCCCAAACGGCCTTATCTATACAACCACCACAGAATCGACTTATCCTCGATTCTAACCATTTAAAACAACAACCACCGCAAACATGGGTAGAATTAAGAAGAAAGGTACCTCTGGTCAAGCCAAGAACTTCATCACCAGAACCCAGGCCGTCCGCAAGCTTCAAATCTCCCTGCCCGACTTTCGCAAACTCTGTATCTGGAAGGGAATCTACCCACGCGAGCCACGCAACAAGAAGAAGGCATCCGCTACGTCGCACGCGGCGACCACTTTTTATTACACGAAGGACATCCAGTATCTGCTCCACGAGCCGCTTCTCCAGAAGTTCCGTGAGACCAAGGTCCTCGAGAAGAAGATCGCAAAGGCTCTTGGCCGCGGCGACGCCCACGATGCATCGAGACTTGAGAAGAACGCCTCGCGTCCAGAAAAAACCGGCAAAGCCAGATACACCTTGGACCATGTTATTAGAGAGCGTTATCCAACGTTTATCGACGCTTTGAGAGACCTGGACGACTGCTTGTCCATGCTTTTCCTCTTCGCCAACCTTCCAGCCTCCGACGCCGTCCCGGCAAAGATGATCGCAAGATGCGAGAAGCTCTGTCTCGAGTTTGAGCACTACCTTATTGTCTCCCACAGTTTGCGCAAGTCCTTCCTGTCTATCAAGGGTATCTACTACCAGGCCACCATCCAGGGTCAGGATATCCTCTGGTTGGTCCCATACAAGTTCAACCAGCGCGTTACTGGAGATGTTGATTTCAGAATCATGGGTACCTTTGTCGAGTTCTACCAGACTCTCCTCGGATTTGTCAACTACCGCCTCTTCACGTCCATGGGCCTCGTCTACCCACCAAAGTTCGACAAGGATTCCGACGACAAGGGAGCTGAGCTCGGTGCCTTCACCATCGAGGGCAACACCGTCGGCCCAGTCGCCCAGCCAAAGTTTGGCCTCACCTCGGAGGAGGCACGCAACACCAAGCCAGACGCCAAGCTCCAAGCCGAGATCGACAAGTTAATGGCACAGCTGAACGTCCCAGAGGCAGAGGCCAAAGCCATCGCCGCAGAAAAGGACACCGAGATGGCCGACGCCGAAGAGGCCTCGACCAACGCCCTTGACAAGTTCGTCCCAGCCGCTCCAGGCGGCGACATCCTTGCTCAGCCATCATACTCCTCGACCGACCCATCCACCCTCTTCTCCAACTTCACATTCTTCCTCTCCCGCGAGACGCCAAGACAGCCACTCGAGTTCATCCTCCGCGCATTCGGATGTAAGCGTATCGGGTGGGACGCCGTCCTCGGCGAGGGCGCATTCACGCACAACGAGCTCGACTCAAGCATCACGCACCAGATCGTCGATCGTCCACCGCCACAAGTCGAGGGTGATGAGGATGCTCAGATGTCCCAAAAGCTGGCTAAGAGTGGGCGTGTACCAGGCCGTGTCTATGTCCAGCCACAATGGATCTGGGACTCTGTCAATGACGAGGAGCTCAAGAGACCTGACCTCTATGCGCCGGGCTCCCAGCTGCCACCGCATATGTCGCCGTTCGTTAAGCAGGTTAGAGGCGCCTATGATCCTTCTGCGCCGTTGGCGGAGCAGGAGCGTGAGGATGAGGAGTTAGAGATGGATAGTGGTTCCGAGGGTGAGGCGGATGAGGCGGAGGGGGAGAGGCCGATTGCGGTTGAGGTCGATGAGACGGCGGAGGGTATGGATGTTGCTAACTCTGACTCCGAGTCGGATGACGAGTCTGAAGACGTTAAGCAGGCTTTTGCAGGCCTCTCGGATGCGGAGGATGATAATGAGTCTGAGGACGAGGCAACTAGCAAGGCTAAGCTGCGCCAGAAGGAGCTGGAGGCTGAGATATCTGGCAAGCCGTTGAAGGAGAAGAAGGTTGATCCTAAGGCCAAGGCTAAGGCTGATGCGAAGAAGAAGCTGGCTAAGACGAGAAAGGAGGAGGAGGAGGAGCTTGAGAGAGGCAAGATGATGATGAGCAGGAAAAAGAGGAAGATTCTTGAGAAGATGGTGTACAGTAATAAGGAGAAGGAGGCTGAGGCTGAGAAGCTGAGGGCCAAGAGACGCAAGATTGAGAAGGCGGGCAAGGGCGCGAGAGAGTAGGCTACCTTCTTGTCTGATCGTTCTTCTTAGCGTGGTGGAATTGGTGGGGGGCGTTTGTGGGTTGTTTATGATACACTAGCATAGTTCTTGAAAGCAGGAAAGTAGATTTTGAACCGTAGCCGTCTGTCTTTGTGCTTTTGTGCGCGTGTTCTGCTTTGCTTTGATATGTGCGTCTCTTCTCGATCAGCACATCGTGCTTGCGACGCATTGACTTGTACCTCCGCTTTCAATGCATCTTCCTCAATTTATCTGGGCAGAAATAGTGAGGCGGAGTCGTTCCCTTGGCACGTGGGCACAGCTGTCTGTCTAACTTATTGATGTGCAAATCCAGGTCGATCATGATGGGACGAGCTCGAGGTCGGGTGTAGAAGTGGTGGGACATGTCGCGCAAATGAGATCGCCAACTACAACCGGTCAAGGTACACGAAGACAAATCTGGCTATCTCGCGTCCGCCCTCAGGCCTGCTTTCGGAAGTGCGCCGGCCTGTGGTGGGCGTTGCGGGCGACGTTAATCGGTTGGTAGTTTTGAGGACAGGGCCTTTCGAGGCATTGCAGTACAGCCGTCCCATAATCATCGCACCTGACCTTGGTTTACGGGAACTTGTGCGTCACGGGACAAAGAATAGAAGGGAGCATATGGAAGATGTTTTGATTGAAGGCCGAGACGTGCTGCCAAGGCTCTATCTAACAACTCCTCCACAGGCCAGAAGACCAACGACAAACACGACTCCAGTGCGCCAATGCTGGGGTATCTCCGAAATTAAATCGCGAAACGCTGGGCTGAAACAGAGAACAACAATGGTGTGAGCTAGGTGATGTTAGTGAGTTAAGCCCTTGAGTAGAGCGAGAGAAATGCTTACCAATTCAGCACCCATAGTTGGATGCGAACAAATTCGTCTGGGTGATGGTGTTTCCGGAGACGCTGTTGGAATTGCCGAGATTAAAACGATAACTGGAAAATGTTAAGACTTTACTCTAATGTCCCACGAGAGAGAAAACTTACTTGGTTCCACCATGGGCGTAGGCCACCTCCCACTTTGGAGGGATGACTCCTCCTGGGTAGGTAGTCCTCTTGACCCAGCTGTAGTGTCCGTCGATACAGCTGAGCCAGGCACCGACACCCAAATCGGCGGCTCCATTGTACCAGCAGACGGTACGAAGGTTGTCGATAAGCTTGATGGAGAGGTACTTGCCGGCCTTGTAATAACCCGTGGCAACAAGGCATCCTTCGCTGGTTGCGATCAACGTGGCCATGACAACAACGACAGTCTTGGAGAAACGCATTGTGTCTGGTAGATGGTTCTGCAAAGTATGAGCTTGGATGTATGTGATCGTCTGTAGTGTGAAGTATATACCTTTTAGATTCGAAGATGTTGGGTACTGACGAGGGTAGAAGAGACCACTGCGGTGGGAGTTGAGAGATTATGGTCGTTGTCTGATAAGAAAGATGAAGGAGGGAAAGGGAGAAAGTCGGAGGAGCTTGGGGCATATGTCCCCTCTGAAATTTCGTTTACCACGCTGGAAACGCTAAGCGGCAGACCTGTACCGGTGGGGGTCCCAAGCAAAAAAAATTGCATCCCATCATGGGCAGGATGGAAACGATTGGACCAGGGCTTGTGGAAGGGAGTGGAGGGAAAGGGATTTCGTGACGGCTTGCAGCAGTGGGGAGGACGCCTCCAGATGGACGAATTGGCAGGGGAGTGGGAAGTTCGAGCTGAAATGATAGTGGTAGATAGTGGTATGGACAGGAGTTGGAGCTGTCATGTTGGGTAGTGCGGTTCGTAGTAGTTGAAGAGTTTTACAAGGGCAGGATGACGTCCAGAGGTGCAATACAGCCACTATCCATATTGCAGCACACACAATGGCCACAGACGGAACATTACACATCAGCAATGGGGAAGATTGCTCTAGAGGAGCCCCAGCTGATCCACAGCAGTGCTCATGATGGCCTGCTCACAAGCCCAGCATGGAATTTCAAAGCTGGACGTGATATCACGAAGCTACACAACCCTTGTCTGATTGGCGAGCTGGTGGATTGCCTCCGATTGCGACAATGGTACCACACAAACAGCCTCATTCTCTCCCAATCCAGAGAATAATATAGGAAATTATTGTTCGCTCCCCTTTCTTAGCCGATTTTGTGCACAATTATGCCATATTTGGGTCTAAAACATGCACTGACGCTGGAGTCTGACAGCTCCAGTCACTGCCCAATCTGGCAATCCACAACCCTCCCCTCAACCTACCATATCCTCATATCACGATAGCACAACCCTTGTTCATCCTGATGAATTCCAGAACGTCAAATCCCAAAAAATCCTTTCCAATATTAAACTCCCGGACTCACAATAATCCCTGCAATCGGCGTCCATGGTCAAAAAACTGTGATGTTTTTCCCCGCTGGCAGTCAAAATAAGGTCTGTACCCCTGTGCACCTAAGACATATCTGTAACTGAGCTTCCCGTGGGTTTAACTGCGGCCTGAAGCACAAGCGTCATCTTACCTGCTGTGTGCCAGAATGTGGCTGAAGCGTCCATCTTCCAGGCCACAGGGCTTGGCTTTTTTTCCCCAGGACAATTCATGGGAATGTGTTTGACCGCACATTGCGGAATAAAGCAAATTGCATAATTCATCGTTAAGGGATAAGGGATAATCGTACTGAATCCCCCGCAATAAGAGCAATTTATCTACTAAATCTAATCCATATACTTACTGTTTGCTGCTCAAGATTACATGGAGTCTGTCCTGATCTTAGCGATTGCTGTTGGGAGAGGCTATGCATATCTCGTCGTTTGGAAGCAGTCTTCCGATCCCACTTTACGCGAAATTTACACCAGCGTCAGACAGATGTTGTGTTGAAGCTTCTGCTAAATCGCGTCCTAAACACGGTGACATCTGCCTCAGGAGGAACACCCTTTTAGAGAATAGACTGCTTCCGAACGAAGAGATGGAGGCGCGGTACGTAGTTATCATACCTGATACATAAGTGTGGTGGGCTGGCGTTGCTTTGGCGATGCTTTAGCGATTATTCCCGTGTTCAAGCTGATGGACAGAACTTTTGTGTTAATATTATTTTGCGGTAAATCGTACAAGATTCGTAAGGGCTGACTGATTCAGGGTTCATTATTTATAGGCCAGTTACTCAGCTAAGCCAGATTTAAACACCTGCCTGTATAACTTGATGTCTTCGATCGGTGTTCCGATGCGCATCCCAGTGTGGTTTGAGAAGTGGGTTCAGATCTGGGAAGCACAAAGATACAAGAAAGGTAAACAAGCCTCAGTGGTGAGAAGTTAGGAGATTTGAAGAAGGCTTGATTTAGAGGATGGTAAACTATTTTGATCAGGAGTTCGAGTACCTTTCCAATTGGTTGCGCTTGAGAGCTCGAAGTTCCGCGGCTATTTTGACGCCCGTCAAACGCGGGAGCGGCCGCATTAAAGTGATGGGCCTGAAGCATTACCTTGCACCACCACCAGGAATGTCAAAACACAAGAACTCGGAAACCTCGGAACCAAGAGACGCACTTCCAATTGTCCCATAAAGTGATATTGTTGTACCACTGCCTTTTAAGCTTCGTGATACCTCTTCGGCGCTTATTCTCAAGCGCTCCCCCGACTGCAGCCTCGGTTCTTGTGCCCACACTCCACCTGACAGGTCGCACACTCGATCGATCGCACCTCTGACGCGCAGCCTCGCGACAGATACTTGTCAGAGACCTTCAACACCAGACGAAACACCACTCGGTATACTCACTCCCAGTGATTTAATGCCACCACATATCCCGCCCCACATCGACCCTAACTTGATATATTATACCAACGATCTCGGGGTGCCGCTTGTACAAAGGATGCAGCCACTGGCCCCCGCACCTCCGCACAATGCTCAGGTAAGCAATGCTTATTCACCCCGAATCAGACGATGGCGAATTGGGAATTAGGGACGGGAATAACTTGAATGGACTTGCTGACTCAGACAGGACATGCATGCTGATAATGGTAAGTATACTGCGTGCTCCCCGGAAGTCGTGCGACTGAGAGAGCTTGCGCGTCGCGATAGCGACTTACCTGTCCTGCTTACCATATTTCCGCACCTTTTCCACTCTGTCGCGATCGATGTATAAGCCTCGTCTTCCGTGTCGCAAACTAACATGACATCCTCTCCAGACCTGCGCGCGCAACTCGCAGCCGTGATAAACAACGCCAGCCAACAAGGGCAAGGGCAAGGTCAACAATCGCAACCTCACCTCCAGCCGTCTCAATCCGGCGCTCACCACCAGCAAGTCGCGCAACCGCAACACTCGTCGCAACAGCAGCAGCAGCACATCCCACACCTCCAACCCATCCAGCCAATGCTCTCCCAACACATGCCGCAGCACTACGACGGCGGGTCAGGCAACATCGCAGGTGGAGGGAATATCGATCCCGCGATCAGTGGGCAGCATGCGCATCATGCGCTGGATATGATGGCTGGCTCTGGCGGACAGAATATGGGTGGTGGAAGTATGGGCGTACAGAATATGGGAGGCGGCAATGGAGGAAGTGGCCTCGCAGGCTCGGGCGGCGCAGGGAGTGGTGAGGAGGATGGCGACGGGCGCAAGGGCGCGAAGAGGGAGTTGAGCCAGAGTAAAAGGGCGGCGCAGAATCGGGCGGCTCAGGTATGTGCCTATTTCTTTGTTTCGTGACTTTTCGTGGATTTCCGTTTGATTCGAGAGATCGAGGCTTGTGGAAATGGACAGGAAAGAGATTTGGCGAGGTCGCAAAGTGCGATCTTGCTTTGTCAATTCTTATGGCATCAACCCACCATATGGAGCTTACTTAAGCAACCACCACCACAACCTGAGCTCATCGAATGTCGGATTGATCTTCATCATTCTTTAACTCTTCCCCATCCTACCTATCCCTTCAATTAATTACTATCTCGTTGTCCCATTCCATATCATCGATGTCATGTTGTCACCGTGACCCAGCTAACACCCCATCAGCGCGCATTCCGCCAACGAAAAGAAGGTTACATCAAAACCCTCGAGTCCAAAGTCCGCGATCTCGCCTCCCTCGAAGAATCCTTCAAAGCCTTGCAAACAGAAAACTACACACTGCGTGACTACGTCCTCCAACTCCAACGTCGTCTCCTTGAATCTCAAGGTGACTATCCCCAGCCTCCACCAATGATCACAGCTATAATGGCGCAACCTGCTGGAGCTGGTGGCCTGTTGGCCGCCGCAGGGAATGGAGGAGGAAATGGAGGAGGAAATGGGAGCCAGGGGTTGGGCGGTGGAGGGATGCAAGGGTTGGGAATTGTGGGTGGTAGTGAGCAGGTTGGACCTGATGGGAGAAGGAGGAGTAGGGAGGAGATCCTTGAGCGGCAGCAAGCTGAGCGTTTGTCCTTAACCCACACACCACTCAGTGGCCTAGGCGGTCGTGCAGCTGAAGCAGCTTTACAAGCTCAACAGCAGCAGCAGCAGCAGCAGCAGATGAACCAGGCTATGTCGCAGGCATCCATGGTTCAGCAGATGGGGCAGGGACAGTTGTCACAAGCGCCAATGGCGCAGATGAGCCAGGCGCCTATGGCGGGTATGGGGCAGAACATGCAGGGCCAAACCAACATCGGAATGCAGCAGATGCAAGATAATCCGATGGCGAACCTACAAGCGCGGGCGGCGGAGGCTGTTGGGACTTTTAAGGAAAGTGTGGAGAAGAGGAGGTTGGAGCATGAGGAGTATGTTAATAGGAATGGGGGGATGTTTAAGAACCAGCAGGGTCAGGGTGGGAATCAAGGGCAAGGCCAGGATGGGCGCCCGCAGAGCAGTGGTAACGGCGGACAACAGGATGGTGAGGCGAATGGCGAGGAGAGGAACCCGGAGGAGGAGTTGACGAGGCAGTTGCAGAATGCCGCTGCTGAGTCTGGAGCCCCGTTGGGGATGCAGGGTTTGCAATAGCTGAGAGCTTCTTTGTGGTGTTTGTGCTACCAGGGTGGTTTGGGGCGTTCACAATGCTCTAGGTGAGCTTCACGGTAAGATGGGCACGGAGTGTTGGGTCATTTCGCTCTTGCGTTATTATACCAATCTGGCGTTCTAGATATGGTAGTGATATACCATGATGTCAGCTAACAAGCAGCGCTTAATTCCGCTTCATCTATCTCACCAGCTTTGATTGTGAAACTCTTTGCGACCAAATTTGCCAGTTGTGCGACGGCATGCCCTCTCAGTCACCTCGCGTATGCCTTATAACCCGTATGAATTGGTGTAGCTGAGTGTTCCCCGGAAATGGCAAGTGGCAAGTCCTGGCTCTCAACCGTCCCTGCCTGAGAAGCCTAACTTCATGTCTGCAACGCCCAGCATCTATCCCCCCCTTCACACTATACAGATATATAGCACGGTAAATTGTTCTCCTCGACGGCCCTTTTTTCAGCGGCCAACCGTAGATGATATTGCCTGACACGCCCGATGGTTCGCATCGCCTTCTAAGTTCCTTAGGTCATATACGTACGTTGTTCACAAGACCATTTCCGACACCTTCTTCCATACTCTACACCTCATAATACACCTCACCCTTCATAATCCTCCTCGCAGTCCTAAACACCGTTGCCTTCATCACCTCCCCTTTCTCATCAAACTCAGCACTAACCACAGTCTTCCCGCTTGGATGCCCCATCACCAACCCATCGCCACTAACCCTTGCATCTCTCAAGTACCTCTGCACCACACTACCCTCCAACCTCGCGGCGGCCCCAATGGCCAAAGCCACTGTCATAGGCACAGCCTTATGAGGATCCCCACTACTTATCGTCCTAACCACTATATCACAGGAGCCAGCTGTTATTATCCCCCCATCTATCAGTGAATGCCTCTTCGGCTTGCTCACCATCATTATCCTAGGATTCGCCAACGGCGCCTCACTCTCATCTTTACACAAACCCATGCGCACAGCCGCCTCTCTTCTAATCCTCCCTAGTTTTTTCAGCACCGGTTCCATCTTTGCAATCTCATCCGGCAGCTCGGTACCATTTAATCCCAGACTTTCAGCCGGTACAAAGATCGCCGGATTCCCGCAGTCAATAAGCGTGGCGTCCACTCCCATAACGTCCTCCACCGCCTTCCCGGTAGGCAACAACTTCCCCGTCTTCGCACCGCCTGGGTTAATAAAGCTAAGACTTATCTTACTCCCTGTCCCACTCACCCCATCAATACCAAAGTCCCCTTCAGTCTTCAACTCCCCATCCTCAACCTCAAACCCACACTCTATCAACTTCCCGGTATTAGTATTATGCACCACCACCTTTACCTCCCCATTCCTCTCCCCCTCCCTACCTCCAAGCTTCTCCACATCCACCATACCCTCCTCCACAGCGTAAGGTCCCACCGCCGCCAACAGATTTCCGCAATTCCCGGAGTAATCACACACTCCATCCTTAATCCCGACTTGGCAGAAAGTGAAATCCACATTGGCACCACGCGCTGTAGGAGGACCGACGATGCATATTTTCGAGAGGGAGGATATGCCGCCGCCGAGGCCGTTGAGCTGCCTGCCATTTGGGTCCGGGGAGCTGAGGATGGAGCGGAAGATGGGGACCCAGTCTGAGCGGGAACGCGGGAGGGAGGAGATGTGGATGATTGGTGCACGTGAGGTGCCGCCGCGGTAGTAGATTGCTGGGATGGATTTTTGTTTTGCCCTTGGCGGCGAAGAGGTAAAGTATCTAGTTTGGAGAATGATGGTAGTGGGAGGGATGGCATTGAACCTGGGTGCGCTATGAGGGGTGGCAGAATCTTGGTTCGTTCCAAAAGAACCGGTTGAGTTGACACGCGCTACTTTGATGTTTTCAGCACGCTGGACTTTGATGCTTTGGGATCTTAGAGACCTGATGCATGATGAAGCGAGCATTATGTGCGGTTTGGGCGCTGAGACGCCCCGTGAAGGGAGTCTCAGGTCTTAGATTGTGGTGAAGATAGTAGTCGACTTAATGTCTGTAGCACGGTATATTGATGATAATTGAAAAACGTAAACGGGTGCTAAGTATATATTACCAAGACCACTGGGGTTGGTGTTATCATGTCTGGAAGCGAGTGGCTTCGGCAACCTTGCGGGTTACCGAGCGCCAAGACAAGGGCGGCAGCCGATGTCAACCCGGCCATGTAAGAAAGAACGCAACCATAAGAAGCTCCTGCATACAAAGGTTGGAATAACATCACTTAACTGTCAACAAGGACAAATTTAATTGAAACTGAAAAGGAACCCCTTTACGCCATAACTCTTGCGATCAATATTTCCAGAGGATCGTGGCCTTAGGTTACGCGATCCCAGCTCATGACCACAAGCTGTACCCAATTAAACTTCCGCGTCGTCCTCTGGGGCTCATTACTCCATCATCAACATTTCTAAACATCTATTACAGTCAGACCCCGTTAAAACGACTCCCGATATAACAAAAATCCAGCCTTAGCGAATGAAATCTCCAGATTTCGTTTTATCTGTATGGTTATAGCTAAAACCTTGGTAAACCGAGTAACGAACACCTTCTCCAGAAAAAGTCAAAGTTTTGTGTGTGGTTCGTTATAAACATCAGAGAAACCTGTGCTTGACGCCTCTCAAATTGTTGGTTAAGGCTTCAAAAATGAGGCGTTAGACCCAATCAGGAGATTTGGGTGCCGAGACCTGGTTCAATACCGCGAAACTACGAACAGTTTTTGCTGCTTTTTGGTGTTCCCACTACCGAGGTTTGATTGCATCTTCTAGATCATATCTAAGTCATACTAACAGTAATTCGGCGCCCGGCGATCAGGTCTAGCCCCACCTGAAAGCTTGTCACGATGTCTGTTCCTATATTTGGCCCCATGCGGCTGGCCTCGTCCCAAAGAGGTAATCGCGGTCAAAAAGTGGCGTGATAACCTCAAACCACGACCACTAGTCATGATCCGTGACTCGATGCCTTCAACCACCATATATTCGGAGTTTCCGTGCTGAGAAACTTAAAACTTACACGATTTTTATTGTTTTCACTTTCTCATCACTTTAGTCACACTCCTGACTGTAGCTGAAACTTCTCATAACGTAATGACATCTTGAGCTTCAAACAGCAACCACAACCAACTGACCCGCCTCAACAACACCACTTCATCAAACTACGACGTCACCCACACCTAACCACATTAAATCACATCACCACCGCCAAAATGCTTCTAGACCCAACTTGCGCGGCAGCCGCAACATACACCGCCCACCCCGTCCCAAGGGACCTCATCCCATCATCCGGCAATAAAAAAGCTCAAATCCTCTGGGTCGGATGCAGCGACTCGTGGATCACCGAAACTCAAACCCTAGACGTGATGGCAGAGGAGACGTTCGTGCATAGAAACCTGGGAAATGTTATTAGTAATGGTGATTTGTCGTCTGAGAGCGCTATTGCGTGGGCTCTGGAGGGGTTGAAGGTATGTTTTGTCACGAGACTTGACAAATAAAGTTAGGAGAAAGGGAGACCAAAAACTGAGGGAGGGTATTGACAATGAACAGGTTAATCATATCGTCGTCTGCGGTCACTACGACTGTGGACTTCTTAGGGTCGAGTCTGAGGAACCAAACGGTATTCACTCGTGGTACAAAGACCTCTCTACTCTGCGCGCCGCTAACGACTCTTTCCTCACCTCGGTGGACCCAGTAACTCGTGACCACCATCTTGTAGAGGTCTATGTCCTGGCGGAAGTGAACTGGTTGAAGACCCATCCGGTTGTCAAGAAAGCGATTGAGGAGCGGGGATTGAAGGTCCATGCTTTTGTTTTTGATAAGGAGAAAGAGGCCACGATGCAGCTTATTGAGGGTGACCGTCCAGAGAGCAAGGAGACGGAGATCAAGAGCCCGATGAGAAACGGTGCGGGAAAGGTAGCAGAGGGCGAGACGAAGTGTGATGGTGCGTGTGGTGGGAAAGGGATGTGTAAGAAGGCTGAGGAGAACGAGGAGAAGTATGCATTTTAAGCCGACGTTGATGCTGAGTTAGGAGTGTATGAGTGACTGGGAACGAAAGATGAAGTAACGAGTAGACGATCATGGTTTGGAAGAATCGGGGCGTCATGTGACACACACAAAAGACGACGTGTCGTAGGCACTAGGGAATATTATAGGCCAATAGCCTGAGGCACAGCATCCTTCAATGACAGTCTTAGCGAAGGTAATGTAGGTAGATTCAAACAGTCGACTGCGATCTCGGTTGTATCATGCTGCTTCCTAAACTTAGCGCCAATGTTGTCCGGACGTACTCCTCTCACCACAACAAACTTACAGCACCAACCAGTTCTACCTGCTCAACCCCAATTCCTTCCCAATAGAAATACCAACAGGTCCTGGCAGACTTTCTTTGATCCCAACACCAGCCAACATCACCATGTCTCCTAACGCTCTCCTTGACTTGCCGTCCGAAATGCTCCCTCTCCCTCCGTCTCTTCTTTCGCGTGTTCCATCTGCTCGCCGAGAGGTGGCAGCGCCGCCTCCCGCATTCCCTGTGTAGGCTATATATACTAGACCTGGTTCCCTCTATTAATAACGATGAAAATCTGCTTTCATGGCTCAGTTGGTTAGAGCGTTGGTCTCATAGCTTGTCTGTGACACGGTAGTTAACTACCTGGCCATCCAAAGGTCGCCAGTTCGAACCTGGCTGAGAGCAATTTCTTTTGCCTATTTTCTCTTTTTGCGCTTCCCTGAGATGCATTGCGTTCTAAAATATTCGCCTGGACAGGACTCGAAGAGAAAACCTTTGCCTGCTCTGTGTGTGCGTTGTTCTATTGTACATCATCTATCGACAATGGACTAGCCATTATGTCCTTCAACTCGAAAGACACCCAATGTCTGACGCTATGTTCTACTTCGATCCAGGAGTACGGAACCCAGCTTTACGACAAAATGGAAAGCCAAGGCAACACCATCCCAGGCTCAGCGACATAAACGACAATCTGTTAGGTTTCAATCTAAGTCGGCACTAAGAAGTGGGAGTGTCGACATCTTCCAGTCACGTCCTCGTCATCTATTATCTCAAGTCATAGTAGAACCGAAAGACCATGCACTTCGTGACGACTCATCGTCAGCGGGCCCAGACTGAAAATTTCGCTCACTAGGACTCAATCAGAACTTCAATGTCAAGTGGTTGAGGTGGCGACCTTTCAATTGAGCTCTGAGCTCCTGGCCACGCTCTACGGCTAATGTGCTAAACTCCCTGCTCTATTGTCATGATGCCGTACCCAGTACAATCAAGCAGTTGTATTTGTTCTCCTCATCATGCCCGCGGTATTTCATATCCTCTCACGATCCGCGTCATGCTATCTTACATCAACTCCCTCCTCCGTCCTCCCTCTTCACAACACCCTTCCCAATCACTCGTACTCAGACCCCTTCACTCCCTCTCGGAATCCCGCCACCAGTCCCGCAATTTCATCTCGCCTTCCTCCTCCAATGTTCCATCCACAACCTAGTTCCTTAGCTCGCCTAGGTCCCAATCAAACACCAAGCAACAAAAGGTTGTTCACCCACCCCTCCACCAACACTTCATACCTATGTTCCCCCGCCACCAACACTTTATTGCCCTGTTCCAGCAGCATTGGTGTGGAAAGCTCGATTTCGAGTTCGTGGGACTTCTGTCCATCCTATCACACACTCGCATTAGCTTCTGATCAGATAGAATTGGGTAGCGGATGCGTTGCGACCCAATCTTGCGATGTCGACGAATGACGACTCGAGAAGAGCGGGCAATCTCAGGGTGGCGTTGATCAAGCGGAGTTGAAGCTGGCACACATAGAATCACCGTGGCGCGACAAATCGGAGCTGACAGAGTTGTGGGATAGAGAGCACAAGCCGAAGTCCTTGTTACAATGGTCTTGCTCGAGTTGTGGACGACGGGAATGCGATTTACGGCTTCGCCAAAATCGCCCGATTGCCAAGGTGTCTCGCCGCTGTCGTGGGAAAGGGAGTATGAGTATAATAAAGGTAAGCACTTACTGATGAAGTAACCTGGGTGAGGTCGACAGTATAACCGCTTTGCTTATAGCTCAACCTATCCTTGCGTCTCTCCCCTCCATCCTCAGGGTTCGGTGGGCGTCCGGCATCAATCGGCAGGTCTCCTTCCCATTCCATTTCGAAGTTGACACTGATCCTACAATCCATCGCGCGTTCCGGAAACACAACATCCAAATCCGCAACCCTACACTTCACAATCCTCGCAATCTCCTTCCCCGTCCTCTGATCTCTGCTGACTCGTACCTTGACACCCCTGTTGCGTAAAGCGGGGGTGTTGAGCGTAGCCTGCATGGCCGGCGGCAACAAACCCACCGCACTTACCCCCAAATGATGAAAGGTGTCTATCTCCCTTCTATGCTGGTAATCAATCGGTACCCGTCCCTGCTTCTTCCCCGCGAAGGATTCTTGCACCCAGCCGTTGAGTACTTGGTTCAACTCCCTAAAACACCCCTCCCCTTCTGCGCCTTCGCCGAGGCCGCCTTGGAATGCCGTTTTGCCCTTCATCCCCTCAGATAGTACCGCAACACCTTTTATAGGGAGGAACAGTCGCTGGTTTGTGTTTTTGTCGATCAGCAGACCGAGCTTGGCTTCGATTTCAACGTCTATTTTGTGTGCTTTTAGCTCTCCCCAATCCGGTCTATTCACCACATTCAAAAACAGAAAATCGGCGATCTCTTTCGTCAACGGGCTTAATGGTGCACGGCCGGTGAGACTCCGCTCCCAGGGTCCCAATAATCCCTCTGGATCCAGCTCGTTACTCGGTCCCGCCACCCCCTGCGGTCTTTGTGGTGGGGCGGATGGCGGCGTCACGTGTCTTTGCTGACTTTTCTGTTGCGGCGCTGGCGTTGGCTGAGGAGTCGCAGAATGGTCATTCACTCTCGAGACACTACTACTCAGCGGCTTATTCGCAATCCCCTTCCTCTCATTCCCCCTCCTCTTCCGAACATACTCGGGCCAGCTCTGCGCCCAAATCGGCGGACTATCATATCTCCGTGGCTTCGACCGTTTCTTTCGCGGCTCCTCGCCGTCTGTGGAGAGTTGGCGTTTCCTCTGCATCTCCGGGGATCGAGAAACAATCGATCTCTCCGTACTCTCACGGTATTTCCTCGTACTAGAATCATCAATCGTCTCGTTGCTGGTCTCTTGTGCGTGTCCTGCCTGACCTCCACGAACTACTGGTGTGCCGTCCCTGTTGTAGTGGTCGTCTAACCTTGGTCTGCTTCTTGGTAGTTCGTCGGCTGAGCCGTCCACGCTCCCATGATCATCGTAGGAGCGTTTACTCTGCTCCCTTGCGTCTTCGTCTCTCATTCTTGCCTCTTCTTTTTCTTCCAGCTCTCGGGCCGTGACGGGTGGCTGGGAGGAGGTGGTGCGTGGTGGTGCTCGGCGAGCCATTTCCTCTCTCTCCTGGACCTCTTGCTTAACCTCAATTTGCTTTGGCTCTCCTTGTGGAGTTTGTATTTGAGGTGCAGGTTGAGGTTGTGGCTCGACTTTCTTATAAACAGTCTTCGGGCTAACACTCTCGCTTCCCACTCTCGCTCTCACAGTCCTCACAATATCGGCTGGCGTTGTGAGCCCGGCCTCTCTCCCGCTAAACCTCGACTGATCTGCCGAGTACTGTCTCTGATGCTCAGGTGTACCCGAGAAATACCCCCGTGGTGGGAATTCCGCCGCAGAAGGTGGCTGTGGCGTAATTGGTGTGGCCCTCGAACTCTCGTAGCTTAGACGATGAGCTTGTGGCGAGGTGTGAGGTTGTGCTGCAGGTGTGCAGCTAAACCCCGACGGAGGTTGTGAAGGTGTTTGTTGTTGCTGCGGATAAGGATCCTGTCTCGGAAGTTCTTTGTACGCTTCCAAAGGCTGCGATCCGTAAGACGTCCGTTCGGGTGGATACTCGCGAATACGAGTAGGTTGCAGCTGGTCTGCCCGTTGTGAATGCGATTCGGCGTGGTATGTAGGAGGGCGGCCGTCGCGTCTGTCGTCAAACTGCGCTTGTCCCGAGTATGATGTGCTATCTTGACGAACGTGTATATTCCTCTCCCCCAAATCTCTATACCCAGCACCCGGCGTACCCGGCAAACTCGGCCTACTCTGCGGCGAATCCGGCGGTGGCCTATAGTACGTCAGTGCGCTAAGCTGCGCCTGAACCGGACTCAGATAGTTGTCCAACGACGGCTGTCTATCAAGCAGATACGGCCTCGATTGTGGCTGTCCGTACTGCTGTGCCTGCGATTGAGGTAAATGGCAACCGGGCGACAGTTGTGGTTGGTACGTAAAGGGTCCGGAATTCGATCTTGGGAAGCTAGGCGACTGGCGAAGTTGCCTTCCTTCAAAGTCGGCAAGGCTGCGTAGATCGCTGTTCGTGCGCGGTAATGATGCTGAGTTTGGCAGCTGTCTGGATTGATATCCGGTATGGCTTGTTGTCGGTGACGCGAACTGGCTCAGCTGCTGATGGCTTTGCGCAGATTGACGTTCTCCCGAACTCGACGTGCTCGTAGTTTGCCTGCTCAAGTTCGGCTGACTGGACGCGCTGTACTCACGATACAGTGCCTGCGCGGATCTTTGCTGTCCTAGCGGCGTAGCAGGTGGCGGTCTAGGCGTCGCGTTTGGGTTGTGGTGAACTGATTGCTGTCCTCCTGGCTGTGCGTCGGCGGCTTCATTGTTGACAATATCTCTCAGGTCCATCGTGACGTTTTTTGCGGTCGGAGATAGGCTGCTGTGGTCGGCCCACAAGCCTCAGGTTGACAGATTGGGTTTAAGTGGGATGCGGAATCATCGCCGGGATTTTACTGAGAGAGATAGAGATGCAGCGCGTTTGTTCGTTTGGAGGATTGTCTTGGATAGATGGTGTTTTAGAAAGTTGTTTGGTTAGGTGTCAGCAATGGGAATGCGACGGGCTCTGGACAGGCTGCGCGCGGCGGCGTATTCACGTCAAGGGTGGGAGGTGTGAGGGATATCAATTGAGTTGGGATGTAGCCTTGTAGAATAGGCCATGACATTGAGTAGATTCAATTGGGTTGTATTTCTTGGAGTTGTTAATTGATTTAAGCGGTTAGTATATATATATCTGGCGATGGAGCACTGACGATGCTTCTCTTCTTGTCGCGGGTTGAGTCAGTATTGTTCTGTTCTCTCCGCCTGGTCGCAATCGCCGGTACTGTTGAAGCCATGTCTCTCCCTGCTATGTCTCTCTCTCTCCTATGTCTCCCTCTCTCTGCTATGTCTCTGGCTGAAGCCTGTCCCGCCCTGGAAGTGTCTCTCTCTCTCTCTCTTTATATATCTCTCTATCTCCCTCTCTTTTTCTCTCTATCTCTCTCTCTTTCTCCGACCACTTAGCTCTCACTCACTCTCTCTCCCTCGCTATCTCCATCCCTTTATCTCCCTCTCTCCCTCACTCCCTCTCTCCCCATCTCTCCCCATCTCTCTCCCTCTCTCTCTCCCTCTCTCTCCCCATCTCTCTCCCTCTCTCTTCCTCTCTCTCTCTCTCTCTCTCCCTCCCTATCTTTCCCCTGAGTATACTCACTTGGCAGAATAGACAGGGAGGATAAATAATTGCGAAAGAAGGCACTTTATGCTTGATCTCAGTCCAAGTTATCCTATCGATATCTCTCTCTTTTCTGTGTTCCACACAAGACAAAGAGAAAGACAGCTGCCGCCTTGTGCGCGAGGCTGAAGCACACCACCTGTTGGTTCAAGGCTTATCTAATCATTCTTGAAGCCTTGGGCAGCAGTTTGGGGCTGCATTCTATCCTTAACGCTAGTCCTCTTTCAGGGCCTTACAGCTCCCCGTTAGCTCAAGGCTGTCAACAGCTGAGGTGTCGACCCAAGACGTGTTCCTGGCTCTGGCGTCCCGAGATTGTGCACCTTCGTCACCTTGTCCCGACAACAACAAAATACACATCACCACCACAAGCCTATCTGCGACTACAAACGCAGTATACCTGTAACAATATAAAGACACAAAGACGGTCTCATCACTCTTTTACTACAAAATATCAACACCAGCACACCAGCCATCATGCCGGGTCTCGTTTCCGCGACTGGCGTTTTGGGGTTCCTCTCCGACGAGGAGCCAGAGCTCAAGGTCTTTGCTTTGCAGACTTTGAACGATGATATTGACACTCTTTGGACTGAGGTTGCCGCATCTGTTGGTCAGATGTAAGCTTGGCCATTACTCCGACGTCGCACTCCTGTGTTCGAGTTTGTTTGCTAACCGTGGCGTGATTTGACAGTGAAGCTCTCTACGAGGACGACACTTTCCCAGAGCGTAAGCTTGCGGCTCTCGTTCTCGCCAAGGTCTACTACCACCTCCAAGAGTACAATGAGTCCATGGCATTCGCCCTCGGCGCCGGCGACCTCTTCCAGCTCGACTCTGGTGGCGAATTCGAAGAGACCATCATCTCCAAGTGTGTCGACCAGTACGTTGCATACTCTGCAGACCGCCACGGAGCTCCAGCCGCCGCCGCTGCATCCAAGTCTCTCGCCACCTCTTTCACTCCAGCAGAGGATAATGACCACGCAAAGTTGACCTCTGCCACCACCCCGTTCTCCCAGTCGCAAGCGGCATCAAAGTCCTTGCTTTCCCGCCAAAACACCGAGAACCTTGCCGATTACCCAGCTACCGACATACAACCAGGAGCACTTGACTCTGATGCAATCATTTCCGACCCAAAGACTATCAAGGCGTTGGAGACGATCATTGAACGTCTCTTTGAGGCATGCTTAAAGGCAGGAAGATACAGACAGGTCGTAGGAATCGCCATCGAGTCGAGAAACTTGGAGATTGTCCGCAGAGTTATCAAGCGCGCTCGCGATGATGAGGCTGCCAGTGGCGAAAACTCGGCTTCCCAGGAGTTGATGGAGTACATTTTGAGCATTTCCATGGACGTAGTTCAGGAGAGAGGACTACGCACGCAAATATTAAAACTCATCTTGGAGGTTCTGCAGGAGCTTCCAGAGCCGGATTACTTTGCCATCGCCAAGTGCGTCGTTTATTTGAACGAGCACGAGATGGCCGGAGAGATCTTGAAGAAGTTGGTCGCCATGGACGATATCCACGAGATGGCCAGAGCATACCAGGTCGCATTCGATTTGCATGACAACGGTACCCAGCACTTCCTCGCCGAGGTCGTGAAGCATCTTCCAGTGCCAAGCGAGGAGAAGCAGCCGTCGCAAGATGAGAATGCACCAGAGAACCAGGGACTCCTCGATGACAAGGACGACAACTCTCGCTTGACCGAGGAGGAGAGCGGAAAGTACTACAACATCCGTGCCATCCTCGACGGCACGCTTACCATCCGCATGAACCTCGAGTTCTTGTATGCAAACAACCATGCTGATGTTGCCATCCTCAACAAGGTTAGGGATAGCCTTGAGCCACGTAACTCCATCTTCCACACCGCTGTCACCATCTGCAACGGCTTCATGAACCAAGGTACCACCAATGACAAGTTCTTCAGGGATAACTTGGAGTGGCTCGGAAAGGCTATCAACTGGTCCAAGTTTTCCGCCACTGCATCTTTGGGTGTCATTCACAGAGGAAACTTTGGTGTCGCCAAGAAGCTTCTCGGTCCGTACTTGCCAAACGGCGGCGGTTCTGGCTCGACTTACAGTCAAGGTGGTGCCTTGTACGCATACGGTCTCATCTATGCCAACCACGGCGCCGAGGCGATCGAGTACTTGACCAAGTCTTTCACTGACGCTACCGACGAGGTTGTTCTTCACGGAGCAGCTCTTGGCCTCGGTCTCGCTGGTATGGCCACCGGCGACGAGAGCATCCTGGAGAAGCTCAAGCAGACTCTCTACACCGACTCTGCCATCAACGGTGAGGCTGTCGGTCTCTCCATGGGTCTTATCATGCTCGGCACCGGTAAGCTTAACGCTCTCGAGGAGATGATCCAGTACGCACACGAAACCCAGCACGAGAAGATTGTCCGTGGTCTCGCCCTTGGAATGTCCATGATCATGTTTGGTCGTCAGGAGATGGCCGATGACTTGATTGAAGGCCTCCTTTCCGACGCTGATCCTACCTTGAGATACGGAGGAATCATGACCATCGCCATGGCATACGCCGGAACCGGCTCCAACAAGGCCGTGCGCAAGCTCCTCCACGTCGCAGTCTCAGACGTCAACGACGACGTCCGCAGAATCGCCGTCATGTGCCTCGGATTCATCCTCTTCCGCAAGCCGTCCTCCGTTCCACGCATGGTTGAACTCCTGTCAGAGTCTTACAACCCACACGTTCGCTACGGTGCAGCAATGGCCCTCGGTATCTCCTGCGCCGGCACCGGACTCGATGAGGCGATCGACCTCCTCGAGCCAATGATGAAGGACCCAACTGATTTCGTCCGCCAAGGTGCTCTGATGGCACTCGCTATGATCATGATCCAGCAGAACGAAGTTATGAATCCTAAGGTGACGATGGTCCGCGCAACGCTTAAGAAGATCCTTACCGACCGGCACGAGGACGCAATGACCAAGTTTGGTTGCTCTTTGGCAATGGGTATCATTGATGCGGGAGGGCGGAACTGTACCATTGGCCTGCAGACGCCGAGCGGGAATCTGAATATGCCTGCTATTATCGGTATGGCTGTGTTTACGCAGTATTGGTACTGGTTCCCATTCTCTCACTTCCTCTCCATGGCTTTCACGCCAACTGCGCTCGTCGCCTTGGACCACGATTTGGATGTGCCGCAGTTCAACGCCTTCTGTAGTACGCGTAAGGCGCTGTGGGAATACCCGCCGAAGGAGGAGAAGAAGGGCGAGGTGAAGGTGGAGGAGGTCAAGACCGCTGTCCTCTCCACTACTGCTCAGGCTAGAAGAAGAGCGATGAAGAAGAAGCGTTCCGGCTCGGTTGGAGCCATGGATATCGATTCTCAGGCCGGTAAGGAGGGTACCCCAGTCCCAGTCACGCCAAAGGTCGACGCCACCATTCCAGAAGCGATGGAGGTCGATGAGTCCGCTCCGGCCGAGAAGAAGGACGAGGAGAAGGAGGGCAACTCTAACAAGGACGACACCGCCGCCGACGCTACACCAAACGGCAAGTCTGCAGCTTCCAAGAAGAATGGAGACAAATCAGGCTTCGAAGTCCCAAACATGGCGCGTGTCCTTCCTGCTCAGCTGAAATACGTCACTTTCCCAGGCAACAGATATAAGCCCGTCCGCACCCCCGCCACCGGCGGCTTTGTGTTACTGATCGACAAAGATCCGGATGGAGAAAAGGAGCTCGTTGAATTGAAGGTTAGAAAATTGGAGGAGGCTGCTACTGCGGCTGCGGCGAGGGGTGAGAGGGTCATGGGTGACGGGCCTGGGGCTGCTAGGGACGGCTTGGGGGGTAGGGCCGGGCTTGGTGGTAGGGGGATGGGCACGCTTGAGAGGGAATTTTTGCGCAGAGGGGGAGACCCGAGGGAGCTTGCTAGGTTGGCGGATATTACTGGTGGCCGCCGCGTTCCGAGGGATATCTTTGGAGAGGTGGGCGGTGCGGCCGGCTCGACGCCAGGCGTTAGGACTGATAGAGAGAGACGGTTGTCTGCTGATATGGAAGAGTTGATGGAGCGGGAGCGTGAGAGACAGGCGGGAGGGAGAAGAGAAGGGAGTGCTGTTGAGGAGGAGGTCGGGGAAATTGATGGGGAGGGGTGGGAGAGTGAGGTGCCGGGGTTGTTTGGGTATGATTTGGAGGATGAGAAGAATGAGGGGAGTGATGAGGAGCTTTGAGGAAGAGCTGTAAGATACCGTACGTTTTTGAAGCGAGGACGGAGAAGAGTGGGAAGGAGAGGAAGATGGAGGGAGCGAGGAGGGGGGAAAATGAGAGAAGTGGCGAGATGTCCTGGCGCACGCTATGGAGATACAGAGCACATCAGCAGGGCATAGCGAGACAGAGAGGGGGGGGTGTAATATGTATAACATTTGCTCTTAATCGCACAAGTTGTGCACCAGACCCAAGAAGAATTTTAGTCTTGGAAAGCCTGCTAACCGGTCGAACAATGAGACTTTCAATTTGGAGCGGTATTTCTGGCTGGAGACTATTTACATTTGCTGTAAACAAGAGTATTTGATTCTGGGCAGTGGTTTGAGTCAACCGGTTGTGTAAGTGTCGAGGTTGCGGGAGGAGGTGAAGGTATAGTCGACTAGTTTACGATGGCCCGATGTCCTGGGATTGATTTGGTGATCTTGTTTTATTCTTGAAGTTCTTACCATTTATTGGCAGGAGGGCTAAGCGGTTTGTTGCCTATTTCAGTAGAACACCGTCCTCCTCTCAATATTCTCCTACTCCATCCTCCTGAGGAGCCCTGAGCTCATGCGTCCCGACGCAATCTTTCTCATCTTAGCCACCTCCGCCACCTCCATCTCATCATCACTCTCATAAAAAATCACAATTCTCCTCTTTTTCTCACCGCTGCTTCTTACACCCCCAAGCCGCGTCAAGACTGGCAAAGCTGGGGAAGGATATTGGTTCGCGCTTGTAGCTGAGCCTGGAGGATCGATACAATTCCTCGCTCTCTTGTCTGGGACGGTTTTAAACTCTCCTCTGAGTCGGGGCGAGGAGGTAATGAAAGCTTGCCCGTGGCCCTCCATCTCTGCGTTGTCTTCGCTAATGAGTTCGTCTTCGTCTTCGTCTGAGTCGTCGAAGATGGCTGGCCGGATGCGGATACTCGGTATGTTGGGGATTTCGTCGTCGTTGTTATGGTCATCGCCCTCGTAACGTGAATTTGAGGCATCGGCATTCTGTTTCTGAGTACCGTCGTAAATGGGCTCGCCGGCAGGCCCATCATGCTCCCCGTGCCAAGACTCCTCACAAGGAACACAAGGTCCCCGATCTTCAGCACCGTCCCCAGCAGGCTCATCATCCTTAGCCTCGCTTTCGTGATCAGGCACATCAGGATCCGCATCCTCAACGTCCGTCACCTCGGCTTCAGGTTCACCATCCCCCTCAGGCTGCTCCGCCTCGACGTCACCCTCAGACTGCTCCGCATCCGGCTCTACGTCATTACCCATAAGCACTTCATCTGGCATGGCAGCATCTGAGTTTCCATCGTCATCATCTCCATCGCCATCCCCTTCCCCAGGTCCCTCATCCGATTCATCCACCTGATAGGTCTTCTGGTTCCAGGTTCGCGGGTATTCAACATCACAATCCTGCTTATACTCCCCCCACTGATCCAACGCCTCACATTCCTCCACGATTCTCGCATCCTGCCAGGTCTCCTCGTCGTATCCTTTCCAGTGAATCTTGTACTGATGGTCCTCAGGCTTGAGCAACTTCCCGCGCACCCCTATATATCTTGCGACTCTCTCGTCGGAGATGTATTCAACTTGGTACTCGGTTTCGTCCACGCCTTCCTCTTCTGCAGTTTGGGCTGGATCGGAGCCCGAGGTTTTAGCGATTGCGGCTTCCATTTTCTTCGTGAAGCTGTCTTTGGTCTTTCCTTTCCCCTTGTATTTACTGGTGTTGTTCTTGGCATCGGGATTCTGTTTGTTGGACCTCTTGGGGTAGGTGTTGAAGTCGCGCTCGACCGCCTTCTTTGCCATGATTGCTAGGTCTTTCTTGTTCCCGTTGCGGTATAATGATTGGTAGGTATAGGGGTCCATGTACTTATATAATGCGTCGGGGAATGTGTACTGTTGTAGTTCTGCTTCGTGGACGAGGATGGACTGGAGCATATATTGAGAACTGGATTGCTGAAGATAGGAATCGAGCGAAATTAAAAAAAGTATTTACAGATAGCCCCGGAAATAGTTGGGTTGAAAGAGCTCGGTTTAACTACAAATGCGGGCCGAAGACAAAGGGCATGAAGTCGAGGTCCAATGGTGGGGTGCTTTGTTCTCTTTGAGGTCATTACCGGATGCGGACACATCAATCCGGCAGCGCACCAGAGCAGCCGCACGAAGACTTGGCATTTCAAGCATGCTCGGCATCTTCTCTCAAACCCGTTTTTATCTAACGCGAAAAACGGATACATTCCCAGTGAACGCGCTGACGACTAATCAGTGGCAGCTTGGAAGTAACACATCGTTGCACAGAAAGCAGGAAAAGAGCAGCAACACCTCGTGATCAATTAATTGATTGGTGAAAGCCGATAACTAGACGAAGATGGCCCGCTCAAGCAGAAACAGTGAGAAGCGAGAAATAGCAGAAATCTCAAAAGTCTTGGCGGCGATAGGATAAGAGTTGAAAATTGTACTCACTTGGACGGCTGTCTTCATTGTTTGACGGATCTCTTGAAAGCATTTGTTTTTCGATCACGATGAGGCCAATTGAGCCCGCCCAAAACTCGAAGACTTTAGCACACCGTGACTAAATGCAGGCCATGTGCGAGCTATCAGACCCCATGTCACATCAAGATATTGAGGCAAAATGGATCTCTATGCCGCAGGACCCACGGTCCGTGCGACATCATGGCCACAACTAATCGGTTTCGCAGCGAGAAAGCTTACTTGGCATAGCCGAGACATTGAGAGTCTCAGAGGCCGGAGTCAACTTGTGCTTAGCTTCACATTGTCACCAATGGCTAGATCAGTTTACTGCCAGCAGGAGGTTTACCATCAACTTTGCGACTTACGAGGCCTTGATGCAGGTGAAAAACTGCTTCGTCAGACACAGGCAAGGCATTTCAGCCATGCGTGCACTCTAAGGAGAAGCATCGTGGAGTTCCTATATCACAAAGACCATTCAGTAATGGCGTAGCAGAGGTATTGTGACGGACCTTAATATTGACTTCATCCTTCACCTTCATACCCCACTAATGCCCATCATCCCAACCCCAGACTCCGTCCTTCCCACCCTCACACAACCTTCCCATGCTCCTCGCCAACCACAGCAACGCAAAGTGACCAGCCAGTCCGAGTACCAGACTTTTTATCTTCGGTGTTCCCATGCCCATATTGTTCGAGGTAAGTTGTACCTGCGTAGCCTCGAACGCCATCACCGTGACCAACAGACCGAGGATGAGCGGATTGATGCCCCATGGCAAACAAATCGTGCTGACGGAGTAGATCTTTATGAGCAGGATCGTCAGGCGAGTACTGAGGCTGAGCAGCTTCCTTTGTCTCGCAGGAAGCAATGAAAGTGTATGAACAGGATGCATAACCTCATAGCTCAACGGGTGACGAGCTACTGGTGGCGGTAGCAGAAGCGGAGGCTGCAACTCAATCGGAGATAACTGGCTGGCATCCTTCGGCATCGACCTCGGACTTGGTGGTGTGGGGCTCTTGTGTCGTGGTGGCTTCCCATCCTCCACTCCTGTCCTCTCAGCATATAACCCGTCTTTCACCAGCTTCTCAGTCGAAAGTGGAGTTGGCGACCTCTTCCCACCCATCGCAGCGGCAGCACCCGCTGCCTTTCCATTCTTGACGCTGCCAGTCATGATATCCTCTCTATCCATTGCCCCCAGAATTTCTTCTGCGCTTGGTCTCTCCTTTGGGTCTCTAGCAAGTAGCTTTCCAAGGAGAGCGTAGACCTTCTCAGGTAAGTCGTCTCTCTCCTTCACGGCTTTATACCCCGCCCACCCCCTGATCTCTTCTCGAAGCCTGACACCGTCGCCGAATTCTTCTATGACTTCTTGGCCATCTGACAACCATGGTAGACGGCCGAAGCACATAAAGTATAGTATCATCCCTAACGAGAAGATATCTGACTTTGCAGTGAAGTTTCCCAGCTCCCCACCTTCAGCTAATGGACCAAGTACCTCAGGCGCACAATAAGAAATTGTACCCGTAGCACCCGTCGCCTCCCTCTTCGCGGTCGCCTGCTGCACCTCTCCGAAATCTGAAATCAGGCTTCTCAATGCTCCATGCTGTATCGGCCCTTGCCCTGGAGACGTAGGCGGTGATGCGACAGAAATATGATGTAAGAGACAATTACTCGGCTTGAGATCTCTATGCACGTATCCTGCCCCATGAAGATGTGCAAGCCCAGCGACAATGTCATGAAAAAGCTTATATATCTCGTCGAACGGCAGATACTTCCGCGCTTTGAGGTTCGAATTCTCAGCTTCTTCTTTCCCCCGACTACGCCGCCTCATTTGAGTTTTCAGACGTTCGGTGTTGGAAAGCTCCTCTTTCGGATTCTGATGCATAACGTATTGTAATAGGTCGCCTGAATCGCAGTATTCTTGCAGGATAAACGCACATTCCACTCGTGGTCCAAACCGGCTAATCCTTGCGCGCTCAAGCCATACGTGGCGATAACTGACAAGATTTGGATGTGACAAGCCTTGCAGAACTCGCACCTCGCTAAGCACCTTCTCAAGCCATTTGTGGTCGTCTCCGACGGGAACACGTTTGCATGCGAAGTGGCCGAGGTTGACCCCGTCAAGTTCGTGGCGGACCAACATTACCACACCGCGGCCACCTGAGCCGAGCTTACGCTCCTCCTTAAAGAAGGTATTGAAGTAGCCTTCCGAAAATGCGGCACGAGAAATGCCACCTTTGGGTGTTGGTGCTTGCGACACGGACTTTGATTTGTGTTTCGGCGATACGTAATCGGAGTCTGATTCCGCGGCTTCAGAGACTGTAGCGGCCCGACCAAGTTCGCTTCCATCCCTACTCTCTGGTCTTGTTGCAGGCCGTGATTGCCAGCCATCCCGAAACACGACCGCCTCATCCTCTCTCCGCTCGGTCTCTCCCTCTTCCTCTTCCTCCTTTGCTGGACTTATGGCTCGTACGACTCGGTCCACCACGGGCTGCGTTAACCTTCTTATCGGACTCTGTCGTCCAATCACAAACGGTATAGCTCTGCCATTTTGCCCAATAATTCTCTCCTCGTCACTCCCACTACTACTCCCCATTCTCGCACCTCTATCCCCATCTTGCCTTTCTCTCCTCCTCCGATTCTCCTCGTGCGTCGCAAATTGAAGCATACGGAAATACTCCGGGTTGACGAAGCTCCCTCTCCTCTCTTGTACTGTTTGTGTGCCCATTCCTATCCCGACACCTTCTGCACCATTATTATCTCTTCCAGGTGAGGTTCGCATAGGTTGGTGACAATAAGGACACTCCTGCAGTCTTCCTCCATCCAGTGTGCCACTTATTGATCCTCCCAGATTGCTTCTCTGGCTCCTGGCGGGAGCCTCACTGCCATCGCGGCGTCGGAGGATGAGTTGGCGGGTGTTGGGATCCCGCAGAACGAGGGAGTCATTGTGTTGGAGGACGATTTCGCGGCCTTCGTGGGAGGAGTAGCGGACGAGCGACATTTTGTTTCTGGGCTGAATGTGTTGTGAGAGCGAGCGCTAGGTTTGATTTGAGAAGCTAAAACTCAAAGCTGGTGACAGCTTATGCGCAAACGTTTATAGTTCGTGAGGTCGGCGTGAAGTCTCGTATTTATGGTCGCTGGGCTGTCTTCACCGCTCGAACCAGCACATCTTCACCCTGCTTATAACTGTATCTGTTTCTCGCCCGCTTGAATCGTTGTGATGTTGCGAGTTTGTGGTGTAACGATTGATAGGTCGTTTGAACTGGTTAACAGCTGTCAAAGGGTTCTTGTCCGTTAATCGAGGTTCCGTTGTACGGTTCGCTGCGATAATTGGTGCTTCAACAGGGTGGCTAGGCTCGAGTGCGTGCTAAGCATCAGCCTTGTGGAGCTTATACCTATTGAGTTCTTTTAGGTCGCAAATAGAGCGAATTCATTAATCGTAAGTTTCATGAAACTGTGGTGTTGTTGTGAAGTCTGAAGGGTTTCTAGAAGCTTGAGCAAGACGTCATCCACTCGCGTCCCCACAAACTGTCAGTGCTCCACACGTGCCGCCATTAGCCAGTGGGCACAGCACCACGGGCAACATCTCGACATTTTCGAGCACATACTCACAGAATTTTTGTTCCTATTACTCTTTAATCAAATCTTGGAGTCGTTTTCCGAAAATAGCACGTTGCGAACTCTACTACACGAGCATCATGGCCTTTTTCTTGCCTCGCAGCATCTTTCCGCGTCCACCCACCCCCGACACGCCTTGCGTTCATAAGCCTGGCGGTAAATTATGCAATGCCTGCTAGGTTTTGGCGATACGGAATACTCTAGAGCTCATCCGAATCCACTTGCCGCACCCTTTGGAACACATTGTGTATTTCATACATTTTGCCTATTTCATGCTGACCTTCATATTGCAAACAGTACCTGTCTTTATACCTGGGTGGAATGCCTCAGAGACCTCGGTAGATACCGCACGGCGATTGAAGACGAGGGTATCCGTGATTGTGAGACTCAGGTTGCATGCCAATGGTATTTTCGGTCGGCGAACCGTTCACGGCACTGGCCGATTATACCACCACTTGGCGTCCCGGGGCCTCCAGGGGCGCTGGTTCGTCTGATGTACCATGGGAAAGCATTATCCCTTGGAAACCGGTTTTTGTTAAGCTGTACTTAATAAGATTCAATAACGAAGCACCTATCACGCGTCATGCAGATGCCCAGCGCCCCTCGTCCCATTCCCTCCCTCAAGATTACTCAAATCCACCAGCTTCTCATGAAACCTTACCATCAACTGCGAAAAACAACGACCTGAGACATGCGCCGCCAACGCCGCAGCAAGCAGATAACCCCCAACACTCGTCCCCAAGAACACAGCACTACATACAGCCATCACCCATGCCCAGGGCGGGTACTTGGCGGTCGACGTATCGTAACGCAGGCGGGGAATGACAGAGGTGTGGAGGCCGAGGAGATGTATGATATTGGATTGGAGGTGAGAGAGGAAGTCAGCGTCGGAGGGGGGACCTGGTCGGAAACCTTGCCTGCTGTGGATTGTGGAGAAGGAGACGGTTTGGATTATGGCTGCGAGGACTGAGAGGACGAGGGAGATGCCGAGGACGGTTGAGGGTGACCAAGTGGTGTTAGACAAGTGTTGGGATGAGATGCGTTGATATGAAATGCAGGCAGTTCCGAAACCGGTTGACTGCATTGCACACTCCTACACGAGCATCACGACTTCTTCACCACAAGCCAGCACCTTCCCAAATCCTGCAATTGAATCCAATTCCTGGTCTGTCGGGATGTAGGAGATCGCCTTATGTACTGTTAAATAGCTATAGAACTACTGTCGCAGCGGACTCGATTTGGTTGTAGCCTGCGAGGGCGCCGGCAGGAGAAACCCATTCTCGCCGCCAAATCGAGGACTACTGTACTGCCACCAGCTTCGCCACATCACTCCCGCCGTGATGTTGGACAATGGCGTCGGTGACATCGATGAAGCTGATTATATTTGGCTCAGCCACGGCGTGGGCTGGCGTAAAGGTGCTGCATCCCAAGTAACCACATATCAAGTCCTGGAAGTTGTTGCCATCAATTACTTAGTTGTTAATCACTGGGGAGCCCCACTATAGCGGATCGTCCCGCTGTCAATGCCTGGGCACAAAGCCTTGGCGGTATGTACTGAACAATCGAGCGCTGGGTACCTTTCAACTTTGCGATTGTAGCAGCTTCATAAATCTTGGACCAACTCTTAAATGAGGCGTACTCGTACTGTTGCGACCTGCAATCGTTCGTTCCCTTGATAACCGGTTGACTACGACGTTCACGCCATCCGTGTTGCCCCCCCCGACGATCGTTCTCAAACACACCAACTGCAGCGAGCTGCTGGCAGCGCAGCACACAGATGTGCTTACACAAAACGAATACTGCTATTAGCTAGAAATTGATACAAAAGCGCCATTGTGTCATAATTATCAGCATACCAGTCTCGCGATAACTGGCCTTAATCCATCGGCGCATCGCGTCCCTACACCACTCTTCGACTATTGCTTTGAAGATGAACGGAGCGCAAGCACTCTCTACTCATTGCCTTGATATTGTTGGTGTGATGAAGACGACCTCCTGGCGTTAGGACGGCTGGCATCTAGAAAATGCATTGACATCTAAGAGAGAGTATCAAGATGAACGCGCATATATTCAAACGGGGTATCACTACGTCACACTCCACAGGCCCTCTTCTTCGATGCCATCCTACCTCCCCTCCAACGCCAACGCAGCTCTCTCAAGAAACCCATTGAACTCCCTCAGCCTCTTCAACAATCCACCACCCGCATGCCTACTACTCGCCAACGCCCCCACCATCTCCAACTTCTCCCCCGTACTCTCTTCCACCACTTCTCCCTCCCCAACACCCCTTTCTTGGGCTAGAGCAACCACAGTCTCCAGATCCACCAAACCACTATTAATCCTCCTCCTCCTCTCTGCCTCTGCCCCCTCAACCTCGTGTCTCGTCCGTACAGCATCAGCTCTCACCCCAACCCTTTCTCTTTCGGCTCTAACCTCTAACAATCTCTGTCGTAGTTCCTGGCGCTGTATCTCTTTATCCTTAACCCTCCTACTCAACCCCCACCCCGCATCGAGGTTCAGTCCCATCATACTCAACTCACTATCCAGCACCTCGCCCCACGCTTCCACGGCTCTCAGCTTATTCCTGTATTCCCTACGTTCCTCAACCTTCTCCTCCGTTGCATTCCTGCGCGCCGCGTCATCTGCCTGGCTTGCTCCTCTCTCCAATGACTCTAAAGCGGATTGCAAGACTTCGTTTAAAATTTGACGGAGGACATCAACACCGTTTACCCCACCACTTTTCCTCTCCCTCCCCGGTTGCGGGATAGGCGCACTAAGTATCGGATTCGACAGCTCGTCTAGGTCTTCAGGATGATCTGTGATACCTGGTGCTGGACTGTTGAGGCGATACGTTTGGATCGCTATCGTCTCCTTAGATCTGGGTCCCATATTCTGCGCCCTCCTCTTCGAAGGCGCAGAGTTCTTAGATCCCGGTGGTCTGCCCCTCTTCTTCGTCAGCACGGGAAGAGGTCCTGAAGAGGCTGCTGCACGAGCGGCTGTTTTATTCTTCCCAGCTCGCTGAGCGGCAGGTGAGCCTTTATCTTTCCTCGGTCTGCCAGGTTTTTTCTTCTGCCGTCGCTGCGTGGCGGTGATGGAGTCAAGGTCGACGTCCGACTCCTGAAATTCGTCTTCACTTTCTTCTCCTTCGAGGGCGGAGCGATCGGTATAATCCACCGCTTTACCTTTCGCAGCTCGTCGGCGTTGTAGTTCGTTTGCCGCGAGGTCGTCTGGTATGGGTGTCGCTGTGCCTTGGTGGGAAGGTGAGGAGAGCTCCATGGATTCCATGACTGAGTCGGATTTTCCGTCTCTCTCGTTATTCTGCCTTCGAGAATGATCTGGTGATAGCTCGTCGATGTCCATCTCATCCTCTTTCCTCACCCTCCTCGGCGTGACATTCCCAACATCCCCATCCTTGACTGTGAGAGTAGGTGATATCTCAGATGGTATATAAACCTTGGGGGGCGTTGCTCTCTCCCTCCTCCTTGGACTCCCATCACCGCCAGCAACCACACCTCTCAATTTCTCCGCCGCCCTCTCAATCATAGCCGCCTCCCGTCCGGCAGCCCTCGTCCCCATTGGTGAGCTCCTTGTCACCCTCCTACCACTTCCCGGTCTATCCCTCGGTGACTCCGTAACTTCCTGCATAGAAGCTTGTCGTGATGCTCTTCTCGATCCTCTTGAACCCTGGGAACCACGGCCTGTCGACTCGCGGATGGTAGAGCCTTCTATGATTTGAAATTCCGGCGTTACCGCATCGCGAGTGCGTTGTGTTGATGTTGGTGGAGGTGAAGAGGGTGTGCGCGCGCCTGGGTTGATAGATACTGGTGCAGCTGTCTGTCTTTGGGTAGGAGGTGTTCCCGATGCTGGCGGAGCTGCAGCTCCCGGTGGTGGAACAGCAAGCACAGGAGCAGGCACAGGCGCAACAGCTGGGAGCTCGAAACCAAAATTAACTGGTCCGGGTGTGCGTGTCTGCGCGCCTCGTAGTCGCCCTGCTCTCTCTTGTGCTCTGGTGTCATTCCTCACTGGTGCTGGTACAGATGCGGTATTGCTGATTCCCTCCAGCGGACCTCCTTGCCGTTGTGCTGGCTCAGGAGCCTCTGCAAAGTCGTAGGGATCTGCTCTCCCTGATCGTGTTCGCTTGATCGCGTCTTCCGCTCTGTCTTCTGATGACGGGCCAGGACTCGCTCTCTTCACACCACCTATCCCAGTTCTGCTTCGTCGGGGTGTAGGTACAGTCTGCGGGGCATTTTGGGAGACCGTTTGTAGAGCTGTTGTGGTTTCTGTGTCTGTAGTCGTTGTAGTGGCTGCCGGAAGAGGCCCGAAGCCAAAACTGGTGTCCGCGTCTGCGGCGATGTCTCTGCCTGCGCCACGAAGGCGAGCCCGGCGGGCTGCTTCACGGTCTAGGAAGGGGTTAGTGTATGCCCTTACAACTAGAGAATGTGGCTATCAAAAGACTGGCCAGAACCTGATGTAGCATCGACGAAGAACGAAAGGAAGGTTGTCACTTACCGGCTGCCATGATTGCTTCTTTTGTTTACTGCCTCCTCATCGAGAGAGTTGGGCTCATATGCTGCAGCGAAAGCGCGACGGCTCGAGGGGTTTGGCGTTTGTGGTGGCAGAGTTTGTTGTAGCTATTTCGTTTGTGTTATGCGACTGGGATCTGGTATTGCAAGAAGTGGTAAAATGGCGGTTAATTGGTTGTCGTGGTGTTTCGACGTGTTCTGGCACCTTGGGAACACGCGAGGCTTGGACTTGTGATGACACGAGGCTGATGGGAGACGTGCGCCTATCGCGGTTATCGGGAACTGTGGCAGGTCGAGGCTTGGCGTGCCAGCGGGAGACACCTGGGAGCTTGAATCTTCGGGACGAAGAGAGGAACAACACCACAATATACGCGCCAAGCTTCAATATGGGGCCAGCAGAGCTTTCTACTTCATTTTGATTAAGCGTCTATCCTGCTTTGCATCTCTAACATACCCAATTGCAGCTTTTTGGCACATTTTCCACCTCTGTTTACGCGTTCCAAACACCGATCCTCTCCCGACGCGTACAATTCACGGCTGTAAACAATACATCAGCTCACCACCACACAACCACCATAAGAAATACAACCAATTATCCTCCAATGGCTACCTCTCCGAACTCGAGATTTCAGTCTCGCCAGATTCGTGAGATGGCACGCGGACTCAAGTCCAACCACGACATCTCGTACGCCAGCAGCACCGGCTCTCACCACGGCACTATCTCCGACGATTCAATCGACGTGGGCTTCCACCCAGACGCAGACGGAGTCGAGCAATCTACTCAGCGCAATAACTACGACTTTTCAACCCAGCTTCCAAGCGGTAGAAACCTCCGCGACACTGCAAGGAAGTACGGACAGTGGAACGGGCACGTCAACAACAACACGGATAGCCAGCAAAGCTTCCTTCTCAACACCTCTGCTATTGGCCGCTCCTTTCCAGATTTTACCTCTGGTCCAATGTCCGACGAATCCACAATGTCCGAGTTTAGTGTTGAGAATGGTCGCGGTGGACCAGGAGCCAAGCCTCGCCAACGTGTCGTCTCTTCTCGCATTAACAAAGCCGAATACAACGACCAAGTCACCTCTCCAGCTGGCGTCAACATGGGCGACTTCAAGGTTATGAACTCTCCACAATTATCTAGCAGAACGATCAACAAGGCGACACCAAGCAAAGCCGCACCAAAGCCAACTCGTCAAGATTCCCTCCGTCGCAACCTCGTCCACAGCTTCAGCCGCACACCACAGAAGGAGAACGTCGCACCGAGAGTCCCAACCTCCTCCGGCAAGGCTGAGAGAAGCTATCTGTCCGGTGCCATGTATGATAGAAATGGAGAGCAGATGCGTACTCGCGCATACCTCCAGCCAGACATTGCCGATGGTAACGACTCCACGTTCATGAGCAACGGCAGAGAACCAACTGTCACATTCCCAACCAAGACCAAACAGTCCCGTTTTACTCAGTCCCCTTTAACCAACAAGGTTCGCAGCGCTAATGCTTCGCCGAAAGACGTCCCCGGCAACACTGCCACGAATCAATCTTTCCTCCTTCCAAACATGGACAACCTTTCTGAGCTAGTCTCTGGATCTCTTCGTCGCCCAACTGGGAACACTCCAGCTGGTAAGGGTCGCTTCTCTGGCAACGGAAAGGGATCTTCCAAGCCTGACCATGTCGGTATCACGAGTGTTCCAGTCCCAGAGGAGGAGAAGGCTATCTTCGCGTCGCTGCAACTGCTCGAGGAGAAGTGCGACAATCTGCAAAGGGAGAAGGCCAACTTCCAAAGACAAATGGAGGAGTTGCAGGAGCTGAACTACAAGTTGGAGAGCGAAATCAACCAGACCAAGAAACATCGCAGAAGTGATAGCGCTTTGGGTGATAGTGGAAGTGATGGCGAGCGTGGGAGACTGCTCACTGTGGAGAAGATCAGACTTGAGGCGCAGGTCAAGAGCCAGAGTGTTCGTATCGCTGAGCAAGAGCGCACTATCCGTAACAACGAGCTCCTCATCAGAAACATCTCTGACGAGTGCAAGACCGCTGTCGCTCAGTTGTCCGCTGCTGCTGACAACGAGGAGATGCTCCGGGCTAAGATCCAAGATCTTGAGAACACAAACCACCTCCTCCAGAAGGACAACCAGGAGCTTCTCAACCAGGTTGACGAACTCGGCGACGAGAATGACCAGCTTCGCCACAACCAGAGCAAACTCACCGAGAGAATGGACGCGCAGGCCAAGCACGCCGAGATGAAGGAGAACGAGTTTCGCGAGCAATTGAAGGGCATCGAGGTGACCCAAAACTTTGAGCTCGCCGACGAGAACCAGAAACTTCGCAAGCAGCTGAACGAAACTCTCAACCGCGAACGCGCTCGCAACGATGAGTACGAGAATCAGACTCGTCAGTTCAACCTCCAGAAGGATGAGAAGAAGGATCTTCTTAGCAAACTACAGAAGGAGCAGGCTGAGAAGGAGGCTCTGATCAAGAAACTCGAGCAGGAGGTTGCGACTCGTACTCAGATGGTGGAGAACACTACTCGCAAGTTCAACTTCGAAAAGGATGAGTTAAGGGGAAGAGTTGATCAGGAGAGCAAGGAGAAGGAGGAACTGAGGGAGAGACTGCACAAGAATCTCATGGAGACTGATAACCTCCGCGTCAAGATCCAGGAGAATGCCAGAGAGAAGGAGGCCATTCAGGCAAGACTGAACAGGGAAACTACCTCTCGTATAGAGCTCGAGAACAACACCCATCGGAACCAGGGGCGCAGCGAGGCACAGATCCGCAAGGAGGTTGCCAGGGAGTTCGAGGTTCGGGAGGGAGAGCTGAGGGATAAACTTGAGAGGAGAAAGAGGTCCCTTGATGTCATGCGTGAGCTCACCACCGAGCTCAAGCAGAGCAAGCTGCCATTTGCTAGACCACGCAATGGAACTGACTACACTCGTACTCGCACTATCAGCAAGCCACAACCTCAGGTCCAGCGCAGCCAGAGCGACGATTCTCGTGTCCTCCCACGCAATATCAGCATCAACTTCAATCTTGGCGATTTCGACAATACCAAGGCTTCTAACAACTTCAATGCCGAAGTCGAGGCTGAGGAGTCAGATGGGGATTCGTTCGAGGGAGAGGCCACCCGGACCATTCATAAGGACATCAATGTCACGACTCTCAACTACGATAACACCTCCAACTCCAACTTCACCGCCGTCGCGGAGCAGCAGATGGCTGAGCTGGAGCTGGAGGTTGCATACCTCCGTTTCCGCGAAGCAGAGATCGAAGCCGGAAACCCGGACCCAGCGGAGCAGAGGGACGACACCATGATGTCTCGTGCCAGCGCGCGCTCTGTCCGTTCTGTTCGCTCGAGCAGATCGATGGGTAACCTCCGCCGTCCATCCCAGAAAGCTACTGCCGCTGTCGGTATCCTGAAGAATGCCAGAGTGGAGGATGACAACACCCGCCAGTCCATCCGCGAGGATACCATGCGTTCCCAAATCTCGAACCGCAGTCGTCGCCACTCCATTCCCTTCGTCAAGAACGCCACCACCCCAGCGGTTACTGTAGCGGATATCACCTCCGTCTTCCTCATCCCTGACATCACTCTCGGCGGAGCAACAGGGGAGAGAAAGGTACTAAGTGAGAAAGCGAAGAAGGTGCTGAACAAGTTGTGTGCCCATGACTCGGACAACTGCTTTGTTTGTACACGGGTTGCTTCCTTCGGTCCCTCATCTTCATCCTCATCTGCATCTGATGTCAAGAAGTCGGTAACTATCTCTAAGCCGGTTCCGGTTAGTGAACGCATGCCGGTAGCGGTAGCAGGGGAGCAGGAGCCGACTCTTAGACCCTCTGTGGCGCCCGGACAGGCACTGGCGACAGTGTTGAAGGGGTTGCAGGATGAGTTGGCGCACCTTAAGGTTCAGTACAGCCATCTCACGGCGCTTTACAACAAGCTTGATTTCAGTCTGGGAATGTCTAAGCGTAAGGCACTCAAGGGACAAATGGATCAGGTTGGGAAGGCTATTGATGTTAAGGGCGACCAAATCTACGCTTTGTACGATGTGCTCGAGGGCCAGAAGCAAAGCGGGCAGGAGATGGATGTCTCTGAGCTGGAAGTGACCCTTCAGAGACTGAACTTGGGTGGCGCGATGGAGGAGAAGAAGAATTCAGGCGAAGCGACTGACGAGGAGCTTCCATGGGAGGGTATTGAGACGACCAACGAGGAGTTGGGGGGTCCCTAACTAAGTGACAGAGGAGTTTGAGAGTGGTGGTGAAGAGGTGTGAGGTGTCTGAAGCAGCCAGATGGCGCGATGCGGAACATCGTCAGGCCAATTCCGAGTTGCTTTGAGGAGGGTGTTTCGGTTGAGGGATCAGATTCGAGATGATGGCTCGAGAAGAGGGTTTGCGACGCGATTTAGTATACGGCGCATGGGACAGGGTAAAGTGATTGATTGATGGATTAATTTGTTGCTGGAGCTGTGCAGCTTCTATACTGCCCTAGGATGGCGCTTTTCGGTACCTCCGCGCTTGCTTTAGGTTTGTAGTCTAGTTCGATGGCATAGTTGATTATAACTCCGTCTTTACACGGTGCTGTGGAATAAGCGTTGTATGTGATACGCGTTTGAATGTCTTGCGCATTATTGTTTATGCTGATACTCAGTGAATCCATAAAGTTTGTCGCCTTGTCAGCAAAAGAAATGTTTTTTGGCTTGCTTACTTGACCTTGTTAATGAGATTCCGTTTGGCCTAAAACCCCTGCCAGAGCGACAAACTTTCTGGAACCATGAGTATTTCTCGTGCGGTTCATCTGCCAATGTTGGTGATGCTGTCAGCGAGATTGGAGTTGTGGGCGCCCAAAAGCGGTGCGGGGTATGAGAGTGGATGAGGAGGGTCATGACCGAGTGTCGCTTGCAAGATCAGTTAGACCCTAACAGAATGGAAAGCTGGCTGAAAACAATAAGAGCTGTTATTGGACAATATATGCAACCTGTTAGGTCAACCAATGAGGAGCTGCACCATGAGGGTGCGTTGGTGGTGTTGAGGTTGGTGGCTGGGTGCACTGCGCCTCGGCAGCCTTGCAACCATGAGAGAGTCCTTAAACTAGTGGGAAGCATAAATGACGTGAAGCACTAATCGAAGATGCACTCAACTAGTTAATATGAGCTTCATAACATTCTCAGTAGTCTACTGCAATTAATTATTGTGGAGACAACATGAAGTATCCTATGAACGGGACAAAACAGAAGCGCTTCCAACCAAGCGTCGAGGACTACGATACAGAAAACGACTGGGAAGGTAGGTCGTCATTCTTCAATCAATCGTGCCAATCCGCTGCTAAGACGAATCAGACGATATTGAAGACACCCAGCAAGAGCTCTTCACACCACTCATACAAGACCACTACGATATCCGGCTCACTCCCGAATGGAAGAGACAGTACCTCGTCGAAAGAAGAACCGGGGATTACCGATGTCCTCAGCCAAAACCAGCTAGGGCCGATTCCCACAAGTCAGCTTGTGTATGGGTTCTGGTTGCAGATCAGGAGGGAGGCAGCTGCGTTAAACAACCATCAAAACCTATGCCACCGGATTGGTATCTTGAAGAACAAAAAGTACCGGCTTCACCTAAGGGTACCGAGATCTATGAATTCTCTTTACGACAAAACGCGCATCAACCGAATGCACATACGAAAACATCAATACAGGAAAAGACGCACAATGAATCGTCAGTGCGCCACATTGCGCATCGTTCTAATACACACAGCAAGAGATCACCACATCCGGAAAGGAAAGCCGTTCACAAAGAGAAACCCAAGGCTACGAAAGTGTCTTCAGACCCAGACGAGCCCACTGCAAGCTCGAAGCCAGACTGTCACTCCTGGAAAGTTCACCCACTTTCGAGCAATGCCCTGGAGTACGAACAGTGCTACAACTGTGGATTGCTGTGGGGCAAGGAGGAACACCACATATGTGGGGTCGAAGGCAATGTTCCGAAGCCAAACTCCACAGGGATTTGCCGATGCAGGCTCCCACGCAAGCATTACGTCCCAGAAGCGCTCTATACCCGTTACTTCTGCGGCAATACAACATCTGCACTGCGCGCTGAGCTGTATCAAGGAGGAAACCTGAACAATTCGTTCAAGGTGGACAGAACTCCCACATACCAATTCGTAAGCACCCCGACGACCGGTGACTTTGCACCCTTCTCGCGGAAGCTGAACTACAAAGAGAATCAAGACGCCATACGCCGTGGTACTGGTACGGCGTTGCCAGACACGGACCCCTGCTCCTCCAAACGCCCAGAGAAGAGCGACAAACAGAGACAAGTCATCACGCCACTAATCTTCGACATCACCTTCCTAATGATCCAGCACCTCAAAACCTCCCGTGACTGGCTCGCTAACCTCCTTCAATCCCTCTCAACCTCCAGCTCCGCCATAAACGAAGTCAGTCAACGTTCGGCGGTGTACCAGGCGAAGTATTTATGTGATATAGAAGACTATGTCCTCCTCTTTGAGGGACCGGGAGCTAATGGGTTGACGCCAAGTATGTGGATTGAGGCGCTGACGGCGTATACGGGGATTGAAGAGGACTTTACTAATGATGTTTGGGAATACTTTATTACACAGTGCGAGGAGCTTACGAGTGCGAAGCAGGGCTTGCGGCTGCTGTTAGGACTGTGTGAGAAGTTTGGGATTGAGGCGGAGAGGTATTTGGAGCCATATGGGGAGGATTTGGTGGAGGGGAAGCCCGTGTGGCCGTGGAGGGTTATGATGGTGGGGCTTCTGGCGGATCATGCTGTATCTCTTGCGGGGAGGTTAAGATAGAAGTCTTGCTGTTAGGTTTGACTACACTGCTCTCGACTGCTTATCGATGGCTGATCTGGCTGCTTTCATTACTAACAGAAATTTCGTGAAACTTCACTCGTGCGCGCCGACCGGTGGGCGCTTTGGTTTGCGGTTAGTTACAAAATGTTGAGATAAAATCTTCGGCAATGTCCCCTCCAACTCAAACCGTTTACTGCTTTGTATTAGAAGATGATTTACCAATTTGTAAAATGAGCCTTCGCCATGACAATTGGTTGGCGTTCCGGGTGCCAGAGTGTCTTGCTGCCATTGCTTCAGTGCGCGCAGCACCAGCATTCCATTGTGCAGCCCTGGCACTCTATTCCCAGCAGTATGCAATACCAGTTGTAACCACTAACTAAAAATGCCGCAGGTTCATGGACTGACCCTGGCTTATTGCTCACCTTTCGTCACCTTGTTGTGTTGTTGTTGTTGTCGCCCGTCAAAATAAAGTTTCTCCCTAACCCGCAATTGTAACAATCTCCCGTCGGTCCCGCTCCCGAGGGGCATCTGACACGCCAAGACAATGCCAATTTCAGACGACATTGTCGGCTGCCAAACCGCTCTTCAAACAACATGTGCGGGCCAGTAGATCGCGATCACTGAGTACCTATGTTTCAGACCAAAAGCTCTCACAAGCTACTCTAGGGGCTTGCGGCCACCGAGACGATCTGATACAGGTCGCAGAAATGCGCTTCCATGGGAAAGAGAGCACGATCGCGGGCCACCGAGCTTGTGGGATGTGATAAGTAAGGATGGCGGCGATGAGGAGGGATGCTTAAATATGGCTTCGGTCCTCGAACCAGGTTCAGATAACTTCAATCTTCCGTGTAGACGTCAACACAGCTCAATCTCGTCGATACACCAATGCCTTGCACAAGGGCCCGCATACAGACGCACCTTGTACTCCCTCTACCTCGCACCACTCTCGCATTCTCCAACACCAACATCGTGTGCCCAGTCAGCGGCAAAACCGCCTCACCCATCTCTTCTCTCTCTCACTCCAACGAAAAGAGAATCGATATCCCCATGTATGGAAGCCTATCGCCGAGCCGATCCTCCTGCGCGAACTCGCCAAGGAACCCGTATTCCTCCTCGGCGGCCAATACGCCATCTTGATTCAGTTCGCCCATCCCGGCTTGGCTCAAGGCTCGCTCGAGCATTCCGACTTCGCTGGCCGCATCCTGAATAAACTTAAGACTACCACGCGCTTCCTGGTGGCCTGTGTATATGGCACTGAGGAGGAGAAGAAGGTTATTATGGGTATGATGCATCGGAGGCATGCTACTGTTGTGGAGAAGGGGAGGACGAGTACAACATGAATGGAAAGGGTGGACTGGATGGCGAAAGCTACTTCGCCGATGATCCGGAACTGCATAAGTGGACTGCTGCAACGTTGTTCATTAGCCTTGTAGTGGTGTATAAGGCTATCTTTGGAAACCTGTCGAAGGAGAAGAAGGAAGCACTGTTCAAGGAGACGGCGGTGTATGCTACGAGTTTTAGGATGCCGCCGGAAATGTGGCCGAAGACGCTGGAGGAGTTCGAAGTGTATTGGGATGATGGGATTAAGAACTTGCCCATTACGCCGTGGGCAAAGACGCTGTGTTATCTGTTGATACATTCGTTCAATATGCCGACACGGCTTCATTGGTCGATGCCGTTGGCGAGACTATTGACTGCGCATTGGCTGCCGGAGAGGTTGAGGAACGAGTATGGGATGAAGGATGAGAAAAAGGCGTATGGCTTTTGGATTACGTATATCATGGTGGTATATAAGATGACGCCGTACAAGCTTAGGACGATCACCCATAAGCGGTACTTGGAGGATACAGGAGACTGGCACATGGATTCAGCCGAACAAGGTGTATGGTAGTAGATATAACCTTAGTAATAACTAGTTAGAAAAAATACCAAACTGCGACTCAGTCGCGGCTGGTTTTCCAACTTGCCACTTGTAGAAATTTGACCTTCAAAACTGCCACCTCTTCATACTCTGCGGGCTACAAAGCAGCAATATCATTTCTGGTGTACATTTTTGTACGTGCTAAGCGGTTAGTACTATGAATCTTCCTAGTGATCCTTCAAATCGTCGAACACATCGTTGTAAAACTTCTCTGTCTTGAAATTATGACACGATTTGTTAATATGCTCCTCTGGTCACTCAAAAACAGGCGTCAACTTACTGCCTTGATCGGAAGGTGTGGAGTAATACACTTCGCAGGAGTCTTCTCGAGCCTCATCGGCTTAGCATCGATCAGCTCATCGACCCAAGGCTTCTCCTTCTGGGCAGCCTTCTTCTTGGCAGGAGTGGCGACCTTCTGCTTCTTGGAAGAAGTATCCTTTGCTGGAGGAGCAGACCTCTTCATCTTTCCCTTAAGAGGCGCGGAAAATTTCCTTTGTCATTTTGACGGCTTTTGCTTTTCACTTCTTCATAACTGGTTAGCTCAGATGAGGAGCAATCATATCCCAACTTACCAAAGAATAGCAAAGCCGGCGCAATAGTCGGGTTCGTGATATCGCAGGTGCTGGCCCAGATAAGAGCGATGGAAGTAAGACAAAGTCGAGAGATCATTCAAACTGCTTTCAGGTTGGCTGCGCCTGTGTGTGCAGCTTCCGTGAAGTCCGCCCAATCGGTCCTAGACTTCCACCCCCGAGGCAGCATCATCCAGGACCAACACCACTCGCACCTTTCTCTAGACTCGATCTCGACTTCACTCGCGTTTAATACACCTGTCCATCCAGGCCGACGTTCATAGCCGCCATACAGTGCCTTCAACCCTATATATTGGGGTTGCCTCGTCGTCATTGCTCCTTCCTCCATCGCACCTTCCCTCCTCAGTCAACACCAAACCTCGGTCCGCGGCCGACAATAGACACCTCAACAACATGGAGATCAACAACGCCCCAGCCTTCGACGCCGTCGATAACCTCGTCGTCGACAATCTATTCACTGTTACAGCAGTTGTGGAAACTACTGTCGTCGACGTCCTGAACATCACCGCTAACGCCCAGAACCTCACCGTCGATCAAACCTTTGATCTCAGCAACAACGGCATTTCCGCTAACGCGGCAATCATTCAGACCTCTGGTGATACTCTTATGAGTGAGGTGGACACCGTCGATGACATCAACGGCATCGAGACGGATACTGGCGCCGTCGAGGTCACTTCAACTCTTGTCACAAAAACCGCTCAGGCAAACATCGACGAGGACGTGAGTATCGAGCCAGCTGTTCGTGACAATACTCAGCTTGCTGATACTGTTAAGCTTGCCTCCTCCTCTTCTCGTAGGTGCCGTCTGTGGACGTTCGCAGTGAATCCCTCCTGAGGTACGGCTAACACAACACAGTTGATGAGAGCACTACCATCGAGCATCCACATTTCGATATCAATCTTCGCAACGCGCTTTCCGAGGAAGCTGCTATCGCACGTGTGCTCGGAGCTACTCTGACAGACATCCACAACTGCGATAACTTCTTCCTCGACGACGCTGATTTCGGTACTTCTGACGCCGCCGCTGCTCCAAAGGGCAAGTTCTTTCTCAACGAGGACTTTTCTGCCGTTGAGTTACTCGACAGCAACCCAAGCAACGCCTCTGAGACTGGGCAAAACTTGTCTGTCGCCGATGCTTCCATGGTTTCTACCGTTCCCGACGTTCCAGGCGCACCCGTCCAAGACTTTGATACCTCGGCGGATGACTCGGATGACTTGCCGGAGTTCCCATCTGCACGCAAGGAAGCCCTTGTTACATCCAACACTGCTCAAATTGGCAAGGGTACCACTCAGATCGAGAGCCTGGTTGTCGGGCAGGATGGTCCAACCTTTTTATCTACCTTCGCTACCAACGCTGCGCTTATTGCAACCAGTGGTCAAGAGTCTCTCGTCCCAGCGATCACTAACTCCCCATTCAACTCTTATCTGTCGGGTGGCCAGCCATTCTATGCTGCTCCATCTGCCCCTAACAAGGACCCATGGGCCATTTACAACTGGACTTCTGTCAACTCTGCTCCAAATACCTCGAACGCCCAGGTTCCGTCATTGAAGAGAGAGCTTGCCAATCCTGTCACCCCAGCTGCTAAGAAGCAAGTCGTGAAGAAGTCGCAGCTTGTTCTCAGCAGCTGCGATACCCCACAGAGCTCACCAACTACCGCTACTCTATCTGCTCCATTTGCTCTGAACGCTCCAGTCGGCTCTAACGGCCGCACTGCCGGAGGAATCGACTTCGACCTGACGAACCACCCATACCATTCCCACTGTGGTGCACACCTTCCAGGCCCGAACCCATTGATTCCAGCTCTGCGTTCACTCCAAGGCACGGTATACATCCACACTCTTGCACGTTTCGTTAAGAAGGGTAACAATCACATCAACAAGGACCCAGTTAATGCTAAAGCCATGTTGACCAAACCCGTCAAGAACTACATTCCAATCGTTTGCGTCAATTCCGATGGTGTGCACAACGAGCCAGCCGCTTCCCAGCAATCTGCTGCTCCAGACGCCGCTGGAAAGGTTACCTTCTACTGGCCATGTCGTGAGGATAGCTATCAGGCTATCTCCTGGAAGAAGACCCTCGGCAGAGATTTAGCTTTGGCGTGCGAGGCTCATATGCCCAGTAAGTTTTCCTTGTCGTCCTTATACCAGTTGGTCCCGATAGCTAACTTTCATAACAGCCGAGTACATCCTCAAGGGGTTTCCCACGGACTACGTCCTCTGGGAGAAGATCTCTGGCAAAGTCGATGCCAACAATACCATCAGCTCCGTTGACCGCACCGACCGTTACCTATACGGATTCAGAGGGGGCAAGGGCAAGCAAGGACGTGGCAAATACGCCTCTCCACAAGAGTTCTTCCCACACCTCCTCTGGCTCGGAACTAACATCAACGGCGAGTATGAGTGCACTTGCCATCTCTGTGATAAGGGGCTTGAGGCTGAGAGAGTGCGCAGAAAGGCTGAGATGGGGGTGCATGATCGTGTCCAGTTCGCGGTTGAGAAGTGGAACGATCAGCATAAGGCGATTATTGAAGCCAAGGAGGAGAAGAATAAAGCTGCTGGTGGTGGCGGTTACTAAGCTGCTCGTTGCGGTCCATCCTGGTTGAGCATCTCCTTCGACGGTCTCTGGCTGGCCATGCCGGCCGGTGTATCAGAAAGGATGCGTCGTCGGTGTTTCTGCGTGAAGTCGTGATGCGCGGGTGAGCGCGTGGGTCTTGTTCCCGCGTGTTCGGATGCTCGTTATCACTCTTGCTTGGAAGATCGTCGGCCGATGTTCGCTCAGACGAGTTAACTTCTTCAAGAATGGTATTATGTGATGGGCTTCGGCTCCTCGTGGGGTTTCCTTTATTGGATCGATTGGGCGGTTTTGCCTCGAGTTTCGTTCTTCGCCGCTTTCTTACTCATCGGTCATGCGTCCTGTCACTTCATCTTCGGACGAACTGACGTGACGTCGTTGACGCAGACAGTGCACGGTGAAACTTCGAGGATGGCATCCTGGCCCCGCCGTTCCAGGGTTTTAGTTTCGTTCATTTTGGGCGTTGATGTTCCTTGTTTCACGCACTTCTAGGCGTCGGATATTTCATTCCATTTCAATCATCTCGGCGATCTTTGAGGTATGGACGCTAAACCTCGACGTCGTTCGCAGAATTGCAGCGAGGTATATTGAGACGATGAACATGGTTGCGCCGGTCAAGGGATCCGCGTTATAGTTTTGGCACAGTAGTATAGCGTATATCGATGATGCTTGCTAAGCCTTCGTCTAGCAAGAGTTGCAGGTCTGAGGAGGGTAGTGAGCGAGCGTTGACTTGGGAGACGTGACGTGCATGTGCGGGGTAACCCACAACACTATTGTCAAAAAATTCCGTGAAGGTTGCTCACCATTTGCATCGGGACCCCATCTGAGAGCTTAGTATTCAAAACAGAAGGGGCCAGTGGTGGTAGATGGTTATAGCGCTTTTGGTAAGGGTTACGCCGCCACCGCGCTGCTACCGTCACCTGTCCACCAGGAGATGTTGTCCACTGCTCTGATGGCTGATACCGACCCAGAGGAGCATTGGTAAAATCTCTGGTGTACCGAGAGAAATTGCGTTCCTGATACAAGTATGCCGAAACATGGGATGGACCAATTTCATAACGCAGAGTTCAAGAAGCAAAAGAGTGACAGTCAGTATTAGAGGTTTAAATGTATGGCATCTACCTACGTGCTGTCAACCCGGCTGCGAATTCCATCCATCCTCTTTGTCTACCTATAGCAGAGCTTTCACCTTGAACGCTTTGGCGGTCGTCTCTTTGTCCAAGACTCAGGTACCCACCATCTCAACACGCTATAAGGGAGTAGTATAGCAAGATTCGAAACGTGCGGATACACACTGGCCCAATTAATCTATGCTGAGGCGAATTTTAACTCCCAGCCTCCTACGTCGAATGAACAAAATCATGAGCACAAAGATCCTACCCAAGCAAGGTCTGTTGGCCGAGGTGATCGAGTCAGTTAGAAAATGTGGCTATAACGATTCATGTTCTTGGTATATTGCTAGCTTTATCGCTTTCCTATGCGCCAGAAATGCTCACCCATCATATCGCCTCTCCAGCACTACACTGTCACCTATTCTGCAATGTTCTACTTAGCTAATCTAGCTAATTCGGCATTTACAACCCCAGCCACCGTCCATAACACCACCTAATACGCTCACTGACCCTCCTCTGATTGTCTACCCCACTCCTCACATACCCAAGCTCAGCAACATCCTCCATGAACTCCCGTCTTATACCAGCATCCATCGTGACCTCGGCAACCTGTCTCAGCACCTCGATCTCACAAAGCAAGAGACCATGATCCTTGTACCCAAGCCTGCCTCCCCTTCCGTCGCCATCGCCTTGAATTACGGCAGAGAGAAGGAGACGATCGATGTTACGCAACACCCGTGCAGCCTTCCCCTTCTTCCTTTGCTTATCCTTACTCCTCCTCGTCCCGAAAGCCCCAGACAGCCATCTCGTCACGGAGAAGGTGACCAAGATGCCCGGCGTGAGCCCAACAAAGCCGAAGACAAGCTCTTGGGACTTTAACAAAGCGTCGATACCACTCAACGCAACCTCAACATCCACCTTCGTCTTCTGAACCTGAATCAACAGCGTCCTGATCAAGTCTCCGCGCACCGTCCCAATAAACGGTTTCCGCAAATCCTTCTCGTACGCTTTCAACACAGGTGTTAAGTCTCCTTTTCCCACTTTACTCCTTAGCTCTTCCACTGCGCTCTCAGTCATCGGAGAACTAGATTTGTCTACCACGAAATCCACCACCATGCGTTCCAAGCTGTCGCGATCACCCTTGAGTGATTCCTTGGACATGATCGCCACTTCCGAGCCTTCGTCGTGACGGATGGTCTTTATTACTTTCCTCGTCGGCTCCACCACCCAATTAGCCCAGAAATCTCTTACCGTGGTTGCCAGCTCGGCGGACCACTGTATCAACTCCGCCTTCCTATTGACCAGGATCCTCAGGATCGTTGTGCTCGAAAGCAGTAAAACGGTGGCAGGGAGCCAGTACCTGACCAGCACACCCGGGCGGCCATACTCGGCTCTCAGCCTCCTCTGCTCTTGGATATGCTTCGGAATCTGCTGTTCCAGTATAGTTTGAAGTTTGATTGCGAGCTTTGCAGGGGTGGGTGAGGGCGAAGGGCCACCAATCCCACGCTCGGAGATCGACTCAGAGTCCTCGACTGCGCTGAAGACCATGTCTTCTAGCCCCTCTGTGCCAGCCTCCAGCATCGTGACATTCTTCAACACCGAGTCCATGAGGCCGACGCTGCGTTCGACGACAGAGCGGTACTCTTCCTGCTGCGTCTCCAACCCTTGCGCATCCACATCTTCCCCAGCTTCTGCGATGGTTGGGAAGTCGAGACACTCTTCAATCAATAAGCCCAACCCGGCTGCCGACATCTCCCTTAGTCTCCGCAGCCCAGACTGTTTTTGTCTGATTGCCTTTCGCGACTTAGCTAAGGGAGAGAGGACCCGGCTCTGGATGTCCGAGACACTCCTCTCAGCAATCGATTGCCGGATGAGGTCATAAAACTCTTTCCACCCATCCAGTACTCCCTCTCCAATGTCTTTCACACCATTCGCTGCTCGTGCCCCAAGACCAGAACTATCAGAGTCGCTCGCATCGCCTTGGCTCCTTCTCTGGCGAAGTTGTGTAAGGCGGGTAAAGCGAGCTGAGGCATCGCTGTAGATTTCTTTTGAGAACTCGAGACCCCGAATAGGAAGCATCTGGGTAGTCCAAACCGCCATCCAGAGCCAGGAACCGGCTATCTCGTCCCAGTACCACTGTTCATCTTGTAACGGGATCGTCTGCTCCAGTAATGTCCTTAAGAGAAGACCGTATGTGTGTACCGTCGCCTTGCTTATGAGTAGCCATTCGAGTTCTTTTTCATATTCGGACTTGGACTGTTCGGAAAAAAAAGCGAGTTCGTCGGAAAGGGGATTAAGACCGGCATTCCCGAGTAAGTGCTGAATCCGCCATGCGCTAAGAGGTTTACGAGAGGTGGAGGTGAAGTCTTTGATTATTGACTGGAGCTCTGAGATGCGTGCGCTCTGCTCTAATCGCGGTTGATGCGCTTCGCTCTCTTCAGCCTCGGCCTCTTCGTTATCGAAATGGTCTCTGCTTGGTATGCGGCGGTAGGAGAGTGTAGGCGAGCTTGATCCCGACTTCGAAAGGCCATGAGAGTGTGGGTGTGGGAGGAGTTGGAGGCGGTCGAGCTGCGTGTCTACGCGCTTTACCTGGCTGTGAACTGTCAGCCCTGTCTGTGCTTCTACTATCCTACTTCCCTTCCCGCTAACAAGTTAACTTACTCGGCGACAATACTCATTGCGGCGACTCAAGCTCACGAATCGGTTTGTGAGGAGTCGGCAATGTTGAAGAGAGGTTAAGGATGAGCTGGCTACACTCTTTGTTTATTCTGCCCGCGACGCTGCGCTGGCGCGATGACGTTGGCTTGGCGGAATTGGGGACCGAAACATCATGGATGGAATCTTCACTTTACGCTCGAAATTTATGTTTAGTTTGTGGTCACTGGTATTTCCCGAGAAAGAGATACCAAGATGGCTGTCATTCCATCCTTTTAGTGGTAGCATGTCAACTAGTTGAAAACTGTCAGGCTGTAGAGCAGCTCAACCAAACAGTCGCAACTCGAGGTCCTGTGGGACTAGCTGAAGAGTGATGAAGACCACGTAACTCTAACAAGATTCAACATCCATCACTCCGTCCCTCCGTTGACCAGTTGATGTCAATCTTGTGATGTTGCCAAGTTGAGAAAGCGATGAGAAGTCTAACGATTTCACGCCTTTGCAATTACATCTGGCTCGTGGATTCCTTCTGCAGAACTCAACCGGATGCCAACAGCCATATAACTACTTTGACTATTATCAAGAGACTAAAAGAAGCATTTCGCTAGCGAAAATCAAGCTCTGAGTGCTCAATCGATACTCTTAACTGGGTGGCGAACCTCTACAGTAGCCATCCGGGTACATGCCTGCCAAACATCACCTCAATCCATCAAAACTCTTCAACAGCACCACTCAGTTACCCACGACACAAAACCTAAACCCCGCTTTCACCCAACCAATCTATCTGATCCCCACCCCAAGTCTGCCAAAATGGGTTCCATGGGCTGGGCACCAGACCCTTCGGCGCCTCTACAAAGACAACCTTTCACCATCCGTCCAGCGACCAAAAATGACATACCAGGCATTTGCAGGATTGGGTCAGCAGTTTTCGCCGCAACCTTTGGGTATAGTTTGAGCAAGGAGGACTTGGCACAATACCTCATCGACGCCTACTCTACCGAGTCCATCACAAAAGATTTCGGAACCGGCAACTCAGACTTCATCGTCGCTGAATCAAACGAAGCGAGTCACGAGGTCCTAGGGTTTGGGATGTTGACTAGAGGATCGACCGAGCCATGCCTGCATCATCTCGACCAAGTGGTGCTGGTTGAGCTGCAGAGACTCTACGTGAGTCAATCGGCGCAGGGTATGGGTGTTGGAAAGGGGTTGATGCAGGAGATGGAGACTATGGCCAGAGCACAGGCGTTCACGAAGATGTGGCTTGGTGTGTGGGAAGATAACCATGTTGCGCAAAAGGTTTATGGGAAGGGTGGGTATAAGAAGGTTGGGACGCATGATTTTGTGATGGGGGAGGAGGTGCAGACGGATTGGATTATGGTTCGGGAGTTGTAAGGCGGAGCTGAAGAGGAGGGTATATTGATGAACTTCTGGAGAAGGTGACCGATAAGGAGTGGTGGGAGACATAGAAAGGTGGGTGGAAAGGGAAATAGAGAATAAGTTGCGAGGTGTGGAATTCTCGAGTCTGGAGGTTTTGACGCAACTCCACCATTGTAGACGATAAAATTGGGCTAGATGAGGTGTCGATGCGGTGATAGACTGATAGACAATACATTATCAAATTACTTGGCGAAAACCCACCATATCAGTTCTTGAGCAGAATTCTTCCAAAACACGCCACTGTGACACAGTGATTTGAGATGGTGTGAAGCAGAATGGCCTCCCTACCACTCCGCTCCATAAGTAGCACAATCGGCACTCACATGCGTCCCATCACAAGAGCCATTAAGTTATAGACACTACATCCATTCCCCCCTCAAACTTGCTAGACTGTCTATCACCGATCACACATGTCCTCCATCCGTATCATATGTATGTTTTCAGAAGAAAAATGCAAAGCAAGCAATACCTGTTCTTTGGCATCCGTCCTCATTCCGTCACTCAGTCCTATTACATTGGAGACCATCCTATTCTTGCAATGTGGTCTTCGTTCATGTTTCGCCTCGTCAACCCCGCTCGAATCTCGCACCGCACATCATCATTCCCATCCAATGCGTCGTTTGTACTGTCCTGCTTGTCCTCTACGATATGCTTCTGCCTGTTGCATCTCGTCTCCCTTCGCGCTCTACACTCCCCTCCTCATCATAATAGCATTTAGCAGCACTTCCCACCCTTCTCCTCCCCCTTTCCCACCTCCACGCCCCGTCCCTCCTTCGCCTTCTGACTCGCCTCATCCATATTCCTCCTCTTAATATCCTGCGCCACAGTAAAGAACGCCTTCTCCACATTCACACCACTCAGAGCGGATACCTCCAAGAACGGGAGTCCCAACTCGTCGGCGAGCTGCTGACCTTCTTCGGTCGACACTTGGCGCTTTTCGGAGTCGTCGCATTTATTGCCTACCAGGATCATGGAGACGCCGCCGGTGCCGTGGGCTTGGACTTCGGAGAACCAGCCTTTAACGTCTGCGAAGGAGTTAGCCGGTGTTCAAATGTAGGGTGGTGGAAGTGGAAACGAGTAGGGAGAATGGCAAGACGGATGAGAGCGCCGGTAACACGAAAGAAAGAAGCCATAAGCCCCTCCTCTCAGTTCAATACTCTTTATCCATCTCCCTCCCTCCAGCCATCCCTTCCCTCGCGTCGCTCGTTCCGGAAGTCGGGAAATACTCACGCTCAAAACTATCCCTACTCAACACACTAAACACAATCAAGATTCCGTGCGCCCCCCTATAATACGCCCTCGTAATCGTCTTAAACCGCTCCTGTCCCGCCGTATCCCAGATCTGCAACTTAATCCTCTTCCCATCCAGCTCGATGGTGCGGATCTTGAAGTCGATGCCCACGGTGGAGATATAGGAGGGTGTGAATGCGTCTTCGGCGAAACGCAACAGGCAGGAGGACTTGCCGGTGTCGGAGTCGCCAATTATTAGGAGTTTCATCTGCGGATTGCGTTAGGGTGAGTTCTAACAAGTAGTCGACAAAGTGGCGTGTTCGAGCCACCACAGCCACTGAGAGTGGTCAAGAGGTGATGGAAGGTATCGCGATGACGATGAAATACGGTGCTCAGGGTATGGGCTGCAGGAAACCTGACCGTGATCCAAGGACTGTAGATCGAAGAAAGCAACGTACCAAGAAATCATAGTTCCTGTTTCCAGCCATCTTGGCTTCTGTGCTCGTCGCGTGGTCGTCGTGTGATGATAGTGATTGATAGCTACAATGTCGTAGCCTTGCGCGCTGGAACTTGACGCCCGTGGTAATTCTCAGCGGTAGTGGTTTCTCGCGTGGAGTTTCACAAGAGTCTATGGATATAAGAGACTATAGGTTCCTGGTTTGTTGTCGTGATGGAGGTTACTCGGTGGTGTAGTAGGATAGTAGTGTAACTGTGCTGTCCCGTCTATCGTCGGTGGTTTACAATCGCCGTCGTCGTGTCGTCTCAACGTAGCTGTCCTTAATCTCGCGGTTATCGTCTGGCGCTTATCGTCTTCTCGGGGTCCTGTTCTTTCTCTTTCTAAGCTCCTCGTCTTTGCTATAACTTCGAGAAATGTAGTCGAAGTCGTGTGATATGGGTTAACAACTGGAGATGTGCCAGAAATTGTAGTGGTGGTGTCGGTGACGCTGTAGAGGCGAAAGTGTGGTAGCTTGGCTCGGGCGCTGAGACTTGTCAAACATTGGCCAGTGACGAGGATGGGCACCTGCCAGGAGGCGCAGCTTATTACGCCTGGAGAACGAGGCAGCACTTCTTGATCGCAACTCTTTTGAGGCCGAATTCACGAAAATGAAAAGCTTAAGAGCAGAAGGTTGTAATAGGCTAGCATCTATATAGTAGTAGAATGTCTAAGCTAGGCTTGAAATTTCAAAATTAAGATGTTAACCGGTTGTTTACAACAACTTAGGTCTTCAAGCACATACATGTGAAAGCGTCTGGCAGCGAATCACGAGCACATTTTGTTGGAGAAAGTCCCAACATATTCGCTCGATCAGTTTATTTAGTTGCCTGCAAAATGTGCTGAAATACTCGTAAACGATGTTGCAATGATAATATCTGTCTAATAAAGGTCTGTATTAAAAGGACCCAGCACGCCGGCCAAGTGTAAGTCTATGCAACCGCTAAACGCCCCTCTCATGCTGAACATGCACACATCAAGTTTTCCCATCTCCTCATCAACCATTATCTACTGGTTTTCTCTCTCCCTTCCCATGTGGGCCTCGGGTCGAGCTACAGCGACGGCCTCATCATCTCCGTCATACAGCCTAAATCGACGCACTTATTGTGCCTTCTTAAGCTTCTTGGCCTCTTTCGCCAACTTCCTCTCACGTCTTGCCTTTGCCGCCTCTGGGCCAGCCTCAGTATCAAGGCAATAATCCCACCATCTAAACGAGCTGGCGTAGTTACCAATGAACCTCTCATGGTGAACATCGTGATGCTCAGCTCCAGCCCAGACTGGGAAGAAGTGGTGCAGCGACCATGGGAACTCGTATCCGGAGTGCGCATCGATTGCTTGAAATAATCTGAGAGTGATCCAGAGGTACATCGTCAAGATGTGGAGGTCGCCAGTGATTGCGCACCAAGCGACTGGTCCCAGAACCGTTCCGGCACCAAGGACCATAACCTCGATCGGAGAAGCGTACTCAGCAGCCAGACCAAAAGGCGCTGAGTACTGATGGTGGATCTTGTGAACGGAGCGGTAGAGAGGGCCCCAGTGCATGGCGCGATGGGTCCAGTAATGCCAGGCGTCCTCAAAGACGAAGAAGATGGCGATGTGCATCAACATCTTTGTGAGAGGTGGAAACGGAACGCCGGTTGCCATGCCGAAGAAGACGGCCATTGGGTGGAAGAGCCAGATCTGGGGGAGTTCGACTGAGAAATGGGATAGGAGGACTAGTTTGGTGCAGTCCCATTGTTCTTTGATGGTTGGGATCTTGGTCTAGAGACGTTAGTGAAACTGTTTCGCCGTATTGTTTCTCGGCGAGTAACTAGATGAAGGAGTGTGAACTTACTGCCTGAATCTTGTACTTGTTGAAATATGGGGTGCGATCGATTATGACCCATGGCAGGGAGCGGCCAAAGTAGACCAGCTCGTGCATGACGAAGGACATGATGCCGGTAGCGAGAACATCGTTCTGCATGTATGCGTACCAAGCCTGTTGTCTGTCAGTTTTCGCTCCTTCGCACTCTCCTTCCCATTCTCTCTCGCGTGCGCTGCCACGGCGGCGGCCACGACACAACCGGTGCGCTGGAGTCTCAAGAGGGAGTACATACAGCCCACAACCTTTCGAAGATATTCAACACCACCCCGTTGTATTCAGAGATGTTCTCATACTGATCCCAGTATGTCGCGTTCGGCGCAAGCATCGTGGCATTGTAGCCAGCTGAAAGTGTTGAGTCCCTTCATACCATTAGCTTCTGCTCTTAACCATCTTCTACTCCTAATACTCTCGTGGCCTGATAACCAAGTTCGGCTTCTTATCGCCTCTCTGCTTTCGCGAGCTCGCTCTGAGAAAGGGAGCGCGCAAGCGCGCAGAACGAGCGTTGAGCAAATCGAATAGTGAGAGGGGAATGACCTTGCTGACAGTGCGGACTTACATCGTTGCTACCACCAGCTATGTTGTTGAGGTAGAGGAGGAAGTGCGGATTGCGATGATAAAGTCGTCCAGCGTTCAGAAAAGGGAGCACGCACCTAGCCTCTCAAGGATTCCTGGGGCAAAAGATCCACTGACCGTGCTTGTCTACAGGGGTCAAAGTGGTTTATGCGGCCGACGCCAGATCTCAGGCACACCAATCGCAGTCTAGCTTTACTGTCTTTGTTGCCAATCAGGCCAGAAAATTGGGTCGGAACCCAGGATCTCCGATGCACAAAGCTTTTTCACGTGACTACGAATGCACAACTTCGTATTCGGATTGCGGTTATCCAAGACCACAATCCGAACGCGAAACAGCGAAAAGCGATGGGGCGAAGGCCGAGAAGCGTCGCAAGATGGTGGCGTGAGAGGGATCATCAGACATCAGATGGTGTGGAAGAGAGGGTATCCGAGGAAAAGGAGATCATAACTTATTTATCAGTATTTCTCAGGTGTTAAAAAGCTAGGAAAAAAATGGCAGAGAGAAATGAGTCATGTTTGCCCTGCCGAATTATTTGTGCTGGCCAGCTTGTCTCTGGGGTTCTTTATTTTTTATCGACAGATGCTACGAGTCTCCCTCCAGTACACCAAGCACTCCGCCAACAAGGTGGAGAGAGCCGGTTACAAGACACTCTACCTCGCTGTCTCTGCTTAGATCCCTCACGCTCTCAATTGCCTCCTCAATGCTGGCGAGAACCTTGATTTCTGCCTTCTCTTCGCCTACCAGCTCAGCCCACTTGTTTGCGAACGCCGTCTGCACTGTCAACCTCTCAATCGCGCTCTTATCCTGCATTAAATTCGTATTATCCTTTTTCCACACACTCTTGTAAGTCGTGTTTGCACAAAAGATGACCGTGTTGAAGACCTGCTTCTTTCCACCATGTACGGCACAGAACAAGACCTCGAGCAAATCGTTGGCTTCATCCCGTCCCTGCTGATTAAAAACCAACACCTTCCTCCTCGTCGGCTGGGAGACAGAGTTGTACCAACTAGCAGCGACGCGTAGAGAGTCTGCGGTGTGAGCACCGTCTATATACCACTTCACCTTCCCATTTTCAGGATCAGAAAGTGTTTCACACCGTCCGCGCCACTTGACCTCCTCCAGTCCCTTCTTGAACTCGTCCGGTAACTCGCTATCCAGCCCTCGATATGTTGGCGCCAGTTTTCTAACAACCACCTCCGCAAGCTCAATAGCCAAACTAGCATTCTCCCTCTGAAACTCCGCATCAGGCATAACTCTCACACATTGCCCCGCCAACCGTGGATCAACACCCACATCCACCAACTCAACACCCTTATCCTCCGCTCTCTTACGCACCACCTCTCTCGCCGCCGGCAGCTGAGGAGAGATGAATCCACGCGATCCTGTCCTAAGTATACCAGCTTTATGCCAGCTAATCTCTTCAATAGTACGGCCCAGTGTGGCTACATGATCGATCCCCAATTTACTTATTCCTACCCCAACAGGATAAGTGATGACGTTTGTGCTGTCGTATTCTCCGCCCACTCCGACCTCGTAGACAGCAGCATTTACGCCTTCTGAGAGAAAGGTATGGAATGACATCAGTGTCAGGAATCGGAAATAAGGTGGTCGTTCCGGGCAGTCGACCTGAGCATCTTGCTCTTTTGTTAGGGCGAGCTTGTCCCAGACTTCGAAGAAGTATTTCGCGAACAGATGCTTGGGTATTGGTTGTCCATCAATCCGAATCCGCTCTCTCACTGAGACGAGATGCGGACTTGTAAACAACCCTACCTTCAGTGGCCTGTCAGTCCTCAGCGACCTGGTTTCGCGGTATGTGTTGAGAATCGAAGCGACATAGGCACAGACAGATCCTTTCCCCTTGGTGCCGGCTACGTGGGTAATATTCAAGGGCGTTAGATCGTCGGGCGTGTATCCGAGCTGTTTTAACTGATTGAGTGTATTTTGAAAGTGTTGTGGGCCAGGCTTCATGCCCGCCTTTCGTCGCTGCTCGAGGATGTGGAAGGGGGTTTGAAGGGAGTTTAGGCAGTCGAGTGCGTCCTAGAGGAGAGTTAGTATGGTCCTTGTGCAAACGAGTCCATTGGTCGGCTAGGTGCACTGTCGACGCGTAACATTTTGACTGAGAATGATAATTGGGGCAGGGCAACTCACATCGTAGCTCAGCGTCGCAACCATGATTCGGGACGTCGCAGAGTATGTCCTTAATTGAGCTATCGCAAATCTGTTGGCGGTAGGTATTTTGCTTCTTAGTCCAGCCGATAAATATGAAGGACGAAGAGTCCGAACTGCGGGTAGACTCATGCTTCCCTCCCTCCTCCTTCGTAGCAATGAGTCCAAAGTGACAAGGCTGAGCAGTAACCCGTGGGGCTCGCGAAGACGTGATGAGGCTGACAAGTCTTAGCGATGTCTGCCAAGCCAATCCCTGTTCGGGCGTGAATGGGAAAATCGACAAAACCTGGAAATGCTCGAAATGCGCAGCCTTGTCCCACGCTGCGAGCTCCAACGAGTCAAATTGCACCAATCGAAAAGCTGAAATCTGAAGGAGCAACGACAGGTAAAATCGGCCGCATTTTTCGAGAACTGGGAAGTATCATGTGACGAAAATCTTCGCGTAAGAATTTTGTGGTTTGGTTGGGTAAGATAACCATCCAGGTGTTTTTGCTTCTGTTTCCTCTTTGATTTCTGCCCATCCATTCCGTCGATCCTCCACGCCACAAGCACAACCTCCTTACCTCTCTACCTAAAACCAATACTCTTTTAATAGACGTATTCAAACGATCATGCCTATCTCCAAGAAAGCTAGAGTCCAGCGTGAGCACAAGGCTGCTGATAAGGCGGGCACCCGTGTCGCAGTTAAGGCGAATGGTCTTCCTGTTAAGACGCCAAAGTCTACCTCTGTCGTAAGTTTCTTTTATCTCCTGGTTTCCAGCAAGGGACAGGAGCTTAAAGCTGGGAATTTGCGATAGAGAGAGAGAGAGTGTGTGTGATAGCATTTGTTATTGAAGAGCTTCTTGAGAGCTTGATCAATCGAGTGCGCAGATCACAACAGTCGTGCAGAGCAACATTAAGCAATTGTTTCCTCTGCCTCTTGCCTCCCGCCTCCCAGTCTCTAGCTACCTCTCGCGCGTGGTTTAATCATTCTCTACGCACTACAAACATCAGACACTAACTAATACTCCACCAGTGCGCGTTCTGCCGCAAGGAGATGATCGCCACCAACGTCGTCCAGCTCCAGACCCACGCTGAGACCCACGACCAGAAGAACTGGCCAAAGGAGAAGTGCTGGCCAAAGGAGTTTCCTTCCGCCTAAGCTGCTTGCTCGCCATTGTTTATGAGTGAGGACAGATGCATGGTGAGATGCTTGGCGTTCGGCTGGGAATACCACTAGTTAGCAAAATGGTTTTGATTTCAACCACTACAAGGTTAATTCGTTTTCTTCATTCTGTGACTCTTCATCATCAATCTGTATATACATGAGTATATACCAATAAGTATACACAAGTAGACTTCGCGATTGCACAACCAGTTAGCTCCGGCCAAGATTGATTCGCAGATCGACTCACAGGGTTCAAGTCAAACTAGTCAACATATTGACACATCCTTGTTTCAGCCTTGTGGCGCCACACAGCCTTGGTACCTTGACGGCCACACTTCTCGACCTCACAACGACAGCTTTTGGCTAGCTTTCTACGCACATATGCAGCTTTTCTGTTGCGCCTGACTTTTCGCCCCTCAATCCCATCGACTGTGAGCTCTTTATGCGCGCGCTTATTGCGGCTGTTTCTGACACCTGTTAGCTCTACACAACTTAACACCGCATTACTTTGTCGCGACCTACCCGACACTTCCACCACATCGCATAAACCTCGCCTCTATACACATTAGCATAATCATCACGCCAGAGCACACCGTACCGCCACCACACACCTAGAGACAGACACACAGACACAGACACGCAGACACAGACACGCAGACACAGACACGCAGACACACGCCGACACGCAGACACACAGACACACAAACACACAGACACGCAGACACACAGACACACAAACACACAGACACGCAGACACGCAGACACGCAGACACATTCACACATCACAGCACACCTTACCGTCATATCAAACCTCACCGACACCACATATACCATACATACCACACAATGGTGACCACAAACCCAGCCGCCTTGACACCAGAACAACTCCGTGTCGTCGACTCGGCAAGAACTAAGCTTGACCAGCTCACCAAGAGCATCGAGGCCACGATGAGAGCCGTCGCCCTCGGAAACCCAATGCCTGACGTGTGAGTACTCTCGCTATATTCATTTCATACACCGTCGCGGTCGATGTTCAACTCTCAAACTGAGACTCGATGGACTCGACCGGTTAACGCGATGGGCTCAACCGATTGACACTCGCTGTCGTCGTCTGCACCTTCGTCAGTGTCGACTCTGTGCGAGAACACAAGTGTGGTGGCAGAGTCCACGAGTGCGATATTCTCTTTGATGTGTAGACTCAGTGGACTCGGCCGGTTAACTCGTTGCCTTCGATCGTTGTCCTCTGTACCTTCATGAGCTTTCGTTCTTCAGACAAGTACTGACTGCTTACAGGTCCTCGATTATGGCACACGCCGGCATCCTCACGCAGACCACATCCTCCATCACATCCCATCTTTCGACACACTCCGATCTCTTGTCCGCACTTGTCGCATACCCATCGCCACAGTTCCCGGGTCGCCAGCACGAAGGCCTCGCCGGCGTACTGCTGCGCAAGAAGATGGAACCAGGTGTCGAGTCCTGGGTGGAAGAGGGACGTATCACCGGCGCAAGCCAAAACACATCAGCCTTCGGGCAAACTGTTCGAGCTAGTGGGCTCCGAAGGGATGTTGTTCAGGGTTTGGCAAATACTAATACCACCACACAAGAGCCCGGCGAGCTCGAGGACGACTGGAAACAAGCAGCGATGTACACGGTGCAGGCGGCGGGACGACTGCTGGACTCGAGCAGGGAGGAGGCAGATGGGATGGAGGAGGAAAGTTCCGAGGACGAGGACGGAGATGGAGATGGGGATGTCGCAATGGGTGGCCAAGGCGCTGATGACGAATCCGCGGCAACAGGGCTGGGAAGAGGCAGGAGTGTACTGGAGCTGGCGAGGTTCAGCCACACGGGCCTGGCGAGTTAGGATTATTACCATTGGAAGACACAACAATAGCCCATAAAAGGTTTAGCTTAGCGCTGAATCGACTGAAGCCATCGCCGTCTTTCGAGTGCTTAGCACCACAACACACCGTCGTACCAAAGCTTCTGCACCATCACGCAACGCTTTTGTATTTCGTCGCACCGAGTTATTTCGATTGTGATATCGCTTCGTCGAACTTTACCACCATCCGACCAACGTCATGATCGGCCCAACCGCCCCAATGGCACCAGCAACCGCCGAGGGCCACCAGACCTGCCCGGGCCGCGAGTCTCGCAACTCGCTCTGCTGCCCGCACGCCATCACCAATGCCAGAATCGGGAGGCCGACTGTCATCGCCGGCACTAAAGATAATTTTCATACCTCCGTCCCAAGCGCTGCGGTTCACGCCGCAACCCCTCGCCGGAATCCGGGCTCGCGGTCCCCCCAGCTCGTGACTCGCTGTCGCGAAGACTCGAGCCACCGCCCCAGTCACCAATGCCACCACCACCATGCGCACTGCCGGGACTAAGTCCCATTATCACACCAGCGCCCTCGGGAGCGCCTCCGGAGTCCGCACCATGCTCACGGCCCCCGCCGCCGCCTGAGTGCTGGTTCGCGCCGCCGCCGCCGGAGCCAACACTGCTCGCCTCCCTGCTCTTGGAACTGTGTCTGAGGTCATCAAGGTGAGGATTCCTGCTCGTGCTCCCGCTAGACCAATTGCCACATCGAGGATTCCGGCACGGAGGCGGGTGAATTCTGTGGGGGGATCGAGGATTTGGGGGGAGTTGGAGGAGAGAACGCCGTGGGAAGGGGGAGGAAGCGCTGGACTTGGAGAAGGTAAGTCGGCCACACGTCGAACCATCATAATTCCTGCGCGCTCACACCGGGCCGGCTTCTTCGGGCCAGAAAACATTGAGGCCGGTGGCGGGGTCTGTTGCTGCATCCAGATCTCGATTTGCTTAAGATCCTGGGGGCTTGGGTTTGGAACGGGGCGTTAGGGGACTGACGAAGATGACTGATGATGGGTAAATGGCAAGGCTTTGTTGTTTTGTATTGTTAGTTTTGATTTTGAATAACCGACTAAACTCACTCATGCCTCGAGATGCGGTGTTAAGTGCTTATATTGAGTTGCTACCTACGTCTTTACTCATAATAACATAGCCACTCTCATCATCACTATCTTTGGATCGTCTAGTTCGACGACCGGATACGATCTCGAGGTCGCGAAAGCCGATTTTGTGGTAGAATGTGCGCGCGCGGTGGTTGCGCAGGCAGACGGTGAGCATTACCATTTCCACTCCTACCTTTGCCGCGATGTTCTGAACCAACGCCAGTAACCAATATCCCAATCCTATGCCCCTGTATGACGGCCCAAGGTGGATCTCATACACGTATAAACAGCTCACATCATCCTCGTATGTCGGCATGAACGACACGAAGCCAACGATAGGTGCGGCCGAATCAGTGGACGAGCGGAGTAAAAGGTACTTAAGGTCTAGTAGCCGCATCTCCTTTTTCTTTGACGCCGGCTTCCACCCCAGTGTACTCCTCTCATAGTCAGACTTGGACGATTCTTCGATGAGGCGGAAACATGACGTCAAGGCGTCATCTGGGAGATCGGTGGCGGAAATAAGGGAGAGGCCGAGGGTTGTTGAGGTTTGGACGTGAGTGTAGGTCCTCCAGTCTTCTCTGTGAGCGTGTTAGTGTAGACGTGAGGGGTTGGGGGCAGGGAAACATACGCAGGTGGGAGGTAGCGTGTGATGAAGTCTGAGGTGGATAGCGTGGTCGCCACTTCAACGAGATCTGGCGACGTTGAGGTGGTGTCGGTTGGCATGTTGGATGATATGGGTTGGTCGAGTTGAGGCGTAGAGATTGGAAGTGCTGCTCATGTATGGTTGTGGAGTTGGGAAGGTGTCGCCGCCGGCGCGCGCGCTGTAAGGGAGGACGTGAGATCTCAAGACGATATGACGCGGTGAAGGAAGATGCACACCTTTGTGATAAAGGCTGAGGCAGTCAACGATATGACTCATAAACTTTTTTTATGGTACTGGTGATCTGACAAGAAGTAGGCAGCGGTGCCGCGGAGGTCTGGTTGCAGAGTTGTAGAGGTGTCGCAGTTGGCGCGCGCGCAGTGAAGGAGGATGAACGATCTCGCGATTGGAGTTGACGCCGTAGATGACACGACTCGTGGAGCCTAGTATAGCGTTGGTAAATTGAAACATCATAGATGCCTGTACTCACAATGTATCAGTGTCGAGATATGGACGTGTTGGGGTAGGATGTGGAAGAGGTGAGGTTGCTCTTCCCAAAACAGCCTGGATAAGGCGGTGGCTATGGGCAGAACCTTGGCCGCCATCGATAAGCTCCCCAAACTCGGGATAACTCACATCTTAGAACTGTTATTCAACATCACCTCGCGACCTGAGGTGGACGGAGCGGCGTATAAATCGACGATGGCATATTTAAGGGCCCTATCAAAACTGGGTAACTTGAGACCAACTGCGCACAACTCGAGAATTGTGCTGAAGACGCCGATTTCAAGATGTTACGCGACGCCAGTTCCACCGGGTAGAAGGAGTAGGTTCCCGGAAACGGTGAGCTTGGAACGTGTAAGCAATCTTTTCTTGTTGCACTTCATGCATATTCGTGATTAATGAATTTGGCTAATTATTCTATATAGTTCCTCCTTCGCGCAAAGGTCCTCTCCCTCTGGCGACATATCCTCCGCGACACTCTGCGCATTGAAGATAAGATGCTGCGCGCTGAAACGAGAGAACAGGCAAGACGAGAGTTTAAGAGACATGATGGTGTGAAGGAGGTGGATAAGATTAAGTACTTTACGGCGACTGGGAAGACGGAGTGGGAGATGATGAGTCGGTATATTGATGGATTATGAGCTGGACATGAGCGCAAGGAGATTATACCCACGGACCAGGATAAGCTTGCCACGACGAATATGAAGCCGAGGGAACCGAGTGGCCGCGCTCGAGGATTTGGTAGACATATTCAAGGGCCGAGCAACAACAGGAGCGTCAAAACCTGGTTTGTTGACTCCACGGCGACACCCAGGCCAGTCTCTGACAAATCTCGTGGCTTTCAAGGCGAGATCGAACACCATATCAAGGAATGACGGTTGGAGCGCGGCCAACAATATCAAGAGTACTTTATACTGTGTATCATGTTGTATTCGTACATCTACGAAGATCCGGAACGCCATCCATGCTTTGTCTGCTCTCATACACTATCTTCACATCCATCTTGTCCTCGTTGTCTATCTTTCACCAACCATCCTTCGCTATGTGTCCAAGGTATGGGTCGAGCTCGTGGGTATCTTCATGGTTAATGGGGTAGACGTTTAACCCTGGCGCTGCTTGTGCTTTGGGTTGAGTGGGCAGATGATGTAGACGTGACCCTTGCCCTTCTTTCCTCCCTTGCGGCGGACGGACTGTGATGGATGAGTTAGCTTGTGCTCTTCATTCCTGCTCGACTCAACGGATCCTGGGCTGCTTGTTTTCCCCCGCTGTAGCTCGACGTGACCTTTCTTCCAGGCTTAATTTCTCCGCGGCGAGGCAATATGTTGTAGCTCGTAGCAATCATTTCATGATTCGATGGCTGCGCGGCAAACCGTCCACTGGGATTATTACGGACGCTGCCAAAGGTGTCGCATCCCTCTATCTCGAAGCGCATCGCCAGATGTTCTGCGATCCGTGTCCCGCCACTCTACCAGGTTACGCTTATTCTAATTCCAGTTACACTCTCGTCCCTCCTTCCAGTGCTCCACTATAGCCCTCTATTCCTTTCGATCATTCACTTCACCCAATCCATCGCGCGACAAAAAAAATCACCCAATCTCACCTTGCAACCTTCGCACATCTTCTTCACCGAGGATCTAACCTTCATGCCCCTGACCTGCTCAGTGACCTTAACAGCCGCAACCGTTGGCCTGCTCAAAGCCTTTCCATAACCACCAGCCGCTATCGAGAAAGTGCGCTTGGATGCGAGTGTGAAGAGGCATGTGCGGACGGCGGAGATAGGGGAGAATGCGCGGATAAAGGTGCGTGGGAACATCGTGGCTGATATGAAGGACGATGGTGCAGAAGAGGTGAATCGGTGGATTGAGGTATTGGCGTCTGAAGGTGGACCGATTGACACTAATGAGACGAGGCTGAGATGCCGAATTGTGGTGGTTGACGATTTATGTTGATGCCTTGTAAACGGTAACCAAAGGGCTTCAACCGGAAAATGGTTCTGCCGCGATCCCAATTGACCACTTCCCGTCCAGCGTACCAACTCCCGACTCTTTCCAGATATATGTGATGGGTGCGTTTCTGTGTGCAAGCATTTCGGGGCATATTATAGCGACGAAACAAATAGATAACCAAGAAATATTCCATGGGACACTATTTTGATAGCTATCAATCGGCCGTATGAACTCTATGGCCCCCTTTCCATGAAGCCCTACACTCTCGAGCTTCTTAACATCACGCTCCTATTCCTTAGTTGTTCCTGGAACACCACTCTTCCTAGCACTCTTCGGCACACAACAGTCCCCAGCACCCTTAACCACCCTATCCGTCAACGAGCACATCTGCTCACCTTCAGCCTCTTTTTTGGTGTCTGTAATCTTTCCCGTAGCGAGCATCTCCTCCTGTGCTGTACCTTGTGGGGGCTCGGCAACAGGGGCTGGGGCTAGCTCACCCATCTCTGCTGCTACCTCGTCACATTGTTTGGCGAGTTGGAGGTCGAGGGACGAGAGGCCTGGTGGGTGGTGGGTTGTCCAGCGGATGAATGTTGTGTTGTAGACCTGTCTCCTTGTCAGCTCTTGACTATAACGACCATATCCACGTCTCCTCTGCCCTCTTTTCCCTCCTCCCCTCGAATATTTCGACTGAAATGCCCTTCTGCTATATGACCACAAAACAATGTAACTTGGGAAAGTAACGGAGTAAAGAAAGGAACGCGACCTACATTACTCCACTCGGGATGATGCTTATTCTTCTGTGCCGCCTCAGCGACTTTGTTCATAAACGCCCAAGCCATTTTAAAAGTCTTGAATTTGAACTCCCGTTCTATGCCTGAATTTGTGGCTGAGATTTGCCATCTTCCACCCTCCGACGTCAATGGCTTCAAAGTTTCGGTAACCGCTGCTGGTTCTGAGTTTGAGGAGATGTTGAGCTTGGAGATATCGGTAGCCATTGTTCGTAGTTGAGAGCAGAGCGGCTTAAATGTGGTAGTTGGTGAGTTGCGGGGAAAGGATCTGATGATTCGGAACGGGAGTGGGAGATTCATGGTTGCTGGAAAGTTGACAGACGAGGAGCTAAAATGAAAATGAGAAGACGTTGATCTTAGGAAACTGGCGGCAGGCTGCTAATCTGTTGTATCTCAAAAGAGCTTTTGCAATAAAGCGATACGACTCAGAACTTATTAGTCTCACTTGTACAATATAATTTGTATTTTTGGCTACGCTAGGGTGTTTATAAGGAGTAAATTTGTGAGCTACGAAACTGTGACGAAGTCCCAGAAAATGTACATATCCAGATCATGTGATATAGCTCGTCTCCTCATCCTTTTACAGCCTCAGCCTCCATAATACCAAAGCTGAGAAAAAAGGATCTCTATGCGATAGACATCGCCTCTCGTGCCGCCTAAAATTAGCTAAACAGCGATATTGTCGTTCCATTTCAATCCTCCCCAAGGCCATCACCGGCCGGCATCGGAGAAACACTTATCCAGACAGCTGCCCCCCCCGGAGCTCTGAAGCGTCATTGTCCGCTGCAACCCCACTCCAGCTTCTACCTCCATCCTAAAAACCCCACCCTACAACACCCTAACACACCACTTCACCACACCGCTTTTCCGCTTTTTGTTTTTTGAGAAAACACATATACATTTCAAGATGTCGTGGCAACGTAAGTTTTATCCTATTCAGTATTGAGGACGAGGGATGAGGAGGAGAAAGATGTGGCGGTGTTGGATGGGGCCAGGGGACGGCGGCGGATGGGCGGGAGGACCCCGCGGATGGCGTCAGGACAGAACATAAGACTAGATACTAACACTATGGCTAGAATACGTCGATTCCAGGTAAATACCTCCTTGTTAATTTGCGCGACACGGAGGAGGGAAGAGGACTTGATGCGCCTGGAGTTTGAGGAGACAAAGACGGCGCTGGGACATGGATGAATGGCACGGCAGCGAACGAGTGATTGAGGGACGAGACACCACAATATCGAGAACTCTCACATATGAAGCCGTCCAGGTTGACAGGGGATGAGGTGGTACCGCGGCGACGGGACTGATTTGAGGAGAAATAGATATACATGAGATGGAAGGTATAAATACTGACACAAGCACAGCTTGGTCGGCTCCGGCCATGCTGATAAGGCAGCCATTGTGTCCGCCGCTGGCGACAGCGTCTGGGCTACCAGCGCCAACTTTGACGTACGTCTTTACCTTTTTCGGTTATCGCACTATCACCATACCAGCGGAGACCGACTGGTTGGAAGATGAACACGGATTCAAGTTGAAGAGAGTCGGTTGAACGCTGCTGACCCACCCACAGATCAAGCCAGAGGAGATGAAGACCATTGTCGGTGCGCTCAATGACGAGAAGGTCGCCAACAACCTGTGGACCGAGGGTCTGCATGTTGCTGGTGAGAGATATGTTGTTTTCAAGGTTGAGGGAAGGAGTATTTACGGCCGCAAGGTAAGCTGCCTTCATGTCTCTTCTCTTCCGCCTCGTCGTCCGCCTTCGTCGCCGCAGCGCGAACTGAGGTACACGCTTCGGGCCTTACGAGAGAGAAGTCGACGGATACGACCGTAGAAGACAGGCTAACGACAGAACAGGGAAAGGAGGGAATCGTAATCGTCAAGACCAACCTCGCCATCCTGATTGCCCATTACGGAGAAAACGTCGTTGCAGGAAACGCAGCGACCACTGTTGAGCAGTTGGCAGATTATTTGGTCAAGAGCAACTACTAGGAGAAAGAAAAATTTGTTTTTGAGGAAATGAGGTGAGGGCGGAGTGATGAGGGCCTCTTAATGCTACTGGACATCCCGCGCAGTGGAGGCGATTTGCCAGCTAGTTGTTAGTTTGGAGCAAGTACAGTAAACTCAGGTTAGAGTCGTTACAGAATGAATGAGCAAGCGGTCAACAAGACCACAACTGCTCGTGTAAACGCCAACTTCTCAGCGCAGACCGAGGGGCAAAAGTGAAGACTGGCCGAGATGCATAGGATGGCTTGAAGATCATGCGGCTAGGCGCTCAGACACTACTCCCTTCTTGACCAGCCACATAGTTGCAGAGCTAGTATATTCCTGTCCCATTTTGTCTCCTTTGTTGTCTACTCTCACTATTGTTCCCCCGAGCTCCAGGCTAGGTCGCTTACTAAGCCTATGCTCTCAGCGTTTTGTCATCAGTTCAACCTTATCTCACTCCTTCAGATAAGCGATAGCTTTGCTGCCCCTCCTTTGAGTGATCATCGTCCCACATCGTACACGATTACAGCCAGAGTCACCAGCTACTTTATCTCAAACCTCGCTGCCGTTCTGCACAACACCATCGCACTCTCCCGACACCTATATAACAAGTCTTTACCTCATGCTGGCATCATAACAACAAGCAATCTATCAATCTCCCTCGCGCCAATCAGCCGAGCTACCCCGCCTGTTCGCATCCGAAGCTCCCACAGCTCGATTTGTATCACTGTCGCACGACCTCATCGATGCATCACAGCTGCATACGAACCGATTCCACACAAATTCTGATCCCATCCTCTTTCGAAAAGTAGCTCCAGCCCTATCACAAATCCCACCACTAGCACTATGGAAGACCACACCCACCCGGCCGGAGTGCTCTCCTTCCTCGACACAGACCTCTACAAGCTCACCATGCAAAATGCCGTCCTCCGCTTCTTTCCCTCTGTCCCGGTCTCCTATTCCTTCAAAAACCGCACACCGAACAAGAAACTCAACCGCGAAGGCTTTGAGTGGTTGGAGACACAGATAATGAAGCTCGGCAACATCGAGTTGACCGAAGAAGAGGAGGCGTTCTTGAAGAAGAAGTGTACGTATCTGGGAGAGGAGTATATTGGGTGGTTGAAGGGGTTTAGGTTGAGGCCGAGAGAGCAAGTGGTGTGTGAATTCTTCCCTGAGAAGGGACAAGTGGTTGCGGATAAGTCGAAGGAGGTCGGAGAAGTGAAGATCACGATCTCGGGTCTTTGGGTTGATACCATCCTTTACGAGATCCCGATCTTGGCCCTCACCTCAGAAGCATACTTCAAGTTCGTCGAGACGGCATGGACGTACAATGGACAGGGAGAGAAGGCCTACAACAAGGCAATGACGCTTTTGGAAGGTGGTTGCCAGGTCTCTGAATTCGGCACCAGACGGCGCAGAGATTATCACACGCAAGCCTTGGTCTTCAGAGGTCTGGTGAGGGCTGATGCGGATTTCAAGAAGGAGACTAAGGAGGGAGGAAGGATTATGGGAACGTCTAACGTCCACCTTGCGATGCGGTTTGGCGTTGAACCGATAGGCACCGTTGCGCATGAGTGGTTTATGGGCGTCGCTGCCGTTACTGGAGATTACTCTGCTGCCTCTGAGCTCGCGCTTGAGTACTGGGTGAGATGTTTCGGGATTGGGGTTCTGGGTATCGCGTTAACGGATACCTTCGGCACGCCTATCTTCCTGAAGGCGTTTAATAAGCTGATAACGGATGAGGTATTGGATGAGAAGAAGTACACCGGCCCTCGACCAGTCACTTACGCGCAGGCCTTCAAGGGCGTGAGACAAGATTCCGGCGATCCCGCGACCTTTGTGGAGACGATGAGGGACTTTTACGACAGCGCAGGGATTAAAGACTCAAAGACTATCGTGTTCTCCGACTCCCTGAACATTGATACTTGCCTCGAATACCGCGCTCTGGCCGAGAAGAGTGGATTCACATCCTCATTTGGCGTTGGGACGTTCTTCACAAATGACTTCGTGAACACGGAGGCCGGCGGGAAGTCCGTGCCACTGAATATTGTGATTAAGCTTGCAACAGCGAAGGGAAATCAGGCGGTCAAGATTAGTGATGATGTGGGGAAGAATACGGGGGATGAGAAGACGGTGAGAGATGTGAAGGGGCAGCTGGGGTATGTGGAGAGGGAGAGTTGGACCAATGAGGCTACGAGGTGGGGCGTCGAGGGTGAGGAAAACCAGGGAAAGGAGAAGGGCAGTGTTTACGATCTGAAGTAATGGATGTCACGATTTGAGAAGAGATGATGGAGCGACATGATGGAAAATCAGATTAGCATAGACTTGGTATAGAGTACTCGTTGAGTATAGAGAAAGACTGGTTCGCGTTATGGACCACTATTAAAGCTGGAAGCATATATCGAAAAGCTAATGCTATATTACAGGCTGGAAGCGATCGGTTTTGGTTCAGTAATGAAACATTCTACTTCTTCTCCAACATATTTACACAAGACTTCGAAGGTAAGATTGCTTGGCTGATTGCTCTTTGACTGTGGGGCCTTGACTGTGCGGGGAGGTTCTTTGTACGTTCTAGCTATCCTTCAAAATTCCAACTTCAAACAACTACTCGTCCACATGTTCAAGTCCCACAACCAGTTAATCAAGTCCACACCCCAGGCAAGCCTGTAGCAAAGTCTCAAACCTAGTCTGAAGATTGATCAGAAAATGATAAACGTTTTCTCCTCAACTACAACTTTGAATGTATCGGAGTGAGCTGGGTTAACGTCTAGTGTTTCATCATCTCAATCCTTTTCTCTCTTCATCTTCACGATAATCAGGCAAGTCCATGACAGCGACGTATTAACACCACCCACAATCCTTCCTTCTTGCCCCAGGTCCACATGTCCTTACCTGTGATAAGCAGGAAAGATTCCCGCAGCCAGAGTAACTACTACTAAAGACCACTTCGCTCGATCCGCCGAGGGGCGACGACCGCCACAAATGTCAACCTGCGTACACCCTGGCGTTTTAACAAACATCGCTGAGGTGTTAGGTCGTGATCGTTGAAGCCACTAGGCTGGCTCCTTCTCCGTTGCCATCCCCTGCGAGTGCTCCGGCCCACGACAAATACTCCTACGGAGACGACAAGAGTGAAAGATAGTGGGAAAGGTATTGATCAGAAAATGATAAACGTTTTCTCCGCAATCACGACTTTTAACGTGTCGGAGTGAGCTGGGTTAACGTCTAGTGTTTCATCATCTCAATCCTTCCTCATGTGCCCTCCAATCCACCAAATTAAGTGACGAAAGAAAGCTGACGGGATGAAAGTGATGAGATTCCTTTGGTGTAGAGGAGCCGGGATTTGGAGGGAGATTAAACTGCCATGTTGGAGGCGCTGAAAAGGGCGAAGAGAGTTGAAATTGGGCGGTGGGTGCATGAAGACAAATGAAAGTCTGCGCTAGAGGGGTGCTGTGTCGTCGATGAATCAGTCGACTGTGATACAGCTTTGGTGAAGAGCCGAGCTGGAGCTGACAGTGCGCTTGCAGATCTGGTGGCTGAGAGTTGATGCCACATTGTATCGCACATCGCGTGTTCGTCGAGTCGCAAGCCGAGTCCTTCACTCCTGCTGCGTGTCAAGAGCACTGCACGTTCATGTTGCAAATGAAAGAGTTCTTTCGATCGTGCTGAAGCTGGTCATTCCATTTGTTATGGTATATCCGTAGCTATAGTGTCCTTTCAGACTCCATGATCACAAGCTTCAACCGAACAATCCCGACCCATCCTAAACACGCATAATGCGCTTAGAATTTCTGGAAAGCCTTGACAGCCTTGCCGGTTCTTGGGAGAACGCGGAGAACGTTGAAACGGACCTATTACCCATATTAGCCGGCCGTTCCAGAGTGCTACGTGCTCTTTAAGACACGTAGAGGGCGCGGGTGTAAATCGCGTTTCGTTTCATTTCAACTGATCTTGAGAGATCTCGTAGATCTGAGTCTATGTTTTTATGGAGTGTTGCCACTTACAGTCTTGGACAATGGACGACACTGGCCGACGGTAACCTGATCACCCTCCTCAACACGGAAAGCTGGGGAGACGTGGGCAGCGAGGTTCTTGTGGCGCTTCTCGTAACGGGAGTACTTTGGGACGAAGTGAAGGTACTCGCGACGGATGATGAGAGTGCGGTGCATCTTGGTGGAGACGACGGTTCCGGTAAGGATACGGCCACGGATAGAGACCTCGCCGGTGAATGGGCACTTCTTGTCTAGAGGAAAAAGGGTCAGCAATTCGTTCTTGGCGTATATACTGTTGCATGCGTTGATTCCTCCTGCAAGGTTTGATCCGACGGGTCTGAGTGTGAATCTCTCGCTCAACCAGCCATCATCTTCCTAGTCTCTCCGTATGATGGGCCTGGCATCGCTCGATACCCACTTCCTCCAGACTGCCGCCTCGTCCCGTCGCAGAATTCGTCTCAAATAGACCGCGTTCATGGTGTTGTTTCTGGTGCTCGCATACCGATGTAGGTTCCCTCAATGGCGGTCTTTGGGGTCTTAAATCCAAGACCAACGTCCTTGTACCATCTGCGGCCGTTCTTGCCAGCGCGGGCGGACTTGACCTTGACCTTGGAGTTAAGGAAAATATGTGGCTGCTTCTGGAAGGCGCGCTCAGCCTGGACGGTCAATTCGGTGGCCATTTTTGCGGTTGGTGGATGTCGAGATGGTCGAAAGTCGTGGGAAATCGGATTCAAGCTCGTCGTCGTTGAATTCCCGCGGTACACAGATCTGGCGGTTGAGAAGCGACTAGGGCTAACACAGCGGAAAACCCTGGGAAGCATTTATTTGGCCGTGGCTTGTGTGGGCCGGTATGATGTGGCTGAAGCTTTACGTCATGTGATTAAGGATGACGATAAGATGGAGGAAGATAAGATCTTTTGTGCTGCCCTTAGCAGCTGACCTGGCGGTCAAGATTAAATCGAAGATAAGATGACACGCATCTCAGATTAGATAAGCGGGTCGCGTCCGTGTTTGTTGACATGTTCCTGAGATGGCAGAGGGATGCTCCAAGGTCACCAAAGTAAACACCATAACAGTATAGCTTCGACATCCACCAACCAGTTGCTCGACCACGACAATAATAGCTACAGATAAATTGGATCATATTAAATTGGAATCGCCAAATCAACACAGAACCATCATGTCTTCACGCGACGACATGACGCTGCCGGCTGCGAAGCCTCGGTCGCGCAAGTCCCTTAGCGCAGTGCCATCCGCCAACAACATGAATAAGGAGAACATGACAACCGATCTTGGCGCATTAATGGGAGCGAGTAAGAGGAACGAGCTCAGTGGACACAGACCAGTGAAGAAGTCGCGCAGCAGAAGCATAGGACCAGGAGGATTTGATGCGCTCAAGGAAAGTACTGGGAATGCGCGCAATGTGTGTGTGCGTGTGATGTGACGACTGCTGTACTAACATCTATTACAGTCAATGGCGCCTCTACCGCGATCAATATTGAAGCCAACCATATCACCACTCAGGCCGATACCGAGTCGCAAACCGAACCCACCAACCTTGAGCAAAGACCACACAAGCCCATTCGTCATCCCATCCCTCCCAAACACCACAAACCGCATCGCACTCCGCACCGAAGAAGAACAGCAAGAAGCAGCACGCCAACGTGAGGCCGAGGAGAAGAAGACCGAGCTCATCGCCCGCCGAGATGCGCGCAGGAAGTCGCTCGCCGCTCGCCGCGTTTCATTTGCGCCGGAGGCTACCTTGCATACTTGGGATGTCGTGGAATATGTTGGCGACTCGACGACTTCTTCAAACTCGACGAATGGTATGAGACGACAGTCAGGAATGTCAGATGGAACGATGGGGTCGCAGTTTGGCTCGGATCCTGCTGAGGCACCTTCTACACCGCCGGATCAAAGTGAGGAGGATATGTCTTCGCCAGAGGATCAGAGAGGATTGCATCAGAAGAAGAGGAGACGAAGCTCGGCTATACCACCATTGGACTTCAACAACCCAGATGACGAGTTCTTCTCTTCATCAAGTCCTTCCCAATTAGGCAGCTCACCAGGAGATGTGATTGACTTTGACGATGATGGAGATTCTGATTCGGACGAAGATGAAACCGCCATGAGCATTGATGCTGGAGAGGTGACAGACACAATGGCCTCCGTGAAGTCTTTTGCCAGCGACAACTCGAGTGACAGGTTAGATGCAATGCTGCAGCTCGCCGCACGACAGGCTGGCACACAGGGAATCGATTTCGATGGGAATGGCCAAGGCATCCCAGAGGAGGAGGAAGAGGAGACAGAGGAGATTTCGTTCAAGCCGCTTTGGCAGAAGAAGGCGGCTCCTACGATGGAAGTTACCGAGTCCATGAATGACCAGGAGAACATGAATCCATTCCTGTTCGGTCAGCAAGAGGCTGTCAGGCCATCTCAGAGCCGTCAGGAGGAAGCGACCATGACCGTGGAGATGACGAGAGCCATGGGAGGTATTCTGCAGGCTCCGGTGCCGGAGGAGAGCGAGGATGATATGACGATGGAGATGACCATGACTATGGATATGACAAGAGCCGGAGGGATAATCTTGTCAAATGTGCCGCAGTATCAGGATCAGACCGAGACTATGGAGATGACGAGAGCGGTTGGCAGAATACTTCCACAGCTGATGCAGCAGCAAGATGAGGAGGACCAGACTCAAACTATGGATATGACGATGGACATGACCATGGCTAGAGGCAAGATTATGCCAACTCAGCCGCCGAAGAGACAACGGTCGTCTTCGCCAATGGAGGAGGATGACCAGACTATGGACATGACTATGGATATGACCATGGCGAGAGGCAGAATTATGCCAGAAGTTCCTCATCAAAAAGATCAGACCGAGGCGATGGAGATGACGAGAGCAGTTAGTCGCATTTCTCCACAGCAACACCCAATGCTTCCGCCGCCTCAACCCATCGAGTCTGATGCCGATGAGACCATGGACATAACTATGGATATGACGATGGCTATGGGCGGCATTCTCCCAAGTGCACCAGCTCCAGCGAATAAGAGGAGGAAGTCTGTTGTTCCAAATCGTCGCCAAAGCACTCGTCGCATCTCTTCAGCTCAGTCTACCGATACGTCAGGTGGTGATGAGACCATGGAGTTCACTATGGTTATGGGTGGTATTCAGCCGTCTGCGCCACCTCATGCACCAGTTCAGGAGGATGAGGATATGGACGAGTCCATCAACGATGAAGGCATGACTATGGAGTTTACTTCCGTCGTTGGAGGTGTTCTCGGTGCGGGCTTCAATAGACAATCGGCTGCTCAGCGTCGTGAAAGTATCGCGTCGGAGAACAGTGATGGCGGCATGGACATGACTGTCGCAGTTGGAAAGATCATGCCACGCACACCTGAGAAGCAGAAGCGGGCGACTCCTACACCAAAGACACCAGAGCCACTCTATCCAGATCTTACTCCTGCCAAGGCTGCAAGAGGGATGTCAAGTCCACCTGAGAAGCCGAAACCAGTGCCGATGGAGCCAGCGTATCCTGACCTGCAAAGGACATTGGAGGAAAGTTCCTTGGCGCCACAACCGGAGAAGGAAGAGGCAAAAAGGGTGCTTCAGGCTGAGGTCGATCAAGCTGAGCTAGACGATGTTTTGGAAACGCCAGAGGTTCAGGAGCAGAGAGAGGATATCTTACCTGCTCAATGCGTCGAGATCACTAGAGAGGAGGCCAAGCAACTGCTGGAGGTCGAGGCCGATCAAGGTGATTTGGAGGATGTGCCACTTCCAACCACCGAACCAAGATTGCCATCGAACCTACCAGGCAGCGCTATGAGACCACCAGCGACAAGATCGTCGTCGAGACAGCCAAGCAGTGCGGTGAAGCAAGCAAGAGCGAAGACACCGGACGCCAGAGTCTCTTCCAACCCAACAAGCAGTGCTCTCAAGCCACAAGCTGCAAAGTCTCCACGACGCACCAGGTCAAAGACCCCAAGCAGTGAGATGAAGCCACCGTCCACCAGGGCGCAGTCAAAGCAGCCAAGCAGCGCCATCAAGCCTACCAGAGCCGAGGCTTCTGAGCTGAAAGCTGCATCAAACCCACCCAGCAGCGCAATGAGTCCTGTCTCGAAAACTCCTGAGCCCATCCCAAGTCCAGCCAAGAGACAGCCACTAAAGGAGACGTCCAAGAGCCCAAGTAGAAAATTGCCGGATCTGAAGGCAAAACTCGACCAAGCCGTTGCTCTTCTCGCCACGCCTAAGAAGCATAGCAGCAACAACAGCGGGTTCGCCGTCTTCCGTTCACCGACACCAGAAGGCTATGAGAAGGACACCGAGAACTACAAACCTGTTAAGGGCCGTAAGAGTCTATCCGCCGGTGCTGCGGCCGGCTTATTAGGCAAGAGGCCGGTGGAACTAGATGATGAGGATAGTGATGATGGAGGCACGAAGCGGTTGAAGAACTTCCAGGGCAGTCCGGTGAAGAATGTGCGTTTGGGGGTGCCGAGTAAGGAAGATGTCAGTGGCCGTGTCACCAGAGCGAAAGGGAAGAGCCTTGAAGCCCAAAACCTTGACTTGAACACGACTACGCCGACAAAATTCAAAACCCCGCTGGAAAACAGCGTGGCGAGCACTCCAAGGGATCAGGGAAGGTTCAAAGACGTGGAGAAGTTGCCGGAGGGAAGGACACCGGTGCCTTTCAAGATTGGCGGGGAGAGCACTATGACTATTCCTCTCGCTGTCTCACCGGTGAGAGACGAGGTCAAGGTCCCAGCTCTGAGTCTGCAGGAGTTCCTGGATATGACGTCCATCCGCTTTATGGAGCTTACGACTACCAAACGTCGGCATACCGTTGCGCCAAATTCATTGCGCACATCCTCGTCAGCGCTGGATGATGGGAGCCTGGAGTCTTGTGTCGTGGCCGCTGCGTGCACGCTGCCTATGTTAGAGTTATTCCAGCACTCCTGCCACGAGCTGAAACGGTATATAGCCGAAGGTCGGAAGGTGGTTAAGGAGATTGAGGCTGAAACGGCAGAGGATAATCCGCCGTTATTCAAAGAATACCTGACGGCCGATCGTGAAGTCAGAAGTCTTATTGATGTTGGCTTTAAGAATGTCAAAGCGAATGCAAGACTGCAGAGCAAGGGGATGTGGTATGAGTGGCGCACTGCCCTTCTTAAGGGCCTCCGCGACGGACTGGTCAAGATCGAGAAAGGGTTTGATCGGGACGACGCACACCTCTCGAAACAACAAGGACTGCTTGACTCCGTGCTTACGGGCTTGGAAGAGCAGTTCGCAGCCCTAGCTGAGGAGGAGAAACAGCTCAAGGCGGCAGCAGCGGATATCGCGAACGATAACCCTGAAGACCTTGCCGAAGCTAGAGAGTGCCTCGTTGGTCTGGAGTCAGCGATCGGGGATAAGCAGAAAACGATTGCCGAGCTGAGACAACAGATCACTGAGAAGGATGAAGCATTCACAAAAGTCACAGTTAGGAAGGAAGTGTGTCTCGACGAAATCCACGAAGCGGAACGCATCAGAGAAGAATGCCGTGGATGGACGGGCACCGAAGTCAAAAGTATACGTGAGCGTGTTCATCGCATGGAGAAAGCTTCTGGGTGGGCGGTAACCGGCGTGTCTGGTTCTGTGGTCAGTATGAGTCTGAGAGGGGAACTGGAATGTGTCTTCGATGCCAAGAGTTTCAAGAATGCGGCGAAGGCACCCATGGAGAACGGGGAGACCATGGTCAATGAGCGCATTGATTTGTGGTACATTGCTGCTTCGAGGGACGTGGATCCTGTGAAGTTGACGGGTGAGAAGAAGTTCTTCGTCGACAGTATCCGCGATCACATCAGAGCTTTACTTCAATCTCGGACGAGTTTGAGGGAGTTGCTTGACTGTATCTCGTCAAGCTGGTGGAAGAGCGGGGCACTGGCGGAGGAGATTAGGAAGTTGAACCGTGCTTACCCTGTTGTAGTTGAGAAGACGGGCGATGAAAGTATTGCGGTTAAGGCGACGATGTTGCTGCCGAGTCTGAGGAGTAAGGTGCAGGTGGATTATCATATTTCGACAGGTGAGAGATCGGATGAGGCGATGAAGGGAGAGGGGAAGGAGGTGGGAGGTGAGGGAATGAAGATTAGGTTGAGGATTGATGCAAAGGCGGTATATGGGGAGAGGTTTAATGAGGATAGTATGAAGAGGTTCTTGAATAGAGGTGTGGAGGAGGGAATGAGTTGGGTGGAAGTTGTTAGGGAGTTGGATGGGAGGCTGTTGGCTAGAGGGAAGAAGTAAATAGCGAGGTCGATGTCTCCTTCATACGAGCGAGTCGGGAGCTGGGTAGGAGTAGATGAACGTGTCATCAGTAATGGTAATGCTAAATCTCTCGTTCTAAGTCTGTACGTATGTCCAATGCAATCTTATCTTTGGTTCGTCCAGTTTGTGAGTCGGCCAGGCTACATAAGCTGTTGCTGGAGCCAAGCGTGCACTCCCTAGACATCCTAGGAGCGGCGGCGTAAGGAACCTGTATGAGAGTATTGCTCCGACGCTGCAAGCTAGGTTGCCTGGACTTAGTGCCACGACAGGCTGTAGACAGAGCCCGAGTGCCACAAAGCACATAGGGGTAAGCGGCTGGCGGGAACGATTTTGCTTTGTGTCTATCTCTGTTATAGTCGGGGGGTTTTACCTTAAGCGGAGGCTAGAGAGACATTCATGTGTGCGTAATACTGTGACTACTCACTTCTTACTTTCTCCTTAATTCCCTGTACCTTGCCGTCTGTGTTCGCCTTGGTCGGTCTCAAAGGTTGTGCCATGAGCTTCTCGAGGTAGAATTCAAGGTAGGGTAGATGTTCCGAAATGATTTCTTTTTGGACCACCATAACTCCTTGCGTATCTATCCATTTTTGGTGTGTCTTAAAGTCCTTAAAGGCGGCTATAAACTTTGATGACCTTCGGAGGTGCTCACATAGGCCATATACGTTTTTGAATAGCCGACCTTCGAGGTTCGAAGGTTCCCATACTGGTTTTGGCGAGCATGCTTCAATATACCATGCGATGATAGCAATATCAAGAACAATGTTGGCTCGAGAATAAGCATTAATATGATGATGGTTGGATTCCAGAAGAGCCGTTTAAAGGTTATGTTCTGTGGAGTCATAGAAACCCGAGGATCCCTGTGTCAACTGTTCCGCAATCTGTTGCAGTGTCGTGACCTGTTTGTTACGCTTGGGGTCATTCAGATTCCCATGTCTTTCCACTTTGTTTTCCAACTGGCTAGGATATATTGGACAATAGAGTTAAGAAGTCTGCGATATCTTCGACTTCCGGACACTCTGCAGGAAATTCGTACCTCGAGCACCCATGCTGCTCGACCCATTAGTCTTCATAGCTCCATATGTGGTCCCCAAACAGTTCTGTTTGGGTTTCTTCATCGTTACCAACTGATTTCATGTTGAAAAGTGGCTCTCGCTCCTCTTGTCGAATAAGTGCTCTCATGAACCTTGAAAGTACTGATGGTCGTTCTATTGCTTTCATCGTCGCCTCCAGGCTCTAGGTCTTCTAGGGCCTCGTAGTCCTCTGGATCCGAATCATCCGAAATTTGTGTTTGAAGTCAAACCCTCGATAGCAGCAGCTAACCACCTTCAGCTAGAGAATTTAGGGAAATTGGGGCTTTCCCCCTTCTAACTGATCCAGAGGGTCGCACCACCAAAATAGTCGCACTCAAGGCAGCTCAGCTCAGGGCTGCCAACGCATCCACCAATCGGTTGGTCTCAACTCGGTCAGTAAAATTCATGGTATACTGTACATCGCACAAATACCTCACTGTTATAAACCAGGTGGCGATGGAGATTCCCGACAAGCACCAAATGAGCCTTACGCTCTGTATTTACGGAGGCAATAATAGCATATCTTTCTTATAAGCAACACAATCTCATATACAAACAGCTCTTCACGATCGCTGAAAACCGATACTTAAAAACCCCTACAACTTCACCCTCCCACCCCTCAACTCCTCCCAATTTTCCTCCGTAAATGGCTCATACTTCTCGCCCCTCAACCAAAACATCTGGTCCTCCCCTTCACTCCCTTGGCCCCCCTTCACAGCCTCAAGATCCACACCCTCCTTCCGCAGCACGTGTTTCTGTTGCTTCATCGTTCCAGTGACCGGCCCACCCTTGGTGACTCTCAAGAAAATAGGTCTCGCAAAACCTGGGAGTTGTTTTGCGTGCTCAGCAAGATCGCGCATCAACTTCTCAGACACAGGCTCGGCTAAGATGACGGCTGCACAGCCCGCACGTCCATCATGATGGGGCAGCTCGACACCGTAGACGTTAGCTTCGTGGACCGATGGATGGTATCCCATGACCTCCGAAACCTCGTTGGTAGACACATTCTCACTCTTCCATCTAAACGTATCGCCAATGCGATCCACAAAGAACGTGCGGCCCTCCGCATCAATCCTCACGACATCTCCAGTGCGGAAATACGCATCTCCCTCCTCAACAACACCGCGTAGGATCTTGCCGTTGGTGGCACCAGGGCTGTTGAAGTAGCCTTGGAATTTCGCCTCGATATCCTTCTCATCAAGCTTATACAGCAGCTCGCCTGGCTCACCGGTGGCGACCTTGACGCACCGCCCAGTCTCAGGAGTGCGGTATGGCTCCTCGGTTTCCCAGTCCACCATTACCACTGTGTATCCGGCCTTCATGATTTTACCTGCCACTGTTCCCCATTTCCCGATTGCGCCTTTGGTATATTCGTTCCTTGACAAGTTCCAAGAGCCACCTGATCCTTCGGTCGCGGCGTAGAACTCAGCTATAGCCTCGACGCCGAATCGCTCCTTGAATTTGTCCCAGATGTCTGGCCTTAAGCCGTTGCCGAAAGCAATACGGAGTTTGTTGTTTTTGTCTTGGGGATTTGGTGGTGCGGCTAAGAGATAACGGCAGGTCTCGCCTACGTACTGCATCACGGTCGCATTCGAAGCTCTAACCTCCTCCCAGAAAGTCTTAGTAGAGAATTTCCTCCCCAGACTAAGAGTGGCGGCCGCACCCATGGTGTTCAGTGCGCCTAGCAACGAGCCCGCGGAGTGATACAGCGGCATGGATGTGTAGAATACATCGTTGCTGTTCATCCTCATAAACTTGTTCGGAAACGCACTAGAAATAGTACACTTCAACCAACTCACCACCGCCGGCTTCGGCAACCCCGTAGTCCCAGACGTATAAATCAACAACGCCATGTTCTGCGCTTTCGGCTCGCTGCGATCCTCATCTGGACTCCTGATTGCTGGTGTAGCTAATGCCTGGGCTTGCACTTCTGGAGTGAAGTGCACAAAATCCACGCCTGGAAGCTCGGATTGAAAACCTTCCTCGTTGACGATGGAGGAGAATTGGGGGTCCACGAGGACGATGCGTGTTGTGCAGACTTTGATGCAGTGCTGGAGTGGCTTGCCGGTGAGGTTGTAGTTTAGGAAAGCCGGGCGGGCACCGATTGCCCAGAGGCCGAACCAGATGAAAATAAATTGCTCGGAGTTGCTAAAATTCATGGCTACGATCTCTTTGGGCTTGATGTTGTAGGTCTTCTTTAAGTGGGTACCGTAACTCAAAGCGATGTCGTAGACTTGACGATAGGTCCATGATTTGCCTTCGAAGATGAGGTAGGGTTTATTCGCGGTTGTCTTGTCGAATGCACGCTCCTCCAAGATGTAGAAAAGAGAGATTCTATCCTTGCGTTCGCGGACGCGCATGCGGATTATGGCGCCGAAATAGGCGCTGAGAAGGCGCACATCGGAGGAGAAGTTGTGTTTAGCGTTTAGATAGAGGGTTGAGGCCACGAGAGCGGGGGCGGCAACTGCCAGTGGTACTGTGAAATGTTAGGGGTGCTTTGGTTAAGGGAGAGGCTGAAGACATACCAGGCATGGTGGTGAGTTGCGAGATATGGTGAGATAGGCGAGGAGGTGGTTTGGCTATTGATGAATGTGCTGTTGATCTCAATCGGTCGAGCGATCTGAGGAAAGAAGCTCGTCGCTAGAATAACGAACAACAAGCGGCAGATAGGAGAACGACTGGACGAGAAGAGGAGACCTACCTCGTCGCAGTCAACGGGAGCTCTCACATAAAGTACCCACGTCCCCAATTGACTCGCACCCCGAGCAGTCAGCTCTCGTCCTCTTCCCCGACATCCGACCTTCCACTATACCTTTAAAGGCTAGCATTAGCATTGATTACCCCGGAAAATATTCAAATTGAGGAGGATAGTGCTTAAATTAGCACAATGTTGAGTGGATGATGAGGGGCCGATTGAGGTAAAGTGGGACAGCCGAGGCAAATTGACGCTCTCGGCTGCGTTTACCCCACGAACTGCTGCCAAGGATGTAACCTTGGCGGCTTGCACCTTGGCCCGAGGATGAGATGAGCTGTTTCGGATATAAGACTGTATTCGCCGACGTCCGAATTGCTGTGTAGCGAGATAAGGAGTGAAATGTAACTGGTTGTAATCGTCTGGTGCGAAAGGTGTTGAGCTTTCAGCGACTGTGGCCTCGAGGTAACTAGTTTGTGATTTGTGCTTTGCATGGAGGCTCTGGTGGCTGCCTGTCATAAGGTATGGTGGAGAAGCTGGATGATGTCGCGAACTGTTTCGCGATTGTCTGAAGTGACACTGTCACCGTGTTAGTTGCGGCGCTGGGTTCTTCGACGTAGAATTCAAATATATAGCAGATTATATACAATGAGTACAGATTGCGGACTTTTCCCTCCGTATGAGCATCAGATTACCTCCGAAGAGCGCCTCTCACCATACTCCTTCATAGAATTCATAGAAGGCGTCAAATAGGGGCCCGTCTTCTTCCAATCACCTCATAAGCCTCGTGTCACGATCTCATGCACAAGCTTAAGCCTTCCTCCTGCCCTTCAGGCCTCTCTTCTGCGCGCCAGTAGCCTCAACCACCTCCGGCGCAACAGCCTGCTGTGGCCCACCAAGTTTCTTCTGACGATCATTGATTGGCGCGTTCCAGTAGATAATCATCTGAGCGGCGAGGACAAGGTTAAGGAGGAAGCCGGCGATGAATCCGTAGAGGATGACTGGGTCGTCGACCTCTTGGATGGTGGTGAAGATGCGGGTGAGGGAGCCGAGGAGGTAGTTGAAGACCTAGGATGCTGTTAACATGGCACTTTGAAATAGCAGCGGAATTTGCGGAGACGCGTCTCGTCTCATCTCACGATCGGAAGTTACGCGACATTGGGGTCGAAGGACCCGTCCGATAGATGTAGAATAGTAATCATCGACAGGACCCTTGCCCACTATGCCTCTCTAACGATCTGTTAAACGGTGATAGGAGAGCAGTCAACTTACGGCGAAAGCGCTCAACTGTCCAGTGGTTCCATCTGCCCAGATAGTGAAAATCTGTGGAACCTTGCTTGCCACGCTCATAACCCCAGCCCCCATCTGCAACCAACTCAACAGCTTCATACTCATACCGAACTCCGTGCTGATCATCCCAAAGAGGATAGCAGTGAAAGCCACGAAAATGGAAGCCGCGGTCTGCTCCCCAGAGTACCTGAGGACCATCACACAAATAAACATATTCTGCAACATGATAAACAGCGTCTCCCCGTAAGTGCTCAACGGGTTGCCAGAGCGGAAGTTGTACGCCAGGTTGATGATATACGCGAACGTCTCCAAGAAGTAGGACGCGAAGCTGATGCCGACTGCAGACTTGCTCTTGTACAACTTCATGATCTGAGGGATCTTGACGACGGACGAGGCCAAGATGATGGCGATGCCGAGGGCCTTAGAAACGCCGAGCTTGACGCATGCGTCCTCGGGCTGCACATCGTGGATGAGGGTCTTGTAACAGGTTTCGCCCAGGAGGGAGAGCCCGATGTTGGCGATTGGGGATGGGAGGTTGTGGGTTATTGGTTGCACGTATGGGCGGATGAGGTCGGTTAAGTGGTAGAGGACTGCCTCGATTGGGCCCGAGGTTCCTTCGTGGTAGACCATTTTTGGCTGTGGATGGGTGGTGGTGGTGGACGTGAAGAGTGGAGGACGAAGCCCTCAAGGTGTTCCAAGTTGACAGATCTTAGATTGCTCTAATCGCGACCGTTGGCTCGGTGGGGCAGAGCTTAAATAGGCAGCTGTGTTGGAGTGGGAGTCTCATCGATTGTTTACTTTAAATTGCAAGCTGTTATTTCATACTTTAATTTAAGGCGTTCTAATTTAGTTAAATATACTCAAAAGGAGTTAATCTAGCGTCTTTCTGTATTTAAATCGCCAAATCAAGCTCTTGAATCCATGACGCGCCATCGACATGATGCGCCGGATAAACGTCGGAAGCGGCCAAACCACCCCCTGTCCTTATCCTCACCAACAAGGCTACACATCCACCAAACACAATATCACCAACTTCACCCACACTCCTTTACCATTCCGACGCTCGGGGTCGCATGCAGTGACAATGGCGACGCCACTAGAAGAGCTTCGAAAGCTTAATCTCACCGAGAAAATAAATGCTGCGCAGAAAGACGAAACGCCAGAGCGCGCGCAATCCCCTAAAGACACAACCATACAAGACACCCTCGCCCAACCACCCACAGCAGCATTCACACCCGTACATTCAAAGATAAAAAAACATCCCCCACCCGAAAAACCAGAAAGCATCCGCAATCGCCGCTACGTAATAGCAGCCTTCCTCTCCATCGCCCTCTTCCTCGGTATCCCCCTATGGCTATACACCCAACGCGTGGTCCGCTCTGAGTTACCCCTCGAGGGTATGTCATCGTGGAGCTCGGGGCAGGCATGTAAACCAGTCTTTCCGCTTAGGATAGAGGTTGAGGCGCCGGGGTGGGGGAAGAATGGGATGGGTGAGGAGGTGCAGGGACTGGTGGAAGGGGTGCAGATGGAGTTGGATGATATGAATGATTTTAGCGCACACCATTTGAGGTTGAGTCTGACGAATCTGACGAGGTGCCAGAGTGCGGCGGAGATGGACGCAGATTGGTTGGCAGGAAACATAAGGAAGGAGGAGAAGGACAACTTGGCATTGACTGTGCGTCTGCTACCTGGTGAGAAGCAGGGCACAAAGCTCCAACCATACGACACAGTATTGGATGTCTACTACACGCCGAACCAGATATCGGCGAGCACGAGCTCAGCCAGCTTGGCACTTTATATCGCGACACAACTGAGGGAGCTGTTTGCAGAGGAGCGGGCCATGATAAGCCACCTCATGTCGACTTCAAGCATACCCTCCACGCTCCCGGCGAAGGAGCTCAACAACCTCTCGCCCGCCATGACCGAGAAACTACGTAAAAGAGCAGTCAGGAGCGTAAAATACGCACCCACCTACCACCTAACATTCTCCCTCTTCACACCCACCGCCTCACCAAGCTCTTGGCCCATCGAGGACGTGCTACGCCGGGACATGGCACCCCTTCTTTCCGCCCTCTCGCCCTTTTCGAACTTCACGATCGATTCCCAAGTCCAGCTCTACGCCACCCCCAGCATCAGCCCCTCCGCCATTCTCGAACCCAACGGCACCGAGACTGGACAAGTCTGGAGAACAGAGGAGCTAAGTTCCTTCATCAACCATGCCGAATGGCCCTTGACACCATCTATCGGCGCCCCACCAACATTACACTTCCTCCTTTACGTATCGCCATACCCCATCGCTGCCATGGATGGCAAAACGAGTTCGAGCTTCTTAATTCCGCAAACAGGCGGGGTGGTTATCCTGCCCAGTGCGACGGAAGAGAATCTCAGAAATGCGATGCGGATCTGGAGTACTCAACTCCTTGACCTGCTTGGTGCGCCTGACGATGCGAAACTCTCCTTGCCACTACGCATTGGGGCCTTGGTGCGATTCAGGACGTTGCAACTCCTTCTCTCTACATCCGCGACTTTGAGTTCCCTCCTCCGCCTTACGAGTTTGTTGCCAACCATCCCAATTCCGTCTTCCGTAGCGGAGTTAACCCGCTCAGCGATAAAGGATCTTCAAGCCACGTGTGGGCAGCTTGGGAGCAGAAACGGGCTGGAGATAGTGGCGAAAGCGTATGAGAAGGGAGAAAAGGCGTTTTTTGATAAGAGGATGGTTGGGCAGGTGTACTTCCCTGATGAGCATAGGGTTGCGGTGTTGTTGCCGTTGTTGGGGCCGGTGGGGGTACCTGTTTTGATGGCTGTGCTTAAGGAGGTGAAAGCTTGGAAGACTGGGAGGGGTTAAGATGTAGGCATTCTTTTGTTTTAGCGTATATCCCATGCTGTGCAGTGTGGCACGTTTGTTCCAAAGAGCAGGGTTTACAGTCGTGAGTGATTCTTAGATGTCGCCACCAAGTGGTTTTGTGATTTTATCCGATTCCTTAATCTTGAATCTAAAAAATGTAGATCGGTCATCGATAAGGCAACGTGCTTCTGTTTTCGTTCGTCCGAGTTTTTGTAAAATCATTTGGTTGAAAGCAATATGGAGCTGATCATGAGAACTGTGGACATATCATCAACATAAACCGCACAAACAAGGTTCGAGACCCGAAAAAACATGCACGGCCAACTCCACATTTGTTTACATTGCTAAATGTATATTTTACTTAATTATCTATTTAAAATATCCAAAAGGACTGCTGGCGCAACGGCAGCGCGTTCGCCTCCAGAGAGCAATCCCTTGAGTTCAGCGAAAGGTTATCCGTTCAAATCGGGTGCGGT